>Ga0207669_10000142_pt1 | contig 34478 bp, 33 predicted proteins | sample KBSM33metaG_FD_184329 | JGI IMG/M metagenome (GOLD analysis project Ga0207669, IMG submission 184329) | Miscanthus rhizosphere microbial communities from Kellogg Biological Station, Michigan, USA - KBS M3-3 metaG (SPAdes) (version 2) | ecosystem: Host-associated > Plants > Roots > Rhizosphere >...
GCCCAGCACGGCTGCCTTGGCGGCGGTATAGGTCGCCGAAAAGGGTATCGGGATCAGCGCCGATTGCGACGAGGTGGTGACGATCTGCCCGCCTTCGCCATGCGCGCGGATCCGCGGCAGGATGGTGACGAGACCATTGATAACGCCGCCAAAATTGACGCCCATCGCCCAGTCCCAATCGTCGTAGCGGGCATCGACGATCGGCCCCATGATGCCGATCCCGGCATTGCCGATCAGCATATGGATCTTGCCGAACCGTGCCTCGGCGGCATCGGCCGCTCGCGCGAAACCGGCGCGGTCGGTGACGTCCAGCACCGCGGTTTCGACCCGCGCATCGTCGCCGAGCGAGGCCCGTGCCTCCGCCAGCGACTCCGCGCGAATATCGGCGATCATCACATTGGCGCCCGCCCGCACCAAGGCGCGCGCGATGCCGAGCCCGATGCCGTTGGCACCCCCGGTGATGAACGCCGTACGGCCGGCCACATCGGCCATGGGGGCAGGCCGCGGCGCGGCCATTGCTTCCGACATCTTACTCTCCTTTTATCGTGCCCGCCGTCGGTTCGGGATGATCGGCATGCCGGTATTTCCGGACATTTCCCGATCCTCCCGGCCGCGCCGCCACATGGTTGCGGTTTAGCTTGCAGAAGCTGGATAGAACTAGAAGACCGCTGGCTATGCCATTATTGGAGCTAACTGGATAAACCATGGCCCATCGCGAAGAACTTTCCCGATTCCTCAAGGCGGCGCGCGCGCGGCTATCGCCGACCGATGTCGGGCTGCCGTGCGGCACGCGCCGGCGGACGACCGGATTGCGGCGCGAGGAAGTGGCGACGCTCGCGGGGATGAGCGTCACCTGGTACACCTGGTTCGAGCAAGGCCGCGAGGTCCAGCTGTCGGCGCCGATGATCGAGCGGCTCAGTGCGACGTTGCGGCTCGACAAGAACGAGCGCGAGTTCCTGTTCGCGCTGGCGCAACATCGCCCTCCCCCGCTGACCGTGATGGCGGACGAGCAAGTGCATCCGGGGACACAGCACCTCCTCGACAGTCTGTCGATCCCGGCGCTGGTGATCGTCGAGGACTGGACGGTGATCGGCTGGAACCAGCTCGTCGCGCGGGCCTTTCGCGATTACGGCACGCTGCCGCGCGAGAAGCGCAACCTGTTCAAGATCCTCCTGTTAGACGACCGCTATCGCAGCGATCCCGATCACTTCCGCGAAATGGGTCAGCGTCTGACCGCGCGCTTCAAATGGGATTACAGCCGCACCGCGCGGCCCGAGGTGTTCGACGCCATCATCGAGGAAATGTACGAGCGGTCAGACCTGTTCCGCGAATGCTGGCAGGAATCCGAAATCCTCGCGCATTTCGAACATACCAATGTCACCGACATGCCGGGCGTGGGCCAGATCATCTTTCGGCACACGTCCTACGCAATCGAGGAAGCGCCGGGGCAGCGGCTCATCCTGTTCGCACCGAACGATCCCGAGAGCGCCGCTCGCCTCGAGAAACTCGCCGCCAACCGTTGATCAGGTGAAATAGGCGATTGCGCGAAACTCGTAGCTTTCGCGCGTCACCGCATCCGGGCGGGTGGTATCGTGAAACGCGGTGTGGGGCGCTCGCCATGCCCGATCGTGATCGCTGTCATGGAACTTGATGAAGATCACCTCATCGGCGGTCATGTCGGGGAAATACCACCAGCGATGGGCCGGGTTGTGGTGGAAGATGGTGGCGGCCGCCATGTCTTCCTCCCCCTCGATCGGCGCGTAGAGCGCGTCGCCTTCGGGGATTTCGTCGACATCGACCTTGACGTTGGCGACCGCATCCTCGTCGCCGACGCTGCCCGCTTCGCACAAAGCGAGCGGCCAGTCCTGCGGCGGCGGTGAAAAGGTACGCCACAGACTGAAAGCGATGAAACGGCTGAACCTGCCGCCGGGGGCCGCTTGCTCGAATAGCCGCCCGGCGATCCGGTGCGCGGTGGCCGTATTGAAGTCGACATGCGCTTCCGCCGCGGGCGGCTGGATGCCCGCGCCCGAAATGACCGGCGAGCGCAATTGCCCGCCCATCGGCACGACCAGGTCGCAGCCGGTGAGCGCGCGGGCGACTTCCGCCACTTCGTCGGGATAGTCGGCGACCGTCGCGGGATCGCGGAAATCCGTCACCCGGCTGGCGTGACGCGCGAGGCAGAAGCCGTGCCGATCGAGCGTGAACGGCTCGGGCGCCAGCCGCGCGTTGCGGATCGTCACCGGGTAGGATTGGTAGACGCCAGTGTTGAATTCACGCCCCGGCGCCCAGAACCGTCGATTGATCCGCGACGTCGGGACGAGATAGTCGATCATGGTTTCGATCGCCGGTGCCGCCGTGCTGCGATTGAGGAGCGTGGCCATACCTGGATTCCGCCTTTCCCCTGGCTATGAGAGGATGTTCTTGCCCTGGCGAACGGTCTTTTCCTCCATTTCGGCGGGCTTGGGCGGTTCGGGTACCAGCAGGCCGCGCTGCACGGCGGGCCGCGCCGCGATCATGTCGAACCAGCGCTGCAGATGGGGAAGACCGTCGATCGGTACCTGCGCCCAGTCATGGCCCCTGACCCAGGGAAAACAGGCGATGTCGGCGATCGAATAATCGCCCGCCAGATAGTCGTTGTCGGCCAGCCGCGCGTCCATCACCCCGAACAGCCGCCGGCTTTCGCGCACGTAGCGGTCGATCACCTTGGGCAGCCGGTCCTCGAAATAGCGGTTGAACACCGTCGCCTGGCCCATCATCGGGCCCAGCCCCGACATCTGCCACATCACCCACTGGATGACGCGGCTGCGTCCCTTGACGTCGGTCGGCAGGAAACGGCCGAACTTCTCGGCGAGATAGATCAGAATCGCGCCGGATTCGAACACCGCGAAATCGCCCTCGTCATGGTCGACCAAGGTCGGGATCCGACCGTTGGGATTGAGCGCGACGTACCAATCCTGCTTCTGTTCGAGATTGCTGAGCGAAATCGGCGTGACCTTATAGGGCACTCCGAGTTCCTCGAGCATGATCGCGGCTTTCCAGCCGTTGGGCGTTTCCGACGTCAGCAATTCGAGCATGTTCGCCCCTTTGTCTCTCCTGGCCGGCAAGCCAAGCAGAGCGCCGCCCCGCCCACAAGGTGACCGCTTACGCTATCACTGAGGATGACACCCTGACCGCCCGTCGCGACACAGTCTGGGTAGTAGTGCGACTGATAGAAGAGACGGTCTTCTTGCGGAGTGCCGCAACCATCGCCACCGCTGGTTTCCAACGTGCGAAAACGCACGACCCTGGAGGAGGAGGAGGCGACCCGTGTTGACCCTGTACAGTTTCGGCCCGGCCGCCAACTCGCTCAAGCCGCTGCTCGCCCTGTACGAAAAGGGCCTGCCCTTCACCCCGCGCTTCGTCGATCCGCGCAAGTTCGAGCACCATGAAGAGTGGTTCAAGAAGATCAACCCGCGCGGCCAGGTCCCGGCGCTCGATCATGACGGCCACATCATCACCGAATCGACGGTGATCTGCGAATATCTCGAAGACGCCTTCCCCGATTCGCCGCGGCTGCGACCGACCGACCCGATCAAGATCGCCGAGATGCGCGTGTGGACCAAATGGGTCGACGAATATTTCTGCTGGTGCGTGTCGACGATCGGCTGGGAGCGGATGATCGGCCCGATGGCGCGCGCGCTGTCCGACGCCGAGTTCGAGGAACAGGTGAAGCGCATCCCCGTCCCCGAGCAGCAGGTCAAATGGCGCAACGCGCGCAAGGGTTTTCCCAAGGAACTGCTCGACGAGGAAATGCGCAAGGTGCGCGTCTCGGTCGACAAGTTGGAAAAGCGTCTGGCGGAAAGCGAATGGCTGGCTGGCGACGATTATACGCTGGCCGACATCTGCAACTTCGCGATCGCCAACGGCATGCAGCACGGCTTCGCGGAAATTGTGAATCGCGAGGCGTCTCCCCATCTGCTCGCCTGGATCGAGCGGATCAACCTACGCCCGGCGGTGCGCGAGATGTTCGCGCGATCGCAAAGCGAAATGCCGGCCCGCGCGCCGGCGCCCGCCACCTGAGGAGATCGAGAGCGTCATGAGCTGGAACGACGAACCCCCGGGCGGCGCGCTCAGGATGTACCATATTCCGGGCTGCCCCTTTTCCGAGCGCGTGGAGCTGCTGCTCGACCTCAAGGGCCTCGACGGCATCATGGCCGATCACGAGATCGACATTTCCAAGCCGCGCCCCGACTGGCTGCTGAAGAAGACGCGCGGTACGACCGCCCTGCCCGCGCTCGAGCTCGAAAATGGCGAGACGCTGAAAGAGAGCATGGTCATCATGCGCTATTTCGAGGATCGTTTCCCCGAACGGCCCGTCGCGCGCCGCGATCCCTACGAGCATGCCGTCGAGGCGATGCTGTGCGCGACTGACGGCCAGTTCACCGGCGCGGGCTATCGCATGATCCTCAACCGCGACCGCGCCAAACGCGACGAGCATGCGGCCGAGGTCGATGCGCAATATGCGCGGCTGGACGATTTCCTGCGCCATTACGCACCCGACCGCGATTTCCTGTTCGACGCGTTCGGCTGGGCCGAAGTCGCATTCACGCCGATGTTCAAGCGGCTGTGGTTCCTCGACTATTACGAAGCGTATGAGATACCGCAGCAGCTCACCCGCGTGCTGCGTTGGCGCGAAGCGTGCCTTGCGCACCCGATCGTTCAGCGACACCACAGCCATCGCGAGCTGATGACGCTCTATTACGATTATGCGCAGGGCGGCGGGAACGGGCGCATCCCCGACGGGCGCAGCGTCTCAAGCTTCACGCTCGACCCCGCCTGGGACACGCGGCCGATGCCGCCGCGCGACAAATGGGGCGCGGCCGCGACCGACGCCGAACTGGGGCTCGTCCCCGCCTGAACTTTCGCAAAAGGACTGAAAGCGATGAAGAGTTATCCGCAGAACTATATCGACGGCTGCTGGGTCGACAGCAAAGGCGGGCGCAAGCACACGGTCATCAACCCCGCGACCGAGCAGGCGGCGAGCGAGATCGTCCTCGGCAACGCCGCCGATGTCGATGACGCGGTGAGGGCCGCGCGGCGCGCGTTCGAGAGCTTCTCGCAGACCTCGAAAGAAGAACGCATCGCCCTGCTCCAGCGGATCATCGCCGAATATCAGAAGCGCGTCCCCGATATTGCCGAGGCGATCGCGACCGAGATGGGCTGTCCGATCTCGATCGCGCAGACCGCGCAGGCCGGGTCAGGCCTGGGTCATCTCGGCAACGCGCTGAAGGCGCTGCAGGAGTATCACTTCGCCGAAAAGATCGGCGACAACACCGTGGTACGCGAGCCGATCGGCGTGGTCGCGCTGATCACGCCGTGGAACTGGCCGATGAACCAGATCGTCGCCAAGGTCGGCCCGGCGCTCGCCGCCGGCTGCACGATGATCCTCAAGCCGTCGGAGGAAGCGCCGAGCTCGGCCGCGATCTTCGCCGAGGTGATGCACGCGGCGGGTGTGCCGGTGGGCGTGTTCAACCTGGTCCAGGGCGATGGCGAAGGCGTCGGTACGGCGCTGGCGAAACATCCCGACATCGACATGGTGAGCTTCACCGGATCGACCCGCGCCGGGATCATGGTCGCCAAGAACGCCGCCGACACGGTCAAGCGTGTCGCGCAGGAATTGGGTGGCAAGTCGCCCAATATCATCCTCGAAGGCGCGCCGCTCGATCAGGCGCTACCCGGCGGCGTCGGCGGCGTGTTGCTCAATTCCGGGCAGAGCTGCGTCGCCCCGACCCGCATGCTGGTGCACAAATCGCAGCATGACGAAGCGGCCACGAAGGTTGGCGCGATGTTCGCCGCCAAGCGCGTCGGCGACCCGCTCAGCGAAGGCGACCATATCGGCCCCGTCGTCAATCAACGCCAATGGGAACGCATCCAGGGCCTGATCCAGCAGGGCATCGACGAAGGCGCGACATTGGTGACCGGCGGCACCGGCCGGCCCGAAGGGTTCGACACCGGCTTCTATGTGAAGCCCACTGTCTTCGCCAATGTCACTCCCGACATGACGATCGCGCGCGAGGAGATTTTCGGCCCCGTCCTGGTCATCATGCCCTATGCCGACGACGCCGACGCGATCCGCATCGCCAACGATACGCCTTATGGCTTGGGCGCCTATATCGCGGGCGATCCGGCGCGGGCGAAGACGATGGTCGGCAAGATCCGGGCTGGTGCGGTGTTCGTCAATGCCGGCGGGCTCGCCTTCGACATGCCGTTCGGCGGCTACAAGCAATCGGGCAACGGCCGCGAATTCGGCAAGTTCGGGCTCGAGGAATTCCTCGAAGTGAAGTCGGTGATCGGCGCGCTCCCGGAGGATGCCGTCGCCGCTTGAGGCATTTACGGGTGCCGGCCATCACCGCCCAGCCGGCACCCAAGCGGCCGGGTTTCCGCCGCGATCTCCGTTACGCCCTCGCTTGCTTCCTGCGTCATCGCTGTTATTGTGCGCCTAGCATACAATAACAGCGATGGAGAGTCGGGGCATGTTGACCCGGCATCTGCCCCGCGCAGACTGGGATGACGAAGAATGAGCGAAGGCAATGCGCGCGATGTGGTGTCGTATCGGGTCGAGGACCGGATCGCCTGGGTCTATTTCGCGCGGCCCGAAAAGCGCAACTGCATGAACCCGGCGCTCAATCGCCGGATGATGGAAGTGCTCGACGAGCTCGAATATCGCGACGATGTCGGCGTGCTGGTCCTGGGCGGCGAAGGAACCGCCTGGTCGGCGGGCATGGATCTCAAGGAATATTTTCGCGAGACCGAGGCGCAGGGCCTGCGCGGCGTCCGCCAGTCGCAGCGCGAAAGCTATGGCTGGTTCCGGCGGCTGCGCTGGTTCCAGAAGCCAACCATCGCGATGGTCAACGGCTGGTGCTTTGGCGGCGGCTTCGGCCCGCTCTTCTCCTGCGATCTCGCGATCTGCGCCGACGAAGCGCAATTCGGTCTCAGTGAGATCAACTGGGGCATCCTGCCCGGCGGCGGCGTGACCAAGGTCGTGGTCGACCTGTTGTCGATGCGCGACGCGATGTGGATGACGCTGACCGGCGAACTGATCGACGGGCGCAAGGCGGCGGAGTGGAAGCTGGTCAATGAAAGCGTGCCGCTCGATCGGCTGGAAACCCGTGTCCGCGAGGTCGCCGAGATGCTGCTCAAGAAGAATCCGGTCGCGCTCAAATTCGCCAAGGACGCCGTGCGCCGGGTCGGCTCGATGACCTATGACGAGGCCGAGGATTATCTGGTCCGCATGCAGGAAGCGGCCAATTTCCACGACAAGACCGAAGGCCGCAAGGAAGGCATCCGCCAGTTCATCGACGAGAAGAGCTACAAGCCTGGGCTGGGATCCTACGACCAGGCAAAGACGACGGCTTCCTGAGGCCGATACCGGGGCGCCTGGATCCAAGCGATCTTGGCGCTCCCGCACGAGCGAGAGCCTAGGATCACCGGCATCGTCCGCCGTGGTCGGCGATCGAACCTTAGGTCTGGATCAGGGCGTCGAGCGCGATCGCGCCGTGGCCGCGCGGATAGACCATGACCGGATTGAGGTCGATTTCACGGATCGCCGGTGTCGCGGCTACTACCGCGCCGAGCGCCTCCACCAGTGCAGCCACGGCGTCGACGTCCATCGCCGGCGCCCCGCGGAAACCGTCGAGCAGCGGCGCGAGACGCAGGCGTCGTAGCTCGGCGGCAATAGCGGCGCGATCGAGCCCGGCGGGGAGCAACCTGACGTCGTGAAGCAGTTCGGCGCTGACCCCGCCGAACCCGACCAGGATCGTCGCTCCCCAATGCGGGTCGTTGCGCGCGCCGACGATCAGCTCGACGCCGCGCGCCGCCATCGGCTCGACCAGCACGCCGTCCAGCGTGAGATCGGGCCGCGCCGCTGCAACCGCGGCGTGCAGCTTCGCCCATCCGTCGCGAACCGCTTGCGCGTCGGCCATCCCGACCACCACGCCCCCGGCATCGCTCTTGTGCGGCAACGCCGCAGCCTGAGCCTTGAGCACGACCGGATAGCCGAGCCGATCGGCGGCGGCGACCGCCTCTTCGGCCGATCCGGCGAGCACGCCCGTTGGGAAAGCGATGCCGCGTGCGCCGAGCAAGTCCTTGGCGCGATATTCGGGCACCGTCGCGCCGGCCGCCGGCAGTCCTGTCAGCGGTGTCGCATCGCCCGCCGCAATGGCGGCAATGCCGTCCCCGGCTGGCCGCATTCTTGCCAACGCGCGCAAGGCTCGTTCGGCGGTCGGCAAGTACATCACGCCTTCCGCCCGCAGCGCGGCGATGTCCTCGGCCAGGACGATGCCCCCCTCGTCCACGCCGGCGACGATCACCGGCTTGTCCGGCGGGCTGGCACGCAAGGCATCGAGCACGGCGCCGAACTTGATGTGCGACGTGCCGGTATCCGTCTGGATCAACGTCACCAGGATCGCCCCGATGCGGTCGTCGGCCGCCAGCGCGGCGATCGTCCGCCCATAGATGCCGGGGTCGACCAGCCCTTGCGCGGTCACGTCGAGCGGGTTGCTGACCGGCACGAAGTCAGGCAGCGCCGCCCGCAATGCCGGGCTGTCGGCATCGCCGAGCGGCGGCAGGGCGAGCCCGAGCGCCTCAGCCTGATCGAGCATGATCGCCTTGAACGCCCCCGATTCGGCGATCACGCCAAGGCCCTTGGCGACCGGCGAGGCATAGCGCGCGAGCATTTCGACGACGTCGCCCAATTCCTCCAGCGTATCGACCAGGATCACGCCGGCACGTTCGACATGGACGCGCATCACATCGTAATCTCCGGCCATCGCGCCGGTATGCGTCGCTGCGCTCGCCGCGCCCGCCGCGCTGCGCCCGGGATGGAGCAGCACCACTTGCTTGCCGGCGGCGCGCGCGGCCCGTGCTGCCGCCAGGAAGCGCGCGGGTTTGCGGAAATGTTCGACGATCATGCCGACCACCGACGTCGCCGGATCGCCGACGAGATGGTCGAGATAATCCTCGACCCCGCTGGCCGCTTCGTTGCCGGTCGAGATGTAGCAGCTGAGCGGCACATCGCGCGCGATCATCGTCGTCGCCAGCACCGCCGCCATCGCGCCCGATTGTGACACGATGCCGACCCGGCGATCGCCATCGACGCGCGGTTCGGGCAGTTCGATGAAGGTGAGCGCGATGCGATCGACGAAATTGACCAGGCCGAGGCAATTTGGGCCCTCGACGATCATGTCCGCTTCCGCCGCGATCCGCGCAATCTCCTGCTGGTCGGCCAAGCCTTGCGGCCCGTCCTCGGCGAAACCTGCCGAAAAGACGATCGCCGCGCCGACCCGGCGCGCCGCCAGGCCGCGGATCACGTCGAGCACGCCCGCGCGGGGAATCGCGAGCACCGCGACATCGATCCCTTCGGGCAGATCGTCGACCGTGGCGACACAGCGCCGGCCGCCAATCTCCGCCCGCTTCGGATTGACGAGATGGATCTCGCCGTCAAATCCCTGCCGCTCGAGATTGCCCAGCACCGAAGCGCCGAGCGCGCCGGGTTTGTCCGACGCGCCGACGATCGCGACCGAGCGCGGCCGCAGCAATCGGTCGAATCGCAAGGCCGCATCCGCGCCGTTCCCCGTGATCTCGTTCTTCGCCATCGTCGCCATCAAAACCCGTCCTCAATCTCGAAATCTTGTGCCCGAACCCAGGCGATGAAGTCGCGAAGCGCCAGCGTCGCATCCTGCGCCGACCGGCGATAGGCTTCCGGGCTTTCACGCGCCCGAACCACCGGCCAAGTCGCCTGGTGCAGCGACACGACGTGCCGGACGTTCGACAGCCGCCGCCGTGCATCCGATCGCAGGTCTGGCGGGCATGATTCGCTGTCGATGAGTGCCCCGGTCGCGCCGATCTCCGCCGTCAGGTCGCGGCGCGCGGCGACGATCTCGCGCATGCGATCCTCGCGCCCGGCCAGCAATTCCAGATTGTTCAATATCGCCTCCAGCCGGCCGGCCGCTCCCAGCCAGCTACGACCGCTATCCGGCGATCCCCCGGTCATCATCGCGGCGATTCGCACCCGGCAAGACGGGCGGCGTTGCCGTCATGCCATTCCATGTCTCGACACATCCCCGCCCTCTCCGATCCCGCCCGTTTGGAGCGGGCGTTTGCCAGATTGTATCTCAAGCAAACAATTTGGCAAGCTGGGCGCTGTCGTTCAATCGTCGTCGTGTCGCGCCGCGCGGGGTTTCCGGAGTTTCTTCAGCAAGGCCATCAGCGTCGTTCGCTCGGCGGCGGTCAGGTCCGCGGCCAGGCGGCGGTCCGACTCGCGCAATCGATCGAGCATCTCCGCGACCCGCTCCTCGCCGCCGGGCAGCAGGTGCAAGGCATTGGTGCGCAGATCGCGTCCAGGCCGCCGCTCGATCAGGCCGCGATCGACCAGCACATTGACCAGCTTCATCGCGCTCGACCGGTTCACGCTCAGCGCCTTGCCCAGCGCGGTCTGGTCGCATCCCGGATTGGCGCGAATGAGCAGCAACGCGGTCAGTTTCGCCGGCGTCAGGCCATATGGCGCGAGCATCAGCCGCGCATCCTCTATCGCGATCAGATGGGCGAGTTCGATCCGGTACCCCAGCAGTCCGTCGAGATCGCTTCCTTGTTTCATCGGCCGATTACCATCTTGTCAAAATTGTATGCCCGGCGCACAAAGGCCGAAACGGTTTCGCATCTTTTCCCGATTGCGACGCCGATTGCCAGCGCAATGCCGGCAGCCCAACGAGGAGAGTGATGATGGAACGCGATTTCAGGATGCTGGTCGATGGCGAACTCGTCGGGGGCGTGACGACGTTCGACGTCATCAATCCGGCAACGGGGTCGAGCTTCGCGCATTGCCCCAAGGCGGATCGCGCGCTGATCGATCGCGCCGTCGCCGCGGCCAAGCGCGCCTTTCCGGCCTGGTCGGCGACTCCCATCGAACAGCGCGCGGCGCTGGTCGACAAGCTCGCGGACGCGCTCGAGGCGCGGGCCGGCGAATTCGCCAGCCTGCTGACCAGCGAACAGGGCAAGCCGCTCGACCAGGCGATGTTCGAGATGATGGGCAGCATCTTCACGCTGCGTGCGTTCGCCGCCATGCGGGTCGAACCCAAGACGCTGCGCGAAGAGGGCGGCAACACGGTGATCGAGCACCGCACCCCGCTCGGCGTGGTCGCGGCGATCACCCCGTGGAATTTCCCCGTCATCCTCTTGATGAACAAGCTCGGCCCGGCGCTCGTCACCGGCAACACGATGGTCGCCAAGCCCGCGCCAACCACGCCGCTCACTACCTTGCTGTTCGGTGAGATCTGCCGGGACATCCTGCCCGCGGGCGTGTTCAACACGGTGTGCGACCAGAACGACCTGGGCGAAGTGCTGACCACGCATCCCGACGTCGACAAGGTCGCCTTCACCGGATCGACCGCGACCGGCAAGAAGGTGATGGCCGCGGCCGCCCAGGGCGTGAAGCGTGTCACGCTCGAACTCGGCGGCAACGACGCGGCGATCGTGCTCGACGACGTCGATCCGCGCCAGGTCGCGCAAAAAGTCTATGGCGGCGCGATGGCCAATGCCGGCCAGATCTGCGTCGCGATCAAGCGCGCTTACGTGCCCGAACCGATGTACGACGAATTCTGCGACGAGCTCGCTCGCCTGGCGCGCGAGGCGGTGGTCGATGACGGCGCCAAGCAGGGCACCCAGGTCGGCCCGATCCAGAACAAGATGCAGTTCGAGAAAGTGAAGGCACTGCTCGACGACGCCAGGCAGCGCGGCACCGTGCTGGCCGGCGGCGAAGCGCTCGACCGCCCCGGCTACTTCATCCCGCCGACGATCGTGCGCGACCTCGACGACGACGCCCCGCTGGTACGCGAAGAGCAATTCGGTCCAGTGCTGCCGGTCCTCAAATATGACGACATCGACGATGTGATCGCGCGTGCCAACGATTCCGAATACGGCCTGGGCGGCACCGTGTGGGGCAAGGACCTGACGCGCGCGACCGACGTCGCGAAGCGGATCGATTCGGGCACCGTCTGGGTCAACCAGTATCTGGCGATCGACCCCAACATCCCCTTCCGCGGATCGAAACAGTCGGGGCTCGGCGGCGAGCTGGGCGAAGCGGGGCTGCACGAATATACTCAGCCGCACATCATCAACGTCGTGGCGCTTGAGGACGCCTGAAGCGCGGCGACGGTCCGAGGGTAGCCACCGTCGCTTCGCATATATGATCTATACACAAACGCGAAATGGCGGCATGGTCGTTCGATAATCCGTGGAAGAGGAACGCCCATGCCGATCGCGACCACCCATGTCGGTAGCTTGCCGCGCGGCCCCGAACTGACGCCCCTGCTGCTCGCGCGCGACCATGGCGAGCCCTATGACGCGGAAGCATTCGATACCGTCGTCCAGGCGGCGGTCGACGCGGCGGTGGCGGCGCAGGTCGAAGCGGGCGTCACGATCGTCAGCGACGGCGAGCTCGGCAAGGTCGGCTATTCGACCTATATGATCGAGCGTCTGTCGGGCTTTGGTGGCCATACCGACCGCAAGCCGGCGCTCGATCTCGCGCCGCTGCCCGATCTCCGCGCCAAGCTGGCGCACATCATGGGCGCGCAGGAATTCACCCGTGCCTCGTGCATCGGGCCCGTCAGGCTGGTCACCCTCCAACCGCTGCACGACGACATCCGACGCTTCCGGAGCGCGCTCGACCGGCACGGCAAGGGCACGCGGGCGTTCATGAATGCCGCCTCGCCCGGGCTGATCACCGCGTTCCAGAAGAACGCTCATTACCCGAGCCATGAGGCCTATCTGGCGGACCTCGTCGCGGCGATGCAACCCGAATATGAAGCGATCGTCGCGGCCGGGTTCGATCTGCAACTCGACTGCCCCGATCTCGCCATGGCGCGCCATACCGGCTACCAGGAAATGGACGAGCCGGCCTTTCTCAAGGCGATCGCGGCCAATGTCGATGCGCTCAATGCGGCGACTGCCAATATCGCGCCGGAGCGGATGCGGATGCACATCTGCTGGGGCAATTACGAAGGGCCGCACGATCACGACATCGCGCTCGAGAAGATCATCGACATCGTGCTCGGCGCACGGCCGGCGACCATCCTGTTCGAAGCGGCCAATCCGCGTCACGAGCATGAATGGGCGGTCTGGCGCGATGCCGACATCCCCGACGACAAGCTGCTCGCGCCCGGCCTGATCGACACCTGCTCGAACTATCTCGAACATCCCGAACTGATCGCGCAGCGAATCGAACGCTTCGCCGGCATCGTCGGCAAGGACCGCGTGGTGGCGAGCACCGATTGCGGATTCGGCACCTTTGCCGGCTATGGCAAGATCGATCCGATCGTGACCTGGGCCAAGCTGCGCAACCTGCGCGAAGGCGCCGATATCGCCGCCACCCGGCTCTAGAGTCGTTTTCAGCTTCGCTGTGACGGTGCCGGCCCGCTCCCCCACCCGACCTCCCATAGAATACCCTGATTGGGAGGTCGGGTGGGGGAGCGGGCCGGCACCGCTACTGTTTCAGCTTTGCTGAAACAAACTCTAAAGCATCGCGCGGGAGTAGCGGGCCGCTCCGCGATCGGGCAATAGACGGTCATGGCAGACGCCGCATCCTCTCCCGTCAAATCGGCGACACGCACGCTCGACATCATCGAATATGTCGTGGCGCGCGATCGCCCCGTCGTCGCGCAGGAGATCGCGGCGGCTCTCGTCATCCCGGTCAGCAGCCTGTCCTATCTGCTCAACACGCTGATCGATCGCGGCTATCTGGCGCGCGCCGGCCGCCGCTACACCGCCGGCCCAGGGCTCGCCCGGCTGCAGGCACGCGCGCACGGCTTTTCGCTGGCCGAGCGTGTCGCGCCGCTGGTCCGCTCGTTGCGCGTCCAGCTCAACGAAACCGCGTCCTTCTTCGTCCGCGTCGGCTGGGAAGTGGAGGCACTGGTGACCGAAACCAGCGAGCACGCGTTGCGCTATGCCGTCCAGATGGGCACGCGGACTCCGCTCCACGGCTTCGCGGCGGGCAAGGCCATCCTGGCCGCTTTGCCCCAAGCCGAATTCGAAACCTATCTCAGCGAGTCGGAGCGACGGGCGTTCTCGCCCGCCACGATCACCGATGCCGATGCTTTACGCGCCGAGATCGCCGCCATTCGCCAGACGGGCATCGCCCGGACGCGCGAGGAACATACGCCAGGCATCCAGGGGATCGGTTGCGCCGTATCGATCGACGGCGAATTGCTCGGGGCATTCAGCGTCGCGATTCCCTCGGTCCGGTTCGATGCGGAGGTCGAGCATCATGCCGCGGAACTGCTAAAACGGACGGTGGCCTTGCTCGAAGCCGCCTGACCGCATTCCCGGCGATGCGAAAACATCGCCGGGAATGCCGGACGGAGTTCGTCAGGTCAGTTGGTGAGTGCGCCAGCTCTCGGCATAGCTGTCGCGCGCAACCTCGGAATAAGGAACCGGCGCCACGGTCGCCTTGATCTCGGTCTGGACATGACGCTCGACCGTCGGCTTGCGCGTGCCGCCATCGGGCTCGCCCCATAACAAGGTGACCTCGGTGCCGGGCACGGCGTGATCGGCTTCGACCATCGCCAGCGTCAGCATCCGCCCTTCATTGGCGCTATAGCTGATCCAGGTCGAAATACCGACCTGCTTTCCGTCCTTGAGCACTTGATCATAGGGGTGCATCGAATAGACGGCCGACGGGAATTCCATATATTTAGCACGGTCTCCTCGCGTGAATTGCGAGCTGATCACGCGCATCAGATCCTCATTGTCGAGCGCCAGGGTCACCTTCTTGCGATGCGGCAGGCCCGCCATCCGTTCCAGCGCATCGCGGCCGATGAAATCGTGGTCGAATTTGACGAACGGACCATAGCCGAGATCCCATGGCGTCAGATAATAGCCCTCGATCGACTCGGGTACGAAGCTGCCCCCGATCGACGCCTTGCCTTCATAGCTGTTGGCCGACAGCCATTCGCGGAAGCCGCGCGTCCCCTCACCCGTATAGGTTGCTGGCAAGGGCGACGGAATCCAGCCCGATTCGATCGTGTTCGACGAGTAAGTGCGGCCGCCGACCAGCGCCAAACCGAATTCCTTGCCGGCGTCGATCAACGCGTTGCGCACGACATCGTAATCGGCCCATGGCCCGAACAGCTCGTAGCCCGGTTGTCCCGCCATGCCGTGGCGCAGCGCACGCACTTCCTTTCCGGCGATCGCGAGCCGCGTCATGTGAAAGAATTTGAGGTCGGGCGGCGTCGCGCCCATCGCCTTTTCCAGCGTTTTCATGGCATTCGGCCCCTGAAGCTGGAACCGATAGGAACGGCGATTTTCCGGGTCAGGGCGGACCGCGGTGCGTTCGTCGCGCGACACCGTGACGTTCCAGTCGCCGGTCGCCGCGTGATATTCGATCCATTCGATCGTCGGCGCGCGGCCGACCAGGTTGAACTTATTCTCGTCGAGATAGAACAGGATGACGTCGCCGATGACGTAGCCGTCCGGCGTCACCGGGACGAACTGCTTGGCGCGATCGGGTACGAATCCCTTGAAGCTGTTGACGCCGAGATGGTTGAGCATCGCGAACGCATCGGGCCCCTCGACCGCCAGATCGACCATATGGAACGACTGGTTGAACAGCACGCAGGTCTGCGCCCAGGCCTGCTGTTCGCTGCGCCAGTTCGAATATTCGGCCGGCACGCCCGGATAGACATTGGGCCCGCTTTGCTGGTTGCGCAGCAATTCGACGATATCGCCGCTGGCATCCAGCAGCTGTTGCAGGGTCTGTTCGGTCATCTCACGCTCCTTCAGGACAATATGATATTGATGATGTGGCGGGCTGTTCCAGCCAGTCCGCGATAGCCGCGTTGAGTGTGTCGGGCCGTTCGGCGGGCAGCATGTGGCCCGCCCCGTCGATCACGACCAAGCGTGCGTCGGGGATCAGCGCGGCAATCGCCTCATGCTGGGCGGGCGGGCTCCAGCGATCCTCGCTGCCGACCGCGACCAGTGTCGGGCAAGCGATCCCCGACAACAGGCTCTCGACCTCGGGCCGCGACAGCAACGCGGCGATCTGCGCCTCGAAACGCGCCAGGCCGGCGTCGACGCACATTGCGTAAAGCTCTTCATATAGATCGTCCCGCTGCCGCGACGGCGCGATCATCGGCGGTAGCCAGGCGTCGACCAGCGCCGCCATGCCGCGCTCCCGCCCGAGATCGCGCAGCGCGTAGCGCTTGGCCGCCTCGCCTTTCCCCGGCAAGTGGACGCCGGTGCTGAGCAATGCCAGCCGATCGACCCGATCGCCCGCGGATCGCACGATTTCCAGCGCCACGCGCGCGCCCATCGAATGGCCAAGCAGGGCGAAGCGCGCAGGAGCGACGTCGAGCACGCGCCGCGCCATATCCTCCAGCGTGTCGGCAGCGCCATAATCGGGCACCGGCCACGCCTGGGCGAAGGCCCCCGCCTGCGCCGCGAAGATGCGCGAATCACAGATCAGTCCCGGCAGCATCAAGAGCGGGAGAGGTTCGGCGGCAGGCTCATATAACTTCACGGACATGAAGTTTTCATCTATACGAAATATCAAAGTCGCGATAGAGGGTATCGACACGCGGCAGTCAAAACCGCGGAGGAGCGAGAGGGCCTATGGGAATTCCTGTCCTGCACCCTGCCTGGACGCGGCCGGCCAATGGCATGACCGACGGCTATTCGCTCGAAATGACGGCCAAGGATCGCCCCGCCTTGTACGAGGTGGCCAATGCCATCGCGCCCGAAACGCCAGTCGCGATAACGTTCCTGCCCAACGAAACGATGGACGCCCGGATCGAAGCGGCGATCGGCCTGCGCGCGCTCGGCTTCGAGCCGATGCCGCACCTTTCGGCGCGTCGCATCGCGTCGCGCGAGGAATTGGCGCAGATGGTGGCGCGGACGACCGCCGAGGCCGGTGTGCGCCGCGTCTTCCTGGTCGCCGGCGACCCGCCGGTTCCTGCCGGACCGTTCGCGGATACGATGTCGCTGATCGACACCGGCCTGTTCGAGCAGCACGGCATCCAGGCGATCGGCATCGCCGGTCATCCCGAAGGACACCCGGCGATGGATGAAGCCGCGCGCTGGGAAGCGCTGGCAACCAAGCACGCGGCGATCACCGAACGCGGCATGGCCACGCTGATCGTCACGCAATTCGCCTTCGACGCGGCGCCGATCCTCGCCTGGCTGGCGGAGCTTCGCGCGCGGGGAATCGACTGCCCGGTTCGGATCGGCGTGCCGGGGCCGGCAGGGATCAAGACCTTGCTGCGCTATGCTGCCCACTGCGGCGTCGGCGCGTCGGCAACGGTGATGGCCAAATATGGCATCTCGCTCACCCGCTTGCTCGGTTCGGCTGGACCCGACCGGCTGGTCGCCGATTTCGAGCGCGGGCTAACGCCGGCGCACGGCGCGGTGCGGCTGCATTTCTACCCCTTTGGCGGGCTCGCCCGAACGGTCGAGTGGATCAACAATTATCGAGCCGGGTCGCGTTGACCGGGCGTCATCCTTGCGGAGTTTGACGTGAATCCAACCTTCGTCCTGCGGTTGTCCTGCGCCGATCGGCCGGGCCTCGTCGCCAAGGTCGCGACCGTGCTCGCCGATCATGGCGCGAACATCACTGACGCGCAGCAATTCGACGATCCCGCCACCGGCCGCTTCTTCATGCGCGTCGTCTTCGTCGTGACGGGCGGCGGTGGCATTGACGACGTGCGGGCCGCTTTCGCTCCCGTGGGGACGGCGATCGACGCGGATTGGGCGATTCACGATGCCGCCGAGCTCAAACGCGTGCTGCTGATGGTGTCGAAATTCGACCATTGCCTCGGCGACCTGCTCTACCGCCGGCGCATCGGCGAATTGCCGATGGATGTCGTGGCGATCGTCTCCAATCATCCCAAGACCGCGCTCCATACCACGATGGTCGGCGACATCCCGTACCACCATCTGCCGGTGACCAAGGAGAACAAACCCGAGCAGGAAGCGGCGCTCAAGCGGATCGTTGACGAAACCGGCGCCGAGCTCATCGTGCTCGCCCGCTACATGCAGATCCTGTCCGACGACCTCAGCCGGTTCCTGTCGGGCCGCTGCATCAACATCCATCACAGCTTCCTGCCCGGATTCAAGGGCGCCAAGCCCTATCACCAGGCGCATGAGCGCGGCGTCAAGATGATCGGCGCCACCGCGCATTACGTCACCGCCGATCTCGACGAAGGCCCGATCATCGCCCAGGATGTCGAGCCGATCAGCCATGCCGATACGCCCGACGACCTCGTCCGCAAGGGGCGCGACATCGAACGGCGCGTGCTGGCGGCGGCGGTCGCCTATCACCTCCAGGACCGGGTGTTGCTCAATGGCCACCGCACCGTCGTTTTTCGATAGCGCGCCGCGTGACGCCGCGATGTCGCGGTCGATCCGCGACTTTTATGCGCTCGCCACTCATGTCCGCGTCGACGGCTTGCGGATTTCCGCGCGCATCGGGATCAATCCGGACGAACGCGATCGGCGGCAACCCTTGCTCGTTTCCGTCGACCTCGAACTCGCAGACAAAGGGCCGGTTAGTTCGCTCGGCCAGTCGGTCGATTATCGCCGGATCGCCGCCGAAGCGGAGGATCTCGGCTCGGATCATATCGAGCTGATCGAAACATATGCCCTCCTGCTCGGCGAACGCTGCCTCGACCTCGGACCGGTGGAACGCGTCGAGATCATCGTCGCGAAGCCCGAGGCCCTGCCCGACGGCACCGCCTCGGTCCGGATATCGCTGACGCGGCGGGGAGCGGTATGATGGGCAGTGACATCGCGGCTTCCGGTAGCCACAGCGAGCCAGCGTGTCGGCAATACCGGCTGCGGCGCTTTTCCTTCCGGTCGGGGATCAATCCCGACGCGCAGCGCGTCCTGGCAGACCTTGCACGCCAGCTGACGCTGCAAATCCATGGCGTCGAAAGCTGCGACCTGGCGTTCGATCGCGCGTCCAATCAGTGGGTCGAATATACGATCCGAACCGATCGCTGCCCGGCCGGCGAAGAAATATCTCCCGATGCCGCCAGGGCGCTGCTGGCGCGGCTTCGCGCGGTGGAACTGGGCGAGGACTATCTGGCACCCTGCCCTTCGGCCATCGGAACGACGCAAATCGAACCAGCGGCAGAGGCGGTATCGGTCGAAAAACGAGATCAGTTGAGCGCCGGGTGAAGACAGGCATTCCCGTTCGGAAAATTGTATGTAAGACACACAGACGAATCCGACTGCATACCGGCAGGAACGGGCCGGGCCGGGCCGGGAATGCGGAAGCGTTCGATAACGATAAGGTATAGCGCAGGGAGAGAGCGGCGATGCGCAACATCGATTATTTCGACAAGCAGGCGCGGCTGCACCCCGACCGTATCCTGCTCATCGCCGGCGACGAGCGCTACACTTATGCCGAGATGGCGACGCTGTCGCAGCGGCTGGCCGGCGCGCTGATCGCGGATGGCCTGGAGCGCCAGGAAGCCGTCGCCGTCATGTCGCCCAATCACGGCTCGGTGCTGATCGCGATGCTCGGGCTGTGGCGCGCGGATGCCGCCTGGATTCCGGTCAATACGCGCAACGCGCTCGACGCCAATATCCAATATCTCAACTATGTCCGCGCCAGCTGGCTATTCTATCATTCGAGCTATGCCGCCGACGCTCACGCCGTGGCGCGGCAAGTGCCGACGATCCGGCGCCTGATCTGCCTCGATGCCGAGGAAGGCGGGAATGCCTCGCTCGCCAATTACATGCTGCCGGAGGGGTCGCAACCGGTGCCCGATGGCGGCGATCCGACCGGCAATGGCGAGGATCTCGCCGCGATCATCGCCACCGGCGGGACCACCGGACCGGCCAAGGGCGTGCGCGTGCTCAACCGCAGCTGGGGCACGATGCTGGAAACGATCGCGCATTTGATGCCCGCCGAGACTCCTGTGTTCCTCGCCACAGCGCCGCTGACCCATGCCGCCGGTCCCTTCACCATGGCGGGCATCGCGATGGGCGCGACGGTAGTGGTATTGCCCGGTTTCGATGCCGACACCGTAATGGCGGCGATCGGCGAACATCGGGTGACCCATATGTTCCTGCCGCCGACCGCGCTCTACGCGATGCTGGCGCATCCGCGCGTCGGTGAATTCGATTATTCGAGCATGCGCTATTTCCTGCTCGCGGGATCACCCGTCTCGCCCGAGAAACTGCGCCAGGCGGTCGGCGTTTTCGGGCCCTGCATGTGCCAGAGCTATGGGCAGACCGAATGCCACCTCGTCGCCACCTGGCTGTCCCCCGAGGTCGTTGCTGCAGCCGCGCGCGGCGAGCATCCGGAGCGGCTGGGAAGCTGCGGCACCGCGACGCTTTCGGTGCGAGTCGAGTTGATGGACGATGACGGCAACATCCTGCCAATCGGCGAAGCGGGCGAGATCGTCGCGCGCGGCGGCATCGTCGGCGGCGGCTATTTCGAGCTGCCCGAGGCGAGCGCCGAAGCCTGGGAGCATGGCTGGCATCATACCGGCGACGTCGGCCGGCGCGACGAGCACGGTTTCTATTATATCGTCGACCGCAAGAAGGACATGATCGTCTCGGGCGGGTTCAACGTCTTCCCGGTCGAGGTCGAGGCGGCGATCATGGAACTGCCCGAGGTGATCGACGCCGCGGTCATCGGCGTGCCCGACGAGAAATGGGGCGAAGCAGTGACGGCTCTGGTCGTGCTGTTGCCTGGACGGTCGCTCGATGCAGAGGCGATCCGCGCGCATTGCAAGGCGCAATTGGGCAGCGTGAAGGCTCCCAAGACCGTGCTGTTCCGAGCCGAATTGCCGCGCACACCGGTCGGCAAACCCGACAAAAAGGCAATGCGCGCCGAATTCTGGTCGGACACGGGACGCAACGTCAACTGACCGGAGGGGACGCGGGCACCCCCTAGGGGCCGCATTCCGCTGCCCTGGGATCTACTTTCTAGGCCCGGTCGCGCCAGGAGCTCGGTGTCTCGCCGAAGCGGCGGCGGAAGCATCGGCTGAAGAAGGCGGAATCGGAAAAGCCGATATCGAACGCGATCTGCGTCACCGACCGTCCGTCGCGCCGCTTGAGCGCCTCCGCCGCACGCTGCAGGCGTTGCTCGGCGATGAAACCGGTCGGCGTCGCGGCGACATGGCGCGCGAACGCCTTTTGCACCGCGCGTGTGCCCAAGCCGGTCATTTCGGCGATCCGCGCCGTGCCGAGTTCGGGATCGTGCAAATGCGAGAGGGCGTAATCGACCGGGTCGCGCGACGGTTCGGCTTCTCGCGGCGTGCCACGCAGGCACGCCATCCGGGCAAGCCCCGCCAGCACCTCGTCCACACCCTGTTCGAGCCGGTCGAGCTTGGCGCGCTCGACCCACAGGCCTTCCAGCATCCTGCCGAACAAGGCGACATGCGGATCGTGCCCGTCGAGCATGTGTGCATGCCAATCGCGCGCGGCCGCTTCCGCCCCCAGCATCGGCGCCGGCACGTGGACGACCAGGCAATCGTTCGCGTCGGAAATGTCGATCGTATAGGGCGTGGCTTCGTCCGCGATCACGATGTCCCCGCCCCCCGCGATGGCGACGCGGCCGGCCTGGGTCATCATCAGCCTGCCGCGGCGCTGGAGATGGAATACGAGGTTACGGTCGTCGCGCACGTCGCGCTTGCGCTCGACGCGGGCGCGGTCGCTGCGGGCATGCGCCACCGCCATATTGCCGACCGACCAGCGCGCCAGGTCAGCGCGGATGCCGGCGGGCACATCGGCGGTCATGCCGGGAAAGGTCTCGGCGACCAGCGAGCACCAGAAACCCTGTCGCCGCTCGTGCGGTACCATCCGCGTGGTGAACAGCTCGACCGCGCTCAACGGACTTGTCCAGGCGTAACGACCCAACGACCCATCGTCCCCTCCCGCTCACCGGCCGTACCGGAAGAACAACCGCCATTGCCCGATCTGTGTCGGGGTAGCCGGAGTAATTGTATCCCTATCATACTAATTGCGCAAGCGAGGCGAAGCGCCGCCGGCGCTCCCGGATTCTCAGGATTCAGTCGTCGCCGCGGGCAGCCTGCCGTGCGGCACGATAGCCGTCGCGCCGCATCTTTTCGAAGGCGAGCCGCTGCTGGAACCCGGCATCCTCCGGATAGTCAAGAAACGCCGCCAGCACGTCGTCAAACACCTCGCCCAATTCGTCACGGAATTCGGGATGCGAGAAGATGTAGAAGCGGTTGGCGTGGATCGCCTCGATCACCCGCGCGGCGATCACATCGGGCTCCATGCCGGCCTGGTGGAGTTGCTCGAGCCGTCCGACCGCCGTCGCATCCACCGCTTTCGCCCCGGCCTTGAGCTCGTCAGGGCGTATCTCGTCGCTGGCGAAGATGTGGCTCTTGACCAGTCCGGGACACAATACCGAGACACCGATGCCGTGCTTGGCCAGGCTGTAGCGCAGCGATTCGCTCATGCCGCGCACCGCGAACTTGGTGGTGTTGTAGATGCCCGGCTGCGGCCCGCACAGAAAGGCGGCCATCGAGGCGGTGTTGACGATATGCCCGCCGCCGGCCCGCGCCTTCATCCTGGGAACGAAGGTCATCACGCCGTTGATCACGCCGTGCAGATTGACCCCCAGCAACCAATCCCAATCGTCGTAGGACGACTCATCGATCGTCTGGAACAGGTTCACCCCGGCATTGTTGAACACCAGGCTGACGGGTCCCAGCTCGGCTTCGACCCGATCGGCCGCCGCGGCGAAACCGTCGCGCGACGCGACGTCGAGCTGCACGCCGATCACGTCCTGATTGTCGAGGGTCGCCAGTGCCGCGTCGATCGCGTCCTGGCGGATATCGGCCAGCGCGACCTTGCACCCTTCGGCCAGCAAGGCGCGGACGAGCCCGAGTCCGATGCCGTTGGCACCGCCGGTGACGAACGCCGTGCGTCCAGCCAGATCCTGCAATTCGTCTCTCCCATGACCGGCGGAAATTTGTTTCCCACCGCACGCATTTTTGGCTCGCCTTTTGTATCCAACACGTACAATTTGCCAAGCGGAAACGATGGGCCCGCAAGCGGCCCACGTCACGGTGAGAGGAATGCCCATGGCGATCGGGATCGCGACGGCGGCGGACATGACGACCGGCGAACGGGAAACGGAGGCCGCACCGCATCCTTCGCGCATCTGGCCTTCTACGCCGCGCGCTTATTGGGCGCTCACGGTGATCGTGCTGGCGACCTTCCTGACCTTTTTTGATCAGGTCGTGTTCGGCATGCTGGCGCAGCGGATCAAGACCGACTTCGGGTTGAGCGATGCCCAACTCGGCTTCCTGGGCGGCCCGGCCAGCATCATCTGCTATCTGTTCGTCGGCATCCCGCTGGCGCGGCTCGCCGACATCTATCCGCGCAAATACGTGCTGGCGGGCGGCGTCGCGGTGATCGGGTCGATCATCGCGCTGGGTGGCCTGGCGCAGAATTTCTTCCAGTTCGTCGGCTCGCGCGTCTTCCTCGCGGCGGGCGGATCGGCGCATGCCCCGGCCTCCTATTCGCTGCTGGCCGACGCCTTTCCGCCGCGCAAGCTGACTCGCGCCTTCGCGCTGCTCCAGTTCGGCTTCATCGGCGGCACCACTTTGGGCCCGATCGTCGGCGGGATGCTGATTGCGATGACCGCGCATTGGGCGCCGACCCAATTTGGCGGTCTCCGCATCTTCGCCTGGCAATGGATCATGATCTGGGTCGGCCTGCCGGGCCTGCTTGTCGCCCTGCTGTTCCTGACGGTGAAGGAGCCTCCGCGGCTCGCGCCCGCGCCCGACGCGCCACAGCCGCCGCGCGACGCCTCGCTCGGCCGGCGGATGCTGACCTTCACCGGGCTCGACGCCATCCGCGCGATCCATGCCCGCGGCCGGGTCTATTACCCGTTGTTCGCCGGACTCGCGTTGAGCGCGATCGAGGTGTTCGGGCTCCAATTCTGGCGCGTCCCGTTCATGATCCGCACCTTCGGCTGGGATGAACGCCAGATCGGCGCGGTGATGGGCGGTATGATCCTGATCGCCTCGCTGGCCGGTCTGGTGCTGGGCGGCGTGCTGGTCGAATGGCTGGCCAGGCGTCACAAGGATGCCAATGTCCGCGCCGCGGCAATCCTGTTCGGCGGCGTGACGATCTGTTCGATCCTGTCGCCGCTGATGCCCAACGGCTATCTCTCGCTCGGCGTGATGAGCGTCGGCGCAATGTTCGGCATCGCCGGCGCGGTGCCGCAGAACGCCGCGATCCAGCGCGTCGCGCCCAATGCGATGCGCGGACAGGTCACCGCGATTTACCTGTTCATGTTCACCTTCTTCGGCGCGATGGGCAGCTTCGTCGTCGGCCTGGTGCAGGATTACGTGATCGGGGACGAAGCCCAGCTGTGGAAAACGCTGGTGCTGACCGCGTCGATCCTGCTGCCGATCGCCACCTTGTGCATGGTGCGGGCCATCAAACCTTATCGCGAGGAAGTCGAACGGCTGGAAGCAGCGGGAAGTTGACTCGGTCGCGCGGGCAGCGCACATTGTACGTAAAGCATACAATTAGGAGAGATTGATGTCCGAGGCCGATCGCATCGCGAAGCTCGAAAATGCCGTCGCGCAATTGTCTCGCCGCCTGCTGCAGCGCGAGGACGAGCTCGATATCCGCAAGCTCCAGCACCTCTATGGCTATCTGATCGACAAATGCCTCTACAACGAGACGGTCGACCTGTTCACCGACGATGGCCAAGTGCGGTTCTTCGGCGGCGTGTGGAAAGGCAAGGAAAGCATTCGCCGGCTCTATGTCGAGCGGTTCCAGAAGCGCTTCACGCACGGCAATAACGGGCCGATCGACGGCTTCCTGCTCGATCATCCGCAGCTTCAGGACATTATCGACGTCGAGCCGGACGGAGAGATCGCCTATGGCCGCGCGCGCTCGATGATGCAGGCCGGCCGGCACAAGGATTATGCGGATTCCAGCAACCCGATGATGGGCGCACGCCAATGGTGGGAAGGCGGAATCTACGAGAACACCTACCAGAAGGTCGATGGGGTCTGGCGCGTCAAAGTGCTGAATTACCTGCCGCAATGGCATGCCGACTTCGAAACCGGCTGGGCCAATACGCGGCCCGAATATGTCCCCTTCCCGACCCAGACCTTCCCCACCGATCCGACCGGTCCCGACGAACTGATCGCCGACAGCTGGCTGTGGCCGACGCACAAGCTCGTGCCCTTCCATATGAAACATCCGGTGACTGGGAAGGAGATCGTCGCTGAACGCTGGCAGGGCGATGTCGACCGCGCGCAGGCCAGGACGGCGGAGCCGGCGGTCTAGGATTGTTTCTGGCTCGCTGACGCGGGCCCGAGACTCGACTGCAACCATACAGGACGCCGATGACCTATCCCGACCTTTGCATGGTGATCGACGGCGAGCGCGTCTCGGGCGGCGCGCGGCGGACGCATCGCGTGGTCAATCCGGCCACCGGCGAGACGCTCGCCGAACTGCCGCTGGCCGACGCCGCCGACCTCGACCGTGCGCTCGACGCCGCGGCGCGGGGTTTCCGCCGCTGGCGCAATTCGACGCCGCACGAACGCGCCGCCGTGCTGCAAGGCGCAGGGCGGCTGATGCTCGAGCGCCAGGACGAGCTCGCCCGCGTCGCAGTGCTCGAACAGGGCAAGACCCTGGCTGAGGCCAAGGTCGAAGTGCTGATGAATGTCGGCTTGTTCAACTTCTACGCCGGAGAGGTCTTCCGCCTCTATGGGCGGACGTTGGTGCGCCCGGCCGGGCAAAGATCGACCGTCAGCAAGGAGCCGGTCGGGCCGGTCGCGGCGTTCGCGCCGTGGAATTTCCCGATCGGCAATCCCGGCCGCAAACTGGGTGCGCCGATCGCCGCGGGATGCTCGGTGATCCTCAAGGCGGCCGAGGAAACCCCGGCCTCGGCGCTCGGCGTGCTGCAATGCCTGCTCGATGCCGGCCTGCCCGGCGAGGTGGCGCAGGCGGTGTTCGGTGTGCCCGACGAAGTGTCGCGGCACCTGCTTGGCTCGCCCGTTATCCGCAAGCTGAGCTTCACCGGATCGACCGCAATCGGCAAGCATCTCGTGAAGCTGGCCGCCGACGACATGAAGCGCACCACCATGGAGCTGGGCGGCCATGGCCCGGTGCTGGTGTTCGACGACGTCGATGTCGACCAGGTGCTCGATACGATGGTCGCCGCGAAATATCGCAATGCCGGCCAGGTCTGCGTCTCCCCCACCCGCTTCATCGTCCAGGAGGACGTATACGACCGGTTCCGTACCGGCTTCGCCGAACGTGCAGCGCAGGTCACCGTCGGCGACGGGCTGGATCCCGCGACCCGGATGGGGCCGATGGCCAATCCGCGCCGTCCCGACGCGATGGAGCGGCTGATCGGCGACGCGACCGCAAGGGGCGCGACTTTGCTGTCGGGAGGCGGACGGATCGGCAATCGCGGCTTTTTCTACCAGCCGAGCGTACTGTCGGACATCCCGCTCGACGCCGCGATCATGAACGAGGAGCCGTTCGGCCCGATCGCCGTGATCAACCCGTTCGCGGGCGAGGAAGCGATGATCGAAGAGGCGAACCGCCTCCCCTACGGGCTCGCGGCTTATGCCTGGACCCGCGATTCCGCGCGGCAGCGGCGCCTCGCGCGTGAGATCGAGAGCGGGATGGTCGGCATCAACACGACCATGATCGGCGGCGCCGACGCGCCATTCGGTGGCGTCAAATGGTCGGGCCATGGCGCCGAGGATGGGCCCGAGGGCGTCGAGGCGTGCCTGGTGACCAAAGCGGTGCATGAGGGCTGACCGGAACACGCCCCTTTTTCTTTTACGCGGTGAACGGAGCGACCAATGACTCATGAGCTACGAACGGGTGGCGATCGCGGCTATCTCCGCATCGCGACGGAAGAGGCCTTCGCCACTCGCGAGCAAATCGACGCCTATCTGCGCATGGTCAGCGATGGCACCGCCGATAAGGGCATGACCTCGTTATGGGGCTTCTATGCGCGGTCGCCGTCGGAGCGCGCGATGCTGATCATCGAGCGCCTGCTCGATCTCGGCGAACGGCGCATCGCCGACATGGACGCGACGGGGATCGATGTCGCGATCCTGTCGCTCACCTCGCCAGGGGTCCAGCCGCTGCTCGACAACGACGAGGCCAAGGCGATGGTGTCGCGCGCCAACGATTATCTCGCCGAACGCTGTGCCGCCTATCCGACGCGTTTTGTGGGCATGACCTCGATCGCGCCGCAGGATCCCGAATGGTCGGCAGCCGAGATCAGGCGCGGCGCGAACGAGCTTGGTTTCAAGGGCGTGATGGTCAACAGCCACACCCACGGTCATTATCTCGACGAGCCGCAATTCGACCCGATCTTCCGCGCGCTCGCCGATACCGGCCAGCCGCTCTACATCCATCCCCAGACCCTGCCCGACGCGATGATCGGCGGGATGATCGAGGCGGGGCTGGATGGCGCGATCTTCGGCTTCGGGGTGGAAACCGGCATGCATCTGCTCCGGCTGATCACCACCGGCATCTTCGATCGCTATCCCGACCTCCAGATCGCGGTCGGCCACGGCGGCGAGGCGATTCCCTATTGGCTCTACCGCATCGATTTCATGCATAAAGCAGGCGTCGCCTCGCAGCGGTACGAGCGGCTCAAGCCGCTCAAGAAGGGCATGGTCGCGTGCCTGCGCGAGAATGTGCTGGCGACCACCAGCGGCCTGCCCTTCCCGCCCGCGATCAAGCTGATGCTCGAGGTGATGGGCGAGGATCGTGTGATGTACGCGATGGACTATCCCTACGAGTATGTCGCCGACGAGGTGCGCGCGCACGACCTGCTCGATATTCCCGACGCCACCAAGAAGAAGCTGATGCAGGCCAACGCCGAACGCGTGTTCGGGCTGTGAGCGCGGGAGTGGGTGCAAACCGGCCGCTGCCCGGCGCCTGGTATGCACTGGCGCTGGTCGCCGCGACCCAGGCGATCAGTCTGCTCGATCGCAATATCCTCGCCATCCTGGCGCCGGCGATCAAGGCGGACCTCAAGATCGGCGATGCCGAGATGGGGTTGTTGTACGGCACGGTGTTCGCCCTGTTCTACGCGTTGTTCTCGTTGCCGCTCGGGCGGCTGGCGGATGGCTGGATCCGCACCAGGCTATTGGCGATCGCCATCCTCTTCTGGTCGCTCGCGACCGGGACGGCGGCGTTCGCCGGCGGCTTCCTGCTGCTGATGCTGTCGCGGTTGGGCGTGGGCATCGGCGAGGCCGCGTCGCAGCCGGCCGGTACCAGCCTGCTTTATGACTATTTTCCGCGCCGCCGCCGCGGGACGGTGATGGCTATCCTCGCCGCGGCGATCGCGATCGGCCTGGGCGGATCGCTGGTGATCGGCGGTGGTGCGGCCGATTGGTGGCATAGGCGCTACCCGGCCGGCGGCGCGCCGCTGGGGCTCGCCGGCTGGCAATTCGCCTTTCTCGTCGCGGCCTTGCCGGGACTGCTGATCGCGCCCCTGATGTGGCGCGTGCGCGAGCCCGAGCGCGGCGCGGTCGACGGCATTCCGACGCCGCGCGACCCCAATCCGTTCGGCGCCAGCCTGGGCGTGCTCGGCGCGATCACGCCGGGAATCCACTGGATCGCGCTGGCGCGGCGCCGAGCGACCGGGCGCGACTGGCTGGTCAATGCCGGCATCCTGGTGCTGATCGTGGCCGGCATGGTCGCCGCAATCCACTGGGCCGAAGCCTTTTCGCCCCGGCCGCCGCTGATCCTCGGCGGTGTCGCGATCAGCCCGCACGTACTGCAATGGAGCGTGATCGGCTTCGGCATCTTCGTCATCGCCAATCTGCTTCAATCGTTGCGCCGCAGCGACCCGCCGGCCTTCGCTGCCATCGCGACGTCGCCCTCGGTGATCCTGTGCATCACTGTCGGCGCACTGCAGGGCGTGGTCAATTATGGCGTGATGGGGTTCACCCCTTCATTCCTGATGAAGACCTATCACTTGTCGCCGGGTGCGACCGGGCTCCAGTTCGGGTTGCTCGCGGCGGCGCTCGGCGTGATCGGGCCGCTGATCGCCGGGCCACTGTCGGACCGGCTGAGCGGGGGCCGGCCGCGCGAGCGGGTATGGGTCACGCTATTCGCGCTCGGCGTGTCGCCGCTGATCGCCTTCTGGGTCTATCGCGCGCCCTCGGCGGGCGCCTTCTACCTCCGCTTCACCTTCTACAGCCTGGTGCTGACGATGTGGATGCCGCCACTCTATGCCGTGCTCTACGATCAGGTGCTGCCGCGCATGCGGGGGATCACCTCGAGCATCTATCTGTTCGCGATGACGATCATCGGCCTGGGCATCGGCCCCTATGCCGTCGGATTGGTGAGCGACGCCACGCACGGCGACCTCGCCACCGCGATCCTCTCGGTCAATTGGGTCGCGCCGCCGATCGTCATCATGCTGGTGATCCTCGCTCTGCGCGTCAATCGCGACCAGGCCTCGCTGCTCGACCGAACGCGCGCGGCGGGAGAGAAGGTTTAGGCTGGCCCAGGGTTCCTGCTTCCACGGGAACCCCGGGATGTCATTCGGCTAGGCCGCCTCGGCCAGCCCGATTTCCTCGGCGGTCGCCCAATTGCCGTGCAGGCCGAAACGCAGCCGGATCGGGATGCGCACTTCGGCAATCGGCCCCTTTTCGATGTCGAGCGCGTCGAACAGCAACAGGTCCGAGCGATGCTCTTCGAGCCGGTTGCAGACCTGGACGATCCAGCCATCGCCTTCCGCGGCATCGGGTCCGCGCGGAATGAAGCAGGGTTCCTGCAGCGACGAAACCGGACCGCACCACCATTTCTGTTCGCGTCCGGTCTCGTGATCGACCAGGCCGAGCGTGTTCATGATCATGCCTCCCGCGCTGCCGCCCTTGAGCTCGACCGGCTTGGCCGGATCGATCACCAGCATCCAGCCATAGCGATAGGGCAGTCCGGTGCGGCGGTCGTCGATGCGGGGGAATTCGCCCATCATCCCGGTCAGTCGCTCGACGCTTTCGAACGTGTCGGAATTGGAAGCCATATCGACCGTCCATCGCGTCAGGAAGCTTGCCGCTTCCATCGGATTGAACGGCGCGCCGTGGATGTCGGGGAAGAACGGGAACATGTTGTTCTTCGCTTCAGGCGTGTCGAAATGAATCCTGGTTCCGTCCTGGAACGCGTTCATGACATGGCTGGCAAAGCAATTGTCACGCCTGAACCAGCGTATGTCCTCAGCCGTTGCGTCCGCCCGCCGCGGCAATACGCCGAGATAGACCGGCAAAGTCGTGTCGAAGCCGAAATGCGGCAGGCCCTTTTCGAGCCGCTCCCAATTCGAGGTCGAGGGCACGACGTGGAACAGCGCGTAATCGGGTGTGATCGCGAAATCGTGCATCATCGCGTAATAAGGCAGCTCGAACCACAATTCCTGTTTCAGCTCGCCGTCTGGCGACACGACATAATAGGTCATGTCGCGAGTCAGCACGCCCTTGGCGGCATAGCCGAACGCGATCATGTCGCCGGTCGCCGGATCGATCTTGGGATGCGCGGTAAAGGTCTGCCCGGTCATCGCGCCGTTGAACCAGGTGTACCCCTCGGTCTCGAGCGTCGCCGGGTCCATCACTAGCGCGGGGCTGTCCTCCTTCAGCGCGTAGAGCTTGCCGCCATAGACGAAAGCATTGGTATTGGCGGTGCCGCGGATCCGGCCCTTCACGCTATCATCGTCGGTCAGCGGATTGCGATAGGCGCCGAACAAGGCATGGCCGGCATCGTGCTCCAACCGCCATTTGTCGGTCTTGGCCCAGCGCTGGCGGAAGTCGACGCGGCCGCCATGGAAGCGGAACATCGTGATCATGCCGTCGCCATTAAAGGCGATGTCGTCGCCCAGGCGCGGCGCGAATTGGGGATCGGGCTGGACGCGATAGAAAGCGCCGTCGAGCTCGACCGGAACCGCGCCCTTCACGTCGAGATCGGCGATATCCGCCTCGATCCGCGAGGGCGTGTTGAAACCGGTGAACGACGGCGTGTCCGGGAAATGCGTCACGGCCGATCCTCTCTCTGTTATCTGTGTCGCATTGTATGCAAGGCAAACATTATTTTCAATCCGTGATGTTGACCTGAACACCCCCGAGGGGCAGGCTGGCGGAATGCTGAGATCGTTTCCCGCCAAAAGCGCGCCCCCGTCGGACGATGGGGACATCGGCGGCATCGACCAGATCGTCGGGTTCCACATCCGCCTGGCCTATGGCGCGGTATACCGCCATTTCAGCGAGACGTTCAGCGACCTGGGCCTGACCCAGAAACAGGTCTCGGTGCTATGGCTGATCGACGATCATCCTGGCATCGCCCAGGCGGATATCGGCCGGCGGCTACAGATGGACCGCGCGACCGTGATGGCGATCATCAATCGTTTGCAGAAGCGCGGATTCGTGGTGCGCGGCCCCTCCCCCGACGATCGCCGGCGCCAGACCCTGAAGCTGACCGAAGCCGGCCATGACGGCCTGATTGCGGCGCGCGCGTGCATCCTGGAGCACGAACAATGGCTGAAGAACCGCTTCACGCCTGGCGAGACGGGGATGCTGATCGAATTGTTGCGGCGGATACACGAGTGATGAGAATGGCTGGCCCGGGTTTCGGGCTGGCAGATTACAAGGACCGCCCAGCTTCCTGATCGTTCGCGAAGCTCGGAGTCATCGCGAAACAGGTCCAGACGGGATCGCCGTCCGGATCGACCGAGCGCACGACCCAGCTGTTGCACTCCAATAAGGGCCGCATGGTATGCGAGCGCTGGTCAGCCGCGAGGGTGACGGCAGGCGGCGGACCCGGGCCCCATCGCGCCTTGAGGATTCGGGTGCCGACAGTGTCCGGCCCGCCGGGCGCGTCGATCGCAACGGGGCGTCCGCGCTCGCTCTCCAGACCCAGCATGGCGCGGATCGCGGCGATCACGAAAAAGCGGGCACCCACCGCAGCGGCGACCGGATTTCCCGGCAAGCCGAAATACAAGCAGCCATTGGGCAAGGTGGCGAAGAGCACCGGCTTGCCGGGGCGCATCGCCACGCCGCGAAAGTGGATCGTCGCGCCCAGCGCCTGAAGCGCGGCGGGCACCTGGTCGTGATCGCCGACCGATATCCCGCCGGTGGAAATGATCAGGTCCGGCGCGGTGGTCATGGCCTGCTCTATGCTCGCCATCAATGCCCCGGGCTCGTCGGGCGCGGGCGTAACGAGGTCCGGCGCAAGACCGATCTGTTGCATCATCGCGGCGATCATCGGTCCGTTCGAATCATGGACGAAGTGATCGCCGGTTCCGCTCGCCCGTCGCAATTCATCGCCGGTTGTCAGCGCGACGACGCGCGGCAACCGGATCGCGTCGATCTCGGGCACGCCAAAGCAGCACAATGCTCCGATGACTTCGGGTGTAACCAACTGGCCGCGAGTGGCGACGAGATCGCCTTGTCGCGCGTCCTCGCCCCGACCGCGAATATTGCGACCGAGGCCGACCGGCTCGGTCAGCAGGACGGCCGAAGGCTCGCGAACGACGCGCTCCTTGGCGACCACGGCATCGAACGGCGCGACGATCGGCGCGCCCGTGCTGATCGCGCAGGCGCCCGGCCCCGCAACAGATGCTGCCGCCGCACCGGCGCGGCTTTCCCCGACTAGGTTCAGACGAACAGGCCTGTCAGGCGACGCACCGGCGGCATCGGCGGCCACGACCGCGAATCCGTCCATCGCCGAACAATCGAACCGCGGATAGTCGGCGCGCGCCACGACGTCCGCGCCAATGATCCGACCAAGCACCTCCCCAATTGCCACGGGTTCGACCGGCAGGCTCGGCGCGGCATTCTCGATACAGGCGAGCGCCGCCGCGAAATCGATGCGATTCATTGTCCCGACATACCACGTAGCAACGCCAGATCGTCGGGCCGATTGACGTTCGGGATAGGTGGCCAGCCATCGAGCGCCTCGGCGCCGATCTCCTCTGCCCAGGCTCTAACCGCCAGGTTGCCACCGCCGTCGAGATAGTCGCTCAGCGCCTCCGCCAAGGCGCAAGGCCATAGCCCGATCACGGGCGTATCAGCGACGAAGCTCGCCACGCTGCGCCGGGCGAGATCGCCGAGCAGGCCGACGGGAAGCGAGGGCGTGTCGCAAGGGAGCGAGAGGACCGCATCGAAATGGCGATCCCGGGCATGAAGCAACGCGCCGCATAGCCCGCCCAGTGGGCCGAGCCCGGCCACCGGCCAGTCCGCTATAGAAACATAAGTTGGGCTATCGCGTCCGACGACCGCGATGTCGTCGGCGACCGGCCGCAATGCCTGGGCGGCATGGTCGAGCAACGCAATCCCGGACAGCGTCGCGAGCGCCTTGTCGCCGCCGAACCGGCGCGCCTGGCCACCGGCGAGAATGACGCCGAGCAGCCGGGTCACGGTATCGGCTCGAGCAACGCGTCGCTGCGCGCGAGAACGACGAGCCGGAGCCCGGCATCGGCCGCGCGCGCCAAAGCGAGATCGGTCGGCGCCGAAATCGTGACCAGCATCGGACATTGCGCGAGGACCGCTTTTTCGACCAGATCGTAGGAGCAGCGCGACGACAGCAAGGCGAACCCGCCATCCCAGGTTCGGCCGGATCGCGCCATCGCGCCGATCAGCTTGTCGAAGGCATTGTGGCGGCCGACATCCTCGCGGACCTCGATCACGGCGCCGTCCGCGTCGCACAAGGCGGCGGCATGTACCGCACCGGTCCGCTCATGGAGCGGTTGATTGGCACGCAGGCCGGCCAGCGCGGCGAATATATGGTCGGGCGCGGCGCGCGAAACCGTTTCGACCCTGGGCAGCGGCCGGATAGCTTGTTCGAGATTCTCGATGCCGCAAAGCCCGCAGGACGATTCCGACACGCGATGTCGCGCCCGCTCGACCAACGCCTCGGCACGCGACGGCGCGAGCGATGCGCGGACCACATCACCGCTGGCCGTGGCATGCACGTCGATCGCCTCGATCTGCCCGACATGGTCGATCAGCCGTTCGCTCAGCGCGAACCCGACAACAAAATCCTCGATATCGAGCGGCGTCGCCATCATCACGGCATAGCCGATACCGTTGAACTCGAGCGCCAGCGGCCGCTCGATCGCCACAGCCCGTTCGACCTCGTCGACGCCCGTGCCGTCGGCGGCGTGACGTTGAAAGCGCATGACGGATACGCCTGCGGTCCGAGAAGGATCAGATGATGTCCCGGTCAATCGGCCCGTTCCGCAGTCTCGCGGAGCAGCGCAACCGCGTCCCGTGCGGTATCGCTCAGATGCTCGCCGCCTCGATCGAGATAGGCGACGATCGCCTGGCGCATCCGGGGATCCCAGAATTGGCGGAGATGATCCCGGGTCGCCGCCACTGGGCGGTCGCGGCACTGGCTGCCGAGTTCGCGCGCGATCTGGTTGGCCATGTAGACGAGGTGGTCGATGGTCGACATCGCCCGCGCCTCACTCGGCCGCTTCG
>Ga0207669_10000150_pt1 | contig 33077 bp, 31 predicted proteins | sample KBSM33metaG_FD_184329 | JGI IMG/M metagenome (GOLD analysis project Ga0207669, IMG submission 184329) | Miscanthus rhizosphere microbial communities from Kellogg Biological Station, Michigan, USA - KBS M3-3 metaG (SPAdes) (version 2) | ecosystem: Host-associated > Plants > Roots > Rhizosphere >...
CGACCCTCGGCATCTCGATGCCGATTTTTGTCGGATGCTCGCGGCAAACAATGTGTCGCGAGTCAGTCTGGGCGCGCAGACCTTCGACCTCGGTATTCAGGTGAAGATCAACCGACTGCAGCCGTTTCGCATGGTTGCGGGTTGCGTCGAGGATCTGCGGCGCGCGGGCATCGCGCATATCAACCTCGACTTGATGTACGGGTTGCCTGGCCAGACGTTGGACACGATCGCGCGGACGATCACGCTGGCGCGCGATCTGGCGCCCGATCGCGTGGCGATGTTCGGCTATGCCCATTTGCCGCGGATGCTGCCGCGCCAGCGGATGATCGAGGACAGCCAGTTGCCCGATGCCGAAGCGCGTTTCTGGCAGAGCATCCTGGCGCGCGACTTGTGGCTGGAAGAAGGCCTTCGACCGATCGGCTTCGACCATTATGCGCGGCCGGACGACAAGCTCGCGCTCGCCGCGGCCAGTGGCACGTTGCGGCGTAATTTCCAGGGGTTCACCGACGATGACGCCGATGCGGTGATCGGACTCGGCGCGTCCTCGATCAGCCTGTTTCCGGGGCTGATCACCCAGACTGAAAAGCATGTCGGGCGATACCGGATGAAGGTGCAAAACGGATGCCTCGGCACGATCAGGGGAATCCGGCGCTCGGCCGAGGATCAGCGACGGGGCGCGGTGATCGAGCGGCTGTTATGCGACGGCCGCGTCGATCTGGTCGAGCTTGGTTGGTCGCCCACTGCCGTGGCGCAAGCTATGGCGGATGCTGCACCGAAATTAGCTCCGATGCAGGAGCGGGGCCTGATCCGCCGTCACGACACCGGGTTGGTCATCTTGCCGGATGGCGAGCCCTATGCGCGGCTCGCCGCCGTCGCGTTCGATACGTTCAGGACGGCAGCCGGCAACCGCTTCAGCAAGGCGGTTTGATTACGTAGCTATCCCGATATTACGGCCGAATGGGCCAGCATAGCGTGCTTTCATCCCGACGATGGAGGCGGTCATGAAGAACATCCTGGTCCTGGCGCATGACGATTGCGGCCAGGAAGCGCGGCTGCAGGTCGCAATCGACATCACGCGATCGATCGATGGGCATTTGACCTGTCTCGACGTAGCGATGACATCTTTGGCCTCCGCCGACTTTACCGGCACCTACACCGGCACGGCGATCATCGCGGAGGAACGGCAGGCCGAGGCGGCCAATGGCGCGGCCGTGAAAGCGCGGCTTGGCAGGGAAGACATTCCCCACACTGTGATCGATGCCACTGGCGACGCCGCGACCTGTCTGCGCCGTGCAGCAAAGCTCGCCGATCTGGTGGTGGTCAATCGCGGGTTGGACGACAAGTCAGCCTATCCCAATATGTTCGATCTCGCCGGCGACATGGTCCTCGAGGGCCGCACGCCGGTCTTTGCGGTACCTGAAAAGGCGCGGTCGATCGATCTTCGGGGACAAGCGGTGGTCGCCTGGGACGGATCGGACCATGCTGCCGCGGCGCTGCGTGCGGCGGTGCCGTTGCTCAAGCTCGCGGGCTCGGTCACCTTGTTCTATGCGGAGGACGGGTCGCTGAAGCTGCCGCTCGAGGAAGCCGCCACCTATCTCGCGCGGCACGGCGTGCATGCCGTTATTCGCCGCGAGAAATGCCTGATGGACCGGCCGGGTTCGGTGATCATGGCCGAAGCGATGATCGAACATGCCGCTTATGTGGTGATGGGTGCATTCAGCCGGTCGCGCTTCCTGGAAGCGGCCTTTGGCGGCGCCACCCAGCGGATGTTGAGCGATAGTCCGGTACCGATCTTCATCGTTCACCAAGGGTAATTGGGCAAAAAAGGGGGCGATACGCATCGCCCCCTTTGCTTTTGCACCCGTTTTAGAACCGGAACCCGATCCCCATGCCGGCGACGATCGGATCGATCTTGACGCGCGAGGTGCGGATGGTGGCGCCGCTGGTCAGGCGGGCAGTGGTCTTCATGTCGATATATTTGATGTCGAAATTCACGAAGACCTTTTTGCTCACCGGAATGTCGACGCCGGCCTGCAGCGCATAGCCGACGCTGTCGCCAAGCTTGACCTTGGTCGCGCCCAGAGCCGCATTGAGCGAGGGCGTCGCCTTGGCCGAATAGAAGACCGAATAGTTGATGCCGGCGCCCAGATAGGGGCGTACCTTGCCGTCGGGTGCGAAGTGATATTGCAGCGTCAGGGTCGGCGGCAGCACCCAGGTGTTGGCGACATCGCCAAGGCCGGAGATCGTTCCGCGGCCCGATACGCTGTGCTTGGTCGTCGCCACGATCAGCTCCGCGCCGATATGATTGGTCGCCATATAGGTGAAGTCGACTTCGGGCATGACGCTGTCGCCGACCCCGATTTTGCTACCGGGAATGCCGGAGACCGCGCCGGAGCGTTCGTTCGGCGCGACCACGATCGCGCGGACGCGGACCAGTACGTCGCCTTCCTTGGCGAAAGCCGGGGTCGCGAGCATCGCCGCGCTCACCCCGGCGAGTAGCATCAACTTCGTCATACACACCTCCTGTTGAGGCTGTGTCGCTAGGGACGAATGCGCGCGGACACTTTGATCGCGCGCAACAAAGTCGGCTAAGTAAATCCCCGGATGGACGGCCACCGCGCGATTGAGGGTACGAGGACGGCATGGATATCATCGACCCTGATCTGCGCGATGCGTCGCTCGACGCTGAACTCGCTTTGTTCGTGGAAAGCGCCAGCGACCGTGCATTATTCCTGACCTCGCCCGATGGGCTGATCGCGAGCTGGAACCGCGGTGCCGAATTGTTGACGGGGTGGCGCGCGGCGGAAGCGAAGGGGCGACCGGTGGCGCTGCTCTATACGCCGCAGGACGTGACGACCGGCGCGCCGATAACGGATCGCGCCGCCGCCGCGGCATCCTCCGCGCCGATGCGCAAGGAAGCCTGGCGCATCCGCAGGGACGGCTCGGAATTCCTCGCCGACGTCACGATCTTCGCGCTGCGCAACTCGGACGGATCGATCCGCGGTTTCGGCCAGAGCGTCCACGACATTACCGCGCGCAAGGCGGTCGAGCAGGGTCTCGCGCAACGCGAACTGCATGTGCGCTCGATCCTGGCGACGGTGCCGAGCGCGATGATCGTGATCGACGAAAAGGGCGCAATGGTATCGTTCAGCGCCGCCGCGGAGCGGCTGTTCGGTTATACCGAGGCCGAAGTCGTCGGGCGCAACGTCAGCATGTTGATGCCCAATCCCGATCATGACCGGCACGATGAGTATATTTCGCACTATTTGGCGACCGGCGAGCGCCGGATCATCGGGATTGGACGGATCGTCGTCGGGCAGCGCAAGGACGGCACTTCGTTTCCGATGGAATTGTCGGTTGGCGAGGTCAATGCCGACGGCCACCGCATCTTCACCGGATTCATCCGCGACCTCACCTCGGAGCAGGAGGCGGAGCTAAGGCTGAAGGAATTGCAGTCGGAGCTGATTCACGTGTCGCGGGTCAGCGCGATGGGGACAATGGCGTCGACCTTGGCGCACGAGCTCAACCAGCCGCTGACCGCGATCGCCAATTATATGGAGGCGGCGCGCGAACTGCTCGACCGGCGCGACGAGAAGAACGAGGCCTTTATCAAGGAAGCGGTTGAGGAGGGGGCCAAGGAGGCGCTGCGCGCCGGCCAGATCGTGCGGCGCCTGCGCGATTTCGTCGCGCGCGGCGAAGTCGCGCAGCATGTCGAGAATCTGCCGGCGATGATCGAGGACGCCAGCCGCCTGGCCTTGGCGGGAGCGCGCGAACGCGGCGTCCGTGCCATTTTCAAGCTGGATCCCAAAGCACGCGAAGCCTTTGTCGACCGCGTCCAGATCCAGCAGGTAATGGTCAATCTAATTCGCAACGGCGTCGACGCGATCGCTGACCGCAAGGTTCGCGACATCACGGTGTCCACCGCCTGCGAGCCCAACGGCATGATCCGCGTGTCGGTCGCCGATACCGGCACCGGGCTCGACCCCGCGCTCGCGCCGCAATTGTTCCAGGCGTTCGCCAGCACCAAGGAAAGCGGGATGGGCCTGGGCCTATCAATTTGCCGGACGATCGTCGAAGCGCATGGCGGCCGCATTTGGGCAGAGGACAATGTCGGCGGGGGTACTATATTCCACTTCACCATCCAGAGCGGAGAGCCGGACGATGAGTGACAGGCGATTGGTTCATATCGTCGACGACGAAGACGCGATCCGGCGGTCGGCGAGCTTCATGTTGCGCACGTCGGGCTTCGACACGCGCACCTATCAGTCGGGCGTCGAATTCCTCAAAGAGGTCAAGCACGCCGATCCCGGCTGCGTGCTGCTGGACGTCCGCATGCCCGAAATGGATGGGTTGGAAGTCCAGCGCGAGCTGAACGATCGCGGCGTCTCGCTCCCGGTGATCGTGCTCACCGGCCATGGCGACATCTCGATTGCTGTGCAGGCGATGAAGGCGGGCGCGGTCGATTTCCTCGAAAAGCCGTTCGAGAAAAATCAGCTGATGGTCGCGCTCGATGCGGGCTTTGCCAGGCTGGAACGACGCGAGGAAGCGGCGACCACCACGCACGACGCCGAAGTCCGCATCGCCGCCCTGACTGCGCGCGAGCAGGAGGTGCTGCAGGGCCTCGCGCGTGGGCATCCCAACAAGACGATCGCCTATGACCTGGGCATCTCGCCGCGCACGGTCGAAGTGCATCGCGCCAATCTGATGACCAAGCTGGAGGTGCGCAGCCTGTCGGAGGCGCTGCGCATCGCGTTCGCGGCCGGCCTGGAGAGCTGATCTGCGGATCATTACGTAACGACGGCCCCCGACCATCATGCGACGGATGCGACCATGAGCAATGGCGCATCCCCCCATCCAGACCCCGCGGTCGACGTACAGCGCGTGGTCCTCTTGATCGAAGACGACGAAGCCGTGCGGCGGTCGCTGCAGATGCTGCTCCATTGGCGCGGCTATGACGTACGCTCGTTCGCGGGTGCCGCGCCAGTGCTAGAGGGCCATGCGATGGACGATGCGGACGTCCTGATCGCCGACTACCGCCTTCCCGACGGCGACGGCGTCAGCGTGTTGCGCGCGCTCCGGCGGGCGGATTGGAAAGGCAAGGCGATCCTCATCACCGCCTTTCCTTCATCAACGCTGGTGGAAGCGGCACGCGCCGCCGGGTTCGACGCCGTGCTCGAAAAGCCGCTGCGCCAGCACGAGCTCATCGGCGCCCTGGCGGGCTGACCCGATGGCAGCCGTTGCTTTAGCCTGGCCCGAAGCCGGCAGCCGTGCGGCTCCGGCGCCCGAATCTCGCTGTGCGCAATGCCTCGGCCGCCAGCAGTCGATCTGTGCCGACCTTCCGCCGGACGTCTTGTACGAAATGACGCGGATCGGCCGCGTGCGCGGGTTGCGGCGTGGCGAAGTCTTGTCGCGGGAAGACGACGAAATCTATGACGTCGGTAACGTACGCGACGGCGCACTCAAACTCACCGCGTCGCTGCGTGATGGCCGCGAACAGATACTCGGCGTTGCCTGGCCCGGCTCTTTCGTCGGCGAATTGTTCGCCGACCAATGGGCCTACCGAGCGACCGCGCTGGCAGCGACAACGGTCTGCGTGTTTCGGCGCACAGACCTGAATATCCTGGCGGCCAGCCGTCCCGCCGTCGCTACGTCGCTGCTGCGGCGTCTCTCGAACGACCTCGACGCCGCGCGTCGATCCATCCTTTTCCTCGGCCGCAAGACCGCCGAAGAACGTGTCGCCTCGTTGCTGATCGACATGCGCCGATCGATGCCCTGCGATGCGACCGGTGCGACTCCGATGTCGCTCAACCGCCAGCAAATGGCGGACCTGCTCGGCCTGACGATTGAAACCGTCAGCCGAAAAATACGCCGGTTCGAGCGAGCAGGCATCATCCTGCTTGTCGAGACGCGCCTGTTTCGGGTGCTCGACGATGTCAGCCTTGTCCGATTGGCCGGCTGACACGCCGATCTGATCCGGGAATCTACGCATCGTCCAGATTGCCGGGAAAGTGCAGGATCGCGGGCGTGCCCTGGTTTGCCGACGACCAACCGATCTTCGACCCCGCAACGCACCCGGTCATTGGTCGAAGTGAGACGGTGGGCGAGCCTTTCAGCTTGAGGACGATGCAATGACCGGAACGATGCTGGCGGTATTGGACGACGTCGAGACCGGCGCCGGCTTCATTCGTACGATCGCGGCCCGGGCAGAACGCCTCGATGCGCGTCTGATCATCTATTTGCTGACGCCCGGTCCGCTCGCTGCGCCGGACCTCGCGCCGTTTGGCACGCTCTACCTGCCCGATCAGATGCTGCAGGCCGCCTCTGAGGAGCAGGTCGCGAAGTTGTGCTCCGCACTCGCGGGTGCGTCCCTGCAGATCGACATTCGCGGTCTGTTCGACGACGTCGCCTGGCTTGCCGGCGACGTGCGGCGCGCGCGGCCGATCGCCGACCTCGCCATCATCGGCTCGCATGAGACCTGGGCGATCCCCTATCTGTACCGGCGCGTCACCGAGATGCTGGCGCTGGCATCGGGCGGACCGCTCATCATCCTGCCGCCGGGCCGATCGCTGGCCACGGTCAACCATGCGGTCCTGGCCTGGAAGCCTTCCCAGGAAGCCGTCCGCGCGCTCCACGACCTGGTGAGTCTGCTCGAGCCCGGCGCGCGGGTCGATATCGTGAGCTGCGGCGACCAGCCGACGCACGAAGACAACCCACGAGGGCATAAAGCGGTCGCCGACTACCTCGAACACCAGGGTTTCGAGGTGGGATCGGTCTGGCTTGAGCAGCGATACGATGTCGCCGAGCAGCTCCAGACCCATGCGCTCGAAATAGGCGCCGATCTGCTGGCGGCCGGGGCGTTCGCGCACAGTCGATTGCGCGAGCTGGTATTCGGCGGCGTCACCGCCGGGTTGATCAACGAGACGCGGATTCCCGTTCTGCTGTCGCGATAGCGATGCACGATCCTACGCAACCTCTGCTGGCGCTCGGCTATGCCGGCGCAATTGGTCTGCTGGTCGGCCTCGAACGAGGCTGGACCGAACGCGGCGCGGACGATGGTCACCGGGTTGCCGGCATTCGGACCTTCGGCCTGCTGGGACTCGCCGGTGGCGCGGCGGCGCTCGTCGCCGGACCGATTGGCGTCGCGCTTGTCCTGTTGAGCGGCACCGTGCTCATCGTCGGCTATGCGCGCCAGGTGCGGGCGCGCGACGGCCAGAGCGCGACCAGCGCGATTGCTGGACTGCTCGTCCTTGGTCTGGCGGCGCTGGCCGCGTCGGGTCAGCCCGAGACCGCGCTAGCCGGCGCCGCGCTCGCCATGTTCCTTCTCTCGTCGCGCCAGCGGCTCCATCGGCTTGTCAGCGATCTCACGGCCCAGGAAATGCGCGCGGCAGCGGAGTTCGCCATCGTCGCGCTGGTCCTGTTCCCGCTGGCACCGGATCGCGGCATGGGGCCGTTCGACGCGATCAATCCGCATCATCTGCTGCTCGTCGTGGTGCTGGTGAGCGGCATTTCGTTCGCCGCCTATCTTGCCAGCCACCATATCTCGCGCGGGAAAGGCCCGATGCTGACGGCAGCCGTCGGGGCGCTGGTATCGTCGACTGCGGTAACCGCCGCTCTTGCCCGGCGGATGCGGAGTGATGGCGGCGACACGGGTGCCCTCAGGACTGCCTTGCTGGTTGCCTCGATCGTGGGTGGGCTGCGTGTCCTGGTGCTGATCGCCGCTCTGGCGCCCGCAGCGCTCGCCAATGCGGCCTATGCGATACTGCCCGGCCTGGCGATACTCGTCGTGGCGGCAGCGCTGGCAGGAGGAGGCAAAGCACCCGTCAGCGAGGAACGGGCGCCGGTCGGCAATCCGCTCGAACTCGGCGCGGCGGTGACCTTCGCCGCGATCGCAGCGATCGCGACGCTTGGCGCGCGACTGGCATCGTCCGCGTTCGGCTCTTCCGGCTCGCTGATCGTGTATACCGCGACCGGCATGGCCGACGTGGATGCCGCGGTTCTCGCTTTCTCGTCATTGACGGTCGGTGAGCAGGCGATGTTGGCGACCCCGGCATTGGCTGCGCCCGTCGCCGCCAACATGCTGTTGAAGGCAGTCGTCACCATTGTCCTGTCGCGCAATCGGGCTGGCGCGGTGGCCGCGTTACCGCTCTTCGCCTGCGCTGCAGTCATCGTGGTCGCGGCAACGGTCATCTGGTTCCGTGCCTGATCGGCGCACGGGGTCACGAACTCGCTTCAGCCTCCGCCCGTTCCCAGAACGAACATGTTGTCGAGCCACCGCTCGCGCTTCGCCGCATTCTGTTCGACGGCACCGTATAGAATGTGATGGACCGGGCCGATCCCGACGAACTTCAGGATGTTGCGCTCGAGACTCTTCACGCTGTGCGAGCGGAACCACAGGGCATAGAAGGCTGCCGGCATTCCCATCGTCACGACCACCGTGGCCGACTTGCCGCGCAGCAGACCGCCGCCCAACGATCCCTGGTCATTCAGCGCGAATCCCGGCCGCATGACCTGTTCCAGAAACGCCTTGAGCAGCGCCGGCACGTCGCCGAGCCAGAGGGGATAGAAGAAGACGATATGGTCGGCCCAGGCGATCGACGCCTGTGCGTCGGCGATCGCAGGTGAGGGCGGTTGCTCCGCCCATTCCTCCCTCGATCGCAGGATCGGGACCTCCGTCGTTGCGAGATCGATCCGGCGTACCTCATGCTCCCAGGCAAGTGCGCCCTTGGCATAGCGGTCGGCCAGCGCATGGATCAGCCTGGCCCGATCGGGATCGGGATGGCCGTCGATCAGCAGGATGCGCCGTTTCATTCGGCCGGTTCCATCACCGCCGCCGTGGCGGGCTGCCGCAAAATGCGGCGCAACACTACCTCCGATCCGATGTCGGTGCCCGGGATGGGCCTGAAGTCCGCTTCGCGTTCGAGCGTCAACGCGGCACGGTTCTCGCTGCTCTCGACCGATTCGATGGCGCCGATACCCTCGGCCTCTGCGTAGCGGACGACGTGCTCGACCAACGTCCAGCTGACGCCCTTGCCCTTGAAATCGCTACGCACCGAAACGGCCAGCTCGGCGCGTTCGCGATCCGGATCGCAGGCCAGCAGCGCCGACGCGATCGCGGTTCCGTCGGGGGCGAAGGCGAGGAAGTGCATCGTCCGCCAGTAATCGATCTGGGTCATCGCCACGAGCCGGTCGCGGCCGACGTCGCGGAGGCTGGTCAGGAAGCGGAACCGCAAATCGTCGGTTGTGACATGGCGGAAGAGATCGGCCAGCGCTTCCTCGTCGTCGGGCAGGACCGGCCGCACGTGCATCGTCACGCCGCTGCGTGTCGTCAAATCGGCGGTCCATTCCATCGGCGCCGGGCGGATGACAAGCCGCGAACCGATGTCGTCGAGCGACAACCCGATCCGGGCGTCGAGCGCGATCGCGCCATGTTCGTCGACGAGCAGCGGATTGATGTCGAGTTCGGCGATTTCGGGCATGTCGATGACCAGCGCGGACACCGCATTGAGCACACGCAAGACGGCGTCGATGTCGACCGCGGGCACGTCGCGATAGGCGCCAAGCAGGGTCGCCACGCGCGTTCCCTCGATCATTTCCCCGGCCAGCACGCTGTCGAGCGGGGGCAGGCCGAAGGCGACGTCGCGTGTCACCTGGACTGCCTTGCCGCCGGCGCCGAAGACGATCACCGGCCCGAAGGTCGGATCGCGCGCGACGCCGATCAGCAATTCGCGGCCCGAGGTAGAATTGACCATGGTTTCGATCTCGAATCCGGTGATCGACGCTTCAGGATGCTCGTGTCCCAACCTCGCCGCCATGTCTGCCGCGACGCGCTGCGCGTCTTCGACGGTGGCGACGTTGAGCGCCACACCGCCGACATCGGATTTGTGCGGCAATTGCGGGGAGACCACCTTCACCGCATAAGGCGGCGGAAGGTCGGCGCAGACGCGGGCGATGGTATCGCAGTCGTGCGCGAGCATCCCACGGACCACCGGGATGCCATAGGCGCCGATCACCGCTTTCGCCTCGGTTGCCGAGAGTTGCTGGCGGCCCGCATTGCGGGCGCCGACGATGACGGCGCGCGCGCGGGCGCGATCGCCGGCGGGGACGAGTTGATGCGCGGGCGCGCGCATCAGCGCTTCGCTGGCGGCGCTGGCCTTGGTGAGGTAACCGAAGGCGCGGACGGCATCGTCCAGATTGTCGAATACGGGAATGCCGACGGCGTCGAACAGCGTTCTCGCCGCTTCGGCGTTGCGCGGTCCCATCCAGCAAGCGATCAGTGGCTTGGTGGCGCCCGCATCGCCCCGTGCGGCGATCACGCCCCTGGCGATCTCTTCGCCCGTGGCAACCGCCGTGGGGCAATGGATGATCAGTGCCGCATCGACCGCCGGATCGGCGAGGACCGCGCGCGTGGTGACCGCGAAACGCTCGGTCTTCGCGTCGCCGACCACATCGACCGGATTGGCGCGCGACCATCCCGCCGGCAGGTCGGGATCGAGCGCGGCGATCGTATCGGCGGATAGGACTGCCAGACTGGCACCGACACCGGGCAATGCATCGGCCGCGAGCACGCCCGCGCCGCCGCCATTCGAGACGATCGCCAATCGATCGCCATAAGGCGGGCGATACCGCGACAGTATCTGCGCCGCGTCGAACAACTCGCCCAAAGTATCGACCAGGATGATACCCGCGCGGCGGAAGGCGGCGGCATAGACGTCGTACGATCCGGTCAGCGCGCCGGTATGCGAGAACGCTGCCTTGCCCGCAGCCGCGGTCCGGCCGGCCTTGATCGCGATCACCGGCTTGATGCGCGACGCGGCGCGCGCCGCCGACATGAACTTGGCCGGGTTGGTGACCTGTTCGACATAGAGCAGGATGGCGTCGGTGTGCGGGTCTGCCGCGTAGAAGTCGATCAGGTCGCCGAGATCGACATCGGCCATATCGCCCAGCGATACCACGCCCGAAAAGCCGACGTGGCGGTCGGCCGCCCAGTCGAGCATCGCGGTGACGAGCGCGCCGCTTTGCGACAGGAAAGCGAGCCGTCCGGCGGTTGCACTGCGCGGCGCGAACGAGGCATTGAGCCCGGCATGCGGTAACAGCAATCCCAGGCAATTGGGCCCGATCAGACGGACGTCGTACGGGCGCGCAGCGTCGAGCATCGCTTGACGTGCGGTAGCGTCGTGGGGGACCGTCGAAATGACGGTCACGACCCGCGTGCCGATCGTTCCCAATTGATCGATGATGGCGGGGATGGTCGCGGCGGGCGTAACGACGATGGCAAGATCGGGCTTGCGTGGCAGGTCGGCGATCGACGCCACCCACCAGACATCATCCAGCTCGACCTTGTCGGGATTCACCGCGAACACCGTCCCGGCGAAGCCGCCGTCGATGATATTCTCCAGCACGCGCGTGCCGAGCGAGCCGGCCTTGCTCGATCCGCCGATGACGGCGATCGATTGCGGGTGGTTGAGTGCGTCGAGATGTCGGATCGTCATGATGCAATTTCCGCCCAAAGCCAGAGTGTCGGGCGGACTGTGCCGGGCGGATCAATCGATCTCCATCCGTATTGCCCCGGATGCCGGCCGACCCATTCTACGGGTTACTACGCATTTGGATTCGACCGGAATTCGCGCATGCCGCACCGGCACGGGGAGAGCGGATTTGCTGTACCAAAAACTATTCACCCAGGCGATCGACCGGCTGCATGCCGAGGGGCGGTATCGCGTGTTCATCGACATTTTGCGTAACAAGGGGGCGTTCCCCAATGCGCGGTGCTTTGCCGGGCATAACGGACCGATGCCGATCACGGTGTGGTGCTCGAACGACTATCTGGCGATGGGCCAGCACCCCAAGGTGATCGCGGCGATGGAAGAAGCGCTGCACGATGTGGGGGCGGGCTCGGGCGGCACGCGCAATATCGGCGGCAACACGCATTACCATGTCGATCTCGAAGGCGAGTTGGCCGATCTCCACGGCAAGGAAGGCGCGCTGCTGTTCACCAGTGGCTATGTCTCGAACGAGGCGACCTTGGCGACCCTGGGCAAGATCCTGCCCGGCTGCATCATCTTCTCGGACGAACTCAACCACGCCTCGATGATCGCAGGCATCCGCAATTCGGGCTGCGACAAGCGTGTGTTCCGCCACAATGACGTCGCGCATTTGGAAGAGCTGCTCGCCGCCGAAGACCCCAACGCGCCCAAGCTGATCGCGTTCGAGAGCGTCTATTCGATGGAAGGCGATATCGCGCCGCTGGCGGCGATCTGCGACCTGGCCGACAAATATAATGCGCTGACCTATCTCGACGAAGTCCACGCCGTCGGCATGTACGGACCCAGGGGCGGCGGCATTTCCGAGCGCGACCAGGTCGCCGATCGCATCACGATCATCGAGGGCACGCTGGGCAAGGCGTTCGGGGTGATGGGCGGCTATATCGCTGCCGACCAGACGATCATCGACGTGATCCGCAGCTATGCGCCGGGGTTCATCTTCACGACCTCGCTGTCGCCGGTGCTGGTTGCCGGCGTCTTGGCGAGTGTCCGCCACCTCAAGGCCTCGACCGCCGAGCGCGAGGGGCAACAGGCTTCGGCCCGGATGCTCAAGGCGATGCTGGCCGAGGCCGGGCTGCCGGTGCTGCCCGGCGACACGCATATCGTGCCGCTGATGGTCGGCGATCCGGTCAAGGCCAAAAGGATCAGCGACATCCTGCTCGCCGAATACGGCGTCTATGTTCAGCCGATCAACTACCCGACCGTGCCGCGCGGCACCGAACGCCTGCGCTTCACCCCCGGCCCCGCGCATGACGAAGCCATGATGCGCGATCTCACCAAGGCGCTCGTCGATATCTGGAACCGACTCGAGCTGGAACTGCGCAAGGCGGCGTAGGTCCCCAGGCTCGGGCGCGTCGGCCTTAGACGAGTACGATCAAGTTTGAATCGTCACCCCGGGCTTGTCCCGGGGTCCACTCTTCCACAACCGAGATGAGGCGTCGTTGCACGGTAGATGCCGGCACAAGGCCGGCATGACGGCCAAGCCTGATCGCGACGACGCGGCTTATACCTTCGCCGCGATCCGCCGCTCCTCGTCGCTCATATAATCGCGCGTGATCGGCAGGGCATCGCGGTTGCGCGCGAACTGAAGCTGGTAATTGACCATCCCGCCATAGAGGAAGCTGGTGCACGAGCCGGCAAGGTAGAAGATCCACATATTGTAGAAGGGCTCGTCGTACAGCGCGATGATCTTGTCGCGATTGGCGACGGTACGGTCGTACCAGTGTCGGAGCGTGTAGCCGTAATGGAGGCGCAGCACCTCCAGGTCGGTCATGTAATAGCGCAGGCCTTCATAGCCCTTGGCGATCTCCGACAGCGCCGGGATATAGCCGCCGGGAAAGATGTATTTGGCGGTGAATTCGTCGGTCACCCCTGCCCCGCCGGCGCGGCCGATCGTGTGGAGCAGCATCACGCCGTCGTCGTTGAGCAATTCGCGGCATTTGCGGAAAAACGTACGATATTGCGGCGGTCCGACATGCTCGAACATGCCGACCGAAACGATACGGTCGAACATGCCGGTCAGATGGCGATAGTCGATCAGTTCGAACTTGACGTGGTCGGCGACGCCGGCATCGAGCGCGCGCTGCTTGGCGGTAGCGATCTGTTCGTCGCTGAGCGTGATGCCGAGGACCTCGACGCCGTAAGTCTGGTGCAGATAGAGCGCCATCCCGCCCCAGCCGCAGCCGATATCGAGCACGCGCATGCCGGGCTTGAGCGCGAGCTTGGCGGCGATATGCGCCTTCTTGTCCAGCTGCGCCTGTTCGAGGCTTTCGTCGGGATCGACGAAGTACGCGCAGCTATATTGGCGGTCGGCGTCGAGGAAGAGATCGTAGAGCGCGTTGCCGATGTCGTAATGATGCTTGACGTTGGCCCGCGCCGCCCGCGCGCGGTTGAACTGGTCGAGCTTGCGCTTGACCCCGACCACTGCCTTGGCAACGAGCCCGGGGTCGAGCGCGCCGGTCGCGTCCTCCCAGCGATTGTTCTTGGTCGCCAGGGTGAGCAATTGCATCAGGTCGCCGCGCTCGATCACCATGCGGCCGTGCATGAAGGCTTCCGACACGCCGAGTGCCGGATTGCGGACGATCTGTCCCGGCACACCCTTGCTGGTGAAGCGGATCGCGACATCGGGATAATCGGGGTCCGCCGTGCCGAACGACTTGGTCGTGCCGTCGGCATAAGTGACGGACAGCGTGCCGCGCTTGAACGCGCGCTCGAAGAACAGGTCAATCAGGGCCATAGAGGATCGCTGCTATCGATTGAATGCGGCGACGAAAAGACCTGACGACACCCCAGCCCGGATCAAATGCCCGCATACCAGTCGTAATTGACGTGATCTTCCCAATAGCCGCCTTTGCCCAGGCCGATCCCGGCCAGGCTGGCGACGGCATCGATCCGCATCACATATTTGGCGTTCTTGTAGCCAAGATGCCGCTCGACCCTGAGCCGGATCGGCGCGCCATGGCCGACCGAGACGCGCTTGTCGTTCATCGCCCAGGCCAGGATCGTCTGGGGGTGGAAGGCGTCGACCATGTCGATCGATTCGTAATAAGGCGCGCCACTCCACAGATCGGCGCAAGTGAAGACGATGTAGCGCGCCGATGTGCGCACCCCCGCCGCCTTCAGCACATTGCCCAGCATCGGCCCCTGCCATTTGCCGATCGCGCTCCATCCCTCGACGCAATCGTGGCGGGTGATCTGCGCACGTTGCGGAAAGGCGCCGATATCGCTCAGGCTGAGGCGTAGCGGCCGGTCGACCAGTCCGCCTATCTCGAGCCGCCAATTGGCGAAATTCTCCGCGACGTGGCGGTTGTAATCGGCGGTGTTCGGGTTGGAATTGCCGTTGGTGCGGAACACCGGTGACATCTGCTCGGCACTGAATTCGGGGGCGAGTGCGTTGCGGTCCATCAACGCGCGCTGCAGGCCCATGTTGATCTTTTCGCCCGAGAACAGGATGCGCCGAAAGCCGGGTTGCTGGGCAAGCTTGTCGCATCCCGACAGCAGCAGCCCGGCGCCGAGTGCGCCGCCGGTGACGAGCGTGCGTCGCGTGATGAGGGTCATTCGGCGGCCTCCGGTCCGGCATGCTCGGCGGGGGCCGGTTCGGGCGGCGGTGGTGGCGCGGGCAAGGTCCAGCGGCCGGTGATCATCGACCATATCTCCTCGATCGGCCCGGCCAGCACGACCAGGGTCAGGTGGACGATGACGAACAGCACGATCCCGCTCGCCGCGATGAAATGGATCGACCGCGCCGATTGCCGCCCGCCGAAGAGCTCGATCAGCCACGGCCAGGCCGCGTCCATCCCTGGCGACATGGCCAGCCCGGTGAAGATCATCAGCGGGATGAGGACGAAGATCGCGGCGACATAGGCCAGCTTCTGGAGCGTATTGTATGCCGCCGGATCGTCGGGATTGTGGAAGTCGAAACGCAGATGCGCGAGCAGGTCGGCCCAGAGTTGGCGCGGCCCGATCTCCCCGGCGCGGACTCGCAGGTCGCGCTGGAAATGGCGGTTGATCAGGCTCGCGATCATGAAGGCGAGCAGGCCGAAGCCGAGCACCAGCGCGAACAGCAGATGCCAGCGGCGCGAGATGGCGAGATCGTATCCGGCCGGGATCGTCAGCCAGCCCGAGCGCAGGATGTTGCCGTATGGTCTCAGATCGAGCCAGGCATGATCGAAATTGGCGCCATATTGCCCCCAATAGAGCCGCGGATGCGCGTTCAATATGCCGATACCGCTGCCGATCATGATGAAGATCGCGATCGCGTTGATCCAATGCCAGATCCGCGTCGCCAGGCGGTGGCGGTAGACGGTGCCCGTCGCGGCGGGCGGCTTGGCGGATGGATCGGGAGGGGCGGTCGGTTCGTCCATGTCGATTCCTTCGACGATACGCCCGATCGGTTACATGCGATCGTCGCTTCGTTTAGCCATAAGCGCGCGCGAAGAACACGATCGTCGTCACGCCCGTCACCAGCAACGTCCACACGCGCACCGCGGATGCAGGCAATTTCTTGCCGATATGCGCGCCCGCCCAGCCGCCCAGGATCGATCCCACCAGCATCGGCAGGCACGCGATCCAGCGCACCATGCCGGCGGCGATGAACACGAATGCCGCGGCGAGATTGGCGATCGCCAGCATCAGCGTGCGCGGCGCGAACAATTCGCGCGGCGTGTGCCCGGCGAGCAGGCCATAGGTCGCCGTCGTCATCAGGCCCACGCCGCCGCCGAAATAGCCGCCATAAATGCCGAGCAGCATCTGCACGACCATCAGGCTGCCGCGCCCGATCGTCACGCGCTCGCGCAGCCATGACGCGGCGTGCTTGCCGAACGCCAGCACGACGAAGGCGTACAGCACCAGCCAGGGGATGATCACGTCGAACGCATGGCTGGGGGTCAGCACCAGCAGCACGCTCCCGGCCAGCCCGCCGATGAAGGTGATCGCCGACAATATCCGGACCCCGACCCCGCCAACCGGTCCGAGTTCGTCGCGAAACGCCCAGGCGCTCATCCCCGCGCCTGGCAGCAAGGCGACGTTGGAGGTCGCATTGGCGGCGTTGGCCGGGATGCCCAGCGCGAGCAGCGACGGCAAGGTAGCGAACGTCCCGCCTCCTGCCAGCGCATTCATCGCGCCGCCGACAGCGCCCGCGCCGAACGCGAAGAGGAGGGAAAGGGTCGGACTCATCGCCCGCTCCCTTGAAGCGTTGGCGGCAAAAGTCGAGATCGCAATCGCGTCAGGCCAAGGCGCGAACGCACCCCTGGCGAGGAAGGATCAACGCACTAACCCGGATCATGCCGCAGGCGGAGCGATCTGCATCGACCGCACCGGCGGGGTCCATTCTGCCTGATAGCTGATCGCCAGCGCCCATATCGCCAGGACCAGAATCACCAGCCAGGTGCCGAGCGCGCCGATCGTGCGCAACACGCTGGGCGCCGGGCGGACGATGCCGAAGGCGTGCGCCAGCCGCACCACGATGAACGTGGCGCCGACGATCCACAGCGACAGGCTCGGCCCGCGCGCCAGTTCGATCAGCGCCATCAGGATCAGCACGGTCGGCGCATATTCGGTAAGATTGCCGTGCGCGCGAATCTTGGCGGTCATCGCCGCCTCGCCGCCATCGCCGAGCATGACCTTGCTGCTCACCCGGTCGCGTCCGACGCCGAACGCCAGCCAGACGTTGATCAGCCCGGTCGCTGCCGCGATCACGAGTGTTACCGGTAATATCATGGCGATCCTCCCCTTGGTTGTCCCGCGTGGATGCGGCGTATCGTTATGCTCAGCCTTCGTCCCGCCGCGCCGCCTTGGCCGCGCTCTCGACCTTGAGCGGGCGCGACACCGGGCAGACTTCCTGAAGATAGCCGTTCAGCGTGTTGGCCAGATTGTCCTCGACCAGCCGGTAATGGACATATTGGCCGCGCTTTTCGCTCGTCACCAGCCCGGCATTCTCGAGCACGCTCAGATGCTGCGACACCGCGGGTTTGGAAATCTCGAAGCGCGCGGCGATCTCCCCCGCGGTCATTTCCGCCTTGGACAGATAGGCCAGGATCTTGCGGCGGGTAGTGGACGCCAGGGCTTCGAAGACGCGTTGCATGAATGCCTTATTAGGCGCTTGCTTAAATACTTTCCAGATGGCAGTTAGGTAATTAAGGTATGACTTAACTAATAAGGGCGGCGCCATGTGTCAGCGAGAGCATTGGGGCGATCACGATCGGTGCGCGGTCAACTGGCTGGTCGAGACGCCCGGCGCCGATCCCTCGTCCGGCCGCGTGCGCTGGGATTCGCTCCATTCGCTGTGGAATGGCGGCATGGCGGGCGTGGCGCTGATCGCAGGGCCGCTGGTCGCAACGCCCGGCGCGCTGCTGCTGTTCGTCCTCACCACCGGCGGTGGCCTGTTGCTCGGTCATTCGGTCGGCTTTCACCGGCTGATGATCCATCGCAGCTTCCGGACCCCGCGCGCGATCGAATATTTCCTGGTCTGGTGCGGCACCGCGGTCGGGATGAGCGGCCCGTTCTGGATGATTCGCACGCACGATCTGCGCGACTGGGCGCAGCGCCAGGCGGATTGTCACGATTATCTCGCGCATCGCCGTCCGCCGTTGATCGATGCCTGGTGGCAATTGCATTGCCGGCTCGATCTCGCGCACCCGCCCGCTTATGATCTCAGCGCACTCGAGCGGCAGGGCTTCTATCGTTTCCTCGATCGCTGGTGGATGGCGCAGCAAGTGCCGATTGCGCTCGCCTGCTGGGCGATCGGCGGCTGGCCCTGGGTGGTGTGGGGCGTCTGCGCACGCGTTGCGATCTCGGTCCATGGTCATTGGCTGGTCGGCCATCTCGCGCATCGCCACGGCCCGCAATCCTGGCTGGTCGACGCGGCCGGGGTGCAGGCGCACGATGTTCCCTGGGCGGCGATCCCGACCATGGGCGAGGCATGGCACAACAATCATCATGCCTTTCCCGGCTCGGCGCGGATCGGGCTTTATCCGGGGCAGAGCGATTGGGGGTTCGTGCTGATCCGGCTGCTCGAACGGCTGGGGCTCGCCTGGGACGTCTGCACGCCCGATGCGCTGCCGTCACGCGAACGGCGGCTGACCGCGACGCCGCGCGGGTTGCAACGGCGCGCCAAATCGCTATAGGCGCACGCTTCGCGATGCATCCCGAGCCTTTGTACCGCGTGGCCGACCCGTCGGTTGCGCCGATAAACGTCCGGGCCTAGTCGTCTTGATCAATTCGATAGTTGAAGGTTGTCGCCGCAATGGCCGTTCCCAAGAAGAAAACCTCGCCCTCCCGCCGTGGCATGCGCCGCGCGCATGATGCGCTCTCGGTCGAGTCGTTCCAGGAGTGCCCGAATTGCGGCGAGCTCAAGCGTCCGCACAACCTCTGCCCGTCGTGCGGCCATTATAATGGCCGTGAGGTCGTCTCGGTCGAAGGTTGATCGGGGCCCATTGAGGGGGGACTGAGGCGTGACCACCAACTCCTGGATCGCCATCGACGCGATGGGCGGTGACGAGGGGTTGGCGGTGATGTTGGCAGGCGTCGCCGAAGCGCGGCGCCGATTCGACGGCACGCATTTCTTCCTGGTCGGCGACGAGGCGAAGATCGCCGAGGGGTTGAAGAATCACCCCAATCTGACGGCGAATTCGGAAATCGTCCACGCGCCCGAAGTGATCAAGGGCGACGAAAAGCCCAGCACCGCGCTGCGCCGCGCCAAGATCACGTCGATGGGCGTCGCGATCGACCTGGTCAAACAGGGCCGCGCCGCCGCCGCCGTGTCGTCGGGCAATACCGGCGCGCTGATGGCGATGGCGAAAGTCTCGCTGCGCACGATGAAGGGGATCGACCGCCCCGCGCTGGCCGGGCTGATGCCCAGCCTCGGCCCCAACGACACCGTGGTGCTCGATCTCGGCGCCAATACCGAATGCGACGCGCGCAACCTGATGCAGTTCGCGGTGATGGGCGCGGCCTATGCCCGCACCCAGCTCGATCTCGCCAGCCCCCGCGTCGCGTTGCTCAACATCGGCACCGAAGACCAGAAGGGCACCGGCGAGATTCGCGACGCCGCCCAGGCACTGCGCGACGCGACCCATTTGCCGCTGACCTTTGCCGGTTTCATCGAAGGCGACAAATTGTCGCGCGGCGATGTCGACGTGATCGTGTGCGACGGCTTTTCGGGCAATATCGCGCTGAAGACCGCCGAGGGTACTGCCCGATTCGTCGCCGACTTGTTGCGCCGCGCTTTCAGCAGCTCGATGCGATCGAAGATCGGCTTCCTGATCTCGCGCCCGGCGACCGAATTGTTGCGCCATCACCTCGATCCCAACAATCACAATGGCGCGGTCTTTCTCGGCCTCAACGGCCTTGTCGTGAAGAGCCATGGCGGCGCCAACGAGACCGGGGTCGCCAACGCGATCGCGGTGGCGGCGAAGAGCGTGCGCGACGACCTGGCGCGCAAGATCGCCGAGGATCTCAAATATTTCGAAGCGCATGAACCCGAAGGAGCAGTTGCGTGAGGCGTGCGGTCATCACCGGAACCGGGTCGGCGCTGCCGATGCGGCGCGTGTCGAACGCGGAACTCGCTGAGACCGTCGACACCAGCGACGAGTGGATCGTCGAGCGCACCGGCATCCGCTTCCGCTACATTGCCGGCCCTGACGAAACCACCGGCACGCTGGCCGCCGATGCGGCGCGTGCGGCGCTGACCGCAGCAGGCAAGGCGGCGGACGAGGTCGATCTGATCGTGCTCGCCACCGCGACTCCCGACCAGACCTTTCCCGCCACCGCGACCAAGGTCCAGGCGATGCTGGGGATCGACGATTGCGTCGCGTTCGATGTCGGCGCGGTATGCTCGGGCTTCCTCTACGCGATCCAGGTGGCCGACAGCCTGATCAAGACCGGCAGCGCCAATTGCGCCCTGGTGATCGGCGCCGAGACATTCAGCCGCATCCTCGATTGGGAAGACCGCACCACTTGCGTGCTGTTCGGCGATGGCGCCGGCGCGGTGGTGCTCGAAGCGCGGGACGTCGCCGAGGACGGTCCCGGTATCCTCGCCAGCCGGCTCCATGCCGATGGCCGCCACAACGACCTGCTCTATGTCGATGGCGGGCCGTCGACCACCGGCACGGTTGGCAAGGTGCGGATGAAGGGGCGCGAAGTGTTCCGCCACGCGGTCAACAACCTCGCCAGCGTGATGGACGAATCGCTCGTGGCGGCGGGTCTGGTCCCCGGCGATGTCGACTGGGTCGTGCCGCACCAGGCCAATGCCCGCATCCTCGACGCGACCGCGCGCAAGCTTGGGCTGGCAGCGGAAAAGGTCGTCGTCACGGTCGACCAGCATGCCAATACCTCGGCCGCGTCGGTCCCGCTCGCGCTCGACACCGCGGTTCGCGACGGACGTATCAAGCCGGGACAGATCGTCGTGCTCGAAGCGATGGGCGGGGGCTTCACCTGGGGCGCTGCGGTCGTCCGCATCTGAGGTCGTGCCGGTCCGGCCATAGCTTTATTATGTCCGGTAACCGGTTCCGCGCTGCCGAACCCTGCCCCATAAAGGGTCACTAAGCCCATTTCATGCGTTCCTCCATTGTGTTACGGCAAGTTTCTGCCACGCAAGGGAGGGTGTGAATGGCAATTGTGGGTACGTTGACGCGGGCTGATCTGTCCGACGCGTTACAGCGTGAGGTTGGGCTATCCAGGGCCGATTCGGCCAAATTGGTCGAGGAAATCCTGGATCATATGTGCGACGCACTTGCGCGTGGCGAAAACGTCAAGATTTCGGGTTTTGGCACCTTCGTCCTGCGTGACAAGGGTCAGCGCATCGGCCGCAATCCCAAGACCGGTGTGGAAGTGCCGATCGCGCCGCGGCGCGTGCTGACCTTCCGCGCCAGTCAGATGATGCGCGACCGCATCGTCGACGCGGGCTGACGGAGCAGCGCATGGCCGCGCTCGACAAGGCGGCTGGCGCATTCCGTACGATTGGCGAGGTGTCGCAAGACACTGGATTGCCCCAGCATATCCTGCGTTATTGGGAAACGCGCTTCGCACAATTGCGTCCGCTGCAGCGCGCCGGCAAGCGCCGCTATTACCGGCCAGAGGATGTCGCGCTGATCCGGCGGATCGACGACCTGCTCAACCAGCAGGGCTATACGATCCGCGGCGTGCAGAAACTGCTGGCGAGCGAGGGGCGCGGGGGAGTGGCGGCTACGGTCGAGGCGACACCTGCGGCTCCTGTTGCGCCTGTTCCAGTGTTGGGGTCACCCGTGGATCTGAGCGCGCTCCGAGCGATTCGCAACCTATTGGCGCGTGCGCTCGAGGGGTAAAACCAGCCGTCATCCCCGCGAAAGCGGGGACCGAGCTCCGGCGTGCGCCAAATGGCCGGCGGTTACGTTTACATCCTGACCAATCGCAAGAACGGTGCGCTCTACACGGGCGTTTGCGCCGACATCGCCGCACGGATGATGCAGCATCGCGACGGAACTGGAAGCAAGGTTTGCTAGAAATATGGCATCAGCCGGCTCGTCTATGTCGAGCGACACGACGCGATCTATGAAGCAATAACTCGTGAGAAGGCGATCAAGAAATGGCGCCGCGCCTGGAAGATCGAATTGATCGAGCGCGACAATCCCGATTGGCGCGATTTGTTTTTCGATATCAACCGGTAAGCCTGCGGTGACGCCCGGAGATGGGTCCCCGCTTTCGCGGGGATGACGGGTTGGGAACGCGGCCGCGCCAGTAAATCCTACCGCGCCCGCAACCCATCGCGCAGCATTTCCGCGACGATGTCCGCCACCTCTTCCGGCGTGCGGTCCTCGCCCCACACGCCGTAGCGCAGCCCGAGAAACACGTTCATCCCCATTACTGCCCAAGCGTGGATATCGGAGACGTCGTCGCGGATCTCGCCGCGCTCGGCGCCCGCCTTCAGCCGCTGCTCGATACGCTCGGCGGTGGTCGCGTAATGCGCGCGGAAGCTGGCCGGGTCGACGAACTCGGACTCGTCGATGATGCGGTAAATCTCCTTGTGGCCGCGCACGAACTCGAGGAAGCTCAATAGGCCGGCGCGCTCGGCGGCGATCTGGTCGGGCGCGGCGCGAATCGCCGGGGCGACAGTGTCGCGGACCTGGTCGGACATGTCGCGGACAAGCGCGCGGAAGATCGCATCCTTCGAATCGAAATAGGTGTAGAAACTGCCCAACGCGACGCCGGCGCGGCGCGTGATCCCGCTGATCGACCCGTCGTGAAATCCTTTCTCGCCGAATTCGACCGCTGCCGCGTCGAGCAACGCGCGCAGCGTCCGCCGCCCGCGCTCGGTGCGCGGCGCCTTTCCCGCGCTGGCAATGGCATCGAGCCCACGGGCACCGGCACCGCCGGTCCCGACGACAGGCGTTGCAGTTGAGCCACGCTGGACCATTCTTTTTGCCTCCCCATCAACCGGCAAGTTGAAACCCGGTTCAGGTTTCAGTATAGGCCGGATCAACAAGCGTTCAACCGGGTCGTTTCCCGCACGGACGATAGACCATTGGGAGGGTTTGAAGGGATGATCCGTCACCGTCACGCACGCGCGCTCTATATCGGGGTCGCCGCCGCCGCCTTGTTCGCCAGCCCGGCCTTCGCGCAGGACACGTCGGCGGCGCAGCCAGTCGCGGACGATGTCCAGGCGAACACCGACGCCCCGGCCGATATCGTCGTCACCGCGCGCCGCCGCTCGGAAACCTTGCTCAACGTGCCGATCGCGGTGACCGCGTTCACCGCCGACAAGCTCGACAAGATGGGCGCGGTCGACCTGACCGACATCCAGAACACCACGCCGAACACGACGATCAAGGACGCGCGCGGCACCAATTCGACGCTCGCCGCCTTCATCCGCGGCGTCGGCCAGCAGGATCCGGTTCCGGGCTTCGAAGCAGGTGTCGGCATCTATCTCGACGACGTCTATCTCAACCGTCCTCAGGCCGCCGTGCTCGACATCTATGACGTCGAGCGGATCGAGGTGCTGCGCGGGCCGCAGGGCACGCTTTATGGTCGCAATACGATCGGCGGCGCGATCAAATATGTCACACGCCGGCTGCCGGACCATTTCGAAGTCGCCGCGCGCGGCACCTATGGCTCGTACAACCAGGCCGACGGGATCGTCAGCCTGTCGGCGCCGATCGGATCGATGCTCCGGGTCGGCGTGTCCGGCGCGCGGCTGACTCGTGACGGGTTCGGCCGCAACCTCAATCTCGGCATCGACAATTACAACAAGAACATCTGGGCGGGCCGCGGCACGGTCGAGTTCGAAACGCCCGACAGCCGCTTGCTCGTCCGCATCACCGGCGATTACACCCACGACAAATCGGCGCCGCGCAACGGCCATCGTCTGTTCGCCGGCAAGCTCACCGGGTCGCCGGTGCTCGACAATGTCTACGACACCAATGCCGGACTCAATTTCCCCAAACAGGATATCCAGGCCGGCGGCCTGTCGATGACGGCGACCGCGAAGCTGACCGACCATCTGACCTTCAAGTCGATCAGCGCCTGGCGCAAGGACCGCAGTTTCACCCCGATCGACTTCGATTCGACGCCGTCGGTCGATGTCGACGTGCCCGCGGTCTATCGCAACGAGCAGACCAGCCAGGAATTCCAGTTCCAATGGTCGAGCAGCAAGGTCAACGGCCTGATCGGCTTCTATTATCTCGGTGCCAAGGCAGCGACCGGATTCGACGTGTTGCTCAACACGACGCTGGCCAATCTCGACGCTTATACCGCCGGCGACGTGCGTACCGAGACGTCGTCCATCTATGGCGACTTCACCTTCGACTTCACCCCGCAGCTGAGCCTGTCGCTCGGCGGCCGTTATACCTGGGATCAGCGCAGGGCGTTCGTCTACAAGGCGAACTTCCTCGGCGGGCCGCTGTTTGGCGCGACCAGCGAATTCGGCGGCAATCCGACGCTCAATCTCGGCGCGTCGACCAACTTCCGCGGAGAAGCCAATTTCAAGCGCTTCACGCCGCGCGCCAGCCTGGCGTTCAAGCCCAATGCCGATCACATGTTCTACGTTTCCTATTCGGAAGGCTTCAAGGGCGGCGGGTTCGATCCGCGCGGCTCGGGCACGTCGGCGCCCGAGACCAACGGTGTGCCGGGCCTGCAATATCAGGAAATCTACAACTACCTCTCGTTCGATCCCGAGACCGTGAAGAGCTATGAGATCGGCTGGAAGGGATCGGCGTTCGACAAGCGGCTGACCTGGGCGCTCGACGGCTTCTATTCCGACTATGCCAATGTCCAGATCCCCGGATCGGTCGCCTGCACGATCGGCGGCGTCGCCAGCTTCTGCGGTATCACGACCAACGCCGCCAAGGCCAAGATCAAGGGCATCGAGCTCGAGACCAACGCCGTGCTGGCGCGCGATTTTGCCGGTCCGCGCTCGAACATCACCTTGACCGGCACGCTTGGCTATATCGACCCGCAGTACAAGCATTATATCGGCCCGACCGGCGCCGAAGTGTCGCAATATCGCCAGTTCCAGAACACGCCCAAATGGACGGTGTCCGGGACGCTCAGCGGAACCGTGCCGGTGGCCAGCGGCGACCTCAACGCATCGACCACCGTCTCGTACCGCAGCCTGACGCATCAGTTCGAAGTGGCGAGCCCGTTCCTCGACCAGCCGGGCTACACGTTGTGGGATGCGAACCTGACCTACAGCTTCGGGTCGAAGCGGCAATATTCGTTCGGCGTGCACGCCAAGAACATCACCGACGTGCGCTACAAGATCGGCGGCTATCAATATCTGGCCGCGAATGCCGCGACGGGGCAGATTCTTTACACCCCGACCGGTGGCGTCACCCCGACGCTCGGCAAGGAAGGCATCGCCACCGCTTTCTACGGTAATCCGCGCCAGGTGTTCGGAACCTTCTCGCTCAAATTCTGATGGCAGGTTAAAAGGGGGATGAGCCGGGTGCGCCAGCCGCGTGCCCGGCTCGTTTCATAACGGGAGGGGCGCGATGACGAACAGGGCCGAGCGGCCGGGCTATCCGGCGTTGGTGCTGACGATGCTGCTGGTCGTCTATACGTTCAACTTCCTCGACCGGCAGATTCTCGGCATCCTGGCCAAGCCGATCCAGGCCAGCCTTCATTTGAGCGATGCCCAATTCGGCGCGATCGGCGGGACTGCCTTCGCGATCCTCTATTCCGTCCTGGGCGTGCCGCTTGCCCTGCTCGCCGATCGCGTCGGCAAGACCCGGGTGATCGCCGGATCTTTGGTGGTGTGGAGCGGGTTCACCGCTTTGTGCGGCACCGCGACCGGTTTCTGGTCGCTGTTCCTATCGCGTCTCGGCGTCGGGGTCGGCGAAGCGGGCGGGGTCGCGCCATCCTATGCGCTGATCGCCGATTACTTCCCGGTCGAGCGCCGCGCCCGCGCGCTCGCCATCTATTCGATGGGCATTCCGATCGGGCTCGGCTCGGGCGTGCTGCTCGGCGCCTATATCGCGGCTCTGGTCGACTGGCAGACCGCGTTCATCACCGTCGGCGTCGCCGGCATCCTGGTCGCACCGGTCTTCCTGTGGCTGGTGCGCGATCGCCCGCGCCCGGCCCCAGTCGCCGAAGCCGACGCGGTGCCGGTATTGGCGGTCATCCCGATCCTTGCCCGCAAGCCGGCTTATTGGCTGTTGTCGATCGGTGCCGGGTGCAGCTCGATGGCGGGCTATGGCTTGGCTTTGTGGGTGCCCAAGATCATCGCGGTCCATTACGGCTGGACCTCCAATCACGACCTGATCAAAGTCGGCCAGTTCATGGGCTCGCTGCTGCTGATCGGCGGCACCACCGGCATCTTCCTCGGCGGCGTGTTCGCCGACCGGCTCGGTACCGTCGATCGCGCCTGGTATGCGCGGCTTCCCGCCATTGCCTGGCTGATCACCGCGCCGACCTTCATGCTCGGGCTGTTCACGCCCTATCCGATGTTCGCCTGGTTCCTGCTCTTGATCCCCAACGCGCTCAACACGCTCTGGCTCGGCCCGATCGTCACTGCTGCCCAGCATCTCGCGCCGTCGCGAATGCGCGCGAGTGCGTCGGGCAGCTTTCTGCTGGTCAACAATCTGCTCGGCCTCGGCCTCGGGCCGTTGCTGATGGGCACGTTGTCGGATGCATTGAAGGCGAGCTACGGTGCCGATTCGCTGCGCTACGCTGCGATCATCGGGGTCAGCCTGTACCTCGTCGCCGCCTTGCTCGCGTTCCTCGCGATCAAGCCGCTCAAGCGCGGCTGGGTCGAGGCGACGGACTGATCGTTAGACCAACGTCGCGGGGATCAGCCCGCGCAAGGCGTTGCCGACGAAGAAGCCATGCTTGAGATCGGCGCGCGTCAGCGTCGCTTCGACGGCTCGGCCGCTCTCGATCAGCTCGGCGCGCAATATGCCGGGGAGCAGTCCGGCACTGAGCGGCGGAGTCAGCAGCACGCCGCCGCGCTCGACGAACAGAGTAGTGAAGCTGCCTTCGGTCAGCTGGCCGTCGACCTCGAACACTGTCTCGAACCCCTGACGCGCGCTATCGTAAAAAGCGCGGTCGCTGGTCTTGTGGCGCAGGCGGAAATCGTCCGGCGCGACCGGCAGCGGCGCGATCGTCACCGCGACCGGCGTCTCGGGCATCGCCGGCATCGGCGCGACCTCGATCGCCACCGCGCCCGACGGCGCCAATAGCAGGCGGATGCGCGACGCCCCGCGCAGCCGGAAAGTCGCGGCCTGGAGTTCGTTGCGCGCGGCATGACGATCGAACGCGAAGCCGAAGGCGGTCGCGCTCGCCTTCATCCGCGCGAGGTGGCGTTCGAGCAAGGCGACCCCCTCGATCGGATCGAACGCCATTGTCTCGATCAGGTCGAAGCGGCGGGCGCCGGCGCCGACGAACGCGGTCTTGGCCTGCGCCTCGTCCCATTCCTCGCCCATCCGCGAATCGGCGACGATGCCGCCGCCCGCGCCCAGCAGCGCATAATCCGCGCCATTCTCGATCACCAAGGTCCGTATCGCCACATTGAACATCGCCCCGCCGGTCGCATCGAACCGACCGATCGCGCCGGTATAGGGGCCTCGCGACGCGCTGCCCATCTCGATCCCGGCCAGCGCTTCGATCGCGCGGATCTTGGGCGCGCCGGTGATCGATCCGCACGGGAACAACGCCGCCAGCACGTCGATCGCATCCTGGTCGGGCGCCAAGGTCGCGGTGACGGTGGAGGTCATCGTGTGGATGGTCGGATAGGTCTCGACCGCGAACAATTCGGGCACCGCGACGCTGGCCGGTTCGGCGACGCGCGACAGATCGTTCCGCAGCAAATCGACGATCATCAGATTCTCGGCGCGCTGCTTGGCATCGCCGCGCAGTTCCGCCGCGAACGCGCGATCCTCCTCGGGAGTCGCGCCGCGCCGCGCGGTGCCCTTCATTGGCCGCGTCGTCAGCCGGCCGCCGTCCAAGGCGAAGAACAATTCGGGCGACAGCGACAGCAGCCAATCGTGCCCGGTCCACACCACCGCGCCATAACCGGCGCGCGCGCTGCCCCGCAGCCGCGCATAAGCGGCGAGCGGATCGCCGGCGATCGGCACGCGCGCGCGAAAGCTCAGATTGGCCTGATAGAGATCGCCGGCCTCGATCAGCGCATGCACCTCGGCGAAGCGCTCGGCATAAGTTTCGCGGTCGATATCGGGCACCGGCGTGCCGAGCCAGGCGGCGGCGGGGTCGGGCAGCCAGGATGCGACGTCGTCGGGGGCGATCTCGTCGAACCGCTCGAACAGGCCGAACCACAATAAGGGCGTCTCGGCCTGCGGCAGCTCGCCCACTACCGGCTCGAACGCGCTTGCCGCTTCGTAGGCCAGGAACCCGGCGGCATGGAGCCCGCGAAGCCGCGCCGCGCGCAGTCGCTCGAGCGCGGGTTTGACCGCGGCGATGTCGCGCGCTTCGATGATCTCGACCGGCGTCCCATAGAGCCGCGCGGGAGCGGCACCGCTCGCGCGGGCGTCATCGAGCAGAACGAAAGGGCGGTCGCGGCGGATCACTGTCCCTGCTCATGCAACCGCGCCGGACGCTTCGGCAACCCCAAGCTTTGCCGCCATGGCGTCACGCACCCATGCAAGCGACCTCGCGCAAGGCATTGCCGGTCGCGATTACAGACCTTAGGTCTCCGCCATGGCCAGCACCGCGCAGCCGCTTCGCGCGGCGATCATCCCCGTCACCCCGCTCCAGCAGAATTGCACCTTGTTATGGTGCACCAGGACGATGCGCGGCGCGTTCGTCGATCCCGGCGGTGACTTGCCTTTGCTCAAGTCCCAGATGGAAAAGCACGACGTCACGATCGAGAAGATCCTGGTGACGCATGGCCATTTCGATCATTGCGGTGGCGCGGCGCAGCTGGCCGAGGATCTCGGCGTCCAGATCGAGGGCCCGCATCCCGAGGACATGTTCCTGCTCGAAAAGCTCGACGAGGACGGATTGCGCTACGGCGTGCCCGGCCGCTCGTTCGTGCCGTCGCGCTGGCTCGACCAGGGCGACACGGTCACCGTTGGCGAGGTCGAGTTCGCGGTCCACCACACGCCCGGGCACACGCCCGGCCATGTCGTGTTCCACAATGCCGAATCGAAACTGGCGATCGTCGGCGACGTGCTGTTCCGCGGATCGATCGGCCGCACCGATTTTCCGCGCGGCAATCACCAGGACCTGATCAATTCGATCGTCACGCGGCTGTGGCCGATGGGCGACGACACCTTCTTCCTGCCCGGCCATGGCGACCCAAGCACGTTCGGCCAGGAACGCCAGTCGAACCCGTTCGTCGCCGATTCGGTGATCGCCTGACGTTCTTCCCCGAGGGTCAGAGACCGTTTGAAAACTCGCGGTAGAGCGAGTTTTAAGACAGTGCCGCGAAATGCGCCCGCGGCGCATTTCCGAACAGACTCTCAGCCCAGCGCGGCGAGCTTTTCCTCGGCGAGGCGGTCGAGTTCCGCCCGGCTCTTCTTCTCGGACGCGGTCTTGAGCTGGCCGCAGGCCGCGTCGATGTCGCGGCCGCGCGGGGTGCGGACCGGGGCCGAGATGCCGGCCTCGAAGATGATGTCGCTGAACCGCCGCACGCGCTCGGGCGTCGACGTGTCGTACGGCGCGCCGGGCCAGGGATTGAACGGGATCAGATTGACCTTGGCCGGCAATTTGTACTTGCGGATCAGCCGGACGAGCTCGTGCGCTTCCTCGTCGCTGTCGTTCTTGTCCTTCAGCATCACATATTCGAACGTGATCCGCCGCGCATTGTTGGCGCCGGGATAATCGGCGCACGCCTGGAGTAGTTCCTCGATGCCGTATTTGCGGTTGATCGGGACGATCTCGTCGCGAACTTCCTTGGTCACGGCATGGAGCGAGACGGCAAGGTTGACCCCGATCTCGGCACCCGCACGCGCCATCATCGGCACCACGCCCGAGGTCGACAGCGTGATGCGGCGCTTCGACAGCGCCAGGCCGTCGCCGTCCATCACGACATGGAGCGCGTCGCGGACATTGTCGAAATTATAGAGTGGCTCGCCCATCCCCATCATCACGATGTTGGTGAGCATCCGCCCCTCGGGCTGTGACGGCCATTCGCCCAACGCGTCGCGCGCCAGCATGACTTGGCCGACAATCTCCTGCGCCGTCAGATTGCGCACCAGCCGCATCGTGCCGGTGTGGCAGAAACGGCAATTGAGCGTGCAGCCGACCTGGCTCGATACGCACAGGGTTCCGCGATCGGCGTCGGGGATGAACACCATCTCGTAATCCTGGCCGTCGGGCCCGCGCAGCAACCATTTGCGCGTGCCGTCGGTCGAAACCTGCGCCTCGATCACCTCGGGCCGGCCGACGACGAAGCGCTCGACCAGCCAGGGGTGCTGCGCCTTGGCGATGTCGGTCATCGCGGTAAACTCGGTCGCGCCGCGATTGTAGATCCAGTGCCAGATCTGCTTGGCGCGCAATTTCGCCTGCTTGGCGTCCATCCCGGCGGCGAGCAACGCCTCGCGCAATTCGGTCTTGGACAGGCCGACCAGGTCGACACGGCCGTCCTCGCGCGCCACCGTCTGGCGAGGCACGGGCACGGGATCGATGTGCCCCGGAATGGGCATGAGGGCGGCCGACTCTGTCTGCATGGCGCCGCACATAGGGGAAAAGCAGCGACTTTTCCACTGCTCGCGTGCTCGGCCTCATTTGCGACGCTTGCGCGGAGCTTTCCGGGTGGGAGTGCCGGTGATCGTGCGGCGAATGACGTAGCTCACGACGGGGCGGGGCGCGTAAGAGAAATCGTAGGCCAAAGTCCAGGTCTTGCCATCGTCGGTCGAGAATTCACCGCGTTGGCTGACCTCGCCATTCTTCCCGGGTTTCAAGGTCATGCGGTTGGTGACCGGGCCATTGCGCGACAAAAGGATCATCGCACCATCGGAGATGCCACCTGCCAGCGTCGCAGCTGCGCCACCGCTATCGACATAATATTGCCGCCAGCTCCCTGCTCCCATCGCGCCGGCAGGGACATAGGCGCTGATCGAGCGGCCATGATAGTCGAGCGGCTTGCCATTGGGACCGGTCGACTGGTCGAATGTCTCGCTGATCGCGCAGCCGACGATCCTCTCAATCCTGCTATGAGCGACGGGATAGTCGGATCCGGCGGCGTAGACATCCCAGTCGCCGATCCAGAAATCGAGCGCACGATGGTCGGCGTCGTTGCAATCCACCTTGGGCGCCGCCGGCGGCGTGGTTTGTGGCACCGCAGCGGCGAGCAGTACGGCGATCAGACTCATGTTCCTCCCTCTTGTTCGCCGCAAGCTGACACGCACCGTCACCCCCAGCAAGTCAGTCGCAGCCGAGCGCCTTGAGGCTGGTCGCCATCGCGACATCGAGCGGGGTGTGCGGCTCCGGCCCGATCGCGGTGACCAGATCGGCGTTGTCGAGCCGGACCGGATGTTCCCAGAACGGGCGCATCTCGACCATTTCCTTCATCGTCGGGTTGAACAGTCCGATCAGCGGGAGCAACGCCCAGGGCATCCGCCAGGTCTTGACCGGTCGCCCCACCGCCTGCGCGATCGCGCCGGTGATGCGCGTGCCGTCATCGTCCCAGACGCCGGCGAAGTGATAGCGGGCGAAGCGCGGCAGTGCGTCGCCTTTGTCGAGCAGGCGCGCGAACGTCTCACCGACATCGGGCAGATAGGCCCAGGCGTGCCCGATCCCCGTCTTTCCCGGCACCATCACCCGACCGACCGGTTTGCCCGGCGTGACCAGGCCCTGACTGAGCCAGCTGTTGCCCGGGCGCGGCCCGAAATAGTCGCCCGCGCGCAGGGTCACCGCTTTCACCCCCGATTGCTCGATCGCGCGCTCCATCGCTACGCGGATCGCGCCCTTCCTGGTGTTCGGATGCTGCGGGCTGTTGGGCGCGATCGCCGGCGACGTGCGCGGATCGAAATTGTAGATCGTGCCGGGGAGCGCGAGCCGCGCGTCGTTGGCCCGTGCCGCCGCGATGCTGTTCTCGAGCATCGGCATGGCGAGCTTTTCCCAATCGAGATAGCCGGGCGGGTTGACGGCATGGACAATCGCATCGACCCCTTCCGCTGCCGCCAGCACTGCCGCGCGATCCATCGCGTCGCCGATCCGCCAGTCGATGCCGTCGCCATCGCGCGGGGAGCGCGTCAGCCCGCGCACCGTCCAGCCATGCGCGATCAGCGCCCGAGCCGTCTCTCCGCCAACCCCGCCGGTCGCGCCCAATACCAGAACCGTCTTCGCCATCTTCCGTCTCCTCGACTTGATGACGGTGATATCGGCCAGCCTACACCTGAATAAAATTGTCGCGATGTGACGATCGGCCTATACAAATTTGATGAGCGAAGATTGGGAACGTCACCGCGCTTTCCTGGCGGTGCTGCGCGAAGGCAGTCTGTCCGGCGCGGCACGATGGCTGGCGCTAGCGCAGCCGACGGTGCGGCGGCGGATCGCGGACCTAGAGGCGGGGCTCGGCGTCGCCTTGTTCACCCGCGCGCCTGACGGGCTGGTGCCGACCGAGGCCGCGCTTGGCCTGCGCCAGCATGCCGATGCGATGGAAATCGCCGCCGCCGCCTTTGCCCGCGGGGCGACGCAGGGGAGCGAGATCGCCGGGCTGGTCCGCGTGTCGGCGAGCGAAGTGATCTCGGTCGAGATATTGCCGCCGATCCTCGCGGATCTGCGCCGCCGCCATCCGCAATTGGTCGTCGCGCTCAGCCCGAACAATCGCAATGAGGATTTGTTGCGGCGCGAGGCCGATGTCGCGGTCAGGATGGTCCGGCCCGCGCAAGGCGCGCTGGTCGCGCGCCGGATCGGCGATATCCATGTCGGGCTGCACGTCCGCGCCGACCTGATCGCCGGGCGGCCGGCGCCCGCGACGTTCGAGGAGGTTATCGCGTTCGGGCTGATCGGAGTCGAGAACGACAATGCCGTGACCCGCGCGATGCGCGCTGGTGGCATCCCGATCCGGGTCGAGGACTTCGCCTTCCGCACCGATAGCGACCTCGCCCAGATGGCGGCGCTCCGCGCTGGGCTGGGGATCGGGGTGTGCCAGGTGCCGCTGGCGCG
>Ga0207669_10000154_pt1 | contig 32446 bp, 24 predicted proteins | sample KBSM33metaG_FD_184329 | JGI IMG/M metagenome (GOLD analysis project Ga0207669, IMG submission 184329) | Miscanthus rhizosphere microbial communities from Kellogg Biological Station, Michigan, USA - KBS M3-3 metaG (SPAdes) (version 2) | ecosystem: Host-associated > Plants > Roots > Rhizosphere >...
GCAGCCGTTCCGGCTGCATGCTCATCACTGGTTAATCCTGCACGGCCGATATGTCTGCAAGGCGCGCACGCCCGAATGCTGGCGATGCGTCGTTGCCGATCTTTGTGCGTTCAAGCCCAAGACGCCGGCGCCCAAGACCCGCGCCGCCTGATACGGAGTTAGAAAAGCCATGCGCCCGCTCTTGTTCGCTCTCGCCGCCGCCGCGATCGTCGCCCCGCTGAGCGCGAAGGACAAGGAAGTCCCGCCCGCGACCCCCGCCGGTCCCGCGGTCGATTGCGTCAATCTGAGCCAGGTGCGCGAGACGCATGTCCGCAGCGACAGCGTGATCGATTTCGAGATGAACAACCGCAAGATCCTGCGCAACACCTTGCCCAATGCCTGCCCCAGCCTCGGCTTCGAGGAGCGGTTCGCTTATTCGGTCTCGACCAACCAATTGTGCTCGGTCGATACGATCACCGTGCTGCAATCGGGCGGCGCCGGCCCCGGCCCGCGTTGCGGCCTGGGCAAGTTCCAGCCGGTCACGATTACGAAATAGGCGCGAAATAGAATCGCTGGCGCGCGCGGCCACGCTTTGCTAGGCGCACCCGGCTCGCACCCGTAGCTCAGCTGGATAGAGCGCTGCCCTCCGAAGGCAGAGGCCACAGGTTCGAATCCTGTCGGGTGCGCCATGATTTCAATGACTTATCCAAGTGTCGCGATGGGCGTACGGAAAACGTACGGAAAACATCCTCGGACGTGGTGGGCCATTTGTGGCGTTCCAATTTTCCGACGAACCCGATGGATGATTGACCCAGCGCGAATCGCCCGACGGCAATCTTGGTGCCGACGGGGAATGTCAGTTTCTCACCTAGTCTTTTGATATTGTATGCAAAGATACCGCCAGGCCGCAGGGCACGCCACTATGCGCTTGCAATGTAGGGTTCCATCTGTTCCCTTTATGTTCCATCTGAAAATGGAGCAATGCCTTGCAATACTATGTGGAGGATTTTGGCGCGGTCGGTGACGGCGTCACCAATGACACCGCTGCGCTCATAAACTTCGTGAACCATGCGATCGCGAACCCGGGCACACCTCACTATCTCGGCGCAAAGCGGTACAAGATCACATCCCCTCTTCCGGTTATCAATGTCTCCAACGTTTGGATAGAGGGCAGCGGTGCCGAGATTCATGACACTGGAACGCTCGTCACCGGCACTGTGATCGCGTGGGGTGGCCCTACCAGCGTCACGGGAAGAATGGCGGTCATTTCGTCAATCCCAGGCGCGGGCAATCAGCGCGTGTCCAACGTCATATTTCGTGGGATTGGCTTGGACTGCTCCAGCGGCGGCATCGGCTACGGCCTAGAAATGCTCAGTGTGCAAGAATGCATGATTGACGTCGCTGTAGCTAACGCATCCGTGAGTGGCGTTAGTTTGAACGTTGTCTCGTCGCTCGGTGAGGCAAAGGACATCCAGCGCAATCGCATCCGCATCACTGGGCGGCAAGTGGAAGCTCCCGGCGGGCTCGTCCTTACCTGCGGCGGCGACAACTCCTCTAATACCTCGATGAACGAAATCTCCGTAGACTGCCAGCATAGCAATTTACAGGCGATATATTGCAATAACAGTGACAACAACGATTGGCGGTTTGTTCGCTGTTTTAAGGTCTCTAGCGGAACCGCTTCGGAATGCATTTCGCTGTTGGGATCGAATAGCTACGCGCAAAATACCCGAGCGGAGCGGTTTTGGTTTCTTTCATGTAACACGCCGTTGCACGCTTATGGCTCAACTGGCAGCCCCACGTTTACTTATTCGTCGACGGGCAATCAAATCATGTGCCTCGACAAGGAGAACGACAGCCCCCCACCGGTGGTGGAGCTGGGAGCACAGGTCAACTGGCGAGAAGATGATAGCGCGATGGATGACAATGCCTGGCTGTCGTTCACTCCTACGATTACCGCGTTGACCGGTACAATCGCGACTGTGTCCTCTCGTCTCGGCTTCTACAGGAAATTTGGAAAGAAGCTGGAGTTCAAAATGAGCTTTGTCATAACGAGCAACGGCACAGGCGCAGGTGCAGTGCTTGCGACCTTGCCATTCACATCGGTGGGAAGCAACGGAAGTGTCTGCGCCGGCAAAGAGAGGTCTTCGACCGGAAAGATGCTGACCGGCTACATTGACGGCCTAAGCAGCACGGTGGCGATACAATTCTACGATGGCACCTATCCCGGCATCACCGGTGGTGTTTATTCTATCTCTGGTGAGTACGAGGTTGCGTCTTAACACCTGACTTCAACAGCAAGCGCACGTTGGGAAATGAGCGATGAGTGAACCAGGGCGCCCGATACCCAATCGGGCGCCCTCATGGCGCCGCTCCGCCCAAGTCAGCTCGACCAAGCTTTATCAGCACTATATCGCGCCGATCGGCCGAAGCGCGACAATCCGGTCTTTAACGAGCCTGCAGGACTCACACCAGCTCCTGAAACCCGCAGAAATCCTAGGGTTTCTGAGCGGTGCAATCTCCGTGGCCCCTCCGTGGTCCCACCCTAAAAATCGTTCCCATGCTCGGACTCGAACCCAGGACGAAGCGGGTTTCTCGGCCCGATTCGCTACAACCCCATCCGCTTTAGTTTGACTTGGATGGCGGCGGAGACAGGTGTGTTTCGTGACGCTCGATTGAGCGTTGTCCGCAGCCTCGAAGCTGCATTTCGATAGGCCTGCCATCGCGTGCGGCGAGCCGAACGGGTGGCGTAGGGCGCACGCAAATCCAGCTTGAGTTCTTCCGCCGCGAGCAAGGCTTCGACAACCTCCAGAGCCTGCCGCAAACCCTCTGCCTTGCCAGCGCGAAAATCGTCGCTCTCCATCGCTGTACTCACACTCTCTTTTTCTCAGCGCCCGCGGGTAGGCACCCAGTTTAACACAGGCAATGCGGATTTCCCGCCGGTAGAGAGATCCTGCAGTTCGAATCGAGAAAGTTCGGCATCGCGGGAGGAATCTCAGAATCTCTACTAGTGAATTGAAGTTGTAGAAAAATATCTCCGGCCGCCATCGGCTACCCCACATTTTTCCCCACATTTCGTCGAAGATCTTTTGAAGCGAACTGGAATGGCTTGCGACCGTTATGCGCCCTATAATCAGCCGTTCAGCCGACCCGCGGATGACGCCAAAAGCTGCCGTTCGTCAAAGCAGCGCCGCGAACGTCTGCGAATGGTGGCAAGCGGACAACAGAACGCATCGCCCTGAGTTGCTCACACGTGATTTAAATCTCGCACGGACGCTTGCGCCCCGTGACCGGGATCATGCGATGCGGGTCCCCGACATCGAAAGAAATGGCACCGAGCGCCACTTCGTTTTCGATCGCGATCGCGGCACGGACCTCGAAGTGTTTCGGCACCATCTGCCAACCGTTGGAGCGTGGCGAGCACGTTAGGCGAACTAGTGCAAACCTCTCAGAGCCGTCGACGTCCAAGGCCTCAGGTTTCTGCGCTTTGCAGCCATGAAACATGCCTCTCGCGACTTCCGGAGTAACCCGGTTAATCCGCAGTCCTCCTTCCATTCCCGTCGGATAGCAGTACTGGTGGTTGGCGAGCCATATCGCGCTAATTCCCTGGCGCTCGACCCATCGATCATTTGACCTGCCGACTATGTCGGCGACGGCTTTTCTAGCAATCTCTCTGCTGGAAGTTGACAACGCCGCATAAGGTTGGCCGCGCCGAGCGGCATACTCCGGTAACAGCGGATAGCGACCGTTTGCCATCGGGATTCCCACGGCCAAGTCAAAGGGCTTTCTGTCGCACGCAAACAACGACAACATTGCGGTGCATACGACGAGCGCTCTTCCCCAATCTTTAACACGTCTCATCATTTCGAACTCCCTGTCGCATCAAGGATCTCATTAGACGAACCTGTGCGCTTTGCTGTCTTGGCCGGAAGGGTTTGTTCGGCTGGAATTGGTGGAAAGCGGACGTCTGGGATTAGCCATGCTGTCGGTTACCCCATTGCGAAATGCGGCGAACGATCTACCATTTTATCTATCAAAAAAATGGGACGCTGCCGATGATTTTGTTGTTTGCTTTAGCCAGCATGAGTCACTGTGTCTCTTCTCACTTCTGCCCTACCGAACAAGAGCTTCTCGAAGCGGTGAAGGAAAGAGACAGTGAGCACGACGCGGCTATAATGGTTAGGATAGAAGCCGACAATCCGGGAATTTTTTTCGTAACCGAACGAAAGCAGAAGACCATACTGTCCAATATAATATGTGGCGAACCTCATATGGATCTGGAAACAACGATTAACTGCAGCTTCACTGCAAAATATCGCGGGATGATTGCTTATGAAGTTGCCACACTAAAGAGGGATGGCCGATGGAGAATTTCCGATTACAACAGGGTTGAAAGGAATCGACCATAGCCATTTGACTTCGGCGGCCCAGAACGCCAGCAAAACGACCGGACGAATTCACTGTTCGCTATTGACCTCTTGCCGTCGTTCCCGGAAAATCTACGCGAATGACGGGTTTCAGGCCACCGTCACAAGCCCGAGAACGGCGATAATTAGGCGCATTGCCGATCGACCGGTTCTGGCGCCGGCGACGGCAGGTCTTCTCAGAACCGGTCATTCGCCCCCGTCACCCTGTACGACCGGCATTGGTCGTGAGCTGTCGCCGTGCGGCAGCGCGCGCGAACGGCCGCTATGCCAGATTCGATCCCCGCAACCTGCCAGGCGGCGACCGGCCCAATATCAGCCGTCCCCCATGATATCGTTGATGTCCTCTTTGGCGCGCCGGCTGCCCAAAACCGGACAGGCAGTTCACGGCCCAAACATCGCCGTTCGGGTCAGCTTGCGCGGCACCCCGAAGCGGGCGTTCGTTTCAACCCTCCGGCGAAGGGCGGCAAGCGTCCATAGTTGCGCTTGAATCGATCAGCTATAGGGTACCCACTGGCTGCCATTGCGGGTCACGTCGATCGCGCCGTCGCCGTAGTCGACGAGGGTCATCCCCCGAGGCGACGGCATGATCATTTGCGCCCCTTTGTAGACACAACGCACGATCACACGGTTGGCCAAGTCAGACCCGTACTCAACACAGAGGTACTGACTGAATTTAGCTCCAGTCGGTTGCGGACCGCACAATGTGAAACCATCTGAATCCACGCACCTTTGAGAGTAGGCCAATGCAAAGCCGAGCTCCTGCTCCGATGGAAGTGGCGCCGCAGCGATGGCCATTAGGACAAAGGGCAGCATGAGCCTCTCCTACGATCGTTCGCCTCAAGAAAATCCGGCTTGGAAAGCGGCATTCTTGGCATACAGATACCCAGGTGCAACGCGCTTCTCACCGATCTGAGACGTTTGGGAAAGCGGACCGTGAGCGGACAGGCAACAACCCGCCACCCATTCTCCGCCGTTCAGGGCGACAGCAACGAACACCCGCTTACAGGATGGCCATGTGCGCTGCTGAACGACCGGGATTAGGCGCGCTGCGGACGCGAAACGGACGAGCGGCGGCGGCAGGTTCCGCCCATAATCGGCCATTCGCCATGTGATCGAGCCAGCTCCAAACTGGTCGTTCCTTCAGCGTCGACTTTCTGAAAAATGACTGGCTGAAAAGAGAGATGAGGCTCGAGGAGGATGCACTTCGCCCCATCAATAGACGCATTGAGGCGGCATGCATGGTGCCCCGGACAGCTTGCCGAATTGGTCAGCGATCCGGCTACGCATCGCGACAAGAGCGCGCGCCAGATCTGGCGAAGAGGCGCGGAGTTGCGCGAGGTACCGGGGGCGATTAGCTGCGATGCGGCTGGCCCGCTCCGCCCGCGCTGCTTGTGCCTCCGAGCCTGGAAGCGTGGTCTCGATACTGAATTCTGATTGTCCCTCAGTTTGTCGGACGAGCAGCGCGACCAGCGCATCGATGTCTTTGGGCAAGTCGGTGAGGCGGTTTTGGCGCGTTATATCCGGCTCGACCGACGGTCCCTCGTCGTTCCCAATCGTCACTTCCCACCCCTCCGTTTCGATCCGCCAGCGAACGAGGCCATCGTCAGTGGCGAAACTAAGCCGGATGTTCCCAAGTGGCGTCGGCATCAACGAAGGCGTCTCGGGAACGGCATAGAGCGTCGTGTCGAGCGACCAACCGCCAAAGCGTTGCTTGGGTAGATCCTCCTGGCCCGGGAAAACACGAAAAGCGGCGAACTCGCTATCCTGGCTATAAAAGGCCTCTCCGTGCGTCAATTCGGCCACCAAGTTGCCGTTTCGATCGATCAATTCCGAACGCCCGCTTTCAGAGACTTGAGCGTGGCCACGGGAATCAAAATCAGTTGTGGAAGTGAAACGCGGCTGGAAGGCCCACGCGCCGTCGGCGCGGATGTACCCGGCCCGATCGCCTTCCTTCGCCGCTGCAAGGCCTTGATCGTCGAAACCGCCCGCTTGGGAGAAGCGCGCAGGGATAATGATCGCACCCGTCTTCGCGTCCGCAAATCCGTAGCGGGCGGTGCGTTGATCCTGGAAGCGGACCAGCCCATTCGGGCCGACGCCCCAGGCGTTCACCCCGGCCGCGAAGCGCGTAACCACCTTGCCAGTTGCATCAATATAGGCGACCTCCCCAGACCCGAGTACGACGCGGGCGAGTCCGGCCGGTGCATCAATACCGCCGTCTGCCCGATCACCGGTGAAGTTGCCGGCATAGTTGAATTGCTCAGGGATTAGGAAGCGCCCAGTCCGGTCAATATAGCCCCAGAGCCCCTTGAGATCAGATGAGTAGCCCCCGCTGATCGTCGCGGGGGCAAGACCGCTGGCGGCGAACGCGCCGATCCCGCCAAAGCGAAGCGCGATGACTTCTTTACCCGTGCGATCGATCGCACCGAAGCGACCTGCACGGCTGACTCCGGTCAGCGAGGCCCCTTTGAAAGGCCGAATAATGTCGTAGCGAGGCTCCACCACGATGCGCCCGCTACGGTCGATCATTCCCGACCAATCGCGCAAGCGCGAAGTATCGCGGACTTGCACAATCGCGAGCCCATCGGCGTCGTAGCTTCCCGCGCCGGCGAAGCGCGGCGCTATCACGACCCGCCCGGTTTCGTCGGCATAGCCCCATTGATCGCCGACACGGACGGGTTCGGGGCCATGGGAAAATAATGCGTGGTCGTAATTGGCGTCCGCGACGCCGTCGAAAATCAACCCAGTGTTCTGCCGGGTACGCAGGTTCAAATAGCCGGCCTTCCCTCCGCGCTGAACCGCAACCCAATCGCCTTGGAAGTGGGCAGATCCCGCTTCCCAAGCGGCTGGCTCCACCACGCGCCCGGTGCGGTCGACATACCCGGTTAATGGAGCGCGTCGGGAGACTTGGGCTTCCGCAGCGGTGGCAAACAGGAGGGAACACAAGATGATGAGTCGTTTCATTCGTCCATCATGCACAGCTGCAAGATTGTGAAAAGACGGACGCAATCAACGGTTTCAAATGGGCAACCCTCCGCTTAAGTGCCACACAGTCCCGAAAGAGGATTTTCTCGAAACCACCAAGTTACGCACATTCGCCTAGCTCATGAACGAACGTCGGCTTTTGCGGCAACGCAAACTTGCTCGAACGTCTGATTATAGGGTGCTTTCCTGCCGTCGGCCGGATCACATACCGATATCCAAACCGCGCGATCGCGTTCGCGCCATCATGTCGGCAAGCTCTCTTCCCACCCCCTGCTTGATCGCGCTCGGCAGGCCGAGCGCCTGGCGCCGGTTGCGAAGGATGGACTCCACCTGAGGGTCGCGTTCGAGGCTTTTTGCCATTCCGATCATAGAGTCCGCGATCTTCGCTGCCCTACCCGTTTCCTGATCGCGCATCAGCAGGCGGCGCTGCCGATCAAGCGCTTGCCAGCGCTGCACGAACACGTCTGCCCGTAGATTGGGATCACCGCGCATCTCGGTCTCCAGCTGCATGGCCCGAATCACGGATTGCGTCCGTCCTGCCGCCGCTTCGCCGATTAGTCGGTTGTCGGCGGAGAATGCCGCTTCAAGGTCGGTAGCGCCGTGCTGCACGATACTGTTCAACGCAGTGCGGCTGGCCGCCAGTTCACTCCGCTGTTCGGCGGAATAGGGATCGCCGACTGAGCGGGCGAACCGCATCGCCCTGACGATCTTGCCGTGACGCGCGACCGCGTCCGATAGCGCCGGAATGTTTCGTTCTTCATGGCCAGTGCGGGCGAGCGTCGAGTGCAGCAGATCGCGTGGTTCGAGCGGCGCGGGCGGCCGGTGGTCGAGATAATCCGACGCCATGTCCTTGCCGCGCTCGCGTGACAGTGTGGCGATCAGCCTGCCACGATCGGCAAAGTCATCACGACCATAATGCATATCGACGCTTTCGCGATGCCGCGACAGCGCGACATAGGCGGCGTGACGGTCGAGACCTGGCGTCGCCAGCACATGGACGCGGTCGACCGTCATCCCTTGCGCCTTGTGCACGGTCGCGGCGTAACCATGCTCGATCGCCGCATAGTCCTTGAGGTCGAACGCGACCGTGCGGCCGTCATCGAGCAGCACCGCCATCCGCGTGGTTGTGACAGATTGCACCTGACCGAGCGTGCCGTTCTTCACGCCAAGACTGCGCTCGTTCCGGAGGAACATGACACGGTCGCCGCGAGCGAGCGTGCGTTCGCCGCGCTCGACCTGGATCGCCACGTCGTCGCCGAGCGCGCCGCTCGACCGAAGCCGATCGCGCGCCGCGATATTGAGCGCGCCGACCTCCTCGTTGGTGTGGGTGAGGATGATGCGTGTCGCGGCCGGTGAGGCAGCGCGATCGCGATCCCAACGCTCAATCAGCTCGCTGCGAGCCCGCTCGCGTGTGTCAGCCACGTGAACCCGCCCGCGCTCGTCATAGGCGGCGATTGCCTCGGCAGTTCGGCCTGTCGCCAGATGGCGCGTTGCATCACGTTGCCAGTCTTCGCGTTGGCGACGAACCTGGGTGATCTCAACACTGCCGTGGCGCTCGGCAAGCGAGCGGAACGCTGCGCCAGCTTCGATCGCTTGGAGTTGCTCGGGATCGCCGACCAAAACGACCTTCGCACCGCGCTTCTCGGCTTCGGAGATAACGCGCTCCATCTGGCGCGTGCCGATCATTCCGGCCTCATCGATGACTAGGATCGTGCGTTCGTCGAGCAGCTCTCGACCGCTGCTCCATTGATGTTCGAGGCTGGCGATTGTGCGCGATGCGATCCCTGACCCGCTTTCGAGATTCTCGGCCGCAATGCCCGATAGGGCCGCGCCCACGACGCGGTAGCCGGAGTGCTCCCATTCGTCGCGCGCGATGCCCAACATGGCCGACTTGCCGGTCCCGGCATAACCGGTGACGATTGCCAGGTCTGAGGGTCGCGTTATGTGCGCGAGTGCGGCCTGTTGCTCTTCACCGAGACGCAGGCTGTCACTCCCGGCGGCGATGGATATCCCCCCTTTCATGGCCGCCGGGAGACCATGACCCGCGCGTTCGGCGAGGCGATCGGCGGCACGCTCCAGCCGGCGTTCGGTTTCGAACATGTCGCGGCTGGTGAACCGCTCTTCTCCGCGGCCGTCCCTGCCGAGCGCGACCAGGTCGGGCGCTGCGCGCACGGCGCCCATCACCTGATCGAACTGCTCCTTCCCGTCACTGTGGCGGTGGACGAACATCGCGAGGTCGCGGCGGGTGAACGTCGCCTGCTGCCGCGTGATCGCATCGAGCGCGATGTTGGGATTGGCGATGATCTTCTCGCCATTGGAGCGAGCGATTTCGTGATGCTCTTCGAGCCGCTCGGAGGCGAGGCCTTGCGCCGTCATCCGCGATGCGGCCGGGCCGATCTTATGCTGAGGTTCGAGATCGATCCCCTGCGCCTCAAGCGAGCGGTGATCGATCCGCGTATCGATGTCGAGTGCGGCGAGCCGCTGATTGACATGCTCGCTCCAGCGCTCGCGCCATTTCTCCAGCAGGTCGGTGCGGTTCCAGTCGCGGTTCTTGCGGCCGAACCCATCTTCGCCAACCTCGCGCATGGTCAGCATGACATGCGCGTGGGGCTTGGCGAAGCCATCCGCTCCGACATCCCAATGCACGTTGAGATCGGCGATCATGCCGCGGTCGACGAACTCGCGGCGGACGAAATCACGCGCCAGCTCGATCCCCTGCTCCTGACTCATCTCGCGTGGGATCGCGAACTCGATCTCGCGGGCAAGCTGCGCGTCGATCCGCTTCTCGGCGGCCTCGACCGCGTTCCACAGTTTTTCGCGGTCGGCGAGATGATCTGGCGCGCCGTCCGGCAGCATCACCTCGGAATGGACGACGCCAGCTTTGTTCGAGAAGTCGTGGTGACGGTCGAGCCGCTCATCGTTGAGCCGCGACGCCGAGCGGTAGGCCGCAGCGGCAACCGCGCTCGATCCGTTGGCGCGGCTGATGACCTTCGCGGAGAAATGGTAGATCGCCATAGCGATCGTCCATCTACTACCAACAAGTGACGTCGGCACGACGTATAAGCGCGCCCTCGAAAGATTTCATCATTCTCGGGACGCGGAAGTCCCAAGACATTTCAACGCATTGCGGCTGATCGAGCCGAGCGATAACTGGCCCGTCCCACCCATGCAATGGAAAGGACGGACGATGCGCAAACCCCGCGATTTCGATGCCGAGCTGAAGACGCTCAACACAAAGGCCAAGCAACTCCGCGACCGCAAGCGCGATCAACTGGGCGAGCTGGTGATCGCCTGCGGGGCCGATACGCTACCGATCGAACAACTGGCCGGCGCGCTGATCGCTGCGGTCGAAACCAAAGACGCCGCAACCAAGGAGGGCTGGCGCAAGCGCGGCGCCGCGTTCTTTCAGCAATCGCGGCGCCATTCTGGCGGCGCTGGTGGCAATGCGGACAACGGCACGGCGAATGACAGTCACACGAAACCGGCTGCTGGCACGCCGGGCGCGTAGCGACACGCGGGCCTGGCAAGTGAAACGGCGTGAGCGGACCCGGCGGCTGATCGAGCTTGGTGGGTTGATCGCCAAGGCCGGGCTGATCGATCTTACCAACGACGACCGCGCCGTGATTTTCGGAATTCTGGTCGATGCCGCGGCGACGTTACGCAGCGAACAGGGGGAACAAGCGGCCACGCTATGGCGACGACGTGGGAAACGGGCGTTTGGCGCAGACGCGAGCGACGCCCAGGACTCAAGCTGGTGATGGCGATGAGCAGAGGTCAGCCCATTCAGCACAGACCAACTCGGCAAGGCGGTTAGGGCTCAACCGCACCGACGCGGTGCGCGAACCTGCGGCGGGATAGACGTCCGCGAATTGCCGCAACGACAGGTCGCAATAAATGGGAAGCGGTTGCGCCAGTCCGAACGGACAGACGCCGCCAACTTGGTGGCCAGTCAGCCGCTCGACCTCCTCGGTTACGAGCATGCGCGGTCGGGCACCGAGCGCATCCTTGACCTTGCGATTGTCTAGCCTCGCATCACCGGATGCGACGACCAACACGACACGATCGCCCACCCGCAGCGATAGGGTCTTGGCGATCTGCCCTGGCGCCACGCCGAGCGCGGCGGCAGCCTCCAGCACCGTCGCGGTGCTGGAGGCCTGGTCGATGATGGAAATGTCGGGTGCCCGTGCCTTCAGGAAGGCGCGGACCGCATCAATCCCCATCAGCCGTTCAGTCGGTCCTTGAGCGCCTTGGCGGGCGCGAAGGTCAGCTTCTTGGATGCCGCGATGTCGATGCGTTCGCCGGTCGACGGGTTACGTCCCTGGCGGGCGGGTGAATGCTTCACCTTGAACTTGCCGAATCCGTTGAGCGCGACCTCATCGCCTTTAGCAGCGGCGTCAGCGATAGCTGCGATCACGCCGTCGACGATCTTGCGCGCGTCGGCCTTCGAAACGTCGTGCGCTGCGGCGATGTGTTCAGCGAGATCAGTCGTGTTCATCAATGGTGCTCCCTATTCGGAGGCGGCGCATTATGGGCGGCGACGGATCGCGTCCAGACCTCTCAGCACGCCGTCGCGATCGGTTAGGCGCCAGCTTGCGATTTCAGCTCGACAAGTCGTTCTTCGGATACCTCGACGACGATAGCGCGCAGGCGCTCGATCGATGCGGCGAGCGCGTCCAGGTCATCGTTGGTGATAGCATAGCTGGTTGAATATCGCGCCTCTACATAGGCGCGCTTGAGGCGCTCGAACCGGCTGCGATCGATCCTCGTTGCGCGCGGCCAAGCGTCGACAAGGCGAGGCTCCTTGTCCTCGCTAAGCGAGCGCAGGAATTTGATGTTGTGCGAGCGCGGGAAATACAACGTCCGGACGAGTAGGAAGCAGATGTACAGCCGCTCGGTCGCCTGATGCAGCATGAAGGCAGCATCGCGAAGCACGCCGTTCTCGACGCTAGTCCGGTAAAGCGACTGCGCGTGATCGGCGAGCGGCAACCAATAATCGAAATAGTCCTGCGCCATCCGATACGCATCGACGGGCGTCAGCGGCATCGGCGTCGCGAGTGCATGGCAAGACAACTCGTAAAGCGCGATGCCGTCGCGCGCGATATCGACCCAGAAATACTCGCCGCGCTTGAGCGCCGAATTCACCTCGTCGAGCGAGTGGACGATGATGTTGACCGGCCGCGCGATGGCGGGATCGCGCAGGATCTTGTCCTCGGCGACATACCAATAATGTGCGATGTCGGTCAGGTCGGCGTGGCTGACGACGACGAGCAGATCATAATCGGATTGGTAGCCGTTCTCGGGCTCGTCGACCCAGTCCTCGCGCGCGTAACTGCCGAACAGGATGATCTTGTAGACCTTGCCGTCGCGCTTGTGCGGTGTGGTGGCGTTCGTGATCGCCTTCTCGAATTCTTCGAGCAGGATGCGCTGGATACGCGCCAGTTCCTGCTGCTTCGATTGGGGCAAATGATCGAGTTCGGATTTCACGGACAACTTCCTAGCGACAGGTCGTGGATGCGCCAACCTCGCCCGGCACGTTGCCGGGCGAGGTCACGCGGATCAGCCAAGCCAGCGGCGCCACCAATGCCGTCGGGGATCATCGAGGTTGCAGCTAAAATTGAACAGTCCGTGGGCGACGAGCCGCTCAACCTGGGCGACCGTCAGGCCGGTGCGCTCGGCAATTTCGGAATAGCTGAGGTCGTCGAGGCGGACGGCAAGAAGGATCTCGCGTTGCCGCCTGGGCACTCGCTGCATCGCGCGCTCGAACTTGGCCAGCAGAACGAGGTCGACGATGTCGTCGGTAGTGCCTTGATGGACAGCGAGCGTGCGCTCGAGGGCGCGCCTGCTGCGGGCGGTCATTGCCCTTCCTCCATGTCCTGCCGGAATTGCAGTAGGAAATTGGCCGCTTTGCTGGCAGCGCTAGCCGCCCGGAAGATTGCCTTCTCATCCTCGCGCAGCACGGCGAGCCAGCTGCCGATATAGTCGGCATGGCGCACGGTCGGGCTGATCGACAGTGACGCGCACGCAAAGGCGCTTGCCATTTCCGCGACCAATTCCTCGCGCGCGTAGTCGGCGCCGCCGAACCCGCCACGCTGATTGCGATCGAGACGGCTGCTGTGCCCGGTCCAATGACCAAGCTCGTGCAAAGCGGTACGATACCAGTTGATCGGCTCGGGGAACGCGGCTGGCGGCGGCACCGCGACAAAGTCGGCGCTCGGCGAATAATAGGCTTCGCCGCCACCTATCCGGAAATCCGCGCCGCTCGCGTCGATCAACGCTTGGACCTGCGGCAGAATGTCCACCTCGGCAGGCAAATCAGGCGTGGCGGCAAGTGCCTCGGGCAACCCCTCGCACTGATCGACATTGAAGACCGTGAACCGCTTGAGGAAGGCGATCTGCCGCGCATCGCGATCCTCGTCCTGCGCCCGCGCCTCCTCGCTTTTCGGCGTGAAGCGATCGGCGTAACAGACGACGGTCCCGCGCTCGCCGCGCCGGACATTGCCGCCCGCCGCTTGCGCCTGCCGATAGGTCAGCCAGCGCTGCGAAGCATAACCGCCTTCGATGACGGCTGCCCACAGGATCAGGACATTGATCCCCGAATAGCGCCGCCCGGTCCCGGCATTATGCGGCATGGTGCAGCCGCACGCCGCGCTATCCCAAGGTTGAACCCAGGGCAGCCGCCCCGCTTCCAGCTCGGCAATCACCCGCGATGTCACTTCGGCATAAAGGCTCTGCCGGTTGCTCTCGATCCTGTTCTCCATCTTCCTAACTCCCAAACCACCGCAACCGGCGCCGGAATGGCGGAGTGGGCGGCAGGAGCGAACCGACAGTCCCGCCGATGAAGGCGGGCCGCATCCGAAGGACCGGAACGAAGAGGAGGACTCCGGCGCAGCCGGAGTTGCGGCACGCCGCGGCGGGACTACAGGGAAGCGACGCCCACCCCGCCAAACCGATGCCGGAGGCCAACGCCGCCCGCGAAACGCGGGCGTCCGCACGTCCGGCGGAACGCCGGACCCAGCGTCAGTCGGGCGTCACCCGCATGGGCCGAGACGCGCAGCGGCTCGGTGGCGCTCTGGCGCCATAGCACGCGGTCGCGCCAGCGGCGCGAGACGCCGGCCCCACCCCGGACCTCGATGCAAAATTATTTTGCTACGCCGCAAATCGCCACGGCACGCCAAAGGACGACATCGCCCGCCGGCACTGTTTTCGGCACTCTTGCGATAGGGAAATCCCAGTCTCAGATTTGCCGACAGGGAGCGATTGGAACTCACCAGATGCAGGATCATGCCATGACTACCGATACCCCAGACTGCATCCTCCAGATTTAGACCGTCCTCGAGCGCACCGGACTCAGCCGCTCGACGATGTATCGCAAGATGCAGGACGGCAGCTTCCCGAAGAATGTGCAGATCAGCGCCCGCTGTGCCGGCTGGCGGGAGTCAGCCGTCAATGCCTGGATGCGCAATCCGACATTCTATCAAGTCGATGATCACGAACGGTCGTAGTCTCAATTTCAACCAAACCGATACGGCTATGTCCTCGGCGGTGATGGTCAACTTGATCAAGGAGATCGCCAAGGGATTGAACGATCGAGGGTAAGTGACCGCTGAGGGGGCGAGTTGGGACTCGGCAAACGTCGAGCGAACCAAGTTGCAGGCCGACCATAACGATGTGCCGCCTGCGCAGTAGTCAGATGCAATCGCACGCCATGCTGCAACCAGTGGTGGATCTGCTCACTAACGACCGACGCCTCCAAAATAGGCTTGTCGGGGCATAGCGGCACGTCAGCCGCAGGGGCCTTCGCCGCTCGTCATCGCTGCTAACCCGTAAGGTGCCTGGCTACCAACAGAGCGCCGTCCGGAGCATCACCGTAATTCTTATATGGCCCATTCGGGAGGAAAAACATCAGCATTCCAAATTACCGAGCCAATAGTTCCATTGGGTGCAACTCCGACAAAAATCTGCCCATGGTACAGAACACCATTGACAGTAAATGAAGCATGCTTACTTCCGGCACTACAATTAGATATTTTCTTGTATGTCCCCATACATCCGCTGGTACCATAAAATTCTACTCGATACGATTTATTATCGTTTTGTACGATAGTAGAAAACGGTTTTCCCACTTCAAATCCAAACTTTCTTCCGCTTTCTATATATCCATAAAAATGCGTATTGGTACCCGGGTGAATTGGGAGGGCTCTAGCCGCCAAACGGTAATACACTATCGATAAAACTATGATCAAAACAATCACCGCAAAAGCCACCATCGGCCAGAGCCGAATTCTGGATCTAGAAGCGTTAGCCGTTTCTAAAATTGTCATTTTCAATTCCCGCTAAGCTTCCGGTATGTTAAATAAAGCATCAAATTCAAGATGCGCCTACAAGTTGACAATTAATCGGGACCGCACCCAGTTTCCTCAACGTCTCCACAGTACAATGGGGGAGGCGGGGGATCTGGCCAGCCAGGCGTCACGCCGTAGCCCATGTTCATTTTATCACTCAATCCTGGTTTCGCACCGTCGACAACAGCTGCGGCTCCGGTATTGCTACTATTACCCCATAAATTGTACTTATGCCCCTTCGGACTGTCGACTGTCCCTAGTTTTTTGTCCTCAGCTTGGCCTGCAGCCCTTACTTGGGCGTCACTAACCCCAAATTGATTCAGATTAGTTGACGCGGTTTCATCTCTTCCAGTTCTGGCTGTCTCCGCATCCGATTTATTAGTAGGGGAATCTGGATCATCCCGCGTTTCGACCAGAGACCCTTTATCGCACGACGCGCATGTTACTTTTTCAGGCCCATAAGAGAAACGATCGGTGACAGCGCCCTTGTCATTCCTTATTACTACGAAACAATGATTACCTACGTAGTAAACACGCCGGCACACAAGTTCTGAACTTTCCCCGGTGGGATCGCGCCCATTGACAGGATCGTTCCCGACGTAGGCGTAGAGGTTGACTTGATCCTTGTAGCCGATGGGGTCGGTCTGCATGAACCGGCCGAGGGTTGGCGAGTACATGCGAGCTTTGTAATAATAGAGCCCGAGTTGGGCGAGCCAGGCCTGACCGGTATATTGGAACCGCCCGTAATTGCCGGCCGTCCCGATGCCGTAATCGTCATAGGCGTTGATCGCGACCTTGGCGCCGGTCGCGTCGGCCACCGATACGATCGACCCCTGATAGTCAGGCTGAAGGCTCTGCCGACCGCCATAGCCGCTTGCCGTATACTGGATCATCGGATCGTCGTCGCCGGGGCCGTGGACGTACTTGAGCAGGCTGCCCCCGCTCACCTCCATCACGATCGAGTCGCCGTCATGCGTCAGTTCGAGCGTTTGAGCCGAGGTCACCACCTGCCATAGCCGACCCAGCGGGTCGTAGTTCAAGGTCACCCCCACCCCGCCGACCGTCGCAGTCTTCATCCGGTTCTCGACGTCATAATTGTAGACGTTGGTGCCGTCCCCGGTCAGGTTACCATTGGCATCATAACTGAACGTCGCGGGGCCGGCGGTCGTATATTGATTGAGCCCGTTGACCCCATAAGGGCGATTGACCGGAACGTAGCCAGCGAACGCATAAGAGGTATTCGTCCGCGCCTTGGTCTTGATCTGGTTCGCGGGATTGTAACCGAACGTGCTCGTAAGGTCATCGGTCGTGCCCGCCAGGTTGTCGGTCCAGCTGGTCGGCCGCGACAAGCCGTCATACCCCAGGGTGATCGCCACCCCACCGCGGGTCTGGCTCTCGACCTGGCCCTTGGCATTATACGTGGTCGATACGATCGCCGTCGCGCCTGCCTCCTTGATCATCGTCAGCCGATTAATCGCATCATAGACATAGGTGATGTACGAGCTATCCGGATAGATCAGCTGCTTGCGGTTGCCGGCTTGGTCATATTGAAAGTACAGCGTCCGGGTCGTCGTGCCCATATTGTTGGCCGCGCTGCTCAGCCGCGACAACGCATCGAACGTGTTGGTAATGCCCACCCCGCTCGCCGATGCGAACCGCGCGCTGAGCTGCGCACCTAGCAGGTCATAGCCGTAATAGACGTCCGAGGTCGTGCCCGGCACGTCCTTCAGGGTCATCCGATTGAGCGCGTCATAGCCATAAGTGATCGTCTGTCCGTCGCGCTTGCGCAGCGATATCCGGTTACCGTCATCATCATAGCCATAGGCCTCGTAGTCGGTCGTGCTAACCGTCCCCGCCGTCACCTTGTCGGGGAAGTTCCACTGCTTCAGCCGATCAAACCCGTCATAGGTGAGCGAAGCTTTGTTGCCATTCGCGTCGGTCACGCTCGTCTGCTTGCCGGTCAGGCTGTAGGTGTAGGCGGCATAGGTCTGCTGCAGCGGCGTCCCGTACGCGCGCTGCACCTGGGTCAGCTGACCTGCCACATCATAGCCGTTCTTTGTGATCCGGTCCGGACCATCGCTTCCCTGGGCGCCCAAAGTGCAGGCACCGGGCAGCGCGCCCGCGTAAATCGCCGGGTTCATCCGGACCGCGGTGCATTGCAGCCGTTCCTCGTCGTCATAGCTGAATTGCGTCACCGACACGACCGTCTCCGCCCGCGCGACTCCCGGCCAGCCCGCCACGATGAGCAGCACCAGCGCCGCGCCTCGCAACAGCAGCTCCTCGCTCATGGCAGTACCTCCTCGGTCTTGAGAAGCTGGCCAGTCACCGCATCGTAGGTCATCCGTTTGAAGCGGGTGACAACGAAGTCCGATCCGTCGGTCGCATTGCCCGTGCCGAACTCGGTCCGTACCTCGTTGCCGTCCGCGTCATAGACATGATGCACGATCGGCCGCGGCAACGCGCCCCCAGCACCATCGGGGTCGACACCGATCTCGAACGCCTTGCGCCTCAGCGCGTCATAGGTCGTGTATTGCTTGTCATCGACGTCGGTCCGCGGACCGTCGACTACCGTCACGTCGCCGGCGTAATTGTAGGTGTAGCTGGTCGTCGCGCTGTTGGTCCCGTCGCCCGCCGCCACCGTCGTCGAGGTCAGGAACAGATTATTGTCGTTATACGCGTAGGTCGTCACCCGCTCCGCCGCTGTGCCCACGCACGACGCTGGGTTGGCCGCCGTCGCTGACATGCACTCCGACATCCGCGTCAATCGCCATACAGGAGGCGAACCAACTAACGTTCCGCTGCTATTGAGCACCGCAGGAGTAAGCTGCGTGTACGTATACCGCTTCTGCGGCCGCACCCCCGCCGAATCCGCCGCCAGCGTTTCGGTCAGAATCCCGCCATGCGCAGGATCATACGTGTAGTCCGTCTGGTTGCCCTTGGGATCCTTGATATATGTCGGCTTGTTGCACACCCGGTAGTTCGCAACCGTACAGCTCGCCACTAACCCTACCGTCGTCGTTAGCGCGGTCCCACCACCCGCGGGTGTTACGGTCGAGCTCGATACTGCTCCGTGGGTGTAGGCATTGACAATCGAACTTCCGTCGGGGCGGTTCACGCTCTGCAACTTTGCCAGTCTGGCAAAGCCCTTAATGCTGTGGAAGAAGCCTTCCGCTCCATTCCACCCGAATGAAGTGGTCCGGGCGAGTTCATCCGTTTGCGAGAGTAGCAATCCGGATTGGACAACAAAGCTCTCTGTGGAGCCGTCGGGATTAGTGACCGTTCCCGTATATCGTTCGGGATCGTAGTACACGTTGTCAACGGAAACTGAATAGGACGTAGTTGCACCCCTCCTCACAGAGAAACTCAGGTACGGAAACGCATTTGGCGGAGACGAGGCTGCCCCGTTTGTTCCGCGGTAATTATAGACGTAATTCGAAGGATAGATCACGTTCGCGTAAAAACTCGAACCACCGTTTGGTTTAGTTATCGTTGTTCCGATCGGCGCACTGCTCGATGAAGTTATCGTTTCAATCGGCACCCCATTATTTACGAGAGTAACGCTATTTGAGCCCGCTTGAGCAAAAACCGACGACAACGATTGCGGTCCGAAACTCCGGCTAAGCGTCAGAGGGTCGGCATATTCCCGGCTGGTATTGATCGCGTATAAGGGTCGGGCGCCATCACCATAGACGGGCGGATCGAATGTGCCGGGATTAGTAGTAGCCGTTGGTGTTCCGCCGGAGAGATATGCCCTGAACCCGAGCGAGCTGTCGACGGCATTCCATATGGTGGTACCCCCGGGACCGGAATGCTGCGGGTCTTCCACGTCTGATTCGGAGTAATTAACGTACGAATAGGTTAACACCTCTCCGTCCGTCAACAATACCTGAGTTGGCCAAGCGTAAGCCACTTGTGTACTTGTTGAGTAGTTCCAAAAACTGCGCAAGTTTACATCGTATTGAACCACTGGCATACGAAAATCCGTACGACTGCCGTCGGCTGCCAGGTAAATCGAGCATGTTCCTCCTCGATATAGTTCAATGGCCGGGCCAGAACAAACAAGGATCGCGCCGTCGTCATTGTAATCGTTATAGGTATCATTAACGCCCGACGTTTCGAAATTGTGGTAAGACCATGCCACATGGCCATTATAATAGGTCTGAGCAATCGTCCCGAGCGAGAAGACATGGACGCTACCGCGAGCGGCAACACGAGCAACCATGAAACCGCCACCAGTTCCACCAGGCATGACGGCCCGTTCGAATTCGAGGTACGAAGTGTAGGGAAAGCCGCCGCCAGAATCATAGCCAGCCGAAAAGCTGCTAACCTTATTTCCGATATTGACGGACTCGACGCCTGAAATATTTCCCGTGGTCCGATCGATACCCAAACGATCCACTGTCGACTGTGTGATGGGTAGCGGAGGCAATACCGATGGTGTCGCAGTTTGCGCTGCCGTTGGTGTTGATGCCAAGACGGCGAGAATAGGAGTTGCCGCGAGAAACAGAAAACGGATCATCGGCTCGGTCTCCGGAGTTTTTCTGCACCATTTTGCCCGGTCACGCGGCATGCACTTACGCCGGCCATCAGAACGAAACACATTGCGAAGCCAATCCTGTTACCGTCGCGGTCAGCTGGCCCGTCGATGTCGCACCCAGGCTATCAGCGACGACGTAGCTGAAGGTGTAAGTCCCCGCGGTGCGCTCGCCGATCGTTACCGACGTGGTGCTGGTCACCGTGGCCGACCCTGGGCCGGTGATCGACACCAGATGAAGCGGCACATTGTTATCCGGATCGGTGTCGTTCGCGACGAGATTGACCGTTTGATACACGCTGCAGTTGAACGATGTGGTGTCAGCGTTCGCGACCGGCGGAAGATTGCTTGAGCTATTGTCGTTGATGGTGCCCGATCCCTGCGATGTGGTGATCGTCGCCCCGCCGGTCGGCGAGGACAAGGTGACCAGCACCGTTTCGGGCGATTCGACCACGCTGTCGGTGAGCGTCGGTACCGTGATCGGCTGGCTCGTCGTACTGCCCGCCGCGAAGGTCAGCGTGCCGGACGTCGCGGTATAGTCGGCGCCTGACGTCGCCGTGCCACCGCCGGTCGTGTAATTGACCGAGTAGCTCGACGAGGTCGTGCCCGTCTTGGTGACCGTGAAGGTCAGCGCATTGCCTTCCGATACCGCGGTCGCGTTGCTGATCGCGAACGATGGCGGTGGCGGGACGTCGTTGATCGTACCCGATCCCTGCGACGTGGTGATCGTCGCCCCGCCGGTCGGGGACGACAAGGTGACCAGCACGGTTTCGGGGGACTCGACCACGCTGTCGGGGAGCGTCGATACCGTGATCGGCTGGCTCGACGTGCCGCCCGCGGCGAAGGTCAGCGTGCCGGACTTCGCGGTATAGTCGGTGCCTGACGTCGCGGTGCCGCCGCCCGTCGTATAATTGACCGAGTAGCTCGACGCGGTCGTGCCCGTCTTGGTCACCGTGAAGGTCAAGTTACCGCCTTCGGTCACCGCCGGCGCATTGGCGATCGCGAACGATGGAGGTGGCGGAACGTCGTTGATCGTGCCCGATCCCTGCGATGTGGTGATCGTCGCCCCGCCGGTCGGGGACGACAAAGTGACCAGCACCGTTTCGGGGGACTCGACCACGCTGTCAGTGAACGTCGGGACCATGATTGGCAGGCTCGTCGTGCTGCCCGCCGGGAAAGTCAGTGTGCCCGACGTCGCGGTATAGTCGGTGCCTGGTGTCGCCGTGCCGCTGCCTGTCGCCGTCGTATAATTGACCGAATAGCTCGACGCGGTCGTGCCCGTCTTGGTCACCGTGAAGGTCAGCGCAGTGCCTTCCGACACCGCGGTCGCGTTCCCGATTGCGAACGATGGTGGGACTGGCGTCCCCGTTACTGTGTAGTTCGTCCGGTTGCTGGCGGGATCGAAGCTCGTGCCGGTTTGCGTGCCGTTGTTGGGGCCGCCAGAAATCGACGATGTGATGAGACGCCCGAGCGCGTCATAGGTGTAGGTTACCGTTTCCTGCGCGATCGACGGCACTGCAATGAAGATCGCCGCCAACGCGACGCAGACCAAGATCAGCCAACGATTTCCCAAATCGCATCCCCCGGCCGGCGAATCAAGCGCAGTGTCGATTTCGCCGTAAATCAGAGAGCTGAACAGCTTCTCCGTCTTCGTCAACAAAGTTCTTTGGAACGACGCCGATTATCCACTTCAAGATCGATACGTTCATTTTGGATGCATTATTGAGCCATGCACCAAGCGGGGTAGAATGCTTGCTTTGTTACCTACCCGCAAGTTGCTCGTCGGACAATTCGGACGGAATATGGAGAAACTGCGAAACATCCTCCTCAACCGCGATGCGAATGATTTCCGCCTCCCATTGAGCCAGCGCCTCCCGCTTCTCTTCGAGATATTCGTAGCGATCGTAGATCGCCTCGACCCCTTCCGGCTTATGCGCGATGACCCGCTCCGCGATTTCCGCGGCGCACGCGCAAGCGCGCCATATGCGTCCGAATGACTCGACGTAGGTCATGCGGTGTCCAAGGCTTCACTTCGTAACCTGCTGGCGCCATCGCCTGCATCCGAGTCCGGAGATCCCGATAATGCACCACAATATGACCGAGGCGCGGCCCTTTGCCACGTTTGGACGGAAACACCCAGGCCGAGTTGCCGCCGTCGAATAGCGCTCTCCCCCATGACGAAATCGGCACGACGTTGGGTTCGTCGTTCTTCGTCCGCTCGATTTCCCACGCGTTGAGTTCTTCATTCCACTGGATCGGCTTGGCGCGAAGCACATTGCCAATCCGCTGGCCACTCAACAGCAGCAGCTCACTCCGCGTATTGGAAACCATCGCGACTGGCGAGCAAGAACACGGTTCGCGTCAACAGCGGAAGTGCTTCGAGCGCTTGGCGTAGTGACGCTGCTCCTCATCCGTTAGCCTTGGATTATCGTCGGGCATAATGCGCGTTCCACCCCCGCGGGCGGGGATGGCCGGTCACGTGATGCACGTGATCGAGCAACATGCGGGTGAGCATCCTAATTTGCTCTGGCGTGAAAGGTAGGTCTTCAATCTGTTCGCGCGGCTGCGGATAGCGCCACTTGCCATAAGGTGAGAGGATCGCCGCCAGCAGATCGAACTCGGCCAACTCGAATCCGAAGCCGCTCGCGTTGGCGTAGGCGAGCGACCTCGCGATACTTAGGCCGATATGGCGAGCACACCAGGGATCGGTAAAACCGAGATCAAACAGATGCGAACTCAAGCCGAGCTGGAGGACGATGCCAGTCTGATAGAGCCGGTCGCACTGATCCCGCACGATCCCCTTCTCTATCCCCAGGAAAAAGCTCTCGGCGTTATGATAGCGGAACCGACTGTCGCCGCGCCCTGCCCTGGTCCGCCTGAGCACGACAGGTTCGTCATGGTAAGGCAACGCGGCGATCGCTGCATCCCAAGGGGATGACATGGCGACTGGCGCAACGGCGATTGCAGTCAGAAGGCTACGCCGCGAAGTTACCGAACCATTCTTGAGCATCTACACGCCCGTTCCGCGTTAGCCGCGAATCGCTGCATGGCCGCTCATGGAAACCGCCGCCCACTTGGCCGGCTCCGGCATGTGCAAACGGCGTTGCATCGAAATACGACATCGTTTAGTCCTATAAACGATGTCGTATATTCAATAAACGGTAGCGTCAATGATGATAGTATTGGAGATTGGTCCGCCGCCGGATACGCACGATCCGATGGGACGCCCTCCACTTGGAATGAAGCCGACGACGATCAGGCTACCGGTCGAGACGATTCAACGGATCGAGGCATTGGTCGGCAATCGGCGGCTGGCGTTGTTCGTTCGCGAGGCGATCGATAACGAGCTGCAGCGTCGCGAGAATCCCGAAAAGTAAAAGCGGCTAAAGATATACGAGTCGCGCCGGGCGGCCCCGGCTGCACCAGAACGCTGGGCGGTGAAGCCCGCCGCGAGCAATTCTGGACGCCGTGGAATGTCACGGCATGCGTCAGGACAATTTCGGACTAGCTGAGACTCAATCGACAATAATTATGTCGAATGAATTTTATTTCGCGCGCCCAAATGCCCTCTGCTGCACCCTAATGTACTTCGGCGCACTCTACTGCGCTATAAACGCCTGTTCTCATTAGCTTGGCACTGTTTTGGCACTCTTGCGCCAGCGAATTTGGTGTCTCAAATGTATCGACGGGGCGATTGGAACTCACGCGATACAGGACAATTCCATGCCGACCGATACGCCCGACCGCATTCTTCGCCTCAACGCCGTGCTCGATCGCACCGGTCTCAGTCGCTCGACGCTCTACCGGAAGGTCCAGACCGGCACGTTTCCCAGGCAGGTCCGCATCGCCACTCGCTGCACCGGCTGGCGTGAGTCTGCCATCAATGACTGGATGCGTAATCCGATGTTCTACAGCGTAAGCGACCAGCAACGCTGAAGGGCAAGCACATTACTGGGCGCGCGGCGGGATTGCCGATTCCTCCGCAATAGCCGCGTAGGATTCGGCTTTGGTGGATGCCGCCAAAGCCCGGAGGTTAAAGCGCCAACCTGGCCAGCGCTTCGGCAGCGGCGTGCTGGGTCAGGTGCCCATAGTGCCGCTCGATCATCTCAGCGCTGGTGTCGCTGATTTGGGCGACCGTGAGCAGCGGCAGGCCGTTGTTCACGAGATCGGTGATCGTGCTGTGACGGAGCGTATAGGCGGTCGCGCCGACAGGCAGCTTGGCTTTCGTCGCGGCCTCGGCAATCGGCCTCTTCCAAGTCTCTTTATCCCAAGCCTTGCCGTTCGCGCGCGACAACAGCGGCGCGTCTCCCGACTTTCCCTTCGCCTGTTTGTCGAAGAGCTTGGCGGCAGCGGCAGACAGCAAGACACGACGCGGCTTGCCGCTCTTGTCCTTCCCAATGCTCAGTTCCGACGTGCGCCTGTCGAAGTCTCGCGCGCAGAGTCCGGCAACAGCGCCAGGACGGAGGGGCAGCAGGCAAAGCGTTCGCACGAAGGGCTCGGCCTCGGGGTCGATTTCCTTGAGCAGGGCGCGCCGTTGGCTACGATCGAGATAGAGAGTCCGCTGACGATCGGCGTTGCGGATCGCTTTGAGCGCTTCCTGCCAAGCGGCCTCGGTATCCGGCGCGCCGGGTGCGAGAAACTTATTCAGTGCCGCTCGAAGCATCGCCATGTCGCGGTTGATCGACGAAGGCGCACGCGTGCGCGTGATCTGCGGCCCTTTCTTGCGGCGCGTCACCAGGGCCGGCTTGGCCTCCAAGCGTTGACGCCACGCCTTGAGATGGTGTCGCCTCAGCTTCGCCAACTTCACTTTAGCGATCGGGTCGGAATAAACGTTCCTCCGAAATCGCCCGGACGCGTCCGGCTGGGTTTCCGCATATTTGCGACAGGCATCCTCAACGGTCTCGATCTTCGCCTCGGTCTGCCCGCCCGAATCGACAAGCACCGCGAAGGCTTCGGCCTCCTTCCTGGCTTCCGCGAAGCGATCCTTTCCAGGCAAGGTTCCGAAGTCGCCGAGCGCCTTCAAACGGTATCGGCGCTGATCCTCGTCATAAGCACGCGCGATCCATGTCCCGGCACCTTCGCGCGCTGATGGGCGATAGCCCAAAAAGCAACCCGGCCGAATGCGCTGCCAGTATGGCTCACGCTGGCTGCGTAGTGCGTCCCGTTCCCTCACTTTGCTCAGATCCAGCGCCATCGCCAGCCTCCGAAGATCCATTCCGTACGGAAAATGTACGGAAAACATACTCGGAGTTATATAGACCCGGAGAGACACGAAATCAACTTATATCAGGTACTTATATGTTTCAAGAAATGTCAAAAAGGCCCGTTTCTGTGCACTCCGAAGGCAGAGGCCACAGGTTCGAATCCTGTCGGGTGCGCCAGTTTTCCCATGGCCTGGCGTTGACGCAGAACGTGTTTCCGCAATCCGCCCGAGTCATGTCCGTGCTACCTTTTCGTTCCCGGCACGTCATAGAGTGCACCGCTACAGGAGCCGCGGACCATTCGATGTGCAGGTTGTCGGACGCGTCGAGAGCAAATAGGTTCAAAACGACGTGAGCCGACGCCTATGGCAAAGGCATCGACCTGGCCCGACGTCCGTCCAGCCCGGCAAGCATGAGAGACAGCGCCGCAAATGCTCGGTATCGGCCAGTCGCGACGACACCTCGCCATATCGCATTGCCCCATCGCCTTTCCCAAGGCCGGGTCCGCCTGCTCACGTCTTTCCCTATGGCACGATGGGCGTGCTACAACATCGGCCACGGACCAGCGTATGGGATATGCCACGCCTGCCGCAGCGCACGTTGCATGGGTTCCTTCCGGTTACGAGCGGATTTTGACCCGATGAATGACCTACGTCCCTTCGATGATGCCGCCGGGCGCGAGGCCGCCGGCGAGGCCGCCACGCCCTTGTATCGCCAGCTGTACGATCGGATCGTCCAGTCGATCCTGGACGGGCGGCTGCAGCCCGGCGACCGGCTACCGTCAGCGCGCGCCTATGCCAATGAGACGGGCGTTGCGCGGGGCACCGTCGATGCGGCCTATGGAATGTTGGCGGGCAACGGCTTTATCGACACGCAACCGCGGATCGGCACGATTGTCGCGCGGCGCCCGCCGGCGGGCAATGACGACCTGCCCGGAGCGTCACCGGCCGCGGCATCGGCCAAGTCCACACGCTCCTGGCGACCCGACGCGTTGCTGCCGCTTACGCCGGGAGTCCCGGCGCTTGACCTCTTTCCCCGCAAGATATGGGCGCAGGCCATCGGCCGGGCCGCGCGCGCGACCAGCGGCACCGACATGATCTATCCCGATGCAGCCGGGCTGCCGCAATTGCGCAGCGCCATTGCTACCCAGCTCGGCGTCTCGCGCGGCATCGTCTGCTCGCCCGAACAGATTGTCGTGACGGGCGGCTTCCAATCCGGGCTTGCCCTCATCATGCGCGAGTTGGCCGGCCGTGGCCGGTCGGTATGGCTCGAGGATCCCGGCTATCCGATCTCGGGTGCCGCGGTGCGCCAGGCGGGGCTCGGCCAGATTATGGTACCGGTCGATCGCGAGGGCCTGTCGGTCGACGCCGGACGCGCGCTTGATCCGCACGCCGCGCTTTGCGTCGTGACCCCAGCGCATCAATATCCATTGGGGACCGCGATGTCGCTCGCGCGACGTCAGCAACTATTGGCCTGGGCGTACGAGCAAGGCGCCTGGGTGGTGGAAGACGATTTCGACGGCGAATTTCGCAGCGACGGGCGCAGCCTGCCCTCGCTGAAGAGCATCGATGAAGGCGAACGCGTGCTCTATGCCGGCACGTTCAGCAAGTCGCTCTTCCCGGGTCTACGGCTCGGCTACATCGTCGCTCCGCCGCCGATCGCCGATCACTTGCGCCGCGCGCTGCGCGTTAGCGAAGGCGGTCGCTCGATCGTCGACCAGACGGCCGTCGCCGACCTTCTCGCCAGCGGCCAGTTCGCGCGCCACGTCCAGCGCATGCGGATCGCCTACGCCACACGCCGCGACGCCATGACGCGCGCGATCGAGGCGGAGTTCGCTGGAGGAGCGCAGATCGACCAGGCGATCGGCGGCCTCCATCTGCTGCTGAGGATTCCCGGCGAAGGCAGCCGGTTCGCTCATTTCGATCCATTGCGGCCCGAGGGGCTGGGAGCGCTCGCTCTGGCACGCCTCACCGCGCGAGAGGACCTGCGCGACGCCCTTCTGGTTGGTTTCGCCAACGTCCCCGAGCGGCGGGCGCCGGCGCTCGCCAAGCGGCTGGCGGAGGCGATCACGCGCGGCCCGCCGACGCTCAACGCCGCTCCCTAGCCGTCACCTTTCCTCTATTGAGGGTCGGCTGCCGCTTGGCCCAGCCGCAATCCGGCATTCTGGCCCAATCGGCTCGCGCCGCTTCTTGCGACACCGCGCGGTCGATCGTGCCCGGTAGGCATCCGTCTGCCGGGCGATCGCGATAACGCGCACCCGCCACGCCCCCACCGAACCGCACCAGAGCGGCAGCCGGGGCGACCGGCCGGTTCACAAGGGGTTGGACATTAATGACCGAGAACGAAGCATTTCCGTTGGGAAACCGTACCAGAGCGCGCCGAGCCCATTTCAAGACGGCAGCCAGCCTTGCCGTGCTGACGAGTTGCGCGCTGGCAGCAACGCAACCGGCATTCGCCCAGGAAACGGCGAGTAATGCCATCAAGCCTCAGGACGCGACGCCGGCGCCGAGCCAGCCCGTCCCCGACAACGGCCAGGACGCCATGGCGAACGATATCGTCGTCACCGGTACGTTGTTCCGCCGCACGGATACCGAGACGCCGTCGCCGGTGACGTCGCTATCGGCTCAGACGCTGGAACAACGTGGCCTGACGACGATCGCCGATGCGATCAGCACCATTTCGGCAGGCAATGGCGGCAGTGTTCCGCAGGGTTTCATGAATGCCTTCGCATCGGGTGCGCAGGGCGTGTCGTTGCGCGGTCTCACCGTCAACTCGACGCTGATCCTGTTCGACGGCCTGCGCCCCGCTTATTACCCGCTCGCCGATGACGGCCAGCGCAGCTTCGCCGACCTCAACACCATTCCGTCGGCGATCGTCGATCGTATCGAGGTGTTGCGCGACGGTGCGTCGTCGACCTACGGCGCCGACGCCGTCGGCGGCGTGGTCAACGTGATCATGAAGAAGGAGATCACGGGGATCCAGGGTCGCCTCGAAGGCGGCGTCTCGCAGCGCGGCGACGGCGGCGGCCAGCGCGCGCAGCTCACGGCCGGCTACGGCAAGCTGAGCGAGCAGGGCTGGAACATCTATATCAGCGGCGAATATCAGCACCAGAATTCGATCTGGGCGCGCGACCGCGGCTTCCCGCTCAACACCAACAACCTGTCGTCGATCGACGCCGGTAACGGCTTCACCGGGGCCAATGGCGACGTCGACTTCCTGCCGCCGAGCGTCAGCAGCGCCAGCAGCACGACGGTCGCGGTGGTTCGCCCGGCCAACCAGATCACGCCCGGCAACATCCTGAGCGGGGTCGCGGTCGCCGGCGGCCAGTATCAGATCCTCGGACGCACCGATTGCGGCGCGGGTCTGACCACGCGCACCAACTCGGCGGGCCAGTATTGCGAGGAAGACCAGGTCAAGAAGTATGGGCAGCTGGCGCCCGATCAGACCCGGTTTGGCGGCACCGCCCGCTTGACCGTCAATGTCGGTTCGAATGCGCAGGCCTATCTCGCAGGCACCTTCTACGAGAGCATCATCTTCCAGAATCGCCCGCCCAGCACCCTACGGTCCAACAACCCGGTCTTCACTTACGGCCTCGTCCTACCGTCGCATCTGTCGAACGGCTCACTGAACCCACAGGACCCCTATGCCGCGGCGGGCAAGGCGGCGATGATCTTCTACTCGTTCGGCGATATTCCGTCGACGCTGAAGAATACGTCGCAAAGCTTTCGTATCGCCGGCGGCATCGACGGCAAGTTCGGCGACGGTGGCGGCTGGAGTTACAGCCTGAACGGCAGCTACATGCGCACCAACCTGACCCAGGATCGCACCGGCAACATCAATCTCGCCGGCCTCACCAAGGCGATCAACGACGGCACCTATAATTTCATCAATCCGTCGTCGAACAGCCAGACAATCCGCGACCAGATTTCGCCCGATCAGCAGAGCAAGGCGCATTCGGAAACCGGTGAAATCCAGGGCGTCGTCACCCACGATCTTTTCCAGCTGCCGGGCGGTCCGCTCAGCCTCGGCGTCGGCGGTGAGTTCCGGTATGAGAACATCTTCGATCCGACGCCGAATCCCGGCAATCAGTTCCTGACGATCAACGCCTTCACCGCCGTTGGTCACCGCTATATCAGCTCGGCCTTCTACGAAATCCAGGCACCAGTGCTGAACACACTCGAGCTCAACGCGTCGGGGCGTTACGACCATTATTCGATCGGCTTCGACCATTTCTCGCCGAAGTTCGGGTTCAAGTTCAAACCGATCAAGCAACTGGCGATCCGTGGCACCTATTCGGAAGGCTTCCGGGCGCCATCGGTGCCGGAAACCAGCGGTAATGTGATCGGGTTCGTCAACTACACGCCCAACTCGACCGTGTCGGCGGCGCATGGCAACAACGCCTATGTGCTGCCCTACTCGCTCGGCCTCAATTCGGTCGGCAACCCGAACCTGAAGCCCGAAACATCGCGAAGCTTCACGTTCGGTACCGTGTTCCAACCTGTGCACTCGATCAGTCTGACGATCGACTATTACAACATCAGGAAGAAGAACGTCATCTACAGTCCGGCTGATTCAACGTTTGCAACCACGTACCTCGGCAACGGCGTGACCGCCGGCGCTCTGCCGCCGGGGATCACGGTCACGCTCAATCCGGTCGATCCCGACCATCCCAATCTGCTCGCCACGCCGCTGTTTGTGAACGCGGCCTACCAAAATGGTCAGTCGCTCAAGACCTCGGGCATCGACGCCCAGCTCCAGGCGACATTCCACCTGGGGCCGGACGTCAAATGGACGACCAATCTCGAGGGCACGGAGGTTCTCGAGTACAAGCAGATCAATGCCGATGGCTCGATCTACGATTATCTCGGAACCCTCGGATCGTACAATGTAACCTCGGCATCAGGCACGCCGCGCTGGCGTGCGACGTGGCAGAACACGCTGGAGGTCGGGCCCTGGGCGGTAAGCCTGACCGGCTATTATACCAGCGGGTATAGGGGCTGGGCGGCCGATTATGCCGGCGTCGGCAGTTGCGGCGCGGGCGCGACACCCGAATCGTCGGTCAAGTACAATGCCGACGGTACCGCGCGCACGCTTGGGCCGGCGCTGCAATGCACGGTGAAGCACTTCCTCTCGTTTGACCTCAATACCAGTGTGAAGGTCGGCGACCGCTTCACCTTCTATGCCAATGTGGCCAATCTGTTCGACGCCAAGGCGCCGTTCGATCCCAACACCTATGGCGGCAACAACTACAATCCGGCCTGGGCTGCCTCGGGCGCGATCGGCCGGTATTTCAAGGCGGGCGCGACGTTCAAGTTCTGACGTCATCGTTGCGAGCGGAGGGGTCGGGCAACCGCCCGGCCTCTCCGTTGCGCAACGGCAAATCATCCGGCCCGACCCGCGCCCGCGACAGGCGCCGATCGCCAGCGGCCCATAGGCCGTGATGGTCGGTGGCCCGGTCTGGCTCATACCGCGAAGTCCCAACTGGCCCGTGACGGTTTCGCCACACGATCTGACAGTGCCGGCCACGCGAAGGCAGACGATCGCCACGCGGTGCCCATCCCGTCCACGCCCTGGGAGACTGACATGGACCGGCTCGAACGCCACCCCGCGCTGCGCGGCGCCCGGTTCATGTCCGGGCCGGACGCGCTGCGAGACAAACTGCGGCCGCTGCCTGCGCGCGTGTCGCTTGCGATCGGCATCGGCGGCGCGCTGACCGCGATGATTGCGATGGGCCTGTTGACGCTCGTCTTCGGCGACACGCTGCTGCAATGGCAGCCGCTTCCCGCCGGCACGCCGGGCCGCCTCGTCATCGTCTATGTCTCGGCGCTGCTCCTGATCGTCGCCGGCTCCGCCCTGGTCGCGAAAGCCGCGCGTCCGATCGCCGCCAATGTCGCTGGCGGCTGGTTTCTACTCTGGGCAATCGCCCTGCATTTGCCGCTGGTCTGGGCCGCGCATGGCTCGGTCGCCTCGCTAAACGGTACGGCGGAGAACCTCGCCATGGCCGCGGGACTGGCGACATTGACGAGCAACAACGACCACTGGACAAAGCTGCTCCGCCGCGGGTTCGGGCTGTGCTGCATCGTGTTCGGAACGGCGCATTACGTCTACGCGGACTTCACCGCGGGCATGATCCCGGCATGGCTGCCACATCATCTGGCGCTCGCCTACCTGACCGGGACGATCCACATCGTAACCGGCCTGTGCCTGTTGATCGATCGCGCCGCTGCGCTGGCAGCAACCGTCGAGGCCCTGATGATGTGCTCGTTTGTGCTCCTCCTGCACCTTCCGCGCGTAGCAGCGGCACCCGGCAACCGGCTGGAACTGACGATGCTGACAATGGCGGTGATACTGGCCAGTTCGGCCTGGCTTGTCGCCGCACGCGCAACTTTCCCAACGGAAAAGGAGACCGACAAGACCTAACGAAAACGGGCGGCGAATGCCGAACCGCCGCCGTCGATCCTCACCCACGAAGGAGACACCATGATACCCTTGTTACTCGCCATGGCCATGGCTGCTTCAGACGATCCGCGCGCGGCAATCATGGTTGCGGAGAATGGTTGGAATCGCGCCGAAGCGCAGGGAGACGTCCCCTTCCTGGAAAGGCTGCTCGCGCCCGAATATGTGTCGATCAGCGACAACGGCAATGTTCACACCAAGATGCAATTGCTGTCATCCGCGAAGCGGCGCGCAGGCGCCAATCCCGATTGGAAAGCGCCGCCGCCCAACCCATCGGTCACGATCGATTTGGTCGGCGATGTGGCGATCGTCCATTATCGCGGCGCGACATCGCTTGGCATCGATGTCTTCAACCGCCGCGATGGTCGTTGGATCGCCGTCTATTCGCAACACACGCCCATCACCGGACAACCAGACCGCAGCGCCTGAATCGTCTTCGATACCCCATGATGGCCGGAGAAGCCTCACCGGGGCCGGTCGCAATCGCACCGGCCCCGGTCATTGTTCAGGAAAACGAGGCAAGAG
>Ga0207669_10000158_pt1 | contig 32295 bp, 59 predicted proteins | sample KBSM33metaG_FD_184329 | JGI IMG/M metagenome (GOLD analysis project Ga0207669, IMG submission 184329) | Miscanthus rhizosphere microbial communities from Kellogg Biological Station, Michigan, USA - KBS M3-3 metaG (SPAdes) (version 2) | ecosystem: Host-associated > Plants > Roots > Rhizosphere >...
GCGACGGTCGGGGGCGTCTGCGTGGTCGAGATGACCGTGCTCGTGCAGGTGCCGAAGAACGTGATGTCACCCGCGTTGCCGCGCGTGACCGCCGTGCCGAGCACGATGCACCAGTTGGTCACGGTGGCGGTACCGCCCGTGCAGGCGGGCCAGGTCTTCTGCGCGACCGGCATCGTCATGGTTGCGTTCGGCGGGTGCGCGCCGGCAGCCGCGGCGTTGTAGTCGGCCGCGGCCAGCGAGAGCCGGGCATACGAGGTGTAGTTGGCCTCGACGTTGTTGGCCGCGATGATCGACGCGCCCGTGTCCGACTGCAGCGCCGTACCCGTCAAGAGCGCCACGTAGTTCGGCGTCACCAGCGTGTACGACGTTTTGCCGTTGAGGTGGTCGAGGATCTTGGCGCAGGCGGCGTCCGCGAGGTTGAACAAGACCTGGATGCCGCGCGGGCTCCAGCCCTCGACGTGCAGGCGGTCTCCGGCGGGCGCTCCGATCGCACGACGGATGATCTCGCCGTAGGAGTGGAAGTGGCCGCCCGGCGTCCACAGCTCGGGTGCCGCGAGGTGACGCTGAGGGCGCCACGGGAGAGCGGTGCTGCTCATGCGCTACCTGCCTTGATGTTGGTGATCTTCTCCCAGCCCTCAGGAGTGGCCTCCCAGATGCCGTGCGCGTTCTGGGTCACATCGCCGTCGGCGACGAGCTCGCCGAGGATCTGGCCGACTTTGGCCTCGTCGCCGCGGTTGACGCCGAAGGTGTAGGGATCGTCGGCAAGCCGCTCGACGAGCGTCGAGAACGCGATCCCGTATCCGGGGTTGCAGCGCGCCAGCACGCGGCGGTGCTCGTCGGATGCGAAGACCTGCTCGCCATCCGGATCGGGGCTGAACAGGTGGGCCGGGGTTTTCCTCGTCGCCATCAGGGTCTCCTATCGCCAGTCCGCCGAGTTGTCGTGCTGGCGCCACCCACGCCGGCCGTAGCGGCCGACGCCCGCGGTCATCCCCAGCGCACCCGAGCGGCGGTTGCGCCACTTGCGGTACTCGTCAAGCTTGTGCTCGTACATCTGCAGGTAGTGGGCCGCGTACTCCGGGCTCGACTGGCGCATCGAGCGCTGAATCGCCGCCAGCTCGTAGATGTCGTGCCACTCCTCCGGCAGCCCCGAGGGGATGTCGGTCTCGTTGACGAGCGCGGTCGAGCGCGGCACGTACGTGATCGAGATCGTGTCGCCGACGGCGTTGTTGGCCGGATTGACCATCAACGTGTCGAGTCCGTCGAGTGCGTACATGTTGATCCAGGAGGCGTTCTGGCCCGTCACGCGCAGCTCGCGCACGCGATCGGGTGTCGTCTCCTCGAGCAGCGCGCCCTGCTGTCCGCTGGCCACGCTGGTGTAGGTGATCGAGCGGATCGAGGTCGCGTTCGTGATCCCGAGCGCGACCAGCGAGTAGTCCTTCTGGCCGGCCACCAGCACCTCGACCGAGATCGTGCGCGCAGGGCGGAGGACGGCGTCGACCTGCTTGATCGCCTCGTTGATGTCCTCCTTGACCTGGTCGCGGTTGCCGCCCGAGAGGTTGCCGCCGCGCAGCGTGGCGTCGAGCACGCGGTTTGCGAGCATGCCGAAGGTGCTCATGTGGGCGGTGCCTCTCGCAGATCCATGCCGTCGTGCAGCCGCGCGTCGCGCTCCATCGGGTTCTCGCCCATGTCGTTGTGGCCGAGAGCGGCCGCGCTGATCTCGCAGCAGCAGAGCGGGCAGCGGCCCTCACGGATCAGGCGATGCGCGACCGCCTTGCCGCGGATGTGGGTGTAGCCCGCCTTCTCCGCCTCCACCCAGTAGCGCATGTTCTCGCGACTGGGCGGGGCGGGGAAGGTGGTCAGGCACTGGTAGCAGGCCTCCATGCGCTGCACGCGCTCGTACTCCTCGGCACCGAGGTGCCACTGGATTGCGTGCGCGTTGCGGTCATCCTGGATCCCGTCGATCTCCTGCGTGAGGTCCTCGGAACGCGCGTGCAGCATCGGCTTGCGCCAGTCGATCTTGCTGTTCATCAGACCTTGGCGCTCAGCGCGTCGCGATCGGCGCGCTCCTTGGCCTCCTCGGCGACCGCCAGCTCGAGCGCAGTCACGAGCTCTTCGCGGTTGGCCGAGTTGATCTCGTAGTCGAGCGCGGCCTGCGCGAAGCCGCCGGCGCGTGCGTACGCGACCACGCCTTCGATGTTGACCTCGCCCTCGATCGGGTAGGTCGGCCACGGCGGCACGAGGTTGTAGTCGTCGACGCGCACGTAGAGGTTGCCGAGGTCGTAGTGGTTGAGCAGGAACTGCTCGACCAGCGCGCGGCTCTCGGGTGGGCACATCCTGGGATCGGCCGTGTCGAACATGGTCAGGTTCTGGTACACGTCGTAGCCCGTGTGGGCGGTCGAGGTGTAGCCCTCCTGCATCGCGTCCTGGACGTTGATGTTGCCCTCATCGCGACCCGGCACCGAGCCGAATGCATACGGCCCGCCGTTGTTGAGGATCTGGGCCTTGGCGGCCTCGATCTCGACGTGCGAGAGCGTGCGGTGCTGGAAGACCGCCTTGAGCTTGGGCTCGACGTCGATGTAGATCGTGGTGCCGTTGGGATGCACCTCGGGGCGCTTGACCGCGTCCTTGATGCCGAGCGTGTAGTCGGCCTTGGCGACGAACTTCACTTCTTGTCCTTCGTCTCCGCGGTCGCGGGGTTGTCGCCCTTGAGCTGCTTGTCCTTGGGCAGATCGCCGAGACCCGGCTCATCGATCGCACCCGGCACCGGCGAGACCGATTCGACCGCGACCTGGTCAGAGACGGAAGCGGCGTTGGCGACGACGACGTTGCCGGTCGGCTGCATCGCGCCGATGCCCGCCGGCGCCGTGCCGGTGACACCCGTGACCGGCGTCATCGCGGGCGGGCACGCCTTGGGCTGGATGTCGGGCACGTAGCCGGCATCCTCCTGCTCCTGGCGCACGGCCTCGGAGAGGATCACGTTGCCGTTGTCGTCCTCGGTCGGCTCCATGTCGCTGAGCGGCTTGGGCGTGACGGTCTGGTTGCCCCATTCGTCGCGCTCGATCCCGATGAAGCGCGACTCGTGGTCCTTGTCGTCCTTCTTGGCGGGCATGTTTCTCCCTTGAAAGTGGTGGATGAACGCCTCCCCCTGGACGAGGGCTGAACAGAGGGAGGCGCTCAATAGCGTCGATCAGGTCGGATCACGTGTAGGACGTGGCACCCTTCCAGATCGCGTGCTTGCGCGGATGCGCGAGCTGCAGACCCTGCTCGGTCAGGAACTCCTGCTTGTCGGAGTCCTCGTCGTTGGCAGCGCGCTTGGGCAGCAGGCGCGTGCCGCGCAGGACGCGACGCTTGATCGAGTCCATGTCGAGGATGTAGGCCGAGCCGCCGAGCGAGGAGGAGCCGGCGACGAAGTCCATCCAGTCGCGGTGCTCGACGATGTCGATCGAGAAGCCGTTGGCGGCGCGGTACTTCGAGATCTTCACGCCCCACGACGTGGTCGTGTCGGGGTCGGGCGGCGCGAGCCGCGCGGCCGGCCAGGTGGCGAAGGCCGACATGAAGATCGGGGCCACGATCGCGAGCTTCTTGTTCGAGCCGAAGCGCGACTGCGCGAGCAGGAAGGCCTCCCACTCAGCCTGCGTGATCGAGGCGTCCGTGGTGACGTTCGTGATGAACGACTGCAGCCCGCCCGTGAACGCCTGCGGCTGCGCGCCGGAGGTATCCAGGAAGCGCGTGCCGAGGAAGAACTTGTTCTCCCACATGCGCTTGTGGTCGGTCGACTGCTTGTTCGCCTCATACCCCATGACGTCGGACTGGCCGTACAGCTTCGAGGCCTTGAGCGTCTCGGTGAAGCCGAACGGCGTGCGCAGGATCTCGGCGTAGTTGAAGTTGCGGACCTTCTGGGTCTGCTTCAGGACCGGGATGAGCGCGCCCTCCTGCGAGGAGGTGCCCATGCGCACGAGGCCGTCGGCTGCGCCGCCCGAGGCGGCGGCAGAGGTGCCCTGCTGCGCGCGCGTGACCGTGAGCGAGGTCGCGGTCGAGGCCGTGACCAGCATCTTCTCGCCGGTCTGCTCGTCATGGATGTAATCGCCGGCCTTGAAGTAGAGGCCCTCGGGCGAGGTCATCGTGATCGAGGTGGCGACGTTCGTGAACGCGCCGGCCGCCTTGGCGTAGCGCGGGTTGTTCTCGTCCTCGAGCCACTCGAACGTCTGCGAATAGCAGTCGCGCGACTTTCCTTCGAGGCGCATCAGGAGCGTGAGCAGCGGAGCGTCGTCCGGCTCAAGCTGGGCAATGACGGGCTCCATATCCACGACCCGCTGGTTCGCGAGGATCGTGAAGTCCGAGACCACGCCCGTAAGCATCGTCGGCATCAGGACTCCAGAGGGAGGGGGTTACCTAGAAACGTGGTGCTTCCGGGTGCCCTGTCGTCCTCTGGGCCCGCCTGTCCGAACTCCAAGGCGGGGTGCCCTTGACGAACTGTGGGTCGGTGCGGCTATTACCCTAGCAGCTGGGGTCGGACGCTATTGGTGGCGGTCGCGCGCGTCCATGCGCGAACGGATAGTGGCACGTTCGAGTCCGCAGATCTCGAGTGCATCCAGCCACGCCTCATCCGCACTGGCGAAGGCCGTTATGCCTGAGAATCGGCTGCGCTGATCTGCGTCCACCTGCGCGACGATGTCGATCGCGTAATGGTCCTCATCGTCACTTTCAAGTGGGTGCACCGTGATCTTGAAGTTGTGGATGACGGGGTTACCGCGAAGTGCATCGCGGAGTTCGTCAGCCACGTGTTGAACGTCACCGCCGTCGGTCGGTTGGATCGATCGCGACTGGTAGACGTAGCCGCTCACCGCTTCGAGTCAAGAATCATCTGCTGCACGCGCTTGTCGTAGGCCTCGTCGGTCGCACCTCCGGGCGGGGGCGCGGTGTTGCGCGAGATCGAGGTCGCACGCGAGGCGCTGGCGGCGGCCTCGGCCTCGCGCTTGGCCTTGCGCTCGGCGGCCGCCTCGGCCTTGACGCGGGCCTCGACCTGGGACTCGAGCACCTGGGTCGCGAGCTTGGGCCCGACCATCATGTAGAAGATCGCGTGCAGGGCGTTGGTGACCTCGGCCGCGGTGCGGGCGCCCTCGACCATCTGGTTGAGGTGCGGGTTGGCCTCGATGTACTCGCCGAGCTCCTGGGAGTGCTCCTCGAGCAGGGGCTGGTCGGCGATCGCCTGCTTGATGCCGGCGTCGCGGATCTGATCGATCACGTGCGCGTCCGCGAGCGCGCGCTGCTCGGCGAACTCCTCGCGCAGCATCTGCGTCTGCCAGGCCTGGATCGTCGTCGTCGCCTTCCACGGCTGCGCGGCGATCCAGTTGTTCATGACGTCGTCCATCTGGCGGGGGTCGAGCCGCTCGTGGTTCTGCATCGCGAACATCGCGGCCGCCTCGGGGTCGGCGGCGGCCCAGTTGTAGAGGTCGGCCTCGGTCTTGATCTCGGCCGTGTCGCCCTTGAAGAGCGGGCGCGGGGCCTCTTCCGGCTCGGGCTCCGGCTCCGGCTGGGCCTGGCGCTGCCACTGCTGGCGCTCGGCCAGCAGCTGCTGCAGCTTCTTGTCGGCCTCGCCGTAGCCCTTCTCGAGCTCCTCGACGCTCTTGTACTTGTTGGCGAAGAGCCGCTCGGCTTTCTCCTCGGCGGTCTCACGGCCGCCCGTTCCCGTAGCATCCTCGCCGGACGGCGGCGGCTCGGGCTCAGCCTCTTCGAGCGGAGACGCGGAGAGGTCGGCGTCGCCGTCGTCCTCTACCTCTACCTCTTCCGCCTCGTATGGCGTCCCGTCCGGGTTCTGGCCAAAGGCCTCCCCGAAGGAGATGGGATCTTCGTCGTCGATGCTCATCGGGCCGCCCTCGCTGCCGTGTTGGATTGCTTGACCTTGCGCTCCCAGATCTTGACCGTGCGCCCGGACTCATCGAGCACCGCGCGCAGCCCCTCGATGAAGCCGAGCAGGCGCTGGATTTCACGCGGGTCGGCGTCGGCCGGGAGCTGGGTGACCTCCCGCAGCCGGCGCTCCTCGAGCTCCTCGAGGCGCTGGCGCAGGAGCTGCCAGCCGGGGTGCTCCTCGAGCTGTTGCAGGACGAGCTTGATCGGGGTCTCGGGACTAAGCTCCACCCTGCAGCCTCTCGGCTAGACCCGGAACGAGACCGGCCAGTCCATTACTCCCCGGAGGGGGTCCGCCGTTGGGCGGGGTACCCGCCCCCGGGGGTGCCGCCAACATCGCGTTCGGATCGACGGGGGCCGGCATCGGGCCAACATACATCTCGGTGTTCTTGATGTCGAAGGACTCGAGCAGGCGCTCGACCAGCGGCTGGATGTTGATCAAGACCCCGGTCTGCATCCCGAGCTCGACCAGCGGTGCGATCACCTGCACGAGCTGCATCGCCTCGGTGCGCCGCTCCTGGCGGTTCATCGACTCGGTCGCCTCTTCGATCTCGTAGGAGTAATCGCAGAGGATGTCCTGCACGTGGACCTCTTTGAAGTCCCATGGAACTTCCTTGGAGAGACCCGGTAGACGGATCTCGATCGGGCCCTGCCAGAGCTGCTGGTTGAGGCCGATCTCCTGGTAGCCCTTGTCCTTGAGCGAGTCGAAGATCCGCTGGCGCTTGGTCAGCACGCGGTTCATCGCGTTGTTGGACATGATGTTGATGCCGGTGGCGGTGTTGTTCTGCATCTCATCCGGAGATGCTCCGCCGAGGTACTGCATCGCGGCCGTGAGGTTGAGCAGGTCCGACTTCAGCTCGGCCTCGGCCTCGAGCGAGGACTTCGTGATGTCCTGGTTGGGCGTCCACAGCATCACTTCTTGCGGATCCCGCACCGGCCAGATCGCGCCCGGCTCGAAGATCAGCTTCTCGGGGTCGTCCATCGTGTCCCTGATCATCACGATCGCGTTCGAGATCAGGCGCACGTTGTCGAGGCGCTGGTTGAGGAAGGTCCAGATCGCGGCCTGGATGTCCATGATCAGCTCGACCTCGCTCATGCCCTCCATCGAGTAGAGGTCGGGCACCGGGGTCGCGACGATGAACGGCAGCTTGCCGTGCCAGAGCGGGTTGGCCTCGTGCCGGATCGGGACTGAGCGGTTGGCGAGCACGATCAGGCGATCGGCGTCCCAGTACTCGAGCACCTCGACGAGCTTCTCCTTGTCGCGGCGGATCGTCTCGTCCTTCATCGCCGAGGCCCCGCCGTAGCCGCGCGGGGCGTCCTTGAGCAGGTCGAGATTCTCGTAGTTGGGGTCGCGCTTGAGCGAGTCGAGCGTGACCCACCAGCGCGCGATCACGTAGCGGGCCTCGTCCATGCGCGAGGCGCTCGGGTCCCAGAAGAAATCCGACGCGTCGATGTAGGAGAAGGTCGGCTGGTCCTTGACCGTGAGCTCCTCCTCGACTGTCTCGAGCTCGCCCGTGATCTCGTTGTAGACGCGGCGCGTCATCAGCCGGCGCTCGCTCGCCCAGCCGATCTTGGCCGGCGAGACGCCGAGCACGAGCGACTGCTTGACCCACTGGGCGTACTTCTCGTCGAAGTTGTCGTGCCGGCGCTGGATCGGCAAGAGCTCGTTCAGCGCCTCGGCCCCGGCCATGTCCTTGACGCCCATCGGCATCACGGTGTCGCGCGGGTGCTCGGAGCAGATCATCGAATAGACCATCTCGATGATCTGGAAGATGTAGGGCGGCGAGAGGTTCGAGTGCCAGGTGTCGTCGGCCAGCTCGAGCACGCCCCGGAAGGCACGGTAGCGGTCGATGTAGGACTGCTGCCGGCGCTCGCCGTTCTTGTTGGCGTGGTCGAAGCAGCCCTTGACGTGCGAGACGATCCGCTCCTGCTCTTTGGTGAGCTCAGCCACCCCTAGTAGCCACTCGCTCCGCCGAGAGCCGGATCCTGGACGCCTTCGCCCGGCATCGGCGGAGGCGTCGGTGCTCCCGGCATCGTCTGCGCGGCCTCGCCGGCCGGGTTGCCCTGCTGCTGGAGCATGCTCGAGACAGCCGTTCCGAGCGCCTGCTGCTGCTCGGCCATGAACTGCTCGAGTCCCTGCTGCATGATCGCCTCGAGCACGGCGGCCAAGGCGTTTGGATCAGTCGTCGGGTTGGTCGGCGCGGGCGCACCGGGCGCCGCCGGACCACCTGCGGGCGGGATGCCGGGCGGCAGGCCCTGGGGGGCGTTCGGGTCGACCATGATGCTCCTCGATCACCGCCGAGCCCTCATCAGCGTGTCGTTGAAACGCCGTCTGGGGCGCTTCTTGGCCTGGGCCCCGACCAACTTGATCGGGGTCCGCTGCGCGTACTCGGCCGCAATGGTATATGCACCGGCGGCTGCGAAGACGGTGTCGTCATGCGTGCCAGGTGCAGCCTCGGGGCGGGCCTTGCCGATGATGAAGGTCTGCATTTCGTCTCTCAGGCCCTCATAGCGCAGTGCTTCAGGCGCTTCGCGCAGCACATCGCGCAGCGTCTCGAGCATCAGCGGCCGGGTGATCACGGTCGTCATCCAGCCGTAGGCCGATTTCGTCTCGCGGCCGTAGGTCGTGCGCTCGCGGTCGCGGTGGATCGCCGAATAGCCGAGATTGCGCAGCGTCTCGACGATCAGGAGGCCGTAGCCGGCGTTCATCTCGGGGCAGATCGTGGCGTTGTGGTAGATCTTGCCGAGCTTGGCCGCCTCCTCGCCGATCTTGCCGATGTCGTAGCGGTCGTGCCAGACCGCGGCGGTCTCCATCGTCATGCAGTCGACCACCCACATGCAGGTGAAATCGGAGATATCCCTGGGATCGGCGAAGGTCTGGGCCCGGAGCTCGCCGACCGTGCCGGCGGGGTCGATGAAGATCACATAACGGTGATCTTTGGCCGGCGGCGCGAAGATGTGCAGCGGACCGGTGTCGTCGCGCTCTGCCGAGATCCAGCCGCCCTTCTTCCACGTACCCCGGAGGCGCGCGCGCTTGGCCTCCTGGGGGTGGAAACGCGCGATGTACTGTGCTCCGAAGAACTGGCGCCCGGATGTGATGAACGCCTCGGTCGGCGTCGAGGGATACTCCTGATGGAAGCCGTCCAGATCACCATCGAATTCCGTACGGATGATCTGGCGCCGCCAGGCCAGCTGCGCTGGAGTCGCATCGAGCGTGACCCGCAGTGCCTCCTCTTCGTCGTCCAGGGGTCCCAGATCGCTATCTTCGACGCCATGAATCGCGTATACCGGGTCCTCCAGCCAGGAGAAGAACAGCGGCGTGTATCCCGAATCACCCTTCTCCGCGCTGATCCAACGACGGTGGAACGTATTGCCGACGCCCTGGGCCGTGGACTCCAGCACGACGACCGTGCCGGGGGCGTTGGGGACGGTCGAGAGCATTGAACGCAGGACCTCGTCGCCGTGCTCCCACATCCCGACCTCAGAGCAGTGCAACAAGGTGGCTGCACCTGATCTGCCCGCATGAATGTCCTTGGCGGTCTCGGTGCGCAGGTCTGCGCCGTTCGCCAGACGCAGTCGCTTACCGAGATTTCCTGCTGTTTTCGGAGGCTTCAGGGCACGCGGCAAGTTGTCATACATGCCCTCTGTCATCCCGTGCAGGATCGATGCTGCGTCGGCTTCGTGGGCGATGGTATAGGCCTTGACGTTCGTCCTGGTGAAGGCCCGATGCGCGAACGTTGCCTGAACAATCGTGCTCACGCCCTCGCGCCGGGCCTTGAGCACGATGATGCGCGACGGTTTGCCGGCCGCCTCGTCGTCCAGGATCTGCCGGCGCACCGCGCGCTGGATCGGGCTCGGCTGCAGCGGCACGAGATCGTGCGTCAGCCGGTCCTGGATGTAGAGGTGCTGGCGGTACCAGCCGAAATCGTGGATCGGGTTGACCGCTGGGCTACCGCCGACGAGCGTCACTCGCCGTACCGCGCCTTGCGGTCGCAGGGCTCGCAGACCGAGAAGACGTAGTGCCCGTTCGCACTCGACTGGCTGGCCGTCGAGTCGCCCTTGGAGAGCGGCGTCCCGCACCACGGGCACCTGAACGGCTCGCCGTCCCAAACGTGGTCAAACGGCCGGTAGATCGACTGCATCAGAAAAAGGGTTGCGATAATTATTCCGACGACAACGGCTCGAGTGAAGTGGGCGTGCGTAGGAATAGCTCGCTTAGAGATTCCTCGCCCGAGGGCGGCTCGGGATTGCGGCCGTAGCGGAAATCCAGCAGCAATTGCGCCGCTCTGACGTCGCCGTCGGCGCGCACGCGCTGCTTGAGCACGGTCAGGATCTCCTCGATCGCCTCATCCGAGAGGATCGAGTCGATCAGCTCCTCGCGCGTGCGCGGCACATCGGTCACCCCGCGAGTATGTCAGCGGCGCCACCGGCGCATGTCCTCGAACTCGCGCTCGAGCAGGTCGACGCGCTGCTGCAGGGTGCGCAGGCCGGGCGCCATTGCGGCTTCGTAGTTGGCCTGGCTCATCTGCTTCGCCCAGAGCGCGGCGATCTCCGCCTTGAGCCCTTCGATCTGGCGCGTGGCCGCCTCGTCGCGCTGCAGCAGCGTCTTGATCCGCAGCGACCAGCCGCAGTTGGCGCAGGTGCGCATGCCGGTCGCCGAGATCAGGCAGTAGCCCTTCGATCCGCACTCCTCGCACGTCCAGAAATCGCTCACGGCTTCTTGGCCGGCCGCTCGGCCATCGGCTGCGGGATGCGCCGGCGCCCGCCCTTGGCCTGCTTGAGCGACTCGCGGAAGAGCCGCTCCTTGCGCTCGTCGAAGAGGATGTCGAAGGCGCGCAGCAGCGCGATGTCGGGATCGCGGCGGGCGTCGATCGCAGAGCCCGCCTCCGCGAGCACCTCAGCCGCCTGCGGAAAACGATCGAGCAGCGCACGCCAGAGGTAGGCGAAGCGGCGCGCTTCCTCGCTCACGAGGACTTGGGGTCGAGCAGCACCGGGCCCGAGGGTGCGTAGTCGGGCCGCTTCTCGATCTCGCTCAAGCGCTCCTCGAGCTTCTCGATCTGGACGCCGAGCATCTCGATCTTGTGGTCGAGCGCCGAGACGTGCGCCTCGGTGGCGTAGGGCTCAACCGACTCAGCGCGCGGCTTCTCGGTCTTCTTCTTGGCGGGCATGTGGGCCTCCTTGTCGTTAGAGCCGAACCAGGCCGCGCATCGCAGCGAGGCCCACCAAGCCGCGGCAGCGCGCCCGGCCCGGCAACTGCATCGTACCAGTGTCCGACCGCTCGCCTACGGTGGTCTGCGCAGTCGATAGCTCGCTCCGTCTCGAGTGCCGGTCAAAGCCTCCGGCACGACAACGGCCACCCCGTCAAGCAGGGCGCCTCTCTCGGAGGGTCCTCCCGCGGGGGACGGAACAGCCGTACCACCCGGAACTCCCGCCGCCGCGTGGGGAACCTACGGAGGGGCCAAGCGAAGCGTGCGAGGTGCGTTCCGTACGTCGCTGCTTACGAGCGGCTACGTATAAGCTAGTTGAAACTGTGCCGCGCGTGCAGGTAGCCCTACGTAGAAATAGACGGTGCCATGGGACCCTAACGTCGGTGGCAGCCGGCGCCTCGGTACGCAGCGCGCCGGCTCGAAGCTCCTGGTGAGCCCGTGTCGCTTTTGCTGCGAGCTCGTGGTGAGAGCGCGAGCGGGTGGTGCGTACGCAGCGGCACCGTGCCGCAAACGCCCTTGCCCGGGCGACGCTCTCCCTTGCGTCACCCGGGTTCGAGCGCTTGGATAGTGGCGTTGCGTGTGCTAGAGCCAGTAGCTCAGGGCTACGAGCAGCAGTAGCAGCAGCGCTAGCGCGACGCTCAGGTCGCGCTTGGTCTGGTAGTTCATCTGCGAATCGCCTTTCAGCTTGGTCGCTATGAGGGCTGCATTCGCTTACATGTCGCGCTCCTTCTGCTTCGCGGGTGGGTTGCACTTGGTGCTGGGTGGGCACCGCGCACAAAAAAAGGGCCGGCAGCTCGTGGTGAGCTGCCGGCCCTCGTGGCTCCGTACCGGGTACTGCAGGCGTGCTAGACCGGGAAGTCCTCGCGGTCGGCTGGCGTCGTGATGTCAGCGAGTGCCTTGGCGAAGACCGTGCGGTTGCCCGCGCTGTCGTTGCGGTCGGCGCTCATCAGCCAGGGCCGGATGTCGCTCAACCAGCTCTTGCCGGTCATCCACTTCTGCCAGCCGGTGCTCGTGCCGAGGCAGATGTCGCCCTCGACGAAGATCACGAAGCGGTGGCCGCCGAACTGGATCGCGTACTGCCGGATGGGCAGCGTGCTCGTGCGCCGTGCCATCGCGGCCGTGGTGCCGGTGCCCTGCTCGGGCGTCGCGGCGGCGTCGTCGTCGAGCGGGGCGGGCGCGCCGGCCTGCTCCTCGAGGGGTGCGTCATCCTCGTAGAGCGCGTTCGGCTCGACGGACGCCTGCGGGGTGCTCTTGGAATCGCTCATGGTGTGGGCCTCTCTGTGGTGGATGGATTCGTACTGACGTGCTGGGTGGTTACTGCAGGTGCCTCGGGATGCCGAGGAACTCGTCTGATGCTTCGATCGAGTGGTGTGTGCAGCCCTCCTCTGGGTGATGGCCAAGGCCGCAGATGCTGCAGCTGACCGTGATGGCGAGGCGCTTGACCTCGAAGCTGACGATCACGCGCTCGGGTGCGCTCAGGTCGGTCTCGCCTGTGCGATCGAACTCGTCTGCGATCAGGTCTAAGTGCTCGCTGATCGCGCGCCTCATGTACTCGCTCACGTTCGTCTCTCCTCCTGTCGTGGTGGCTTTTCATGTTGCGGAGAAAAAAGAGAACGGCGACGCACACGGTGTCAAGGCCCGCAGTGCCGCGGAGGCTGGGTAGTGCTCAGGCGCTGGGAGCGCGGGGACGACACCGTGGCGTTGGGACGGCCTTTACACCGTCTTGCGGCGTCGTTACGATCACTCCGCAATATAAAAGAAGGGACACTCTCGGCTCGTCGCCCTTCTCAATCTTGTGCTGACTTCCCGTGATCGACGAGTCGGTTCTCTTCGCCCGCGCGAGCGCAGCGAGGCGGAGCTCTGTGAGCCGTTCGTTCTTGTGCTGATGTGCTCTTCACCTCAAGCGAGCAGAGCGGCGGCGACATGCCGGTCACGGCATCGCCCAGAGGACTTCAGTCCGTTCGCTCCTTGAACTTCCTCGCACCCGCGGAGCTGCTTGCAGCGACGGGTGCGGATTACGAGGCCGTAGGCCGGCCTACTGGCTTCTGCACGTGAGCACTCGCCCCGCTACCCCGCCCGAGGACGAAGTAGGGGAGCGGCTACCCGCGAGCAACGGTGAGGGTCGCTCATGAGATGGAGGGGTGCAACTCTGTTGACCAAGCACTTCGGACTGCCTACCAGGCGCTTACGGCGAGCGAGCACGAGCAACGAAATCGCTCATGTGCCGCCGCCGTCACGGCCGGCCAAGGCCAGCTCGTAGACCAGCTCGGGGTCATCAGGCCAGGCCTCCCTGGGCGTGCGACCGTCGAGCTGGGTGCGCGGACGATCCCACCAGAACTGGACGCCGCGTGGCGTCCAGCTCCCCTTTAGGATCTCGTTGACCTGCTTCTTGGTGGGCTTCGGCATCTCGCCGCGCTAGCTGCGCTTGGCGAGCTCGAGCGTGACCTCGTCGATCACGCGCTTGGCCGGCTCCCAGTGGTAGTCGCGTTCCTTGATCTCGTAGCAGGCCTTGCGAATGGCCTGCAGTTCGTCTTCCTCGAAGAGCTTGAAGCGGTCGTGTTGCATCACCACTCCTCCGCCGTCTCTGCGAGCACGTGGTTGGCGATGTCCTGCATCACCGTCAGGCGCTGCTCCTTGGGCAGCGTCATGATCAGATCGACGCAGAGGTCGACGACCGCGGTGTCCTGCTCGTTGGTGTAGAGCACCTGGTCGCTTGGTGTGTGGGTGGAGTCGAGCGCCCAGAACTGCAGCGCCCGCATGGCACGCTCGCGCGTTTGCTCGTTGGTCGTCATGCTGCTGCCATCCTCAGCTTGACGCGGTTCTGGTAGGCCTCGTACTCGTCCTCCGAGAGCTCTCTGATCTCTTGCCAGAGCGGGCCTTCCTCGCTTCGGAGTAAGTGGTGGAGCAGCCCCTTGGGGTTGCTCGGGCCGACGGATTCGTCGTAGGCCTGGTCGTCAGGTGCCATGTGGCCTCCTTCAGAAGTTGAATGCGGACCGCTTGATCTTCTGCTCTGCCGTGATGCCCTCCTTGGTGCACTCGGCAGCGACGTGGGCGACGGCGTGGACGGCGTGCTGGGCGAGTTCGGCGTTGCCACCGAAGCGCTCGATCACGCTCATCGCCCAGGCCTCGATGTCGTCCTTCTTCTCTGCGTCCCAGCGCTCGGGTGGGATCTGTGTTACCTCCTCGATCAGCTCCCAGTACTCCAGAAGCAGGGTGTTCATCAGCACATCGATGTCGTTGTACATGCAACCCTCCGTACCTCGTTGACGCGGGTGGCTGCGGGACTGCAGCGCCCGTGATCCGATCTAGGCCCAGATGTTCTCGATGCTGTGTACGATCGTGAACTTGGCCCGCTTGGCGCATTGCTTGCCCACGATGCGCACGTTGCCGCGGTGGATGTTGCCGGTCATGTCGCCCCAGCCCTGGTCGGTGACCCAGAAGCGCGGGCCCTTGACCTTGAACTTGTCGGCCAGCCGGCCGGCAAGCAGGACACATGCGGGGTCGTTGGCGTTGCCGCCCCCGAGCTGCTCGTTGCGCAGTTCCTCGAGCGTCTCTTCGTCGATCACGTAGTCGCCCTTGCCGACGACTGCGAAGGTGCCACGCCTGCCTGAGCTGCCGTTCTGGGCGTGCAGCATCACGAGCGAGCCAGGCACCTCCTTGATGATCTCGGCCAGCTGCTCGTGGCCGAAGCCCATCGAGCCCGATGCGTCGATCAGGATGGCGGCCCCCATCGGGGTCTTGAGCTTGCGCCGGAAGGGCAAGCCCGTGCCATCCAGGCGCATGGCCTCGGTTGGGCGGTGGAGCGTGCCGGTATCGGCCGTCCTGCGGTAGCAGCGTGCCTTCTTGCGCACCTTCTGGGTGAGCTCGGGCGTGTACTGCTTGAGGGCATCGATCATGACCTCGGTGTCGGGCCCGTCCTCCCAGGGCGGGATCTCCTGCTTGACGGTGTTCCTGGGGTCGCCCCCGGGCTTGCGCTCCCTGGGGTTCTCGCCCGGTGCCGGTGCGAGCTTGCGTTGCAGCACCCGGTCGAGCAGCTTGCCGGCCCGGATCGTGGCATTCGGGCTGGGCCGGTTGGCACTCGTGATTGGGGCGTAGTAGCGCAGCTCGTGGAAGGCTGCGGTTGCGGCGTGGTAGACGTCGGGGGGGACGCACTCGCCGAGCTTTAGGAAGGCCGCTTCTTGGTGTTGGGTCTCGGCCAGAGCCACCGTCACGCAGGCCGCGCGGTGGTAGAGCTTGGAGGACGCCTCACGCGAGAGCGAGGGGCCCTCTTCGATCACCTTGCCGGCCTGTGCGAGCTTCTCGATGATCTCGGTTGCCTGCTGCTCGGTCACAGGCGTGTCCCAGATCGGCTCGAGGCGTGCTCGCTTGGCTGCGATGTTGATGCGCAGGTCCTCGCAGGCTTGCAGTGAGTCGATCGTGACACCGTGCTTCTCATGCCCGACGCGCATCAGGTTCTCGGGCGTGATGCGCGCGTGCATGAGCTCGTGGATGCGCACCGACTCGGCTTGCGGCGAGTCATCGTTGAGCGGCGCGCGCATGCGCCGCCCAGTGATGTCGGTATCGCCCGTGATCGACTTGGAGTCGGTCACGCTCCAGCCCACGCCCTTGGCATCGGGCCTCGGGTCGAGCAGCTCAGGCACGAGCATGCGCTTCTGCTCGGGCTGAGCCTGCTTGCCGTCCTTCGTCGTGCCCTTGAGCACGCGTCCTGGGGTCGGTAGCTTCACCAGTACCTCCAGAAGTGGGTGAGCCGGCGGGCCACGGTGGGCCAGCTCGGGGGGATGAACTGCGGGTCGCCCAGATCGGATGCGACGAGCCGCAGCGTGCGCCTACCGCCGTGGATGAAGGCCACGAAGTAGACGAGCGGGATGAACCAGATCGAGATCATCGCGCGGCCCGTGCGGGTGCGACCTTCTCGATCGCGAGGTGCGTGATGATGTCCTTGGAGCGGTCGGCCCAGACCATCTCGGCGGCGTCCGAGAGGCTCAGGCCGGCGGCCTCGAGCGCGGCCAGTGCGTGCCAGTCCCTGGGCGTCGTGCCACGGCCCGAGTTGCGCACCTTGGAGGCGCTCATCGTGGCCGCCACCTTCTGCATGTTCTCGGGCAGCGCCGCGATCGAGTCGGGGTGCGGCTCATCCAGGCGGATCGAGGCCACGTGGCGGTCGAGCAGCGCCGCATCGAGATCCTGCGGCACGCCGTTCATCGTGCTCACGACCTGGAAGTTCTCCGGGTTCGGGGTCACGGTCTCACCCGTGGGCAGCGTCAGGCGCGCCGACCGCGGGCTATCGAGGATCGCGAGCAGTGCTGTGTGGAGCGGGCCAGCTGCGCGGTCGATCTCGTTCAGGACGAGCCGGGAGGGGCGCTCCTGGCTTGCCTTCCAGGCCTGCACGGCAGGCCCATCGCGCCACGTCCAGTGGCCATCGATCGGGAGGTAGCCCCCGATCAGGTCGCTGACCGCGGCATCGTCGTGCAGCGTGAGCGCGAAGATGTCTCCGTCGGCGATCAGGCCGGCTGGGTGCTTGGCCTGGAGCGCGGCGAAGCTCTTGCCGGTGCCGGGCAAGCCGTAGAGCAGCGCGCTCGGGGCGTGCTCGACGGCGAGCTGGGCGAGCTGCCAGCTCCTGGGCAGCTTGGCATCGGGGGTGATCTTGGTGGTGGCTACGGGCACGGTGACTCCTGTCGTTGATGTGGCGGCCTCCGCCTTGACGGCGAAGTAGTGACCTTCGAGCTTGATCTCGCCAAGCTCTTTGGGGCTGCGTTCCTTGAGGGCCTTGATCTTGAGCGCCTCGCTGTATGCGGCGAGTGCTTCGTCGTAGGTCGTCATGGCTTCTTCTTCGGCTTCTTGTCCTCCTTGTTCTTGGCGTTCGGCCCGAAGGTGCCGGTGCGCTGGTAGATCTCGCGCAGGTCCTCGGGCGAGACTTCCTTGATGCCCTCGGGCCCGAGCTTGAGCGTCTGGATCTCGGCTGCGATCCCGGGGTGGTTGCGGGCGCCCTCCTCCTGGCAGTCGGAGCAGATGAAGTTCTCGCTCTCCGAGACGCCCGTGATCCCGCGTGCGACCTGGATCGCGGCCTCAGCCAGCACCGCCGGCATGCGCTCGTTGAGCACGGTCGAGTCGACCTCCATCACGATCGCGGTCGTCTCGATCGTCTGGAGTGCGATCGTCGAGAGCGTGATCGTGCGCTGATCGGCGTCCGCGAACGGGGTCTCAGGCACGCCCTGAGCCTGCTGGTAGAGCGCATCGGCGAGCGAGTCGGGCGGCTCACCGGTGATGCTCCACTCGCTCGCGACGAGGTAGATCATGGTCGTGGCGGCGGCCATGAACGACTCGCCGATGACCTCGTTGCGGTAGAAGTTGAGCTCGGTTGCGATCGCCTCGCCCTCGGGCGATTCGCGCTCGAGCTCGCCGCGCTCGCTCGCGGCCTTGGCGAGTGACGAGAGCCGGCCACCGCGCGCCATGTAGCGGTCGGCGGCGAACACTCGGTGCTCGGCCAGTGTGAGTGCGAGTTCGAGCTTCTCTCGCACCTCGTCGGTGAAGCCGGGCGTGTTCTTCTTCTTGGGCATTACCCCTCCTCGGGGTCGTGGTTCCACCGCTTGAGTGCGGCGACGATGTAGAGCCGTGCTTCTTCGTCCTCGACGTAGCTGAGGGTCGCAACGAGCGTGTGGCGGTAGTCGTCGCGCTCCTTGGCGAGCAGCCTGACTTGCTGGTCGAGATAGAGCGCGGGGTTGTCGTTCCACGTGATGGGCTCGTCGTGACCGCCGAGCCGTTGATCGGGGTCGTCAGGCGCTTCGGGCATGTGGTCCTCCTAGAGCGGGGTTCCGTGACCGCCTTTGCCGGCGATCCAGGTCTTGCAGAAAGGCCAGTCGCGGCCGATCATCCAGCGCGCGATTGGCGGAGCTTGCGTGACGACGCCGTCACGCACTTCAAGTGCGTAAACGGCGTAGCTGAGGGTGATGTACCACCACATCGGGGCTAGTCCTGGATCATCAGGAAGATGCAGACCACGGCCGAGATCACGGCGGTGATCCAGTAGACAGCGCCGCTGGGCGGCTCGCTGACGATGTCGAGGAAGAGCATCAGTACTGCTCGGGATCGATCATGCCGCGCTTGATCAGCTCGAGCACCATCGGTGCTTCGGCCTGGCAGGTCTCGACCGTGCCGTCGGCGATCGCGGCCTTGAGCGAGGGCATCTCGCACGGCAGGCAGACGTGCTTGGCCTGCGGGTAGGCGAAGAGCATGTCACCGGCGATCCAGAGCTCGCAGCCGCACTTGCTGCAGTGCGTGGTGACTGATCCAGCCACGGGATTTCGCTGCTTCTCGGTGCGGCAGCAGATCATGACTTGGGCGACCTCGTCGCTCATGTGCGCTCCCTTCCTTCTCCGTCGTTGCCGAGGTAGTCGTTGAGCATCGCTGCGATGCCTTCGATCGTGCCCGCGTGCCACTGCGTGGGCGGGCCGTACTGCTCGCGCCCGAGGCGGCGGCGCTTCTCGTCGTACTGCTCCTCATAGAGGTAGCGGTGCATCTCGACCAGCACCTGGAGTGCGGTCTTCTTCATGCCTTCTCCTCGGGCTTGGCGATGACTGTGGCGCGGATCAGGAACGCGTCGCAGTCAGGGCACTTGTTCGGCTCCGTGCCGGCGAGCCATTCACGTGCGCAGAACGGGCACGTCCACGGCCCCGGCACACCGATCGGAGCGTCCTTGTCGGCGACGCGTGTGATCGCCTCGAAGTGCTCCTCCATGCTGTCGTACTGGAGCGAGTGGATGGCACCCGCCATCGTCCCGATCGTGTAACGCTTGCCGTCGCCGAGATCGAAGCTGAGCACCTGCTCGACGGCATCTGCGCAGGCCCTGATCTCCTCTGGTGTGCCCTCGGCCGGGTCGCGTAGATCGATGCCCACGAGGTGACCGACGAGCGCCATCATGAACCAGGCGCGGTCGATCTCATGGCCCTCTGGCAGCCGATTCCAGTAGCGGTAGATCACGTCCCGGATGTCGCGCGGGTCGTAGTCGTAGAGCCCCATGATGCGCGGATCGATGTCGGGCTTCGAGCTCGGTGGCAGTGGCCAACCGAAGGTGTCTTCGCTCATTCCGGGAAGTCCTCCTCGTCGTGGGAGCGGAGCTCGGCGAGCTCCGCCTCGAGTCCGTGTGCGCGCGCGTGCTCGTCGTTCTCACGCGCCAGATCTTCGTCGTAGAACGGGATCTCGCCCTTCTTGGGCTCGACCGGAGCGGCGTGATCCACGATCTCGATCACGTGGATGCCGCGCTTCTTGGCCTCGCGGATGGTGTGATCGGTGCCGGCGCTGGTCGGTCCGCTCTTGAATGCGAGCACGAGATCGGGCTTAGCAGTCTCGAGCATCTCGATGTTGCGCTTGAAGCCTGCGCCCTTGCCCGTGCTCCAGTCGGCGCGGTAGACACGGCATGCGACCAGCCCGTCGCAGAACTGCTTGGTCACGCGGTCGACGCCGCGGGCATCTCCGACGTGAAACTGTACGCCCGTGCCGTGCCCGAGATACGAGCTCAGTACGGCACGCAGGAGAAAGTTGTTGGTCCAGTCGCGCGAGCCCGTCACAACGATCTGGAGGGCCCTGCGGGGCGGCTGGTGCTCGAGCCGTTCGCTCTCGGCCTGCTCGGCGAGCTCCATCTTGAAATGCTCTTTGTTGCGCATCGCTGCTACTGCTTCTCGGTCGCGCCAGGTCAGCTGGTCGTCAATGCTCATTGTGTGTCCTTCCCAAATAGGGGTGGGCTCTCGGGGAAAAGTGGTCGGTCTCGACGACGGCTCGGCAATGCGACCCGACCTCCCCAGCTAGTGCGACGGGGGTCGATGTTGCCCGGCTCTTCCGGGCTAGGTCCGCAGCCGGCCCCGCGCGTGGTCGTATCCTTCCGCGGGGCTTCGTCGAGGATCGAAAAGGCGCAGACGGCGCGGCGACGAGGGGCCCGGAAGAGCAGAATTGAACCCGTCTGCTAGCCTCGGGCCTCGACGGAGACCCGTGGAAGGATGCCCACCGCAAAGGACGGACGGGCCGCCGACTGTGGAGAGGCGGGCGCTCGATCCCGAGCACGTCGAGCTGGGGAGGTGCTTGCTGCCGCCGCTCGTCGAGGCCGACCACCGAGTGGTCGCTCAACGAAGCTCTTGGTCGAACGGGAGCCCGGGAGTCGAACCCGTGCCTCCAGCCCGGCTCCACGCCTGCACTTCGATCCGAAGCGCGTCTCGCCTGCCTGCTCCCGAAGCTTGCACGTAAGAATCCCCCCCGCGCGCCTACCAGGCGCGGTGAGTGGAACAAGCTCAACCATCGTCGTCGCCCACACGCAGGATCGTGGAGATATCGCCGGCTGGGCCCTTGCAGTGGAGAAACCGCGCGCGCGAACCTACCAAGCGCCGGCGCGCGCTGGATCCCGCGCCGCGATCGGCACGATACTGCGGACGCCGACCCGGATCGTGCGGTCATTCCTCGTAGCGAAAAAGCGGCAGGTCGCGGCGCTCCTTGCCGTTCTCGACGTGCTTGGGGCAGAAGTCCGTGCCGTTTTCGTCCAGCATCCAGCCGGAGAGCCGTGCCGCGAGCCGAGGGTCGGTGCCTTTTCGCGGCACGCCGAGGTGGACATGCTCGCCGCAGCCGAGCTCATCGCAGGAGAGCATGTAGGCGATGCCCCTGCCGATTCCGTGCTCGTCCACCTCGAGCGTCATGCCGAAAGCTGCTTGGGCTCGAGCGCGACCAGCTGCTCGGCCAGGTGGTTGACCTGGGCCTGCACGTAGGCCACGTCGCGATAGACCTCGTCGCGCGAGTTGGTGAACGCGCCGCCGAGCTCGGGCCTGTCCCGGTAGAGCTCGCGCAGCCGCGCCTGCATGCCCGGCGCCAGGTCCCAGGCGTGGGCGGTGTCGAAGCCGAACCACCAGACGTCGGCCGGCTGCCCGTCCTTGGGCACGTGGCAGACCGAGTGGCTGCAGGCGCCGGAGTAGGTGAGGCCACCGTGCACGTCGATTTCGGACTCGGGCGAGCGGCGGTCGCTCTCCTCGACGGTCATGTTCTCGGCGTCGATGTCGTAGCTCGAGTAGCTGATGCCGTGGAAGGGATGGCCGGGGTCGACGGCGGCATAGCCGCACCAGGCTCCGCTCGGTCCGCGCACCATCAGGCAGGGTCGTCCGGCGTGCTCCCACTCGATGCGGTCGGGCTCGCCGTCCCAGGGGCCGGGGCCCCAGCCGGTGCGGTCGGTCGGAGTGAGGTCGATGACCTCCTCCTCGGGGATGTCGATGATGTCGCTCATAGCTCCTGATTCTCCTCGTGCACGAGCTCGCCGTTGATGTAGACGCGGATGTTGTGGACCAGGACCTGCTCGGCCTCCAACATGCCCCATTGGGCGGCGTAGCCGAGGATGCCGTCCTTGGAGTGCGCCCAGCCGCGGATCATCTGCGTGGCCGCGCGCGGCAGCGGGGTGTCGACGTCCAGGCCAGCTTCCTCCAGCGTCTGGCCGCCGAGCGCCTCGTGCATGTCCAGCAGCTTGCGCGAGACGAAGCGAATGGTGCGCTCGATGCGGAGCGCGCAGTACTCGATGTGCGTGGGCGGGACGAAGATGTCCCGCCCACTGGCGTCGAAGCTCATCCGAGCAGGGCCAGGGCGTTGTCGACGGCGGCCTGGGACTCCTGCAGGGACTTACGGGCCTTCACGAGCGCCTCTCGCGCCTCCACGCCGGGTGCCTTGATGCCGAGGCTCTCCAGCAGCAGGAGCGCCGCAGCGGACGTCTCAGACGGCACTCCGTTGCCGTTGACCGGCAGGTCGGGCACGATGTCGTGCCGCGTGGGCATCTCGTTGAGCACGATCTGCGGCATCAGCGGCGTGCCGGGGATGACGGCCTCGATGTCGCGACCGCTGCGGGCGAGCGTCGGCTCCTCGACCTCGACCTGCGTCTTGGACTTGGGGTGCGGCTGGATGCGCTGCTTGCCCTCCGGCAGCTGGTAGTCGAGGCAGATCATCCAGCGCTTGTTGTCCTGGTGGTCGCCGCGGAAGGAGATCGCGTTGATGGCCTTCTTGGCCTGGGTGACGTGGGTCGTGACGGTGAAGCCCATCTGCTCGACGGCATCCATCAGGTCCCTCGACGGCACCGGCCCGTACTTCTCGAGCACGCGCTTCATCCAGCGATTGAAGGCCTCGTTGCGCCTGCGCGCTTCCTTGATGCTGGCGGGCGGCGAGAGCATGATCGGCTCGGCCATGGCGATGAACTTGGTCGCCTCGCTGACGGCGCTGGTGGACACGGGGGCCTCCTTGGTAGCCAGTGCTTCTTTGTGGCGCTTGATCTCAGAGCGCGTGAAGCGCTCGGCGTGGCCCTCGTTCTTGGGCGTGCCCGGCACGATCACGCGCTGCTTGTGGTCGTTGACGTAGACGTTGTGGTTGCGTGAGTCGGTCTTGAGAAACCGATAGCCAGCGCCCAGCACCTGGCGGTGCATCTTGCGCTGGTGCGATGTGTGGCCCGGTTTTGGGACCAGGGTTCCTTGGCTCATAACGAACTCCTCGTGCTCCTTTCGGGGTGGCGCCCGGTGCGCCGGGATGGCGACCGGGCAGGTGCGGATCGGGCGCGCGCGGCGGTTGCCGTCGGCCACCAGGTCGCCCTGGGGGTAGTAGATGCGCGGCCGCGGCACGTACTCGCCGTGCCAGCCCTCGGCCTCGGGGTAGCGAAGCTCCTCGAGCTCCTCGAGCCAGGCGTCTGCGCGAGTGCGCATCAGGCACGGGTGGCCAGGGGACAGGTCGGCCAGAAACCGCACTGGGTGGCCCTGCACCAAAAAGCACTGGGCGGGGCGCCCATCCAGTCTCCTGTCTGCAGGTTGCGGTCGATCTGCCGCGCGACGGCAGCGACGCGCTCGAGGTAACGCATGTGGGCCTCTCTCGTGCGGATGGTCTCCTTCAACTCTGCGAAAGCCCCCTTCGCAGTAGTGCGGAGCTCATGGACTCTGAAGGTTTGCTCGTGTCCCTTCTCAGGCATTGTAGCATATGTATAGAGGGTTGCCTGAATGGACGCGTCCAAATCTGCCTGCGGAATCGCACGAGATACGGCCTTGATGTCATGTGGGCCGGAAGGATGACGTTGGAACCCGTTGTCGTACCCCCCGATGACATCGATATTACCGACGATCTTCCACTTGTACTCGGGATGCAGCTGGACCTCGAAGCGGTTCTCGACCTTCTCCGGTTTCATGGCCGGAACGATGCGCTCGTGGTAGGCCGAGAGCATGCTCGCGCCGCGGTCCTTCATCGCGCCCGGTGCCTCGCCCTCCCACTCGACCTCGGTCTGCTCGATCTCGTTGTCGATCGTCTGCGAGAAGTCGTCCAGGACCTGCTCGATCGCGTGCGGCTCGCCGGTCTCGACCATGTGCGAGTAGCTCTGCGACTCGGCCGCGTGCACGGCGCGCCCGAGCACGAAGTAGCCCTTCGGCGGCTCGTACTCGTTCAGGATGTAGCGCTTCATCCACTTGTACTGGCAGCGCGAGAAGAGGTCGATGCTGGTGTGCGAGAGGTTGACCGGGAGCTCGCTCGGGGCTTCGAGGTTCATGCCGGCGTCTCGCGGCGCAGCTGGATCACGCGCGCGACCTCGAGCCGCAGGCGCTGGCCGCCGGGGTTGGACTTGATCTCCTCGCGCTGGAGCGCGGAGAGCAGGAACTCGAGCTCATCGGTGGTGAACTTGAACCACTTGATCAGGGCGATGTCGCTGGAGTCAAGGATCACGGCGCCTCCTCTTCTCGTCGTCCAGCCACTGCTGGATCTGCTGCTGGGCCTCACGGAGCTCATCGTCCGGCACCTGCCAGACCGCGCCCGGGCTGAAGTCCTGCCCGTAGTTGAGCGGCTTCGGCTTGGGCGGCTCGGCGTTTCTGATCGCCTCCCGGATCTCATCGTCCGAGAGCGGCATCGGCCACCAGTCACGTGACCGCTTGCGCTTGCGGTAGCCGTGGACGGTGCGGCGCGCGTCGAGGTACTTGATCGTCATCCACCCGGCGGCGGCGCCAAGGGCGCCGCCGCCGAGCAGGATGGCTCCGAGGATGCGGAAGATCACTTCTGCTCTTCCTCCTCCTCGATCTGCTCGCTGACGAGCTTCATGAAGGTGTCGAGATCGTGCTGGGAAAGCAGCTCGTCGGTGATGTTGAGCAGCTCCAGCATGCGCTCCACGTGCTCGACGGCGCCCGGCATGCCGTAGGCCTGAGCGATGCGCATGAGCCGCTCGCGGCGCACGCCAGCTTCGACGTGGGCGGAGTGCTCATCGGCCTGCTCGATCAGGCTGATGTACGGGAGCGAGACCTCGAACCAGCCGCTCACGATCTGCCCCGCGCACGGGCCGCTGCGCGCCTTGTGGCGGCCGTACTCGACGCGCACGTGGCCAGTCTCGCCGGTGTTGATGCGCCTGATGACCTCGGCCACGCGCTCCTCACTCAGGCCGGTGTACTGCGCGATCGTGCGCTTGCCGGAGATTCCGGGCCGGCGGCGGATGACCTCGTGGACGTTGCCGGCGTCCTCCTTGAGGCGCTGACGTGCGCGCGCCTGTTCGATCGTCTCATGCGGATTCAGGTAAATCCGGCGCTCGCTCACGACTCATCTCCCGCCAGCAAGAAGGCGGCCATCTCGTCCATGTCGCCGAGCACCGAGGGCTTGGTCACGCGATCGTCGAGCCGCTCCAGCTGGTAGCGCATGCGGTTGATGACCTCCCAGGCCCAGTCGTTCTCCATCGGCGTGAGCACGTTCGTCTGCGCGTAGTTGGCGGCGTCCGTGAGCGAGCCCCAGGCGGGACCCAGCAGCTTCACGAACTTGCTCGACTTCATCGTGGTCTTGTGCTTCTTCTTCTTCGCGGAGCGGACAGCGTCCACCGCCTTGATCTGCTCGTTCACCGAGAGGCCGGCCCTAGCGACGTCACGGGCCGCCTTAGCCTTGGCCCGAACCTCATCGGCGTTCGTCGTCTCATTGAGGATCGCGTCCTGCACTTCGACGTCGAGGTTCGCGACGCGCGAAGCCGCGTTGACCGACAGACGGCCGTCGGCGACGGCCGTCTGCGCGCGGCGGCGCAGCACCGGGGCCGCGCGGATGATGTCATCCACGTAGGTCCCGCTCATGTTCCAGCGCTCCTTACAGTACGCCTTCCAGGCGGGCTGGCCGGTGTCGCCGTCGCTCTTCCAGGCGTTCGGGTAGAGCTTGCCGTCGCGGATTTCCCGCATGGCATCGGCGAACTCGAGCACGCCGCGCTCGGCACGCTCCTCTTGAATGCGGAGCAGGTCAGTGCTCATCGTGCCTCCCAGATCTCGAGCGTGGCTTCGGCCTGAACGCGCCAACCGGCGCAGTCGGAGCGGCCGCAGTTGCACGGCTCGATCCTGGTCGTGGGCTTGTCCATGACGTCAGAGCCGAACCTCTGACGGCATTCGAGGATGAACTGGCGGCGGGTCATGAGGTGGCTTCTTCCTGTTCGAAGAGGGTCGCTTCGTCGGTGAAGCGCTTGAGAATCGCGTCCATCTTGGACTTCGGAACGCGGTCGGTGTGCGAGACGCCGGTCACCTCGAGCAAGATCTCGTGGCGGCGCTCGTCGGTCAGGTTGGCCGCCCGCGCCTTGGCGTGGAGCAGGCGGATCTGGGCGGGTGTGATCGTCGGCTCGTGGTCCTTCTGGGTCACGACCGGCTCGGGGCTGCCGTTGGTGGGAGCGAGCACGGGCGCGGGCCCGGGCTCGGTGGCGGGATCGAAGAGATCCTCCTGCGGGGTCACGGGGTCGTAGTCGAGCGGGCCCGAAACGTCGAACCCGACCTGCTGGACCTCGACGTCCTCGGCGTCGACGAGCTCGTCGACAGGCTCAGGGTTCGCACGTGAAACAGGGGGCGGGTCGCCGAACTCCTCGGCGGTCGCCTGCTGGATCTCCTTCATCGTCATCGACGGCTGCTGCGGGAGCTCGGGGATCGAGGCCTCGGTGTCGCCGTAGATCTCGCCCTCGTGGTAGGCGCTCACCATCAGCGCGTCCGGGCAGTACCACTTGACGCCGTTGGAGAGCGCACGCGCGAACAGCATGTTGCGCCAGTAGGTCAGGTAGTTGTTGCGCCAGAGCCCGGCCGTGCGGGCGTCCGCCTCGGAGAAACGCGAGGAGCCGATCGCATCGCCGGAGTCGGTGTCGTAGAACGTGACCTCGGCCCACTTGTCCTCGTCGCTGCCCCACTCGGTGCGGAAGTCGTAGCGGCCGGAGTTCTTGACCATGGCTGCCATCAGGCCGGCCGAGAGCTCGGGCTTGCCCTCGATCATCTTGATGCCCATCACGGCCTGGCTCGGTCCGATGCCGATCTCCTGGCCGGCGAGCACGATCACGAAGATCTCCTCGACCGTGAGCGGGCGCGGCTGGGCCTGCCCGCGCTCCTTGATCGTGAAGCGACCGCTCCTGGCGAACGCGGTCGAGACGCGCACCATCTCGTCGACCGTGAGATCGACCAGCTTGCGGCTGCGGGTGGGTCGTGCGCGCTCAGCCATTCAGGGCCCCCCGTGCCAGTCGGATGACTTCCTGGCCCGAGTTCCAGTCCTTGTGGCTCTCGGCCAAGATCTCGAGCAGCGCCTCGCGGTAGCGCACGCAGCGCTCGTGCAGGCGTTCGTTCTCGGCACCGAGGATGTTGATCAGTTCCTTGGCGGCAGCCATCGCCTCGCTGGTGTCACGCAGGAGCGCGGCGGCCTCATCAGCGGTACTCATTCCGAGACCAGCCCGCGCTCACGCACCCGGTCCCAGCGCTCGAGCGCGCTCTGCGCGGCCTCGCTGGCTGCGCCGGTCGGCCAATCGGCACGGCCGACCACCACGACTTCCTCGAGCGTCGCGCGGTAGTCGTCGCGCTCGATCTTGGCGTCGATCAACTCGTTCTGCAGGCGAACGAGTCGGTTGACCGTCTCACTGGTCGTCACTGTGGGCCTCCTTGGGGTATTTGGCGAGCGCCTCCTCGGCGTACTCGATGATCTTGAAGCGCTCCGAGGGCGTTGATCCGGCGATCCATTCGAGCGCCTCGCGGTAGATCCGGAGTTCGCGCTCGACTTTCAGGATCGTCTTGACCGGAACCAGAATCTCTGGTTCACCTGTCATTGTACCACCTTTACTCGGTACTAGGATCAGGGGTGAAGGTGAAGTCCGGAATCGCGTCCCTCTTAGGACGGTACTCGATGTCCTCGACGGGCGGCGGGTCGGGGATGAGCTCGAGTGCCGTGGGCGCGCCCGAGAGCTTGCGGTAGCCCTCGGCCAGGATCGTGCGCCGGCGGTCGTGGTACTTCGGGGCCTCGACCGGCGAGTGCATCGCACGCGCGTACTGCACGGCGGCTTGGTAGCGGTTGCCCTCAGGCATGATCAGCAGCTGGCGGATGTCCATCTGGAGCGCGGCTGCGATCCGCTGGACGACGTCGATGCCGGTCTTGCCGCCACCCTCGGGGTGCTGCCCGGCCTCCAGTCGCTGCAACCCCGAGGGTGAGATCCCGGCCGTGATCGCAAGGTCGTTCTGGGTCATGCCGAGCAGGCGACGACGGCGGCTGAGGACTTCGAGGTTGAGAGGCATGGCGCGATCGTAACACCCGCATCGTGTGGTTGCCACTCGAAGGGGGCGGTGGTAGCGTGAAGACCTCGACCCGCCGACAACGACGAATGGATTTCCTGCAAAGAGCAAGAACGCCACTGGACACCGCCCCGCCGGACCGGCAGTATCGCCGCAAGCGGAAGCCCACGGCGACACCAGTAGCCGTGGGCCTCCTGAACCCTCAACCGAGCGATGACCTCGGGAGGAATGTGTGGCGAGCGTACCACGTGGGCCACCGAGTGAAACCGACAACTCGCTGGCGGCGTGAGCGCTGACGGCGTGGATGCGCGGTGGAGTCTCGGGACGACGGCGAAGCGGCAGCATGGAGACGTAGTTCGCAGGGCGGCTACCGAACGGCCTCACGGTGGGGCAGCGTGGAGCAACAGCCGTAGGACTACTGGGGCCATCCACGACCAGAGCACTGGGAGAGCCAAGTGCATCACGACCTGCGAGATCAACGGCCACAACCACCAGCCCCTGTCAGGGAGAAGACTTCTATGGACCCAGACCCCGCACCCCCGTTCGAGGACGAGACCTTTCTCGAGACCCTGAACGCGGTCGGTGAGCACGACAAGGTCGCGGAGCGCCCGATGCGCCCGCCCATGAACGCCAAGCAGCTCGTGCGCGCGCAGCGCGTGATCAATGGCGATGTCGTGCGCACCCGTCGCAAGGCGCTCGGCATGACGCAGATCGAGCTCGGCATTCGCGCCGCCACGACCAGTAGGGTGATCGCATCGATCGAGCGCAACCGCACGCTGGATCCGCCCACGTCCACGACCCTGCGCCTGGCCAAGGCGCTGAGCGTGACCGTTGAAGCGCTCTGCGCCGGCGCCCAGCCCTACACCTCGAGGACGGCCACCAAGCCCCGAGATCGCCACTCGTACCCGAACGAACTGGAGACCCCGTGACGATGGTCATGTGCCTACTCGCCCTCGCCGTACCGTGCGCACGTGGAGGCCAGGCAGCCCCCGTGCCCGAGCTCGAGCCGATCGGAGACCTCGCTGCCTGGACCTGCATCCACCGGCGCGAGGGCTCGTGGCCGGCGAACACGGGCAACGGCTACTACGGCGGCCTGCAGATGGACAGCAGCTTCATGCAGACCTACGGCCCCGACAAGATCGAGAAGTACGGCGGCTACGCCCACCTCTGGAGTCCTAGAGACCAGATGGTCGTGGCCGAACGCGCGCGCAGGACGCGCGGCTACTACCCGTGGCCGAACACCGCGCGCGCCTGCGGCCTGATCTAGGTGCCGAGACCCGAGCGCGACTGGCAGAAGATGGTGATCGATTACGCCCATCTGATGGGCTGGCACGTAGCTCATTTCCGTACTGCGCAGCAGGGCAAACGCTGGGTCACGCCGGTCGGTGCCGACGGCGCCGGCTTCCCCGATCTCTGCCTGGTGCGTGAGAGGATTCTGTTCGCTGAGCTCAAGGGTCCCCGGGGGGTTTTGCGTCCTGACCAAGTGGTATGGTTGGAGAAGATCAGAGCGGCAGGGGTAGAGGCCCACGTGTGGAAACCGAAGGACTGGGAGACAGTCGTCAAGGTCCTGGCCCGGAACCCCATCCGCACCCACGTCCAGGAGGGCATCCATGGATAAAGAGGCGCAGTTGGCCGTTGCGAACGAGCGCGCGCGCAAGGCGGTCGAGTACCGCAACAAGCTGCTCATCATCCGTGTCGCTGAGGCCGAGATTCCGGAGCTCCACGACACCGGTGAGGTCACCATCACCGCGCTCGCCAAGCAGTACGGGATCTCGTATCCGACCGTCAAGCGCATCCTGCGCGACGCCGGCCGGCAGGACACCCGCTTCCGCAAGCTGACCGAGGACGAGCGCGCCGAGGTCGCTGCGCTGATCCGCCAGGGGCGTGACCACGACCACCTCGCTGCGACCTACCAGGTGAGCCGCAACACGATCCGCCGCATCGGCCTGGCCTCGGGTGCGCTTCAGCCGGGCCGCCGCAAGGCCCGCCGCAGTGACGAGGAGTACCGCCTGATCGCCGAGTTCGATCAGGAGGCGCGTGCGCGCTTCAACGGCGCCGGGCTCTACAACCTCGGCATGGGACTGCGCCAGTGGCAGCGCCGGCGCGGCGCCCAGGTCGAGGCGCTCAAGCACGCCAACCAGACGGTGATCGAGACCGGGGACGGGAAGGACAACGACCGCGTCTTCCAGCTGATCGACGAGGTCATCGACGAGAAGACGGGCCAGCCGTACAAGATCAAGGCGGTACTCGAGCCGAGCGAGCCGATGCCCGTCGACGAGGTGCCCGATCCGCGCGAGGAGCCGCCCGCCTACGACTTCGACGACATCCCCTGGGTCGCCGAGGAGGAGGCGTCGGAGCCCGACCCGGCCAACGCCCCGCCCGACCTCGTGCTGCCGGAGCCGGAGCCGGCGACCAACAAGCCGAACTGGCAGTTCTAGAAATCGCCGGGGCGCGATCGCAGCGATCGCGCCCCGGCAGGTCCTAGCGGCGCCAGAACGGCCCGGTGCCGAGGATCAGGATCAGGATCAGCAGGATCAGAACGAGCCACTGATACGTGGTGTTGAGTCCGTCCATCACTTGACCTCGCTGACGATGACGATCCTGACCAGGCGGTCGCACTTCTTGGGCTTCTTGGGCTTGTCGCCCTTCACGTTGGCGGTCTCGAGCGCCGGGTCGACGACGCGCAGGAAGCCGCTCGGGTGCACGCAGACGAGCAGCGTGTCGTTGCCGAGCCCGTCCTTGCCGTCCTTACCGTCCTTGCCGGGCAGCCCGTCCTTGCCGTCCTTACCGGGAGGACCGGCGGGTCCGGCCGGTCCAGCGGGACCAGCGGGACCGGCGGGGCCAGGAGTGCCCTCGCCCGTGCCCCCACCCGCTCCTGGCGGACCAGCCGGACCAGCGGGCCCGGTGTCACCCTTGTCGCCCTTCGGGCCAGCGGGACCAGCCGGTCCAGCGGGACCCTGCGGGCCAGCAGGCCCAGCGGGACCAGCCGGGCCTTCGCGTCCGGGTAGACCACGCGGCCCACGCGGGTTGCGCAGCCGGTGGCAGAGCTTGACGCGCAGGAAGTTCGCGAGCTTCTCGCAGTTGATGACGTTGTTCTGCAGCTGCTCGTGGCCGACCGCGCCGGCGGGTAGCGGACGGCCGTCGTGAACGGGGATGAACGAGTAGAGGACGTCCTTCGACTGACCGAGCTTGCAGATGAAGCGGTCGGCGTTCTTGGCCTTCTTGCACGGCCGCGGGATGCCGAAGTTGAACGGGCTCTCAGCCTGCTGCGCGACGACGTCGCCGTCGCCACCCGAGGGGTCGGCTCCGGCCGTGGTCGTGAGACCGGTGAGCATGAATGCTGCCGCGAGCAGCGGCAGGACGAGTTTCTTCACGAGTGGGGCTCCTCTGTCGTGGGGGGATCGGGCGTGACGGGGTCGTTTCTGCCCCAGTTCTGGATCATGGCTCCGATGGGTGCGGCGGAGATCAGGAGGATGCCGACGAGGGCTTCCTTCCATCCGGTGTTGTTGTTGAGGGCAGCAGCAAGGGCAAGGATCACGGCCGGGATGTAACCGGCGAGGATACCTCGCGCGTTGCTGCCGAGCCCGATCTGATTCTGCTGGGGTTCAGCGCTCACATGGCCTCCAGTAGTGCAGTCGCGGGTACATGATGGATCCCGGGTTCTTGCTGTGCTGGCGGCCGTAGAGATGGCCCTTCTCGTGCACGATCACCTTGCAGGTGCGCGCCTTTGTCCAGGGCGTCCAGGGGTGCTTGTCGAACACGATCTTGCAGCGCGACGGATCGGCGTAGCCGGCCAGCTGGCCGTGCAGGTTCTCGAAGCCGACGGAGACCGCGCCGCAGGGCGGCGGGGCCTGACCCCAAGTCGAGAGCGCGACGGAGAATCCGAAGACGATCCAGAGGATGTTCACGCACGGCTCTGATCCGGGCGCCAGAAGCCACCCCGACCGGGGTGCGCATCCCAGCCGTAGATCTCGGCCTTGTCGCGCCCGTGCGAGATGCACTTGCGGTTGGCAACATCGAAGACGCCGGTCACGTGCACCGACTGGCCGTGCGAGTTGAAGTAGACGATCGCGTCCCCGATCTTGGGCGTGGCGACCTTCTTGCAGATGCCGGTGATGGTGCCGGTGTAGCCCGCGTTCCAGCCGCAGCCGTTGACGATGTCGTGTGGGACGCGACCGGTGTGCTGCTGCAGGGCCCACAACACCCAGCGGGTGTAGCCCGAGGAGCAGTCACCGATCGCGAGCTTGGGAATCTGTTTGCCGGGCGGCCAGAAGATCCGCTTGCCGAAGACGGCGTCGACGCCCTGCCAGCGTAGCGGCCCCTGGGTGTACTGCTCCTGGCCGTCGAGCTTGTCGTCCTGGATCGCGATGCGCTTGAAGGCCTCCTCGAAGGTCGGCCGCTGCGGGAACTCGGTGAAGAACATCGCGCGCACGGGAGCGGTCAGGACGCCGGTCTCCGTGACCTCGGGGTAGAGCTTCTTGCCGGTCTTCGTCTTGCGCGTCTCGGCGTGGCGAGTGATGCGCTGCAGCACCTTCTGCGCCGGCGCCCCGAGCGGGGAGTGCAGCGTCGGGTCGAAGCCGTCCTCGCCCTTGGCCTCATCGACGAGGCCGTAGCGGTTGAGGTAGCGCGGCATCCGCTGGCGGAACGGCCAGGTGTCGAGCGTC
>Ga0207669_10000163_pt1 | contig 32032 bp, 44 predicted proteins | sample KBSM33metaG_FD_184329 | JGI IMG/M metagenome (GOLD analysis project Ga0207669, IMG submission 184329) | Miscanthus rhizosphere microbial communities from Kellogg Biological Station, Michigan, USA - KBS M3-3 metaG (SPAdes) (version 2) | ecosystem: Host-associated > Plants > Roots > Rhizosphere >...
CAGCGGTCGACCTCGCTCGAGCCCGGCGCCGTGGCGCGGTCGAGGTCGGCATGGAATTGCGCGAGGTGCTCGAGCGTCGGGCGCGCCACCTGGTGCGGTGCCTCCGGCCCGGCGCTCGCCTGGATCTTGCCGTCCACCCGCGCTGCGGTCTGCGCAATGGTCGAGCCCTGGCGAGCTGCGCGGCAATGGTTCCTCGCCACGTTGGTGGAGTCGGAGGAGTCGAACGGATAGAGGTGGGCCATCTCCTGCGCCCGCATCATGTGAATGCGCGGCCGCACATAGGCGCCCTCGCCGTCGATCTCCCACTGGTCAATCGCGGCGAACACCTCGGCGATGCGAGCGCGCCAGGCCGCCGACCGCGGCTTGGCATAGGCGCCGCTCGAGCCGATGCCGACATAGCCGAACCCCTCGCAGAGGTGGAGCAGGTAGCCGATGGACTCGTGCATGTGCCAGATCGGCATCACGCGGTCGGTGTCATCGAATAGGTAAGTAGTCTCGGCAATCAACTGCGCGTTCTGCTGCTCGGTGCCGTCGATGACATCGGGCAACACCGCCACCGCCTGCGGGCAACGGTCGAGGATATCGTTTGCCCACTCGGCAAAGCCCTCGAGGTAGGCCTCATCGTTCATGGTGTCGACACCGGATTGCCAGGCGCTAAAGGCGCCGTTGTCGACCAGGAGGATGCCCTCGCTGCCGACCAGGTCGATGGCCTGGTCGAGCTGCTTGCCGAGCTTCTGGCGGGTGCCGTAGCTCACGCAAAAGGAGGCGCCGCGGAGCTGCTCGAGCGCAGGCATCGGGTTGAGCGGCAGGCCATAGATGGTGGTCTTGTTCATTTGCTTTTGTCCTTGTTTTCTCGGTGGCCGCGTCAACGGCCACGCCCCCAATATAGTGTCCCGGCCATGTCCTGGCAAGCGTAATGCGCACCCATGCAGCTCAATTCACCTCGGTGCGGGTGGCTCAATGATTACAAGGGCTTAGCAACCGGCCATGCAGCTCGGTGCGCAATGCACGTGCCCTATCGCGGCCTGCCAGCCGGGCGCGGCAATGCCGATTCCATGCGGGTTTAGCCCCGGTCAGCCGTGCCCCATGCCCCGGCCATGTCCCGGCCAGCAAAAAGGCCCCGGTTTCCCGAGGCCTCCTGGCTGCGGTCGATGACCTTGAACGGAGTTTTGCCTACCAGGCGCCAGGCCTGGCCGAGGAGGGCCGCAGGTCACCTTTCGTTGCGTCGATGCCGCCGCCCACCGGCGTAAGCCCCCTCCTCGCTTTAGTCCTCCGGCGGCGCCGTCCAGGCGCTCGCCGCCGCAACGATGGCTTGGATCTGCGGCAGCACCGCCACCAGCTCGGCCTGGCATTGCTTGAGGTTGCGGCCCCAGACCTTGCGGCCGCCGCCTGGCATGCCCTCGAGCGTCATCACCAATTCGGCCGGGGAAAGCGACCGCGGCAGGGCGAGAAACTTCTGACACAACACCCCAACGTCGCGCACGATGGCGATGATGGCGCGCGCCGCCTGCTCGTTCTGCCCCTTGATCTTGTCGGTCAGGCGATGCGTCTGCACGAACCCGTGCTGCTTGTGGAACACATCCAGGCGAGTCCAGCCGGGGTAATCCGGGTGCGGTTCGTTGGCAATTTCCGGCCCCGGCTTGCCGATCTCCTCGCAGGTGAATTTAGGCAGCGGTGGCGGCGGCGGCTTGACCGGACCACGCGGATCCAACCGCGGCTTGCGCGGCTTGTATTTCAGCGGACGCAGGCCTCGACTTGTCTGCACCTTTTTCGGCTGCTTCGATGAATCTGAATCGCACTGTGCGATTGAGACTCTCGATTCACGCAGTTTTCGCACATAGCTTTCGACAACCCCGGCCGCCTTGGCAACGTCAACGTTGCTCATGGCCTGCCCGCGCTCGGTTTCGAGGAGCTGGCGCACCGAAAATTCCTTGTCTGCAGGGCTGCGCTTCAAGCCCTCATGCGCCTGCGCCTGCACCGCCCACAGCACCACCTGCTCGCGGTCCTCGGCTGGCGTCACCCGCACCTTGATCAACGCCGTACCGTTGAGCAGGTAGGCTTGCTTGCGCAGGAACCCATCATAGACCAGCAGCTCGCCCCCGACCTCGGCGCAATCGAGCGGCGGGAAATCCGAGCCGTCCCGCATCAGCGTGGCATAGGCCCGGATGGTCTTTTGCGGCAACACCTGCCGCATCTGCAGATCGGAATAGCAGGCCGCCTTTTCGGTCGGCACCTCGATGAGACGGTAGATCCGTTCGTCCTTGCTCAACATCGCTTGTCCTCCTCCTAGAAAAGGGAAAGGGCCTTGCGGCCCCTTCCCCCTAGTCCTGCCGTTTCTTCTATTGGGCAGCTTCCTCGACGGCCGCGGCATCTTCAAACCGCGGAAACGTTTCGTCGACGCGCACCTGCACGGCCTTCATGGCCTGGTGGATATGCCAGGCACCGAACGCCTTGATGATGTGCGCCAGGATCATCGACACCGAGGTGAGCTTGCGCTTGCCCCCGGCCGGGATCGCCCCGTTGTCGGAATCCTGGTAGGTCTTGAGCTTCTTGCGCAACGCAACAAGCGGATTGCCTGCCGTGTTGGGCCCGTCAGCCTCGGCCGCTATCAGGCCGCGCATGAATTCGTCCAAGGTGTCCTCACCGAACAAGGTCAGGATCTTGAAGGCGACGAATCCGGCAACATGCTCGCGCAGCATGATCTCGATGGCGCCGGGATACTCCGAGGCCACCAAGCCAACGGCCTCTTGCAGCCCGTCGTGTGCCACCAGGTAGCGCAAGACCTCGATGGGCGAGGCCTTGTTCATGTGGCCTTTGCTCGCAGGCGTCATCACGCCTGCGTCATAGTGCCGGGCCAGCCGGATCACCGCGGTGATTTCCCGCGCTAATCCATTGTGCCCGGCAGTCTCGAGCGCATCCGCCGCCGACCTGATTTTCGAGTTGTCGATATAGGCAAACCCGTTGTTGATCTCAGGTGCGGTTGCCACGACATAGGTGCGGAACGTAACGCCCGACAGCAATCCTGCCCAAGCGCGATGTTGCCCATCACGGTCCTGCAGGATGATGGTCTGGCCGGTCGGCTGCCAATCCCCATCGATCATCATCTGTGCATAGTAGGCCACAGCGTTGAACGATGGAGTCCGGTTCGCCTTGTGCATGACCGTGCGCCGGAGAAACGCTAACGAATGCTCCGGCGTCCAATCGTGCCAGCCGTCGCCCAGAGTAATCGACTCCGGTGGCGGCTGTTCGTTCGACCAGGCGGTGAAATCCGCAACAAGCTGCTTGAACTCTTTCGCCGTTGCGGTGGCGAGGTTGAATCCCGCAATGGGATTCGGGGTAGTAGTCGTCTGCATGACGACTCCCTCCTCTGCTAACGAGCAGGGTGCTGGCCCTCATGCGCGAGGCGCTTGCGCTGCTCGACGGTCAGCCTAGACTACCGAATATCAACTTGGCAAGGGACCATGACCGGCACCGCTAAAGATTTTCAAGACCGCCCATTGCAATTGGCGCTCGAAAAGGCTGGCGGTGTCCGGGCGCTCGCTCGCGCGCTCGGCATCAGCCACACCGCCATCCTGCAATGGCGGCGGGTGCCCTATGAACGGTTGCTCGAGGTCGAGAAAATTACCGGCATTCGCCGCGAGACATTGCGGCCGGAACTCTACCGCTAATCAGCCGCAGGTGAGCCGGGCTGGATCCTCGACGCGATAGAACCGAACCGAGTCCACCCGCAGCCACACCGAACCGTCCTTGCGCTGCAGCAGCGGCAGGCCGCCGCAGGTGCCGCGCACAATCGCACCCTCCCACTCGCCCGAGGATGACGGCACCACGATCACAATGAACACCGCCGCGAGCAGTATCGAGGCGCTCACAATCCACACCGCCAGCGGCCACCATTGGATCATGGCGTGCCCTCCTGCGCGCCCGGCCGTTTCTTGGAATAGGCCAGCGCGATGCGAGCAGGTAGCACCACCTCCTCATCGCACCGCTGGCAGCAGCGGCCATCGGTGATGGGCCATGCGTCATTCGACCAGCCGAGCGCGGTGATGCCGCAGATCGAGCACACGAATGGCGGACGCGGTTTCATGGCTCGGCTCGCTGCGCCGCATAGATTTCCCGCAGGAGTCGATGCAGCCTTGGCCATTGGCTTTCGGAGAGAGCTGCAATTTGGTTGTCGGGCAGGGCCATAATCATGCGGCCCTTCGAGTCGGGCTGAATGCAGATTTCAATCTTGAGTCCTTTGGTCATGCTCTCTCCTCCTCTGGTCATGGTGCCACCCCACGCATGATGGCCAGCCAGGCCACCGCGGTAGCGAGCACCAGCGCGATCATCACCACCTCGCGGGCGCTCATCGCTTTCTCTCAATCGTGCTGCCGGAATACCGGCCTTGCCCGTCATAGTAATTGGTCGTTGGCCCCACCCGCACCGAGCTGCCGGAGAACCGCCCGGCCCCATCGTAATAGCTGGCACCGTTCGGGCGGCTCACCGAGCTGCCCGCAAAGCTGCCGTTGGCGTTATAGAATTGCTTGCCCTCGGCCCTGGCGCAGCTCACCACCGCCCACAGCACCACGCCCCACACCAGCGCCCGCTTGAAGCACCACCAGCCCCACAGCGCGGCGGCCTGGCGGGTGTCCTGGTTAATCTGCGCCAGGCGGGCACGGGCAATCTCCACCTCGAGCCCGGCCAGCTCCTCGAGCAGCGCGTCGGCCGTGGGCGGCATCGGGCGCCGCCGACCGGGGAATTGCACCACGCTCATCGCCCGCCCTCCTGCTCGAGGGCGCGCATGGCCTCGGCCACGGTCGGGTGCCGACTGATGATCACGTAACCCGCCACGTATTCCTCGGTGATGACATAGGGCTGGCCGTCCCAGGCGTCCTTATCATAGGACACGCCGCGATGCAGGCACGGCCCGAGCTGGCCGATGTGGCCAACGGGGATTTGCTTGCGGCCCATTAGATCCTCCAATCGGCGTGGCCGAAACAGGCCGCCGGTGCTGGTGTTGGCAGATAAACGATGGTGGCCGTTGCTTGCGCCGCCCGGCCGAGCTGCCAGCCGGTGAACGGAAGTAAAGACACGGCTGCGAGCAGCAGCCCCGCGATTAGGATTTTCATTGCCTGAGTCCTTGGTTGCGGCGCGTCATACGCCGGGGTTCACACATATATACGGTTGCCAGCGGGCGGGCAAGCGGCGTATATACGAGTCCGATGACGCCCAAGGACAAGCGGCGGCCGCGCCGAGGTGGGCCGCGTAAACTCTACACCACCCGCATCTTGCTTTCGCTCGCGCCGGGCGTGCTCGAGCGCATCGACCGCGTGTTGCACCAGGATGAGAGCCGCCTGGCCTTCATCCGCGCTGGCATCGAGCGTGAGTTGGCGCAACGGGGATATAAATGATGACCGTTGAATGCCACCCCATCGCACCAGGCGAGGCCGGTCGTCAGGAGTGGCTCACCTGGCGCAGCCGCGACATCACCGCCAGCCGGGCCGGTGCCCTGTTCGGGTGCGACATGCCCGACAAGAATCTAACCGTGCTGCGGCTATGGGCCGAGCACCGCGGCGCCGAGTTTCACGTGAAACCGGAAAATAAATTCATGCGGCGCGGCCGCAAGCTCGAGCGCCTGGTGGGCGAGGAGGTCGAGGAGCTGCAGCCAGCATGGAAGATTCACCCGGTCGGTTGCTATTACCGCGATGCAGATTTGCGCCTCGGCGCCACGCCTGACTTTTGGGTGCTCGGGGATCCGCGCGGCCGCGGTGTGCTGCAGGCAAAAACGGCGGGCGGCAATGTCATCGCCTCGAAATGGGATGGCGGCCGGGTGCCACCCGATTGGATCCTCTGGCAGGTGCGCACCGAGATGCTGCTCACCGATGCGGCCTTTGGCGCCATCGCCGTGCTGGATCCCTTTACATGGGATTGTCACCTTATCGAGGTCGAGCGCGACCAGCTCGCCGAGGTGGCGCTGGTCGCTGCGGTAGCTGAATTCTGGAAGCACGTTGCCGAGGGCACCGAGCCGCCGGTGGATTTCGCCCGCGATGCCGAGGCGGTGAAGGCGCTCACCGCGCGAGCTGTGCCCGGCGAGGTGCGCGACCTGACCGGCAACAATGAATTGCCCGAGCTGCTCGAGCAGCGCGCCCGGCTGATGGCCTCCATTAAGGTTATGGAATCGCGGTGCGAGGCCATCGAAACCGAGTTGAAGTATTTGCTCGGCCCGGCCGAGCTGGCCACCGGCCTGCCGGGCTGGCGCATCACCTACAAGACCGAGCACCGGAAGGAATACACGGTTAAGGCCAGGAGCGGCCGCGTGTTGCGCGTCTATAACAAGCGAGAGGAGGGCGAGAAATGAAGCAGCTTATTGAACACCAGCCCGATTGCACCCCGCTACATCCCTGCGCGGCCTGCGAGCTGGTGGCCTGGCTGCGCGAGAAACTCGAGCCGGAGGATTTTAGCCACCTGGTCGAGCGCCTTAATGAACTCGAGCCGCCAGCATCAAAACGGCCACGCAAACGCAACCGCAGTTCCGCACCCAAGGAGGCCACGGCATGACCGACATCACCACCATCGCCGCGGGCAAGCCTCCCATGGTCATGCTGCGCGAGCGTTTCGAGGCACGCAAAACCGAATTAAAAAACATGCTGCCCTCGGATATCTCGCCCGATGTTTTTATCCGGGCGTTCACCACCGGCGCCACGCTCAACCCCAAGATCCAGGCCTGCACCTGGCAATCAATATGGGATGCCTGCATTAAGGCGGCGCGCGCCGGGCTGCTGCCGGATGGAGTCGAGGGCGCCATTGTGCCGTTCAAGGCAGAGGCGCAATGGATCCCGATGGTGCAAGGCGTGCTGCGCAGCGCGCGGCGCTCCGGCCAATTGGCCTGGATTGATGCCAACGTCGTGCGCCAGGGCGAGGCGTTTGAGTATGCCATCACGCAAGACGGCCCGCGCTTCCGGCATGAACCGGGCGAGGATTTTAATGCGCCCATCCTGCGCGCCTATGCGGTGGCGCGAACCAAGGACGGCGCCTTCTATTCCGCGGTGATGTCAAAGGCCGAGATCGACAAGCACCGTTCCTATAGCCGAGCCGCCCGCGAGGATTCGCCGTGGAATTCCTGGTATGAGGCGATGGCAATTAAAACCGCCATCAAAGGCCTCGGCAAATTCCTGCCATCGGTGCGCGATGCCGTGGCCGATGACGACTCATTGGCCGAGGTGTCGGATCCGCCGCGGCTACCAGCTCCGTTGCCCGCAGAAATCTTGCCTGAGTCTGCGGGTGCGTCACCGGAGGGCGGCGCGCCGGGCGCGGTTGTACACCCCACCGCACCGGCCGCCGTCAGTACGGAGCAGGCCGAGCCCGAGCGCGAGATCCTGGTGGCGTACAACAATGGCGCCGATGCCAGGGCGAGCGGCGAGGCGCGCAAGAATGTTCCCAAACACTATCGCGAGGCCGACCGGGTGCGCGAGCAAATCGCCTGGCTGGCCGGGTTCGATTCCAAACCGATTCCGACATTCGAGGAGGAGTAGCCGATGGCCGACAAGCCCGCACCCATGCCTAAGGTCACCCCGATGCCGCCACCGGCGGCCAGGCCCAACCGCGTCCAGCATGACGCCTACGCCGAGGAGGCCTTGCGCGCAGCTCAACGCCACATCGACCAGATCCAGGAGATCGACCGGCTCGGCCAGGAGCTTGAGGAGTGGCGCCGCCGGGCCCAGCTCGCCGAGGCCGAGGCCCGCCGCCTCGACCAGCGCAATGAGGATCTGCAGGGCATGCTCGAGCGCGAGCGCGAGCGGCTCACCGATGAGCGAGACGCCTACCGCAACCGGGTCAATGCCCTGGTGGCGGGTTTCCACACCGCGGGCGGCATCATCCTGCGGCTGCTCGAAACCGCGCAGGGCGAGGTGCGGCCAACGGTGAACCTCACCACCCTGGCGGATGAGGTCGACCGCGTGCAGAAGGCACAGCTCGAGCTGCCCGATGGCTCGCCCGATGAGCCGATGCCGCGGGCGGTTACCGCGGGCCCGCGCTCCGATGGGTAGCGGGCGTGTCTATACCGGCCACCGCAAACCGGATGGCTCGACGGTGGTGCACGTCATCGGGCGCGATGGCGACTCGCGCCGCCTGCGCCTGCATCCGTCCAAATGCAACCACAGCCCCACCGGCTTTGAGTGGGGATATGGCGGCAGCGGGCCCGCACAGCTCGCCTTCGAGATTCTGTTTAATGTTTTCGAGGATTCGGATCTCGCCTGGCGATTGCACCAGGCATTTAAGCGCGAGCGCATTGCGGCATTGCCACGCCATAGCTCCTGGCACATCGGCGAGGGCGAGGTGATCGTGTGGGCCGCCAAATTCGCCGGAAGCGAATGGCCTTAGGCTGTTTAAAACGAGGATAAATTGACCGACCAACCGTTAACCGATGCCGAGGCGTTGCTGCTGCACCGCATGCTGGCCAACTATCACGCCGTCATCGCAGCCACCACCCGAGTCGCCACCCGGTTTGATTACCATGACGATCTCGCCTGGCGGCTCGGGCATGAGGCCGACCGATTGCAGGATGAATTAGTCGACCGAGGAAGAAATGCACACCCTTGAAAACGCTTTGCTTATGCTCGCCGATGAATGCAAGCACCAGTATCACAGCCCCGAATGGCTCGCCGATACGCTGCGCGCCTTTGCCGGTGCCGCCGCGGAATATGAGCCGCCGGTAGGCATGCAGGATCCGCTCGAGCAATTTAACCGGCAGCTCACCGAGGCCTGCGAGCGCAGGCGCGTGGTGGTCGAGGTGCTCGAATTCGCCCGCCGCAAACGGCGCCTCACCTGGCCGGAATTCCGCACCTGGTATGTGGGCGTGAACACCGAGCCGGATGAGCCTAACCAGGAGGCGCCCGACACCCGCCGCCTAAAGGCGGCGCTGGCGGGCCTGGTGCGCTCGGGCACCCTGCGCCGCTATGGTCGCTGCGGTTATGAATACGTGCCGGAGCGGCAGCGTAGCGGGCCGCGCCCGGTTGACGCCGAGGCGCGGCCCTAATCACCACGGCGCAACCAGGCCCAAGGACATAGGCCCGTTGCGGCGCTCGGTGACTGTTCGGAAATCTAATGCAATGCGGGAGGATCTGAAAGATGGCCGGGTATGTGTTGGCCCACGGCTATTGCTTTGGCTGCGGTGCCTTGTTCTCATTCAACCCGGTGCACGTCCCGAGCATAGGCGTGCACGGCGTGCGCGAGCCGGTGTGCCGGGCCTGCGTCGAGCGCGTCAATCCGCAGCGCATCACCAACGGCCTGGCGCCTATCGAGCCGCACCCGGAGGCGTATGAGCCCTGCAGTGAAATCGAGCTGCACTATGATTGACCGGCTCGGCCTGGTGCTGGCGCTGGCCGTCATCCTGGCGGTGCTGGCGAGCTGTCAGATGCCGCTGCGCTGACAAAATAATGGCCCCGGAGTCGCATCGCTGCGAGGCCGAGGCCCGTCATGCATGGCGCCAGGGTTTGGGGGGACAATAACCGGGGTAACCAGGCGATGACGTTGGCCCCGGTTATAGCACAGATTTTTAATCGGTGGGCGACTCATCCTCCTCCGGCTCGAGGCCCGCGAGCGTCTCGCTCACCGCGCCTGCCGTCTGTGCCAGCTCGGCCAATTGCGCCTCGGCCTCGGCCGGATCGTCCTCGGCAAGGGCCTGCCGCACCAGCTCGGCCAGCTCCTCGATGCGTTGCGCAGCCGCATGTAGCGAAGCGATTTGCCGTTGCGTTGTCATCGGTAGCCCTCACCACTTTAGAACGGGAAAGCTGACATGGCCGAGCGCACCCGCAACCCAAACGACAAGCAGGATCAGGCAAATCAATCCGACAATGATCTTGGCAAATTTCATCACCATCGGATCGATGGCAACGCCGAACCAATCGCGCACCACCCATAGGATCGCATAGGCGATGCACAGCACGATGGCGATATAGAGCAGCAGATATAGAAACGATATCAGTAAGCCCATCCGAACCTCCTATCGTCCGAGCAGCACCAGCACGATGACGATGATGGCAACGGCGAGCGCGAACCACGCGACATTTTGGGCAAATGCTCGCCAGGCCTGGCGGGCCATCACATAGGCTGCGGCGCGCCGACCGGGCTAATGGTGCCCGCCACTGCCTCGCCCGCCACGATCTCGATGTCCATGGTGGTGACCAGCTCGCGCGTGCCCTCGCCGAGGTCGGCATCGGCGCTGCAGCTCACCTGCACCTGGCCGACCTGGCCGTTTGGCGTAACGGTGGCGCGCGTGCTGTCATTGGCATCAACGTCCACCGTCGCGATGTTGGCATCCGAGGTGTCCCAGGTCACCGCGCCATCGATGTTGGCCGGGTTGCCGTGCGAGTCGACGTAGGCGACTTGCACCTGCACCAGGTGATCATTCGGGAGGGTATAGGCCATGTCCTGTCCTTTCGCTGTGATGGTGAATCGATCATATGTGATCGTGATAAGCGCGTAGCCTTCCGGCTCAGTAACGAACTTGAGCGTGCCGCCGAGCTGAAATTGAACCGTGCTCATTCCTTGCTCGCGCAAGATGGTGGATCCCACGCAACCGCCAGCTTCCTTGCCCTGGAATGGGCATTGATGGCGTTAGTAGTCCCTACCTGCGCTCGCTGTGGCTGCGAATTAGTTGGATCCCTCTGCCAAATCTCAAACAGGTGGGCCATTGCTTCCACCAAGCCCTTATCAATGCCATCGAACGCTAGTTGTCTCACCCGCTCCCGCTCGGTGGGATCGACACAGTCGTAAGGCACCTTGGATTGCGCCTCCAATAGCGCCAGCAGAAGGAGCGTGACCACCACGGTGATCACACCGACTGCGAGAGCTATCCATCGGTCGCGAGTCATGGCCTGGCTTTCGATTCGCGCTCTCGGTCTTCGATTGCTTTCATGCTTCTAATGTAGGCGTCGCGCGCGTTGCGCGCACCTACTACTGCCTTCGGTGGAATGCGCGGCTGATAGGCGTCAGTGACCCAAATGCTGTAGAGCTGCATGATGTGCTTTTTAAAGGCTTCGTCTAATGCCTGCCGTTCTAGCGCGTCGATGTGATCATCGTATTTCGACGGCGGCACCGGAGTGCCCTGCGCCCCCGCCTCATCCCATCCGCCGGTGAGATAGCCGATGATGGCGAGCGCAAACAGGATCGCAAGCACGATGATAACCGTCAGCGCGACGCGATGTCCGATGCTGATGCGGTTAAGCAATCCCATCGACATACTCTTGCACGGCGCGGAACATGGACTCCGAGTCTTTTTTCAGCTCGGTTTCGTGGCGGATAATTGGGCCGTAGTGATTGGCAAGATTCCGCAGCGTCAATGCGTGCGACTCGGCAGCGAATGCGGGCATGACCTTGCACATGAGCTGAAACTGCTGACCGCGCCCCGAGCCGTAGCAATCCCAATCGCTGCTCGAGCAGGAGACATCCACCGCAAAGGCCATCAGATAACCCGGCGATTGCCGCCGCGCATACTCATCCATCAGCCGATCAAATTCCGGGTTGCTGGCACCGGCGGCATTGTATGAGGTCTGGAAAGCTCCGGCCTCGCAGGTTGTGCTGTCATAGTTGGAAGCAGATTGATCCCGACCACAGCAATGTTGCCCGCTCGATTCCCGCATGCCGCTGCCGAGCATTAAGGCGTAGAGATTCCGCAGCACGTCCGCGCCTGCCTCCTCATTCGACAGGCCCAACGCGGTAAAGTCCTTGCGGTAGAGGTTGAGCGCATCCTTATCCGAGTCGGTCCTGGCCTTGGCCATGTCGAGCGCAGCCGGATGCCCGGCCTTGAGCTTGAGATAGGTTTGTGCGAACGCCAGGGCCATGCCTTGAATGTATCCGGTCGGCGCGACGCCGCGGTCATCCCAGGAGTAGAAAGCAATATCGCTATCATTGGCGAGCCGCGCGATCCGTTCCCGGTCTGCGACCGAGAGCGCATCGGGTGGCGGTGGCGGCAACGGTATCGGCTCGGCGTCCTCATACAATGCCGTCCATGTTTCTTGCCCTGCAATGCCGTCGACCTCGAGGCCGCGTGACGCCTGGTAGCGCAACACGTTCTGCTCGGTCGCTGGCCCGAAATCACCATCTATCGTGTCGGTGAAATTCGGGATCATGCGCTGCAGATCCACGACATCCGGCCCGCTATCGCCGCGCTCGAGCATGGGGCGATCCTCAACCGGAATCTGCGGCACGTCACCGGCAGCGGTCGGCCAGATCAGCCCGACAACCTCGGCAGGATTATACGATTGCACATTGACCTGGTCGGATTGATTGCCGCCCCTGCAGCGGTACCAACCGTCGTCGTCCAGCTCCTCGAATAGGGTGACGTGGCCACCACCCTCCCTTTCCTTTACGACAACGCAACCCTGCACCGGAGCGCCGATGAGCTGGCCGCCGCCATGCATCCATGGTTTCCACGATAACGCCCACATCCACTTGTCCGTATCGGTCGGGCCCCAGGGTGGGCGAATGTCAGCGACGGCCATGCAGAATGCGGCAGTCAATCCGCACCAGGCCGTTTCGTCGTGTTGGTACAGATCGCAATAGCTTTGCATGTCCGGGTATTTCCGGGCGATGTACTTTGTCATAGCGAGGATCCGCGGATTATCCGCATCGCCTGGCGCCTCGGTCAGTCCGGTGATTGATCGCATCACTAGCAGCCAGGGCGCGACCTCTGGTTTTTTCTCGGGCATGGTGTTGTCCTTTTGCATCATCACGTGGCGCGCCCCGGCGCAGGGCGGCCGCCAGCCGATCATAGAATGCGAGCATTGCGCGGCGGCTTTCCTCGCAGCGTTGGCAGCTCATCGCCGCTGCGTCCGCAATGTGCCGGGCATTGGTCCCGGCATCATCACGATGGGCCGATGGCGAGTTGCGTGCACCACCGGCACCGGCGCCGGTCGCGGCGGCAGATTGGCGGGAGGCGTCACCGGAGTCATCGGCGTTAACGGCTGAATCACCGGCAAGATGCGAACGTGCATCGCCAGGCGTTGGCGCGCCACCCAATCCTCCGCGGGCGCCTGGATGACCTGGCGCTGATCCGCGAGCCATTGCGTACCGCCGACCATTGCATCATTCCTTTTCCGGCGGTGGCTGCGGCGGCATGATTGGCGGCAGCTCTGGCGGTGGCGCTGATGTTGGAGTCTTTGCGCCTGCCCTTCCGAATGGAGTCATGACCATTTTCGGAACACCACGCGCGGCCGCGGCCTCGGCACCGTCACCGAACAGCATTGACTTGGCCCACGCCTCGCGCGCGGCTCGGTCAAATTGAATCATGTCCTTCCAATCTTCATTCGGTGTGGTCTGCCGCTGCTCGGCCTCGGGGAATGTTTCCACGAAATCGGCGGGCAATTCCGGTGCGGTGCGAGGAGCTGCTGCCTTGGGATCATCAGCCATTTTTGAGTCTCCATTCGGCTTGGCGTTGCTCGGCCTGGCGCCTGTTTTCCGCCAGCGTGTCCTCTTGCTCTTGCTTGGCAGCGTGCCAGGCATCGACATATTTTTGATAAGGTTCGAAATCGTCAATCGGCGTGTTGGCCTTGAACTCCGAGGCGTTCGGTGGATTGACATATTCGATATGCCCGGCGGCGCCGTCCCATTGAATCACACTGATGGCCGGATCGAGTCCGCTGCAATCGACGGTTAATCCCACGCCGTCAACGACAACGATATTATCGGGCCGAACGATTGTTTCGCTCATCGCGGATTTCCCTCGGTGGTTCATGCATAGGTAAAGCAACCTGGTCGTTTAGCTTGACCATCTCATTTCTGAAACTCTCGACCGCGGCGCCGGTTTGCCGCTGCTGCTGGCTGTTCTCAATCAACAGGATTGGAAGCCAGGCTAGCGCACACTTCCACATATCCAATTCTTCATTGCTCTGCGGATGCTTGCCGCGCACCTGCACCCACAACGGACACTTGTGGCACACCTTTGATGTGTCCACCTTGTGCAGCGGACAAATCAAACCCGCATCGGCGCGCGGAATTTGCGGCATTCGCTACCCTCAATTCTTGCTGCAAATGATGGTGTCAACATAGGCCACGCGCATGTCGAGCCCGTGCGAGTGCGAGTTGCTGCCGCCGGTGTTTGCCAAGCCCTGCAAATCAAACCCATAGGCGGCACCCGCATCAAAGGTATATGAGGGCCAGGAAATCATCGCCGGTGAATTGCCCGCAATGCCGTAGTGAGTATGCGATGGCATTTGCGCCGCCGACAAGGTCATGGCATCGGTTGCGGTGCGGCCGAACAGCGTTGTGAATCCGAGCGAGCCACCACCCGTTCCTCCGGTCGTTCCCGAGACAACGCGCAGGGCCTTGTTGTCGTGCGTTGTTAGCTTCGTCCATCCCACCGGCGCCGCGGCCTGCACAAACAGCATCGTTGTTCCTGGTGGCCCGACAATGGACGCTGCCACGAAACCCGTTGTTGCGACCTTTGCCGAGCTGTCACCGGCTGGCGGTGGTGTCGCAACCGTTGGCGCCCCTGGCAGCACCGCGTTGCTGGCAATGCCGAGCTGGCTACCAACGACTCGCAAGGTCGCATCATTGGCAATCGCAACACTCGAGCCAGCAATGAGGAGCGGAGCTGTTGCCGCCGATATGATGCCCGGCGGTCCCTGCGTTCCTTGCGCTCCTACTGGTCCCTGGTTCCCTTGCGGCCCCGGCGGCCCGGCAGGCCCGACCGCACCGTCCGCACCGTCCGCCCCGGCCGGGCCGGGCACACCCTGCGGGCCGATGGGCCCGCCAGGCGTTCCGGGCGGGCCAGCCGGGCCCGCCGGTCCATCCGGCCCCGCGGGCCCCAGCGGCCCCGCAGCTCCTGTTGGTCCGGTTGGTCCCGCAGGCCCGACAGGCCCCTGCACGCCCTGCGTGCCGGTCGGCCCGATCTGCCCGCGCTCACCGGAAAGATTGATCGTCCAGTTGTTGAACGTGCCGGTGCCGCCAATCAGATCGACCGTCATAATCAGCGAGGTGCCGCTGTAGGTCGTAACCTTTCCTTCCACCCAATTCGACGGCGAGGCCACCGAGGTTGCGCGCGCTCGCGCACCAACCGAATAGGCAAGACCGGATTGCGTGACGAAAGTTAACGGGCCGGTCGCAACAATGTTTGAGGATACCGAGGTGGCCTTGTAGCCCGGCCCGCCCGCTGGCCCCGGATCCCCTTCCGGGCCTTGCGGGCCTGCAGCTCCGCGTTGGCCTGGCTCGCCTGCCACGCTGATAGTCCAGTTGTCATAGGTGCCAGCGCCGTGCAGCAAATCAATTTGCACTACCAGGTTTTGCACCTCGTATGAGGTTACAATGCCTTCCATCCAGAAGTTGACGGGATCGTCGGTGAATGCAGCTCGCACCCGAACGCCAGGCAGGAAGCCAAGGCCGAATTGCTGCATGACAAAGTTGATGGGCCCGAGGCCAATCGTCACCGTCGAGGCTGATGTGCCTGCGATAACCGGGCCGCGCGGCGCAAACGGCGCCGTCGCCACAACAGCGATGGTGTTGAGCGTTTCCAGCTCAATGTTAGTTACGCCGGTGATGGCCATTTGGTCACACCCTCAACGATGGTTAATTGTAATTGCATTATCTTGCGCGAGAACTTGTCATCGCGGCCGACCACATCGCCGATATAGTCGCCAGGCACCTGATGTTTCATGTAATCCGCCAGGATGTAGAAAACGAAATAGCCGTAATCGGGAGGCACTCCCACCGATAGCGAGCCGTCATCCGAATTGGCAGATAAAACCACCTCATGGTTTCCCAAGGCGCGGCGAATTTCCATCTCGAAATAGATGTCGCGCAAATCAACTTGTGCCGGATTCAAATCGTTGTCATCGACCGGCGCAACATATTTAACCGTGTCGATCCAATCCTCATTGTTGCCGGTCTGCACCTCGAGGAGGATCAGCGGCAGCGCAAGCAAGTTACTCATGGTCAATCATCCATACACTGACGATGCATCGACAGCACCGTCGATGTTGCCGGGCAGGTAGTAGGGCCCGCCACCGTTCACCACTATCGATGAATTGTAATAACCGAGATAGCGATAGCCGTAGGCCGAACCGGCAAATTGACACCAGCCATAGGCAATGTACGCCGTTGAGCCCGAGCAATTCACGAACGCATTCATGCCAACGCCGTGCATATTGATGAGCGTGAACCACAGCCCGATGGTCAGCGATGCGCCAATGGCAAGACCGGCAAAGCCCGCCGATGTATTATACACATCGATGTACCCGGAGACGGTGACGGTGCCGCCGAACGATCCAATACAGCCACCGTCAACTACCGTCACACCAGAAAACGCCAGGTTAGAAATGTAAACATTGGCGCCGTAATTGCACTCGACCATATTCCCCCGCGACGATCTCATATAGACCGTGAAGCCATTCAGCGACACGCTGGTCCCGGATCCGCTCATGACAATAACGCGAGGATATTGACCGCCGCTTTCTGCCGTGCCCTGCACAGTATAGCCGCCTATGTTTGCGCTATCGCCGCGAATTTGAATCGAGCCCGGCAAATCCTGAATCAGCACCGAGCCCTGATATACGCCAGGCACCCCGAGCTGAATGGTCACCGTTCGGCCTGCCGTCACAAAACTACTTCTGACGAAATTAACCGCCGCCTGAATTGTGCGGAAGGCGTGCGCGTCGTCGTTCAATGAACCGTCGTTGTTGTCGTTCCCGGTCGGCCGAACATACAGGATCAAATCGGCCGACAGCTTGAACCATACCTGACTCCGCACCAGCCGGAGCATTTGCCAGTAGGTCGTATTAAACTCAATCAATATGCATTCGTCGGCGAGCACGTCCGAACCTTGCAGCGGTTGGCCGTCATTGCGTTTAACCGCTTGAGCGCCCAGGCCATTGATTGCAATTGTCACCGCGCCGGTGTTGCGATTCTTTAGCTTGACCAGAACGATGTCACCGGCTGACACGGCGGTGATGGCAGGAGTGAAATTCGCAATGACGATGTTCGGCGTGGTGCTGACATCCTCGGCGTAGGGAATATGGATCTGGTAAAAATTACTAATGCCGCCAGCCGCACCGAGGTAGTTCATCACCTGGAAGCGTGTACCGTCATCGACCAGCAAGACAACCTGGCCTGCGCGAATGTCATCAGGTTCTAGCTGCGCCCCGTTCGAGCGAACCACCGGGCGATTGCCGAGCGAGTTGACATTGATCGTCGTTGGCCCGCTGTTGTTGTTGGCGCACAACACCCGCAGCGGCGTGCCCTGGCGATAGGCTTCCAACGCTGGCAGCAATGCCACCGACATTGCATTGACGGCGCCGGAGTCAACGCAGAAATTCACCCATTGGCTGCGCGCCGAGCGCGTGAGCTGGTGCAAATCATTGTCGGTCGGGACTAGGTCGCTATCCAAAATATAATTGACGATCTCACGCTGCGGATATTCCGCGGCCGCGGCTGGCAAGATAGATCCTTGCCGCGCAATTGACGGATCGCCATTGACGTATGGAGCATCGGGATCGTTCACGCCATAGGGAGGTGCGTATTTCATAGTTCAGTCCCTCGATATTTTAGGGTGTGCCCGCGAACGATCCGCCGGTCGACAGCAGCGAATAGTCGTAAATGATTCGGGTGTGGGCCGGTTGCCAACGATTGAGCAGGCATTCAAGGTCGGTCGCGAGGCCGATCTCTAGGTGATGGTCAACACCACACTCGCCCATACCGCAGCGAAACCAAGTCAGCTTGGCGCGGTCGACATAGACTTTCCAATAGAACCGAATTTCAGGCCGCGCGATTTCCCAACGCGGCATTCCGATATCATCGAGCGTCGTTCCGCAGCGGCTAATGCCGACAATCCAGGGCGCATATTCACCGATGCGGATCGTGTAGCCGAGCCATGCTGAGACATCGATAAACCACTGCCGCGACTGCGCGCCGAGCAGCGTCATGTGCAACAGCAGCATTCGGCGCCGGTCGCCGACCGTCAGCGGTTCCTTGAAGCATGGATCCGGCAACCCCCAGGCCCGTTCCCAATCGGGCAGCAGCTCTAATGTTTTGCGCGGGTCCGATTCCTGCTCGAGCAAATCAGCGGCGCGGCCGTCAACAAATCCCCACACCTGCGCCAGGCCACGGCAGGTTCGATAGAACACCGAGCCGACATCCTCGGCGGGCCAGGCGATGCCCTTCGGTAATAGGTTGAGCAGCGCCCCCGTGTAATCGTCACCCGTGCGCCGGACGTGACGGTCGCGCGGCGGCTCAGAGTGTGACGCCATAGGACACATCCCCCAACACTGCGAGGTGCCCAGGCGAGGGCATCAGGTCATCATTCGAGAATGCGAGATCGAAATGCTCAACGCCTGGCGTGTCCTGAATCGCGTGGTATTTCCAGGCGGCATAGATCGTCGCGCCAGGAGCGGCCCAGCGCCGCAGCATCGCTTGCAGACTCGCCTCGATTGCCGCTCGCATCGCGGCGGTGTCAGGCACCAGGTTGCGAACGTCCACGTCGACGCGCCTTGGGATCGGCGCAACCACGAAGAAATCCTTAACCGCGACCGGCCTCACCTTATCGAGGTAGGCAGTCACGGTTTGAATATCGGCCGCAGCCGGAAAGCCATCGCTCGACGCGCGCAGATCGTCCATCATGAAACGCAGCGTGACGCATCCCATCCCCATCTCGAGCGGGCCAGACCAGGCACGCGTGACGCCCGCGACGGCGAGCGCCCATTGCACATAATCGTTTTGATCCCCGCCCATCGGCGGCTGACGAATGCGCATCAATACGCGGATGCGCAGATCTTCGTCGTTCTCCTCATCGGTGCCGCCCGCCATCGTGATGACCTCGGCGGTGGATCCGACATTCACAATGGGCGGGGTCACCGCCAGGAATGCGCCGGGCTCGGCATTGCCGAGGGTGCCAGGATCGAGCGCGCGCACGGGCACGTTGACCGGCGCGCCACCGTCTGCGGTCATCGCCTCCATGGTGGTTTCGTAGGCTGTGTCGTCGCCCTCGAGCCGCGTTCCCAACGGGATCACAACGCCCTCGAATGTGCCGGTAATGCCGACCTCGCCAACCGCATAGGTCGCCATCTTGCGGCCGACCGTGCCGTCCGCATTGACCAGCCAAATGTCACCGTGCCGGTCGAGCCATTCCGTCTCGGCGGTGTCGGGTAGGAGCTGCAGCGCCAGCCACGCGATATATTGCAGGACATGGTGCGCCAGGCCCGCCTTGGCGTCGGCCATGACGCGCAGCACGTTGTTGCCGATGAATGCCGCGCCATAAAGCGACGCGGTGATATCATCGCGCACCATCTCTCGCACCTTGCGGAGCGTCGGTGTTGACCAGGGCATGAAAGATTCCGAGGATTAGACCGGATAGCCGGTTACAAAACGATCCTTCGCGCCGACCGGGATCGGCTCGCCGGTGACCTTGTCCCATAGATATTGATAGCGCAGCTCAATGAGCCGCCGCGGCCCGCGCCACATGACAATGGAAACGGTGATCTCCTGGCGGCCCGTGCGCTCGGCCTCGACATCGACACGCGAGCAGATCCGCCGGTCGATGAATGGTTGTAACGCCTCGCGATTGTAGGCCTTGGCCCGCACCAGGGTGGCGCTTTCCCAGGAGGGATCATCCGAGATCTTTGAGCGCATCAGCAGCCAATTCTTTGAGCCGATGGGCCAGCCGCCCCATATCGCTTCGGCGTCCATGTCGCCCCACCAGCCGCGGCGGTCCTCGCTGTCGAGGTCGGGCAATGGTTCGTTGAGGTCGGCGAGCGCATCGGTGGCGATGGCGACGCGCACCGCGGTGGCGAGTTCCTCCTCCTCGCTCAACGTGCCATCGGGTTGCTGCAGCCAATCCAGAAACGTGCCGCGCAAATCGACTTGCTGCTGCAGCTTAATGTCGGTCATTGATCCTTGCCCCGGTAATGCTGCTCACATTGCAGGTGCAGCCAAATGAGCTGGCCATCGATGGTGCGCAAGACCAGCTCTTGCCGATAGTTCGGCGGGCGCTCGAGCAAGCTGCCCGCGCCGGGCTCGGTGTCGCACCACACACAGGTTGGTCGCGTAGCGCCCGCCATCGGGATCAATCCTTGCTGCAAATTATCGCGTCGACATAGGCAACGCGCATATCCAACCCGTGCGAATGCGCGCTGCCGCTACCAGTGTTTTGCAAGCCTTGGACATCCATCCCAAAACCAGCCCCCGCAGGAAATTGATATGTGGCATAGCCAATCAATGCAGGCGCGTTGCCAGCGATGCCGACATGAGTATGCGCGGGCATCTGCGCCGCAGTCAGCGACAATGCATCGGTGGCGGTGCGCGCAAACAAGGTGGAAAACGCAACCGTGCCTGCACTGCTTCCGCCGGTTGTGTTGACGATGCGCAGGGCCTTGTCATGGTGCGTTGTTGATTTCGTCCATCCGGTCGGAGCTGCCGCTTGCGGAAACACTAACAGGGTGCCGGATGAAAAACCGCCGCCACCGGCAGCGTTAGCCTTGATCTGCCCGGCTGTTGTTCTATCCCACGTCACCGTGACGGTGTCGGTCAGCACCCGTTCATTCGTCAGCGTCGCGTCGGCGGTTGAGGTGATGTATTCCGCGCCGAGTGGTGCCTTGGCATCGACATATTGCTTGGTTGCAGCTTGCAGCGCCGTCGTCGGATCAGCGGGTAGGTTGATCGGCCCGTTGACCGTGACCGCACCAGTGGAAGCGATCACAACCTGCCCCGTGGTGCTGGCAACTCCACTAGGACGCAGCGCCACGTTGCCAGAGCTTGCTGGCCCAAGAACGGCAACGGTGCCGGTGCATTTGAAACTTGCAGCTTCCACAACGCCACCGGCCACGATGCTAGTGGCGTTCCCTAATGCAACGGATATCTGGCCGGTAACGGTCAGGACGTTCGTGCCGTTGTTCCAGATAAAATTTGCGCTGCCTCCGAACGCGCCGCTGTTGTTGAACTGCACATGAGTGTTGGAACCGCCCGGCGTGCCGCCGCTAACGGTCGCCGTGAGATTGCCGCCGGAAAACGCCAGCCCGGTTGAGACAACAACAGGCGACCATGTGTCGACACCGCTCCGGTAGTAGATCGTGTTGGTGCCGGTCAGCGCCGCGAGCGCGGTCAGATCAGCATCGACCGGCTGATAGCCCGCGAGCGAGGATGCATCAGCCTTGCCCGCTACGGTCGGATTAGCGGCCACCCGCGCGTCGGTGTAGTAGAGATTGACCGAGCCTTCCGGTACCGCATCGGTCGAGCCAGGCGATGGCGAGATCTCGACGTAGACCGTTCCCGACCAGCGATAGATCTTATTGGTGTTAAGCGCGACATAGATAATTCCCGCTGCGCCGGTCGGCGGAAACGCTGCAAGATTGGCGTATTCAACTACGTCATCGACATAGCTCGGGAGCTGCGCCGCGGGCACCTTGGTGGTGGCATCGAGCGAGGCGTAGCCGTTGGCAACACCCTTGTTGGCCGCCAGCTCAAAACCGAACGATGAGGCGTTGACGCCCTGGATGTGCGTCGCGTCGGTCCATTGCGCGATCTGCCCGTTGGTCGGTGTGCCGCTGCTCGAGACGTTACCCGAACCACCGCCGCCGGTCGCAGCGAGCGTGCCTCCGCTAAAGGTTAGGCCGCTTCCAATCGTTATGGCGGCCCAGCTATTCGCGGCCGCCCGATAGTAAATAACGTTGGTGCCGGTGAGAGCTGCGAGCGCCGTTAAGTCTGCGTCGAGCGGCTGCGCGCCGATATCGCTTAAGACCGTTGCGGACGCAACGCCTTGGATCGTGGTTGCCGTCACCCACCGGGCATATTGCCCGGCCGCGGGCGTGCCGCTATTCGATACGTTGCCGTTCGCCGATATGGGTGCAAACGCGCCGCTGCCGCCCACCGCGATGATGCTGGTTGCAACATCGCTGCCGTCGTTGCCCTTGCCGTAATAGAGAACATTGTTGTTCTCGTTAAAAGCCAGCTCGGCATTCGCCAACGTGGCGGGCGGTCCCGCCGCACCCGATACCCGCCGTTTGATTCGGATCGTGTCACTCAAAAGGATCCCCCGTCCAGCACATCACCCGATTTCGCGAGCGCCGGATTCCAAACCTGGTTCCTCCTGCCATAGGTGACATCGTCGCTCGGCGCCTCGGGCACCCCGCCGCCCGATGCGTCGCCGGTCCCGACAAAAACCATGCTGCTGCCAATCTCGGCGGCCGACATTGGTTGCCAGAGCTGAAAGCCAGGCGGTGGCGTATATGGCGGCCACCCCGTGGTCACGTCATAGGCAATAACGCTCGCAATCGTGGTTAGCGCATTGACCGCGGCATTCTTCTGGTTCCGAATCAGGTTGAGTTCGTTGGTGCGTTCCGAGATGCCGCTCAGGATCGCTTGCTGTTCGTCCGTCGCCACATCGACCGGCGCCGTTGCCCCGATTGGGATCCATTGCACGTTCGCCTGAACGACACCCCCGATGGGATCCCATGAAATCCCGTTGAGATAATTGATGCTGGCGTATGTTCCGGGCGCGATCCCATCGACATATGAGAACGTCGCCGTGGTGTGAGCTATGTCTGTATCCAACCCCGTGACAAAACCTGTCCGCAGCTTGTTGTTGAGATTGTTATTGCCGCCGATCCCACCCGCGCTTTGATAGAGTCCGAGCATGGTTTCATTGACATGATATGTCAGCGTGCTTCCTTGGACGACGATCTGATTATTGATCTCGTTCACAATGCCGTTCACCGCACCAATAAAAGCGGTCGAGACGCTAGAATTGCCGTTCGTGATCACGACATTGTTGTTCGCGTCGTTGATCCGGCTGTTGATATCCGCAACCAGCGCGTTGAGCTTAGCAGCGATCTCATCGACCTTGGCCGTTGCGTTCTGGACTCCGCTCAATGAAGCCGCCGCCATTGATGTGTCGCTGGCATCCCACCAGAAATCCCCGGTCGCGACCACATAGTGGAACGGCATCTGTCGTTTGGAATCGAATATCGTATTGATTAGCTCGATCTGAATTTTCTTCGCTTGGTCGAGTGTCAGCCCCGGCAGCAACGATAAGAATTGCTTGAAGTAAGGCGCATAGGGAATGACATCAACGAAGTTTTCGCGCAGTCCGTTTAGATTTTCGCCGTCTAGAGTCTGGTGCTCGATCTCCCCTCGCCCATCGGTCCATTGAACCATCCAGATGTCGGGCGGCAACGCCGAGAAATCCATTCCTCCGTTGACGGATGAATTGTCGACCGCGAACGCCTTGTGATCTGTGTTGAGCCACCAGCGCACCGCGCATCATTCCTTACAATGCTTGTCTTTCTTTTGCAGGATCGGCAGCTCCGACCAATGCCCGTCCTCATCGACCCAAATGCGATTATCCATGAATCGAATGTGTACATGCTTGTCTGTCGCCTGCGATGATTTCTTGCGACTGTCGTAATAGTTCGACACATCGCTGCCGCCACGCTGCGCGGTGTAATACTGCCCATGTTGCGAATAGGTTTGCGTGCCGTTCTGCTCGAGCGCCACCTGCGATTTCTTGTTGTCATCCTTGGCCGATTTCTGGCCCATGGTTTTCTTTTTCTTCTGCGTGCCGCCGCCGCTGCCGCTGCTCGGCGCACCGGCGCCATTTGCTTGCTGCTGCTGTGATGGCGTCTGTTGCTGCTCCTGTTGCTTTTCCACCAGTGCGATGCGCATCACCTTGTCGGAGCGCGTTGAGATATAGGTGCCGTCCTTGGAATAGAGCATTTGCTGCCGGTCATCCTTGAGCCGGTGCTGTGCAACGTCACCCTCCTCTAGCTCGAGCAGGCGGTGGCGGCGGTCGCCAACCGAGATGATGACCGGGTGCGAGCGCGAGCCGTTGAGATAGAGCACGATGGCCTCGGCGGCATCACCCTTCGGCTGCTCATTCTCCTCGCCTGGCGTACCGCTGCCACCGTCGCCGCTATCCTGTTGCTTGCCCTGTTGTTGCTTTTGCTCCTCCTCATCCTGCTTTGCGGGCACCGAGGTGCCGCCATAGTTCTCGGCATATTCCACATCGCTCGCCGTCTCACCGGGGAACACATCAATAAACTTAGCCTCGGCCCATTGCGGCTTTGAATTCAGCTCGCGCAGCGTGGCGCGCGAGGCATAGCTTTGCGCGCGTTGCGAGGCGTTGCGCAGGCTAGTGCGTGTCACCATGTTGCCGTTCCATCAGAATGGCGTATCGCCGCCGGGCGTGCCGGTCCTCGGCGGTGCCGAGGTCGTTGTTGATGTTGCCGATGTGTTGCCCGTCCGCACATCATACTTGCCCTCGCTGCTGTCCTTGTCGTCATCGCCGCCTGGCCGTTTCAGCTCGAGCGTGGTGCGGGTGCCGGATTTGTTGTCCTGCGTAAACGTCGCGCTGACCAGGTCGAGATCCTCATCGACAATTAGCATCGGCGATTTGACGTGCACCTTTTCGCCTGGCGCCCACAGCCCGCCGCCGCCTGGCTTAAGCCAGCCCTGCACCACGATGGTGACTTGGAGCTGCTCGGCGCCGCGCTGCTGGCTTTCCATCTTATTGCGCGAGGTGGTTTCTTGCTTCGTGCCGGGATGCTCGGCCGGTTGCCGATTGACCGCTGCCACACCCTTGCCGCCGGTGCTCACGTTGGATGTGGAACTAGACTTGTTGCCGTGCGTGCCCCCGGCAATCGAGGTTCGCAGATCATAACCGGGTTCCTGGTTCACGCTATCGTTTGGCCCGCCACCGCCCTTGATTGTCATCACCTCGCGGCCCTCGAGGATGTTGACGCCCTCGACCAGGTTCGCGCCGCCGCCGGTCCATTGCATGCGCGCGGTTAGATTGCCGTCCTTATCGGTTCCCACGGTGATGCCGCGCTGGCGCGCGAGCATTTCGATGAAATCGAATTTGCTCATGCCCGGCGGGATCGAGGCGCGCCGGAATGGCGTGTTGTCCAATCCCGTTTTCGGCACCACCTTGATTGGCTTAACCACCTCATCGGCGATGGCCTTCCACGGCTTGTCGCGAAATTCGTTGCCGTTCTTGGTCATCGCCGTGCCATCCACCAGCGCCTTGGTATGACTCACGCCGATGATCTCGATGCCGTGCTGCTCGGCGGTATAGGCCACCTGGCGCGTCTCGACGTAGCCGGTAATGGCCAGCTCGCCCGCCAGGCTGATGGTGCAATGGTCGCCGGGCCGGATTTGCAGGTCGGCGAATTTGCTCGAGAGCGGCTTACCTTCCGACACCGTCAGCTTGAACGTATTGTTAGACTCGCCCTCGGCCAGCTTGACTTGCACCGATTCCCAATCGCGGAAACGCTGGCCATTAACGCTGATCTCCGCGACCTCCTGTTGCTTGAACGCCATTTGCTCACGCGCTCACGGCCCGCAATGTGCGTTGCATGAAAGCCGGGTGCACGATCTTGTTTTCGGCCACCAGCACGTCGCTGCGGTCGCCCTCGCCATAGATGTATTGGCTCACCGCCAGCGCGGGCATAGTTGCCGCCAGCTCATAGCGCAGCATGCGCGGCAGCGGTCGCGCGGTGTCGGTCAGGTAGCGGGTGATGGCCGCGGATAGGTTGATGAAATCCTGGTAGGCCGGGCCGCTCATGGTGTCGGCGATAATGTCCTTGATGATATCAAACCATTTTTTCATCCGGCGCATGGTGGCGTCGACATCGTCGCGGCTAATGAATTGCGTGGCGCGAATGACGCGGCCTTCCTGCGCCAGGGCAAAGATGAGACTGTTCTGCACCACCGAGGTTGCGGCCAGCCCGCTCGGCTTTTCCTCGGTCAATCCCTGGATGACGCGATCCATCCAATTCAACGATATGCCGGAGGTGGTCGCCAGGCGAAAGCATTGCAGCAGCCGGTTAGGAAATGAGCCGTCCATAACGTAGTAGGCGGTGCGTGCGACCAGATCGCCTGCGCGCAATCGCAGCTCGGATCCCGAGCGGCCTTCCTTGCCGGTGAACGCCAGCAGATTGGCGAGGGTGCGCTCGACAATCTCATCGATCTCATCGAATTCGGTTTTAACGCTCATAGGATACCCGCTTGCTGGCCGGATGAGGTGAGCCCGCTGCTTGCCATCGAGCTGCTCATCGAGCTGGCCGCGCTGCTCTCGGCGGCGCCCGCGCTGCTGCTTAGATTGCTGCCAATATCTATGCTCGGCATCATCGCAGGCGATCCGGCCTCAACGAATTGCATATCGAATTCGACATAGCCGCCCGCGGTGCGCTTGTCGCTGTAGGAGTAGCGTTCGCACATCACCAGCATGGCGCCGAGCGTAGGATGGATCAGCATCCCGGCCTCATCGGCCTCGAGCGCGCCGAGTAGGTTACCGATTTGCGAGAGCAGATTGCCGCCAATGCCCTTGTCGCGCAGGATCAGATAGCCGGTGAAATTCCAGCGCACCACCTCACGCCCCATGTCCTCGGAATAGGGTTGATTGCGCTTGGGGTATTGATGCACCACGGTTCGGCGGCCACTCGCGCGGCTCGATGACTCGACATGGAACACCGCGCCGCGAAACGATGCCGGGACAAGATTGTCCCTCCAAACATTGTGGATGTCGCGGATGCTGGCCATGGCTTAGGCCGGTGATTGGATGCGGCCGCCGCCGGTCGGATCCATCTCGCGATTGATGGTCGGTGCGCCGACATCGCCGCTGCTCGAGCCCGAGGCCTTGACGCCGCGCGGGCCGCGCACATTGATGTTGAGCTTGATGCGGCCTGCGCGGGCGCGAGCTGCAAAGCCCGGTCGCTCGGCTTCGTTCTCGCGCTGCTTTTTCAGGTATTCATCAAATTCTTTTTGCGCGCGCTCCTGCTTTTCCTTTTCGCTCACGCTGCCGGGCAATGGTTGGCCCGCGGTCACTGGCGTGCCGTAGGGCAAATCTAGCGACTGCCGCGGATCCGTGGTGCCGCGTTGGTAGCTGGTGCTGGTATCGCCATTGCGCAGCAGATCTTGATAGGCGGGATTCGGTCGCCCGTTCGGTAAGGTCGAGCGAACCTCCTCATAGTGCAAATGGCGTCGGCCGATAATGCCGAGCGGTTGTCCTTGGGTAACGGTTTGGCCTCGCTGCACCAAACTCTGGCCGTGGTAGGCATAGCGCCGAAATACACCATCGGATCCTTTGACCCAAGCATAGTGGTCATAGCCCCCGCGATTGTAACCAACCGCCGTGACTACACCGTCCGTCATCGCCACCGCATGCGTGCCATCCTCGGCACGCCAATCAACCCCCGAATGCGGGCGCCCGCCACGCCGACCGGCGCCGTATACGTTGGAGTCGTTCTCGCCGAATTTTCCGCTGACCGGAGACACAAGACCGTCGGTCGTGCGGGCCGTGTTGGGTTGCGAATTCGCTGGTGAAATTTTCGAATCCGCCGGTTGCACATTCGGATTTGCTGGCGACGCTTGTTGGCCTCGCTTTATCCGCGCACCGGCATCGCGCGCAGCTCGCCATTGTTCGTCGGTGAGCGGATATTCCTCGGAGCTTTTCGTTTCATAGCGCGCCATGGCCTTGAGGAATTTAAGGCCGTCGTCCGACATCAGAAATTCGCGGGTGATCCGGGTGTTGACCGGGATGCCGGTTTGCTGCGCGATCCACGGCGCGTATCCGCCGGGCGTGCCATGGCTCACCCATTTCTCGATGAGATCCCACATCGTTTTATTTGCGTAGAGTGGGCTCTCCATCATCTTGCGGATGACGGCCGCAGCTCCGGCCTGGCCGCTCGGGAAAATCGCGGGCGTATCGTATGGCGTGATCTTTCTGCCCGGCACGCCACCCTGCTGCGCAGCATATTTGTCGTGCCACATATTGAACGGGTTATTGAATCGACGGCCTGCGGGCACCGACTTATCGGCGAGCTGCGCCTCGGTCGGCAGCGGCCCTTGACCAATGCGGAATTCCTCATCCGCGGCCGACACCCTGGTATCGGTCACCCGAGCGGGCGCTGGCGTGCTCGAGCTGCTGCGCGTGGTTCGGCCACCAGGCCCGGCGCTCGAGGCCCGGCGCGGGCTGCCACCACCACCGCCACCACCGCCACCGCCCCTGGTGACGCGACCGGCAACTCCTGCCATCGGCCCGGCGCCCGAGGCGTCGGTGTTCAAACCGAGGGCCGCGACATTCTGCGCCAGGCGGGTGACGTTGGCGGTGACCTCGCTCACCGTGGTTTGCAGCTCGGCGGTGTCGCCCGCTTTCAGGTAGCCAGGCGGCGGTTGCCAGCCGCCCGCCACGCGATAGGGCGCGGCGTTCTCGATGTCGTTATCGAGGCTGCTGCGCCGTCCTGGTTGTGTCTCTTGCGGCGCCGGATAGGCGCGGCCGCGGCGGTCGCGGCCATAGGGTGCGGGGTTGGTCGGTGTCGCCGGTGCGGGCGGCTTAGGCCCACTACCACCGCCAGGCCCGCGCACTGCCGCCCCGGATGGGCCGCCCGGCAATCCCTGCACGCCCGCTGCGCTGCCGCTGCTACCGCCCGCCAGGCTGGTGAATGCGCCCATGCCGAGCAGCGGCACCACGAACGCTGCGGCGCCAATAGCGGTCAATCCGGTACCGATGGCGCCGAGGCGCGTCACCAGGAGGCCGAGCACGGCCGCGCCCGCCACGCTGGCGATGATGGTTTTCCATCCGCCGATTTGTTGGATGATAGGATCCAGCCCGGCAAAGAATTTCGTCAGCGCCTCGGTGATGCTGACAATGCCATCGGTGACCGCTTTCCAATCGATATTAAGCGAGGCCAGCCATTCCCCGAATTGCTTGACGACGGCCGCGCCTGGCCCGGAAACGAATTTGTCGAATGCCTTAACTAGCTCGGTCATCGCAGGCAGCACGGCGATGGCGGCGGTTTTCTTGACGTTCTCGAGCGTGATCTGCAGCTTGACCAGCTCGAGGTTTAGCTTTTGCGCCTCCTCCTCGGGCACCTGCAATTTGTCGACCAGGTCTTTCTCATCGACCGCGAGCGCCTTCGACCAGGCCGGAGACATCCCGGCGAAATCGCCGATGAATGACCGACCGCGGCGGTCGATCACCTGGCTCATGCCGCGCAGATATTCCTCGATACCCGCCTGCGTGCCGCCGGTTAGGGTTGCGCGCCGCACCCGCTGCAGGAATTCAGGGCCGCCGATGCTCTTATAGATTTCCGCAAACCGGCCAGCCTTCACCCCCTTAACCGCCAGCTCATCGATGATCTTGGCGAGGCCGCCGATTTGCCCCTTGGCCTGCTCGGCGGTGAGCCCCACCGCCATGCCGCGGGCGATGAGCGTGTCGAATTGCTTGACGGTCATGCCTATCGAGGCCGCCGTCGCATTCATCTGCAGGGTTTGGCGCGATAGCTCGCCGAGCGATTCCGTGAGCTTCATCACGCCCGCGATGAAACCGCCGCCGATGAGCGCACCGGCGCCGGTCAATCGGATGAGCCCGCCTAGCTCACGCTGTAGTCGTTGCGCTGCTCTGCCCGCCGAGGCAAAGCCCGCTTCCATTCCCTTGAACCACTCGCGGCCCTGCTCGGCGCGCATGCGTTGGCGCATGCGTTCCATCGCGGCGGAAACTTCGTCGCGAATGACAATCTCGACGGTGGGTGCGACGGCCATTTATTGGAAACTCAAAGGATTGTGTTCGGGCTGCGTTGCGTTCTGCATCTGCACCGCGCCATCGAGCGGCTGCGGCCGGAATAGCGTCGAGGGATCGCGCGCAGGCTGACCGAGCCCGCCCACATCGATGTCGATGGTTGCGCTACCGTTCACGCTGCGGCCGCTGCCCTCATTGGCGAGCGCACTAATGAGGCTGTCGCCAGGTAGATTTGCCTCTGCCGCGGCAGCACCACCCCCCCGAAATCCGGGCTTCTCAACGCCTTCCGGCGCGCGCACTAGATCCCATAATCCCTTGCCACTCGGAAATGTTTGCGCCGTGTAGCCCATCCGCGCGAGCTGCGAGGCGTGAATATCGACCAGGTTTTGCGTGCGGAAGTTTGGGCCGGTATCGGTCTGTTGCGTGAGGTGCTTAATGCCGGTATTCGGATCGGTCAGATAGAACCATTTGCCGAGCGTTTTCGTATCCCCCAACGCAATGCCCTGATCCTGCTCGCGCACACCCTGTCGGCCCCGATCCTCGCGGTCGGTGAAACCGAGATCCGGCCGGTTGCCGTACCAGCTCGCGAACCCTCGGCCCTCGGTTTGCGCTGGCCGCGGTGTGCCGGGGAGTAGCGTCAGCGTCGTTGCTCCTGGCGGCAGGAGCGGCAACGACCTTCCCTTTGAAGGATCAGCAGGCGGGCCTTTGATTGGCATGCCGGTGACCGGATCATACCTACCCGAGGCACCACCGCCGCCAAATCGGTAACCGCTATCGCCTGGCGTGCCCTCCGGGCCGCCGATGGCGGTTTGCCCGATGTAGTCGGCGAGGTGGCCGGTGCCGATGGCCAGCTCGGCGAGCTTGTCGTTGAGGGCCTTGCGTTCGCTGGCGTCGGTCGCCGCGGCAGCGCGCTGCTCATCTTCGGTTTCCGGCTTGCCGAGGCCGCTTTGCTTTTCCGGTTTCGGCACAATCATCGGCCAGGCTTTTTGCAGCTCATCCAGGTTTTTCTTTTGCTCCTCGGTCAGGCCCGGTTGATCCGACAGCTTGCCCGGATGTTTCTCGAGCGCCTCCTTCTGCCGCCCTTCGGTGTCGACCAGGTCGCGGAACCATTTGGCGCCGTAATACATGGCGACAAACGGCAGCAGCCTTAGCACCCACGATAGCTTTGAGATCCCGGCCAGGCCCGCCGCGACATCTATCAGCCAGGCGGCAAACTTGATCCCGACCAGCACGCCGATGGCCTGCGGCCAGGATAGGCCGATGCCTTTAATCACCTTGTCCGCAGCACCGAACGCCATCTCGAGCGCCTTGAGCGCAGACTCCAGGCCGCCCTCTTGGATCCAGGTGCTTATTGCCTTGCTGATATCGCCCGCGATCTCGCCGAGCTGCTTGGTGAATTTTTGCCCGGCCTCGGTCTGCAGATATTCGCTTAGCGATTTGGTGATCGCAGTGATGGCGGGCAGCATCGCGCCCGCGAGGATTGTTTTTATGTTCTCGGAATGGCGCTCCAATTGCATGTTGGCAATCGCCATTGCGTCAACCTGCTCATTGCTGAGCTGGATGCGTTCGGGCAATTGCGAAAGCATCTTGTCGATGCCGAGCGCCGCATAGGGTAGGTTCGCCTGCCGCAGGAATTCCGCGCGCCCTTTACGATCCTTTATTCGGTTCGCAACATTGATAAGAAACTTTAGGCCCGCCTCCTCGCCTTGCTTGGCAATGATATCGCGGAGCTGTCCGGCGATTTGCGGGCCGCCGATGCTTTCCTTGAGGAAGGATCCAAGCGATGACTTGGATCCCTTCACCATGAATTCATCGAGCGTCTCGAGCGATCTCTTTAGGCTGCTGGCCGCGGCCTCCGGCGATTCACCGAGCCCGACCAGCGCCGACTTATAGTCCTCGAGGAATTTAGTTGAGACACCGAGCGATTGCGCCGTGTAGCGCAATTGAATGTTTTGCGCTGCCATGTCCTGCAGCGACTTGGTGAGCGCGGCCAGGCCTGCGATGACGCCACCGCCGACCAGGCCGCCGAGCGTCATGCGCGAGAGCGTGCTTAGCTCGCGATGCACCACCCGCACCGCGGGCGCGAGCCGGTCGAGCGCACCATGGAAACGATCAACGCGCGTCTCGCCGATCCGCTTTACCGCGGCTTCAATCGGCGCCAGCGCCTTGGTCATCTCATCCCGCAGGATGAGTCTAATCTCTATGGATTGATCAGCCATCCGATGGCGCCTCGGCCTCTTGGGCTGCGCGGATCTTGTCGGTTAGCTTTTCGGTCCAATAACGATGGCGGCCGATTTCGCTAACGGTCTGCTGTAGGAATATCCGGGGGTCAACCTGATAGTATTTTGCCAGCTCGTAGCAATTGAGCACGATGCTTTCAGGATTCGTCATGCCCCCGGAGGCGTAAAAAACTTAAACATTTTCCAAGCCACGGCGTTCCAATCCTTGGCCGTCAATTGCCGAATGCTCGACGGTGGCACGCCGCACAGCCGCGACATCATGTTGGCCATTTTCTTTTCGTTGAACGTGATCGATGGCGCCGAGCCGGAGAAATCCAGATAG
>Ga0207669_10000170_pt1 | contig 30685 bp, 28 predicted proteins | sample KBSM33metaG_FD_184329 | JGI IMG/M metagenome (GOLD analysis project Ga0207669, IMG submission 184329) | Miscanthus rhizosphere microbial communities from Kellogg Biological Station, Michigan, USA - KBS M3-3 metaG (SPAdes) (version 2) | ecosystem: Host-associated > Plants > Roots > Rhizosphere >...
GGTCGCTCGGCGTCGCGCATATCGAGGATCGCCTGCTCGGCGCGACGTTAAGCGAGCGGGGGACGATCGACAATCTGGAGTTCGAACGCTCGGGCGCGCTGACCGCCGATCTGTTCGTCGATTGCACCGGGCTGCGGGCCGAGCTGATCGGCAAGGCGATCGACGAGCCGTTCGTCTCGGTGCGGCGCTATCTGTTCACCGACCGCGCGCTTGCCTGCCGGGTGCCGCGCGGCGATCCGGACGCGCCGCTGCCGAGCTATACCATCGCCGCCGCGCATGAGAGCGGCTGGATCTGGGACATCGGCCTGCGCGATCTGCGCGGCGTCGGTTCGGTCTATTCGAGCGACCATGTCGACGAAGCACGTGCCCGCGACATCCTGGGCAATTATATCGGCCAGCCCGACTTGGCCGCCGACGCCCGGCTGATCGCCTTCGACCCGGGCTATCGCCGCCGGCAATGGGTCGGCAATTGCGTCGCGGTGGGGATGGCGGCGGGGTTCCTCGAGCCGCTCGAATCGACCGGGATCGTGCTGATCGAAGCCGCGGCGGCGATGATCGCCGAACTGCTCCCACCGAGCGGGCCGGTCGATGCGTCGGCGGATCGCTTCAATGCGCTGATGACCGCGCGGTTCGACAATATCGTCAACTTCCTCAAGCTGCATTATTGCCTCAGCCGGCGCGACGAGCCGTTCTGGCGCGACAATGCCGATCCGAGGTCGATCCCTGACGCACTCAAGGAGCTGCTCGATCGCTGGCGCTCGCGCCCGCCGAGCCGCTTCGACTTCACGCTCGACGTCGAGACCTTCGCTTATTTCAACTATCAGTACATTCTCTACGGCATGGGTTTCCGCACCGATCCGCCGGTGGGCGGCATGCCGGACAATCGCCGCGCGGCGACCGCGTTCGCCCGCATCCGGCATTTCGGCGACCAGGCGGTCGACGATTTGCCGTCGCATCGCGAGCTGATCCGGCAGATCAATCAGGGCTGATTCCCCTCCTTGCAAGGGAGGGGCAAGGGGTGGGTTGAGCGTCGGGCGAGGCTCGATGCCTCGTCCGACGCTGTTTTGGCCGATCGATGAATGAGTCTTTGTGGGCGCGCAGACGCGTGCACCCACCCCCGGCCCCTGCCTGCAAGCAGGGAGGGGAGTAGAGTTCCGCTTGCGGCCTACGACCCCGGCCTTCGCCGGGGCTGCGCTTCGAAGGCGAAAGCCTTCGAAGCTTGAAAAGAGGGCCGGTGACTTTCGCCACCGGCCCAGGTTGTCCGCAGGAGGAACGTGGTGGGGGGCGCCGGTTTCGACCGGCGCCCCGATCTTGTCAGTAGTGGTAAGCCCGCTCGCCATGCTCGGCGATGTCGAGGCCTTCGCGCTCGACTTCTTCGGAGACCCGGAAGCCCCAGAGCTTGTCGATGATGACGTAGAGGATGGCAGCGCCGATGCCCGACCAGGCCAGCGTGATGCCGACCGCTTCGGCCTGCGTGATCAGCTGGGCGACCCAGTCATAAGGCGCCACGACGAGCGTGCCGGGCTTCGAGGCATAGTCGGCGATGCCCTGACCGCCCAGCGCCGGGTTGGCGAGGATCGCGGTCATCAGCGCGCCGGTGATGCCACCGATGCAGTGCACGCCGAACACGTCGAGCGAGTCGTCATACTTGAACTTCGACTTCACCACGCTGACGAAGAAGAAGCAGATCGGCGAGACCATCAGGCCGAGGATCACCGACCCCATCGTCCCGGCGAAGCCCGAGGCGGGAGTGACGGCGACCAGGCCGGCGACGACACCCGAGGCAGCACCGAGCAGCGACGGCTTGCCGCGCACGATCTGCTCGGTCAGCAGCCAGCTCATGCCGGCAGCGGCGGTGGCGATCATGGTGTTCATGAAGGCGACCGAGGCGATCGACGAGGCTTCGAGGTTGGAACCGGCGTTGAAGCCGAACCAGCCCACCCACAGCAGCGAGGCGCCGATCATGGTCATGGTCAGCGAGTGCGGCGGCATCGGCTCGTTCGGATAGCCGAGACGCTTGCCGAGCAGCAGGCACATCACCAGCCCGGTGATGCCGGCGTTGATGTGGACGACGGTGCCGCCGGCGAAGTCGATGGCGCCTTTCTGGAAGAGCAAGCCGGCGTCCGCATTCACCGCATCGAGCGCGGCTTTGCCCTGGAGCGCGGCGGCGGCGATGGCGTCAGGGCCATCCCAATACCAGACCATGTGCGCGATCGGGAAATAGATGAAGGTGACCCACAGAGCGACGAACAGCATCAGCGGCGAGAACTTGATGCGTTCCGCCACCGACCCGATGAACAATGCCGGGGTGATCATCGCGAACGTCATCTGGAAGAGGACGTAGGTGAGTTCCGGAATATAGACGCCGTTCGAGAAGGTCGCGGCGGCCGCATTGGCATCGACGCCCTTCAGGAACAGCTTGGTGAAGGGATTGCCGACATAGGCGCTGTAGCTGGTAAACGTCTCCGAATAGCCCCAGCACACCCAGATCACGCCGACCATGCAGACGATCATCAGCACCTGGGTCAGCACCGACAGCATGTTCTTGGTGCGGACCAGGCCGCCATAGAACAGCGCCAGGCCGGGCACCGACATCATCAGCACCAGCAAGGTCGACACCAGCATCCAGGTATTGTCGCCCTTGTTCATATTGGCGAGCGACGGCGTGGCGATAACGGGTGTGGCAGCAGGCGCGGGCGCAGCCGCCGCGGCCTGGGCAAAGGCCGGGTGGCACATCAGCGCAGCAACGCCGACGGCTCCCAATCCGGCCAGAATCTTGGTCGATTGTTTCATCATTCCCCCCATCTCAGAGAGCGCTGTCGTCGGTTTCGCCGGTGCGGATGCGCACCGCCTGACCGACGTCGAGCACGAAGATCTTGCCGTCGCCGATGGCGCCGGTGTTGGCGGATGCCTGGATCGCTTCGATCACCGCGCCCGCCATGTCGGACGCGCAGGCAACCTCGATCTTGATCTTCGGCACCATGTTCGTGCTGTATTCCGCACCGCGGTAAATCTCGGTCTGGCCTTTTTGTCGGCCGAACCCTTTCACCTCGGTCACGGTCATACCCGCGACGCCCACGCCCGACAGTGCTTCGCGCACCTCGTCGAGCTTGAACGGTTTGATGATGGCAATGACGAGTTTCATCGCGCCCCTTTCCGTTTTGTCCCGGAATGCTGCATCGCAAGGGGCGTGCCAGATTCGAATCTGCGCGTTTCGGCGCGGAATCGCGTAATGAAATGTTACGTAGACGTTAAAATTTGTGCAGTCGCGAATGCGTGCTTATTTTTCAGGCAGAATCGTCTGCCCATTGTTTGGGCAGGTTTCTCCTGCGCCATCGCCGGGAGGGTGCTTCGGACATCCTCGAGGGTGGTTAAGGTCGCCGCCTAAACACTTTGTGGTGTCCGAAGAATCGCGACAGCGCGCAAAAGGAATTAGCCGTCGGCTAACTCATTGATATTCGACTCAAAAAAATCGCGCCGAATCAGGCACTTGCAATTTTGTAGCTTTTTTGCTACCTAATTGGTGTGGCATGGTGCGTCCAGGCCAGGGTGTTCGGAGAGAAATGCAATTTGATCGCTCAAAGCTAAAAGCCGTTATCCTGCGCACGTGTAAAGCATGTCCGCCGGATCGGCTTGGTGCGGTTAAGCTGCACAAGGTTCTCTATTTTCTCGACATGATCCACTATGCCCAAATGGGAAGTGCTGTGACAGGCGCGACCTATCGTAAGCGCCCGTTCGGCCCTACATGCGTGCCGTTGCTTCCGGTACTGGCGGAGATGCAAAACGAAGGCAGCATCAAAGTCCAAGATGCGGAATATTATGGCCTTCGGAAGAAGGAATATATCGCGCTCGCTGGGGCTCCCGCTGGTGTTCTCAACGACTCTGAAAGCGCGCTGCTGGGCGACGTGATCGAATTTGTTTGCGAGCGTAACAGCGCGAAGTCGATCAGTGATTATAGCCATAAGCTTCCATGGGAAATGGTCGATTTCGGCGCGGAGATACCCTATAGCTCGGCTCTAATGTTGTTTCCGGTCGATATTTCGCCGGAAGCTTTCGATGCAGTAGAGCAAGGGGCTCGGGAAGTTGCGCAGGCGAGATTTGAAAGCGACCCCTTGGCTTTCCCGTTACTCTCCGATTTTCGAAGTCGCGTTCTTTCGCAGATTGGCCAAATCTGAATATCAAGAGGCGCTAGAGGTCCTAGCGCTGTTTGATGCTTACACGCGCAAAGACCCGCGCATGGCGGGTGAACCTCATCCTAACCTGCCCACCGTGTGGGTGTTTCAAACCCCGTCCGGGCTATTGCGCTTTCCGCAATTGGCGCTGCTTTATACGATAGAGGACGGCGAGGGCATGGTCACGCTCTGGAACCTATATCGGATCGACTAGCGCCTACTTTGATTGAGGCTCTCGTTCCTTCGGTTATGAAGTTTTCGGAGTCGTAGCGAGCATCTGCTTTGGCGCTCCTTCGCGGCGCGCCACCGTTTCAGTTTCGGAATAGTTTCATCGGGGGGTGTCTGTGATGTTGTCCGCGCCCATGTCGATTACACTAACGCCAACCACCGCTAGGTGTCATCCGTACGTCTCTGATGTGCTGATCTTCCTTAGCCTTAGCTATCAGGCGCTCTTGCCTCTCATAGGCAAAGAACCGCACGCGGAGCCTATAAAGATCATTCTCGCCTGCTGCGCAGGGGAAATTGACATCAAGATGGTTGCGCAAGGACATCTCGCCGCCGCCATGTCTGGCGACATTCCCGACACCATCGTCATTAGACTAGCTACCAAAAGCCCTGATCCCGGAGTTCCTGCCGCGCGAGGAATGAAAGACCTGAGCACCCGTCTGCTTTGCGCCATGTTCGGCATATTCGTGGAACGCGCCGTTGACTGGGCGAGACGGGAACATACTACGGATTATCATAAATTCCCGCCCGTCCTAAACTTCTGTCGCGTGGTTAGGAACGCCACAGTTCATGGCGGAACGATCAATATCAATAGCCCCAACGCGCCCACGGTCTCTTGGCGGAGCCTGACCTACAATCATAACGATGCGGGCCGATCGATAATCAACACAGGCGATATAAACGGGGGCGATCTCATCCTGTTGATGCTTGAACTGGATGAGGAACTTAATCTGATCGGCGCCCCTTTCGACCTTGGTTGACCATCGCAAGAATGATGCGATGCACCGAATCGACTGATTGGGCGGCGGTCATGCCTCTTCGTCATCGGGCACCGCTAACGCGGAAACCTGCAGTCCGCCTCAGTCATAACGGAGGTTATTTCTATCTGAGCGTCCGCCTGTCCTGACAGGTGGGGCGTTCATCCTTGTCTCCCAACGACGCAGCCGCCCATTCCTTCAGCAGCCGCTGCGCCAGCGCTAAATCATCCTCATCGACCATCACCCGCACCGGGATCAGCCGGAACGACCCTTCCGCCATATGCGTGCCGGCGTCGAAGGCGATCGCCGGAATGCCTTCGGATTCGAGCCGGCCGACGATGATATGTGCTTCCGGGTAAGAATAGCCGCCGAGTTCGACCAGGCTCATTGCTGTTGTTGTTCCTGCTGCTGGTTCGAGGGCGGCCCCATCGTCGGATTCCGCACCGGCAGCCCATCGATGCTCTTCAGCCGCACGGCATATTTGGCCTGGCGCACCTCTTCGCCATATTGGCGGTGATATTTGCTCAGCGTGTCGCGCTCGCGCTCGAAGCTCATGTGCGGGACGCCCCAGCCGCAGCTGGTCTGGATCTGATCGATCTCGATGATGAAGATCTGCCGCGTGCCCGGGAGCAGGTCGAAATGCGCTGCATGCTCGCCCCAGTCGGTGTCCTGCGGCAGCACCGGCCGGCCGCGGCCGTAGAGGCGCAGGATCAGCGCCGGATTGTCGAACGCGCAGAACATGATCGTGATGCGCCCGTCGGCGATCAGATGCGCGTTGGTCTCGTTGCCCGATCCCTGCACGTCGAGATAAGCGACGCGATTGGGCGACAGGACGCGGAACGAATCCATTCCCTTGGGGCTGAGATTGACGCGGGCGTCGGCCGCGGCGGTGGCGACGAAGAACACAGGCTGGCGCTCGACAAAGGCGATATGCTTGTCGCTCAGCGCATCGAAGAACTCGGCCATGATCCACTTCCGTCACCCCAGCGAAAGCTGGGGTATCAAGCCGTATCACACCATCGCCTGAGACCCCAGCTTTCGCTGGGGTGACGGGCCGGGGCTTGGGTCTGCCCTAGACGGCGCGCGGCACGCGCGGGCGGCCGATCGGGCATTCGAGCGCGTCGCGATCCCAATGGGCGAGATCGGCGGCGGCATCGTAGGTCGATTGGCAGAAAGCGAGCAATGCGGCGTCGGGATCGGCCGCGGCGCGCACCGCTGCATAAGGCAGGATGAATTCGCGCATGTCGGCGTTCCACGCGGCCTGGTCAGGTTCGATCGGCGCCGCGGCGTAACCGGCGGGCTCGGGATAGGCATAGGCGTAGAAAGCGGCATGAGGGAATGCGTCGCTGCCCGGCCAGAAGCCGACGCTGGCTTCCTCATGGCTGTATGCCTCGCATGCAACGTCGTCAGGCAGGCCGGGCATCCCGCCGGGGTGTTTCGGCGCAACCCGGCCCGAAAAGCGCGTCGCGGCGAGGTCGAAGCTTCCCCAGAACAGATGGATCGGGCTTGCCTTGCCGAGAAAGCCGGTGCGGAATTGATAGAAGACGCGGCGCACCTGGATCAGTGCGCGCCAGAAGTCGCGCGCGGCCCCGGCATCGTAGGGGCGCTGCTCATGGTCATCGGCAAAAGGCGGATAGCCGGGCATCTCGCTCGGGCTGCCGTCGAAATCCGATGCGGCGCCGAGTGCATCGAGCGCCGCGACCACCTCGCCATGGAAATCGGCGATCGTTCCCGCCGCCAACGGGATCGACCGCATCCCGCCATCGCTGGTCGCGAACACCACCGCATTGCCGATCAGGTCGAAGTCGATCTGCAGGATGCGGCTGCCGCACGGGATGGCGGAAGTCGTCCAGCCGCGTGCGGTCAGGTAGAAGGGGACGTGCCAGCTATGGTTGAGCCAGGGCGTCAGCGCCAGCCGCACCTTGCCGATGATCTGCGCGCGCAATTGCAGTCCGATCGCGGTTTCGCGCCACTTGTTCCAGTCGAGCTCCGGCCAATCCTGCTGCGTCATCGCTCTTCTCCGTTACGCCGCGCTTCCGTAATCGAAGCCGCGTGCCGCCAATTCCCGCCAGCGCCGCTGGCGGTGGCGGTAGAAGACTTGCGCGAACAGCCAGGCGGTGAGCGTGCCCAGCCCGGCATGGATCTCGACGGTATCGCGATAATCGGTGCGGCCGTCGGCGCGTGGCGTGAGCTCGATCATGTGATCCCACATGCGGATGCGGTCGCCGCTGCCATTGTCGCGCATCCTGAGCACGCCGTCGCCGCGGTCGGGCGGAAATTCGATGCCGATATACTGGGTGCCGATCGGAATCCGCTCGAACAGCATCAACCGGTAGAGATAGCGGCCGGTTTCCCAGCGTGCGGGCGGGACGGCGGGATCGATCGGAACGAATGCCTGGAGCGGCGAGGCGACATGGTCGAGCGCCGCGGGCTTGCGGACCTCTTCCCACACCCGCTCGGCGGGCGCGTCCAGGATCGTCGCGAGGTCGATCTTCACATCGCGGTGCCGCCGACCGTCAGCCCCGATACCAGCAAGGTCGGTTGCCCGACGCCCGCCGGCACGCTCTGTCCGCCCTTGCCGCACATGCCGACGCCTTCGTCGAGCGCGAAGTCGTTGCCGATGCCGGTCACCTTGGTCAGCACGCTCGGGCCGTCGCCGATCAGCGTCGCGCCCTTGATCGGGGCGCCCAATTTGCCGTTCTCGATCAGATACGCCTCGGTGCAGCTGAACACGAACTTGCCCGACACGATGTCGACCTGCCCGCCGCCGAACGACTTGGCGAAAATGCCCTTTTTGACCCGGCCGAGCAATTCGGCGGGATCGTCCTGGCCGCCCTTCATGAAGGTGTTGGTCATGCGCGGCATCGGCGCGTGGGCGAAGGATTCGCGGCGGCCGTTGCCGGTCGGCTCGACGCCCATCAGCCGCGCGTTGAGGCGGTCGTGGATATAGCCCTTGAGGATGCCGTCCTCGATCAGGATATTCTCGCGCGTCGGCGTGCCTTCATCGTCGATCGACAGCGACCCGCGCCGCGCGTTGATCGATCCGTCGTCGACCACGGTGACGCCCGGCGCCGCGACGCGCTCGCCGATCCGGCCGGAAAAGGCGCTGGTGCCCTTGCGGTTGAAATCGCCCTCGAGGCCGTGGCCGATCGCTTCGTGGAGCAGCACGCCCGGCCAGCCTGGCCCGAGCAGGACGGTCATTTCGCCGGCGGGGGCGGCGACCGAGTCGAGATTGACCAGGGCCTGGGCCAAGGCCTCGTCGATCGCGCGGTTCCAGGTCGCGGGCTCGAACAGCGACTCGTAGAGATAGCGCCCGCCAATCCCGAACGTGCCCGTCTCGCGGCGGCCATTATGCTCGACCACGATCGAGACATTGAGGCGGACCAGCGGCCGCACGTCGGTGGCGGTGAAGCCGTCGGGGCGCACCACCTCGACCACGTTCCACGATCCCGACAGGCTGACCGAGACTTGCGCCACGCGGGGATCGCGGGCGCGCGCGGCGGCGTCGATCGTCTGGCACAGGTTCACCTTGTCGGCGAACGGGATCAGGTCGAGCGGATCGGCGTCGGTATAGAGGTGGCGGTTGGTGTGCTGCGGCGGCGGCGCCTTGGGGCCGGTCGACGGGTCGATCAGCGCCATCGTCTCCGATGCGCGCAGGATCGCGGCCGCGCTGATCTCATTGGCATGGGCGAAGGCGGTGGTCTCGCCCGACACCGCGCGGAGGCCGAAGCCCGAATGCGTGTCGTAGCTGGCGGTCTTCAGCCGCCCGTCGTCGAAGCCGAATGCCTCCGACCGGGCATATTGCAGATAGAGCTCGCCATCATCGGCATGGTCAAGCGCGGTCGCGGTCAGCCGCTTCGCCTCTTCGGGGTCGAGCTGGTCGCGATACAGGAACTGGCGGGGGTCGGCGGGGCTGGTCATGCCCGCCAATATAGGCAGGCGTTTCGCGGTGTCACGTCGCGTCGCGGCAAAGCCGCCGTCGGACGGCTCGGGCTGCGCCCGGCCGCCGGCCGGTCTGGCACTAATCGCTCCCGAGCTGACGCTCGATCGCGGTGCTCAGACCGAAGCCCCCGCCGGGTGGTCTGGAAGTTCGCTCTGGTCGGCGCCATCGGCGGGGCCGCCGATCAGCACGAAGCGGCGATCGCAATAGCCGCAATCGACATAGCCGGCCTCGTCGATCTGCAGGAACACGCGCGGATGGCCCAGGGCGGCGCCGCCGGGAATATCGGTCGCGCCGTCGCAGGCGACGCGGGGATGGGAGACGCGGACGATTTCGGGCGGTGCGATCATGCTGGCGCGATAGCAAGGCGCGTCGGGCGCATCAATCTCTCCTGCTGCCTTGCCAATCTCGACCCCGCGACGCACGATGACGCCATGATCCTTGTAAAGCTTGCGGCGATCGCCGCCCTGATCGTGGCGGCCCCGGCCGCCGCCGCTCCCCAAGCCGCGACCAAGCCCGCCGCGACCAAGCCCGCCGCAAAGCCGGCGCCGGCAAAACCGACCGCCGCCAAGGCGAAAGCAAAGCCGAAGGCGAGGACCAAACTTCCCCCGCCCGCGCTCAACATCGCGGAAAAGGACGGGTTCGGCGTCATGCAGGTTGCTGCGTCCGACGCCGCGGCGTTCATCGCCGCCTGGAAGATCGGCGACGGCGCCAAGAACGAAACGACGCGCACGGTCGCCGACAAGCCGCTCTTCACGCTGCTGATCTTCCGCGGTTGCAAGGCCGACGCCGACGGCAAATGCGACATCGCCGCGGACTTCGCGATCACGCGGCCGGACGGCACGATCAACGAGGACAATAAGGGCGTCGTGGTGTGGAACAAGGCCGCGCCGGCCGATCCCAAGAAGCCGATGATCGGCGACGGCGCACTCGGCTACGGAGTCGATTCGGAAGGGCCGTTCGGCGATTATCGCGTGGTCGCGACGGTGACCGACAAGGTGGCGGGTACGTCGGTCACCACCGAGCAGACGCTGACGATCGCTCCGGCCTTGGCTGCGCCCGAGGTTAAATAGGCGGACAAAAAATCCTCCCCGTGCCGGGGAGGAATTGTGGTTACGCCTCAACGCTCGACGCGAAATCCGATCGTCACGACATCCGGATCGTCCGCCCAGCGGTCGCCCGGCGCATGAAGCAGGTCCCAATACGTCTGAAACGCCCGACGCGGGTCGAGATACCGACGTCCGACCGGGCCGGGCCAACGCCACAGCAGGCCGGCGAGCAGGGGAATCGCGCCTTCCGCCCGCGCCTCTGTTCGAGTCATGTCGTGCAATCGTCCCGGCCGCACTGATTCCACAACCAGGGTCAGCCGCGTTGCCCAGGCCGGCATGTGCATCGCGCCGAGCCACGGGCTGTAGTCGTCGGTCGGGCGCCGGCCGCGCTCGTGGCTGCCGTTGCGATGTTGCCGCCATCCATCGGCGAACACGACCAGTTCCGCCCGGCCGCGCGCCGTCGCGTGGAGCTTGCCGCCGACGATTCGCGCGGGGATGCAGGCTTCGCGCACTGCGATGCGGTCGCCCGGCGCGGCGGTTGCCAGCGGGCTGCGTGCGATCACGCGCATCTCGGTCTTCCGCCCGGCAAGGAGCGCCGCGGCGATGCCGGGGTCGGCGATGACGAAGGCGCCCATCGGCGATGCGGTCTAATCGCAACTATCCGGCCCGCATAGCCGCCGTAAGGCTTGGCGCGGAGCTATCTCGCGCCTAAGTCCCGGCCATGACCGACGCCGCGATCGTGATCGACCAGCTTTGCAAAACCTATGCGGGGGGCAAGCAAGCCCTGGACGGCGTCAGTTTCGAGGTGCCGCGCGGATCGGTGTTCGGGCTGCTCGGCCCCAATGGCGCGGGCAAGTCGACCCTGATCAACATCCTCGCCGGGCTGGTCAACAAGACCGGCGGCAAGGCGGAGATCTGGGGCTTCGACATCGACGAGCATCCGCGCAACGCCAAATATTCGATCGGCATCGTCAATCAGGAGATCACCTTCGATCCCTTCTTCACCCCGCTCGAGACGCTGGAGATCACCGCCGGGCTGTACGGCGTGCCGAAGAACAAGCGCATCTCGATGGAATTGCTCCGCGCGGTCCATCTCGAGGACAAGGCCAAGGCCTATTCGCGGACCCTGTCGGGGGGCATGAAGCGCCGGCTGATGGTCGCCAAGGCGATGGTCCATTCGCCGCCGGTCCTGGTGCTCGACGAGCCGACAGCCGGGGTCGACGTCGAATTGCGCCAGCAGCTCTGGGCTTATGTGCGCCAGCTGAACGAGCGCGGCGTGACGATCGTGCTGACCACGCATTATCTCGAGGAAGCCGAGGAATTGTGCGATCGCATCGCGATCATCAACCATGGCAAGGTGATCGCCAACGAGCCGACCCGCGACCTGGTCGGCATGGCCCAGGAAAAGGTCGTCGAGGTGACCGTCGACCGCGACATCGCGGTGGCGCCGCAGGCGAGCTGCTTCCAGAAGGTCGAGCTCAAGGGCGATCGCGTGCTCGAAATCACCTATCGCAAGGATCTCGCCAATGCCGGCCAGGTGCTCGATGCGGTGCAGAAGGACGGGTTCGCGATCATCGATGTCTCGACCAAGGAGCCCGACCTCGAGGACGTGTTCCTCAACCTGACAAGGGCGGCAAACGCCTGAGAATGCTTAAGCCCCTCCCCTTCAGGGGAGGGGTTGGGGGTGGGGCAGCGCCTCAAGCGATTTGCCTGCGGATAGGCCCCACCCCAACCCCTCCCCTGAAGGGGAGGGGCTAGGAGAAACAGATGACCGATCCCCAAAAGTCCGACGTCCTGATCATCGGTTCCGGCGCCGCCGGGCTTACCGCCGCGCTCAACCTTGCCGACCGTTTCCGGGTGACGGTGCTCGCCAAGGGCGGGCTGGCCGAGGGGTCGACCGCCTGGGCGCAGGGCGGCATCGCCGCGGTGCTCGAACCGGGCGACACGTTCGAGAGCCATATCGAGGACACGATGATCGCCGGCGCGGGGCTCAACGACCGCAAGACCGTCGAATTCGTCGTCGAGAATGCGCCGCGCGCGATCGAGCGGCTGATCGAACTCGGCGTGCCGTTCAACAAGGAAGGCGGCGACCTCCATCTGACGCGCGAGGGCGGGCACAGCCATCGCCGTATCGTCCATGTCAACGACGCCACCGGCTGGGCCGTTCAGGAGGCGTTGCTCCACGCAGCGCAAGCGCACGCCAACATCACGCTCGTCCCGGACATGGTGGTGGTCGACCTCGCCACCTCGAAGCATGAGCAGCGCTATTCGGGCGCGGGCAATATCTGGGGCGTCTATGCGGTCAACCGCGCCACCGGCCGCGTCGAATTGTTCACTGCCAATGCGACGATCCTGGCGACCGGCGGGGCGGGGCGGACCTATCTGTTCTCGACCGCGCCGCGCGGGGCGACCGGCGACGGCATCGCGATGGCGTGGCGCGCCGGCTGCCGCATCTCGAACATGGAGATGATGCAGTTCCACCCGACCTGCCTCTACAATCTCGACGTCAAGAATTTCCTGATCACCGAGGCAGTGCGCGGCGAGGGCGGCCAGCTCAAGATCCCGGACACCGGCTATCGCTTCATGCCCGATTTCGATCCGCGCGCCGAACTCGCGCCGCGCGACATCGTGGCGCGCGCGATCGACCATGAGATCAAGCGGCTCGGCCTGGATTACGTCCATCTCGACATCAGCCATATGGGCGCCGAGTTCGTCACTCATCACTTCCCGACCATCTACGAGAAGCTCAAGGGCCTCGGCATCGACATGACCAAGGAGCCGATCCCGGTCGTGCCGGCGCAGCATTATACCTGCGGCGGGATCGTCATCGACTTGGACGGCCGTACCGACCTGCCGCACCTCTATGCCGCCGGCGAATGCACCGAATCGGGGCTGCACGGCGCCAATCGCCTGGCCTCCAACTCGCTGCTCGAATGTTTCGTGTTCGGCGAAGCCTGCGCCCGGCACATCAATACGCATTGGGACGATTTGCCGCCGCCGCCCGCGATCCGGCCGTGGGACGAAAGCCGCGTGACCGATTCGGACGAAGAGGTGGTGATCAAGCAGAACTGGACCGAGATCCGCCGCTTCATGTGGAATTATGTCGGCATCGTCCGCACCACCAAAAGGCTCGAGCGCGCCGCGCACCGGATCAAGATGCTGACCGGCGAGATCGAGGATTATTACGGCCATTTCCGCGTGACGCCCGACCTGATCGAGCTGCGCAATCTGCTCCAGACATCGGACCTGATCGTACGCTCGGCGCTGCACCGCCACGAATCGCGCGGGCTCCATTACACGCTCGATTATCCCGAAACCTTGCCGGTCGCCGTGGATACCGTGCTGGTCCCTTAAGGGAATCCACGGATTCTCAGCGGGTTGGTTGCTCGCTCCACCGCTTTTCAGGTGCGGTTCATCGCGGAGACACTATCTCAGGGATTCCGCAACAGGTTTCCTGCGATACTCTCATCGTCGAGAAGAACATGGGCGGGGATCATGGGTCGTTCTGTGAAGCGTTTCGGTAAAATAGCGTTGGGTGTAGTCGTCGGCCTCGCGATCGCGGGCTGCGTCTCCGATAGCCAGTCCAGCAGGGTCTCGCGCAGCCTCGCGCCGCCGGTGGCCTATGCGCCGCCGCGCGAAGTGGTGCAGCCGCTCCCGGCGGCCAAGCCGGCGGTGCTGGCGCCCGCCGCGCTGACCGCATTGGTGCCCTCGCTGACGCGCGATTTCGGCGGCAAGGTCGGTATCGCGGTGATGAGCATCGACGATGGCTGGACGGTCACCTCGAACGGCGATTTGAAATTGCCGCAGCAAAGCGTGTCGAAGCTGTGGGTGGCGATGACCGTGCTCGACCTGCGCGACCAGGGCAAATTGACGCTCGATGATCCCTATACCGTGCGCAAGGACGATCTGACGCTGTTCCACCAGCCGATCGCCGCTCTGGTCAAGGATGACGGCTACAAGACCACGGTCGGCGAACTGCTGCAGCGTGCGCTGACGCAGAGCGACAATACCGCCAATGATTGCCTGTTGCGGCTTGCCGGCGGCCCGACCGCGGTGCGCGCCTTCCTGACGAAGAAGGGGATCACCGATATCCGCTTCGGTCCCGGTGAGCGCCTGTTGCAGAGCTTCACGGCCGGACTCGAATGGAAGCCGCAATATTCGACTGGCCGCTCGTTCGAGGCCGCGCGCGCTAAAATCCCCGCCTCGACCCGGATGGACGCGTTCGAACGCTATGTCGCCGATCCGCCCGACGGCGCCGCGCCGCGCGCGATCGTCACCGCGCTCGCCCGGCTCAAGAAGGGCGAATTGCTCTCGCCGACCTCGACCCAATATCTGATGGCGACGATGGAATCGTCGCGGACCGGCCGCCAGCGGCTGCGCGGCGCGGTTCCGGAAGGCTGGACCTTCGGGCACAAGACCGGAACCGGGCAGGATTTCAGCGGACGGACTGCCGGCTATAACGATGTCGGCTTCCTGATATCGCCCAACGGCAAGGCCTATGCCATCGCGGTGATGATCGGCGACACGCCCAAGACCATCCCCGAGCGCCAGCAATTGATGCAGGCGGTCGTGCTGGGCGTGGTGACCAACCACCATTGGTGATTTGACCGCAATCCCCGGGGCGCGGTCCGGCAAGGCCGCGCCCTATGGGTTGCTTCATGAACGACGATCAAAATTGGACGACGCTCGCCAGCGAGCTCGATGCGCGCGGCTGGGCGGTGCTGCCTGACCTGCTCGATGCCGACAGCTGCGCGCGGATTGCCGCCGGCTATGACGACGCGGGGCAGTTCCGCAGCCAGGTGGTGATGGCGCGGCACGGCTTCGGGCGCGGCGAATATCGTTACTATCGCTATCCGCTGCCCGATCCGATCGACGGGTTGCGCTCGGCGCTCTATCCGCGCCTCGCGCCCATCGCCAATCGCTGGCACGAGCGGTTGGGCCTGCCGACGCGCTTTCCCGCCGGCCATGCGGACTTCCTCGCGCGGTGCCACGACGCCGGCCAGACGCGGCCGACGCCATTGCTGCTGCGCTATGGACCCGGCGATTACAACTGCCTGCATCAGGATCTGTACGGCGAGCATGTCTTCCCGCTCCAGGTCGCGATCCTGTTGTCGCGTCCGGGCGAGGATTTCGTCGGCGGCGAATTCGTCCTGACCGAGCAGCGCCCGCGCATGCAATCGCGGGTCGAGGTGGTGCCGCTCAGTCAGGGCGATGCGGTGGTGTTCGCGGTCAATCATCGCCCGGTTGCGGGCGGCCGCGGCGATTATCGTGTGGCGATGCGTCATGGCGTCAGCACATTGCGGTCGGGGCGACGTCATACGCTCGGGATTATCTTCCACGACGCGGCGTAGACTCCACCAACCGAAGGAGCGGCCTGGCCTCGCCCCCCTTCCCAACGTCACCCCGGACTTGTTCCGGGGCCCAACGGGAGGCAGGCGCAACGCAAGCGGCTCGAAGGCCTAAGCTGGAGGCACCTTGGGCCCCGGGACAAGCCCGGGGTGACGATTTGAAATAAGGATGGTTCGTCCGCCACACCTCGGCCAACGAATGTTCCTCCACCCTTCCTAACCATTTGTTCCGGCGCGCGCGGGGCGCTATCTCCTGCCGCGATGCCTCATCTCTATCTCGTCGACGGTTCGGGCTATATCTTCCGCGCCTATCATCAGCTCCCGCCGCTGACCAACCGCCACGGTACGCCGGCGGGCGCGGTCTATGGCTATACCGCGATGCTGTGGAAGCTTGCCGATGCGCTCGACAAGGCGGAGGGGCCGACGCATCTCGCGGTGGTGCTCGACAAGGGCTCGCACACGTTCCGCAACGATCTCTACGACAAGTACAAGGCGCAGCGTCCGCCGCCCCCCGAAGACCTGATCCCGCAATTTCCGTTGATCCGCGAGGCGACCCGCGCCTTCTCGCTGCCGTGCATCGAGGAGGAAGGGTTCGAGGCCGACGACATCATCGCCACCTATACTTGCCGCGCGGTCGAGGCGGGGTGGGACGTCACCATCGTCAGTTCCGACAAGGACCTGATGCAGCTCATCCAGCCGGGTGTCGACATGCTCGACACGATGAAGAACGAGCGGCGCGGCGCGGACTATGTCGAAACCAAGTTCGGCGTGCGGCCCGACCAATTGGGCGACGTGCTGGCGCTGATGGGCGACGCGGTCGACAACGTCCCCGGCGTGCCCGGCATCGGCGCCAAGACCGCGGCCAAGCTGATCTCGGAATATGGCAATCTCGACGCGGTGCTGGCCGCCGCGCCCGAGATGAAGCCGAGCAAGATGCGCGACAATCTGATCGAGCATGAGGCGATGGCCCGGCTCTCGCGCAAGCTGGTCGCACTCCATGTCGATACCGCGGTGCCGCACACGCTTGACGAGCTCAAGCTCGACGGCATCCCGCCCGAGCCGTTGCGCGCGTTCCTCGAGGATCAGGGGTTCAAGACCCTGTTGTCGCGCATGGCGGCGCATGCGCCGGGCCGCGAACAGCCCGATCCGGTCGCCGCGGCGGTCGCCACGGCCGGACTCGTCACGCCCGATTTCATCGAGCTGCCGCCGGTCAATTGCGACGCCTATGAAACCGTGACGAGCATCGACCGGCTGGAAGCGTGGATCGCCGAAAGCCATGCCAGCGGCACGATCGCGATCGATACCGAGACCGATTCGCTCGACAGCATGGCGGCCAATCTGGTCGGCATCTGCCTCGCCACCGCGCCGGGACGGGCTTGCTACATCCCGATCGGGCACAAGAGCAGCGACGACATGTTCGGCGAAGTCCCGCCGCAACTGCCGCTGGCCGAGGTGGTCAGCCGGCTCAAGCCGCTGTTTACCGCGCCCGGCGTGCTCAAGATCGGGCACAATATCAAATACGACATCAACGTGCTGATCCGCCACGGCCTGCCGGTCTCGCCGATCGACGATACGATGGTGATGAGCTTCGATCTCGATGCCGGCCAGTCGCTCGCCGGGCACGGCATGGACGAAGTGGCGCATGCCACGCTCGAACACACCTGCATCAGCTTCAAGGACGTGACCGGCACCGGCAAGAAGGCGATCAGCTTCGCTCAAGTGCCGCTCGACCAGGCGACGCGCTATGGCGGCGAGGATGCCGACGTGACCTGGCGGCTATGGACCCGGTTCAAGCCGCGGCTGGCCTATGAAGGCGCGACGCGGGTGTACGAGATGGTCGACCGCCCGATCATCCCGGTCGTCGCCGCGATGGAACGCGCCGGGATCAAGGTCGATCGCGACCAGCTCTCGCGCCTGTCGAGCCGCTTCGCGCAGGAAATGGCGCGGCTCGAGGAAGAGATCCAGGCCGAGGCCGGGCAGCCGTTCCAGATCGGATCGACCCAGCAACTCGGCGCGATCCTGTTCGACAAGATGGGATTGAAGGGCGGCAAGAAGGGCAAGTCCGGCGCCTATTCGACCGACGTCACCGTGCTCGAAAAGATGAAGGCGGAGGGCGTGGCGATCGCCGGGCTGGTGCTCGACTGGCGCCAGCTGTCCAAGCTCAAATCGACCTATACCGACGCGCTGCAACAGCAGATCGATCGTGACACCGGGCGCGTCCATACCAGCTATTCGCTGACCGGCGCGCAGACCGGGCGCTTGTCCTCGACCGACCCCAATTTGCAGAACATCCCGATTCGCACCGAGATCGGCCGACAGATCCGCGACGCCTTCGTGGCCGAGCCCGGCAATGTCATTCTCGCCGCCGACTATTCGCAGATCGAGTTGCGGCTGGCGGCGCACATGGCCGACGTGCCGCCGCTCCGCGACGCGTTCCTGCGCGGCGAGGACATTCACGCCGCGACCGCCAAGGAGCTGTTCGGCGAGGTCAATCGCGATACGCGCGGGCGCGCCAAGACGATCAATTTCGCCATCCTCTACGGCATTTCGCGATGGGGCCTCGCCGCCCGGCTGGAGATCGACGCGGAGGAAGCGCAGGCGATGATCTCGCGCTATTTCGACCGTTTCCCCGGCATCTCCTCCTATATCAACGAGACGCTCGATGGCGTGCGGCAAAAGGGCTATACTGAGACCCTGTTCGGCCGGAAGACGTGGTTCCCGCAGATCCGCGCGCCGATCCAGCACGTCCGCCAGGGGGCGGAGCGCGCCGCGATCAACGCGCCGATCCAGGGTACCAGCGCCGACATCATCAAGCGCGCCATGGCCCGGATGGGTCCGGCTTTGGCCGATGCCGGCCTGACCGGCACGAAGATGCTGCTCCAGGTCCATGACGAACTCGTGTTCGAAGTGCCCGAGAGCGAGGTCGAGGCGGCCAAGCCGGTGATCGAACGCGTCATGGCGACGGCGGCGGAGCCGGCCGTGCCGCTCAGCGTGCCGCTAGCGATCGAGATCGGCACCGGTACCAGTTGGGGCGCCGCGCATTGAAATTGTCCGCGACGCGTGTCGGCCTCTTCCTGGCAACTGCGGTGATCATTCCTTCCACGAACGCGCCTGCCGCCGGGACTCTCACGCTAGAGCAGATGCGGGCGCTGGCGCCGGCGGCGCTTGCCAAATATCTCTCGGTCACCTCTGCCGATGCGTTCGTCGAGTCGACGGTCTTCGACCGGACCGACGGTTCCCGTTACGCGCGCCGCAGCGTGACTTTGGCAAGCAGGCCGAAGTTTTCCGGATTCAAGGGTATTTGCCAAGCGTCGACCGTATCGATTTCCTATCCCATACCCGTATCCGAGGCGGATGGATTCCCCGGTCCCGTTTCACCGGACGAGCCCGAAAAACGCGACGTCGGGCTGCGGTTTCGCATTGTCGGTGAGGCGCCAGGCGGGCAACCCGATGCCGCCGATACCGCGAGGTTCGACAAAGAATGCGAAGCGGCAGGGCCCGTGCTCGATCGCAAGAACGAACGCGGCGCGCGTTTCTTTCAGCTCTGGTATGGAACAGCGTCGGATATCGATTTCGCGGTGCGCGCCCTGCGTGTTGCGCAAGCGGAGGGCAAAACTTGGAAGCACGTACCGGAATGCACGCGTGACGTTTTTCTGGATGCCGATCCGATGTGCCGCAACCCGGTCAGTGCGTTGATGCGGCTGGACTGGCGACGTATCGAAGGGCTCAGCGTCGGCACCGACAAGCAATCCGCCACCACTCGGCATATCACATTCTATTTCCGGCGTGATCCCAATGAGACACGCGGCGCCGACCACGTCCATGTCGAGATGGCCGTGGTCAAACAATATCGGGACCGGCCAGGTATCGAATCGATCAGGCTGGCCGGGGTCACCTATGTCGACTGACGCTCGCGCCGCCGCGCCGGTCGTGCCCCCAACCGGTCCGGCCGACGACCTGGCCGTGCTGGCCAAGGGCGGGCGGACCAATATCGGCGGGTTCGCACTGCGGCTGGTCGCACGCTTGCCGTTCCTGTTCGTCGCCGGACGGCTCTATGGACCGGATGCGGTCGGGCGGTTCGCGCTCGCGCTCGTGGTGGTCGAACTCGCCGCCTTGATCGCCACGCTCGGGCTCAAGCGCGGGCTGGCCCAGGCGCTGGCCACGACCGAACGCCCGCATCCGCACGTCGTATGGGACGGGATGGCGGTGGCGATGCTCGCTTCGACCATCGCCGGCGCGGTGCTGATCGCCTTACCGCGCGTGATGTATCCGCATGGCGACATCACCCTGGTCGAACGGCTGTTGCCGTGCATCATCGTCGCCAGCGCCTGGTCCGATGTCGCGCTCTCGGCGCTGGCCTATCGCCATAACATCAAGGCGAGCGTCACCGCGCGCGCCGTGGTCGAGCCATGGACGATCTCGATCGCCGCGCTCGGCTTCTACTTCGTGAGCGCGCGCGACGGGCTGGTGCTGGCCTATATGCTGTCGATGGTGGCGGCGATGGTCGCCTCGCTGATCCCGCTGATCCGCAGCTACGGCCTGCCGCGCGGCTGGACACCGCACGTCGCGCATGTGGCGACGCTGGCGCGGCGCAACGCGCCGCTCGCCGGCGCCGACGCGATCGAATGGGCGACGCGCAATGTCGACCGTTTCATCCTCGGCTTGCTGTTCCCGCCGGCGATCGTCGGTATCTATTATATGGCGCAGCAGGTCGCCTCGCTGCCGCAAAAGCTCAAGACCAGCTTCGACCCGATCCTGGGGCCGGTCATCGCCACCAGCCTGGCGCGCGACGACAAGGCGGCGATCGCCGATCAGGTGCGCCAGGTCGGGTTCTGGATCATGGCGCTGCAGACCTGCCTGGCGCTGATGGGCTCGATCCCGGGCGAGGCGGTGATGGGGCTGGTCGGCAAGCAGTTCGTCGCCGGCACCGCGGCGCTCGCTTTCCTGTTATGGGCGGAGGTGTTCGCCTCGACCGGCGCGGTCTGCGAATCGGCGCTGGTCTATATCGCGCGGCATCGCAACCTGATGATCTCGATCGGGGTGCTGGTGCTTCAGATCGTGCTGAGCTTCACGCTGGTCGCGGTAATGCGCTCGATCGACTGGGAGCATTCCTTGCTGGCGCAGTTCGGCACGCGCGATTCGGTCCAGGGGGTGAGCGTCGCGATCGCCTTGCTCGTCGCGCTCAGCGTTGGGTCGGTGATCAAGTCCAATTTCCTCGCCCAGCTGTTGAAGGCGCGCGTGGCGGGGTGGCGCTGGTCGCTGCTCGGGACCGCGGCGGTTACCATCCTGGTCGGGACGGCATTCACCTCGCTGCCCAAGCGCTATGAATGGATCGAGCTCTCGCTCGGCGAGCCCGCGATCCTGGTGACCTATCTGTTCGTCTTGTGGAAATGGGCGTTCCGGCCCGAAGACCGCGCGCTGTTCAAGAAATTGCCGGGAGCCGGCGCCGCGGCACCCGCTACCTAGATTATGTTTCAGCAAAGCTGAAACGGTTGCGGCACCGGCCCGCTCCCCCACCCGGCCTCCCATAGAATATTCTCATTGGGAAGCCGGGTGGGGGAGCGGGCCGCTACCGGTTCAACGAAGCGTCGGGCCGGACACGCCGCGCTTGGGGGCGGCCGGCAAATCGGCGAACAGCTTGATCATGCCGGGGCTGCGCGCATCGCCATTGGCGTAGTCGCGTGCCGATTTGCCCGCCATGTAATCGCGCCTGTCGGGATCGGCGCCGCCTTCGATCAGGTCGCGCACCATCTGTTCGTCGCGGCGCAGCACTGCCTTGATCAGCGGGGTCTGCCCGCCGTCGCCTGCCAAATTGGGGTTGGCCTTGTTCTTGAGCAGGATCGGGATCAGGTCGCCATAGCCGCGATCGACCGCGACCAGCAGCGGTGTATCGCCCTGGCGGTTCTTGATATTGGGATTGGCGCCCTTGGCGAGCAGATAGGACAGATAGCGCGAATCGTCGCGGCGGACGACGATATGCAACGCGCCTTCGCCGGTCGACGGGTCCTGGGTGTCGATGATCCGCGATCCCGGCTTGGCCAGGATCGATTCGACGTCGTTGCCCTTGTCGTTTTTGACCGCGTCGAGGAATTGATAGCCGGGCGAGCCGCTGGCGAGCTGCGCCGTGGCGGGTAGGGCGGTGACGGCCAACGCGCCAACGAGCGCGAGGGGGAGAAGACGTGCGATCATGATCTGGTGCCCTGCGGGAAAAGTCGGGATCAACTTGCGTAGCCGCCCGTAAAAGATCAAGGCTGGCGCTGCGATGAACCTGCGTTTGCTTCCGATTTCGCTGTTGCTGGCGCTCGCCGCCTGCTCGAACGCCACCCCAGCCGACCCCCCGCTGGCGGGCGCCAGGATCGGCGGCCCGTTCCAGTTGATCGACCAGGACGGCAAGGCGATCACCGACAAGGCCTTCGCGGGCAAATATCGGATCATGTATTTCGGATACACTTATTGTCCCGATGTCTGCCCGACCACGGCGCAGACGATCGGCGCGGCGATGCGGTTGCTCGACAAGAGCGATCCGGCGCTGTCGGTCAGGGTCGTACCGGTATTCGTGACGGTCGATCCCGATCGCGACACGCCGGCGGTGGTCAAGCAGTTCGTCGGCGCTTTCTATCCGCGCTTCGTCGGCTTGACCGGGAGCGCGGCGGCGATCGACACGATCAAGACCGAGTACGGCGTGTTCGCGTCAAAGGGCAAAACCACGCCCAATGGCGGCTATCTGGTAGAACATTCCAACGCTGCCTATCTGATGGACAGCAACGGCAAGCCGCTCGCCTTGCTGCCGACCGAGCAGGGCGCGCAGGCGACCGCCGACGAGATCAAGCGCTGGGTGAAGACAAACCCGTGACAACCGACAGGTTCTGGGAAACCAAGACATTGGCCGAACTCGATCGCGGCCAATGGGAGGCGTTGTGCGACGGTTGCGGCAAATGCTGTATCCACAAGCTCGAGGATGAGGAGACCGGCGAGCTTCATCCGACCAACGTCGCGTGCCGGATGCTCGATCGCCGCGCCGGCCAGTGCAAGGATTACCGCAATCGCCGTGCCTATGTGCCCGATTGCGTGCGGCTGACGGTCAAGAACGTCTATACCACCGACTGGCTGCCTTCGACCTGCGCCTATCGCCTGCGCGCCAATGGCGAGAAGCTGCCGGACTGGCATTATCTCGTCAGCGGCGATCGCGAGGCGGTGCACCGGGCCGGCGAATCGACCCGCGGCTGGACGGTCAGCGAGGAGGATGCCGGCGAACTCGAATTCCATCTGGTCGACCGCAAGCTGTGAGCGGCGATCTCGACGTCGTCCGCCATGCCCGCGCCCGGCGGATGCGGCTGTCGGTCGATCCGGCGAGCGGGCGCGTACGGCTGACCATTCCTCCACGCGCCTCGCTCAAACAGGCGATGGCCTGGGCCAATGATCATCGCGGCTGGATCGACGCGCAGCGCGCTAAATTGCCGCAAGGCCGTCCGTTCGTGCCGGGCGCGACCATCCCGATCGAGGGTGAGGATGTGGCGATCGACTGGTCGCCGGAGCGGTCACGGACGATTACCCTAATCCGTCATGCCGGCCCTGTGCCGTGTTCGAGCTTTGACTTGCCCCCGGCAAGTCAAGATTGCGTCCGGGGGACGCAATCTCGCTCGAACACCACGGAGCCGCACGACCCGGGATTTGCGGCTCTGTGGACCCCGGCACAAGGCCGGGGTGACGAAAGGCTGGTGTGTGGCGGGCCGTTGGAAGGTCTCTCACGCCGCATCGAGACCTGGCTCAAGCGCCGCGCGCTTGCGGTTCTGACCGAAGAAACCGCCGAATTCGCGGCCAGGGCCGGCGTCTCCGTCAGCCGCGTTGCCGTCGCCGATCCCAAAGGCCGCTGGGGCAGCTGTGCCTCGACCGGCGCGATCCGCTATAGCTGGCGGCTGATCTGCGCGCCGCCCTTTGTCCGGCGTTCGACCGTCGCACATGAAGTCGCGCATCGGCTGCATATGGACCATTCGCCGGCGTTCCACGCCGCCTATCGGCACTTGCTTGGCGATGACCCGGCACCGGCGCGCGCCTGGCTGCGGCGCCACGGTGCGACGCTTCACTGGGTCGGGCGGGGCGGCTGAATCTCGCGCGGCCGGTCGGCCGGGGGGGTGACGCGTTTGGGCCGGTTCGGATCGCCGCCCGAACTGCCGGTCATGCGATCGATCCATTTGCGGTCGAGCCGCTCGTCGGACCGTTGCGTACCATCATCGGTGGCGTCGGGCGCGGTCTGCGGCGGGTCATTTTCGGTCTGCGGCGGCTCGCCCGCATCACCCCCGCCGATCGGCGCATCGGGCGCGATCTGGTCGGGCGGAATGGGATTACCGTCGGGGTCGACGAACAGGCCATTGTCGGGCTGACCGAAATCGCTTTCGTTGTCGAGCTGCCATTCGGGCAAGGTCACCTGGGTGTCGAACGTCTCGACCGGCCGGCCGGCGGTGGCGATCTTCATGAACGCGGCGAAGGCGCGCGCCGGCAAGGTACCGCCCTGCAGGCCCGGGATCGACTTGGCATCGTCGCGGCCCATCCACACCCCGGTGGTAAGGCCCGAGGAGAAACCGAGAAACCAGCCGTCCTTGTTCGAGCTCGTCGTCCCGGTCTTGCCCGCGACCGGGCGACCGATCTGCGCCGCCTTGCCGGTGCCGGTGGCGACCGCAGTCTGCAACAGGTCAGTCATCTCGGCGGCGACATAAGGCGCGACCAGCACGTGGCTGCGGTCGACTTCGTGATTGTAGATCGTCTCCCCCATCGAAGTGACCTTGGTGATCCCATAGGGAGTCACCGCCACGCCCTTATTGCCGACGCTGGCGAAGGCACGGGTCATGTCGATCAGGCGGACGTCATTCGATCCCAGCACCATCGACGGCACGGTCGAGATCGGGGTCGAGATGCCGAAGCGGCGCGCCATGTCGGCGACGGTCGAGAAGCCGACTTCCTGGCCGATCTTGGCCGCGACGGTGTTGACCGAATAGGCAAAGGCCGTGCGGATATCCATCTCGCCGGCGTTGCGCCCCGACGAATTGCGCGGGCTCCAGCCGTTGATCGTGATCGGCTCGTCGACCACGCGGTCGCTGGGCCGATGCCCCGCTTCTAGCGCCGCCAGATAGACGAACAATTTGAACGACGATCCCGGCTGGCGCAGCGCGGTCACGCCGCGATTATAGTTGGACGTGACGTAATCCTTGCCGCCGACCATCGCGCGCACCGCGCCATCGCGGTCGAGGCTGATCAGCGCGCCTTGCGCATTGCCGGGCGCGTAAGCGGCGATCGCGGCATCGGCCGCTTTCTGCATGCGGATGTCGATCGTCGTCCACACTTCGAGCGGCCGCGTCGGCTCGTCGATCAGATTCTCGAGCTGGGGCAGCGCCCAGTCGGTGAAATAACGCACGCTGTTCTGGTTGGGCTCGGAAGCGAGCTTGACCGTCTTGGGATCGACCGAGGCGGCTTCGGCGGCCGAGATCTTGCCGGTTTCCTTCATCAGCCCGATCACCACGCCGGCGCGGTCGACCGCGGCCTCGGCATCGGCGGTGGGCGAATAATGCGACGGCGCCTTGACCAGCCCGGCGATGATCGCCGCCTCGCCCAGGCTCAACTGGCCGGCGCCATGGCCGAAGAATTTGCGGCTGGCGGCGTCGATGCCATAGGCGCCGCCGCCGAAATAGACCTTGTTGAGGTAGAGTTCGAGCACCTGGTCCTTGGTGAACTTGCGCTCGAGCGCCAGCGCCAGGACCATCTCGCGCGCCTTGCGGCCGAACTTCTTGGTCGACGACAGGAAGATGTTGCGCGCCAGCTGCTGGGTGATGGTCGACCCGCCCTGGGTCCAATGGCCCTGTTGGGCGCGTACCTGGAACGATCGGATCACGCCGATCGGGTCGACGCCGGGATGGCTGCGGAAACGGCGATCCTCGACCGCGACCATCGCATCCTTCATCACTTGCGGGATCTGCGCGTAGGGCAGCCATTCGCCATAGCTCGGGCCCAGGCTGACGATCGGGGTGCCGTCATCGGCCAGCACGCGGATCATCTGGCCGTTGGGGGAGGATTTGAGCTCGTCGAAGCTCGGCAGCTGCGATTCGGTCACATAGACGGTGACGACGAGCGCAATGATGCCGAGCAAGGCGGCGACGCCGGTAAGGCGCAGGCCCAGCACGAGCCAGCGGCGCCAGCGGGGGACAATTTTGGACGCCTTGGCCATCGTTATGAGCGAGGGCTTAGAGGGTTAACCGAGGCTCGACAAGCGCGGGTTCAAGCGGTTCGCCGCGCCAATCAATCCGCACGCGGGCGGAAATCGAGACTGATCGAGTTCATGCAATAGCGCAGACCCGTCGGCGGCGGCCCATCGGGGAAGACGTGCCCGAGATGGCTGTCGCAGCGTGCGCAGCGCGTTTCGGTGCGCGTCATGCCATGGCTGGTATCGCTATGATTGGTGACATGGTCCTCGGCGATCGGCTGGGTGAAGCTCGGCCAGCCCGATCCCGAATCATATTTATCGGCGCTGTCGAACAGGTCGAGCCCGCAGGCCGCGCAGGCATAGATGCCGTCGGCCTTGTTGTCGTTGTAGATGCCGGCAAAGGCGCGTTCGGTCCCCGCCTCGCGCAGCACATGATATTGTTCGGGGGTCAGGCGCTTGCGCCATTCGGTTTCGGAAAGCGAGAGATGGTCCATGCTGGGGAAGATCGTTACGCTGTGATCATGCGTCAAGCGGGTTGTGGCTGATCCGGGTTAGCCGGGCGACGATTCCTGCGAGTTGCGGTGCCAGCCGCACCACCGCGGTCAGCGCGCTCGCCCAGGCGGGGCGCTCGGCGGCGGCGCGAATCCGGTTGGCGATGGCGAAGGGCGTCGACAAATCGTGCGCGAGTTGTTGCTGATAGGCGATCGCGCCGCTCGGACCCTGGCGAAGATAGGCGATTGCCGCCCGGGTGCCGCTTTCGATCGCGATTCCCATGCCTTCTCCGGCCAGGCTGGGAATGCACGCCGCCTGATCGCCGAGCCGGAACAGCCCGGCCGTGCCGGTCACTGCGCGCCAGCCATAAGGCACGTTGGCCACCGCATCGATCGGCGCAGCGCCGGCGCGATGGGCCAACCGCTCGCCTAGCCGCGGCGATTCGCGTGCCAGTGCGTCGAGCAATTTGTCTGGCGATCCGGCCTCGCTCAGTCGCGATCGGTGCGCCGCCATGCACAGATTGACCGTGCCGTCCTCCTGCCGCGCGATCCCGGCATAGCCGCGATCGAACAGATGGAGCTCGATCGTGTCGCCGACCATGTGGTCGAGCGCGCCGCTCGGCCCCAACCGGACGCGCAGGCCGAGGGTCGGGTCGTCGCCACGCTCGGCACCGCGTGCCAGCCCACGCAGATCGTGCTTTCCCGTGGCGAGAAACAGTGCGTCGGGGGCGATTTCGCCGTCGTCGGCCAGGCGCACGCAATCGCCTTCGAGCGCGCGTACCGCGACCCCGCGCTCGACCGCCGCACCGGCGGTGATCGCGTGATCGAGCAGCAAGGTATCGAGTCGGCGGCGCGAGACCGCGAGTGCCGGGCGTGGCAGCCATGCTTCGGCGCGCCACGCGCCGGCGAACAGCCGCAGGCGGCGGATCTCGTCGCGGTTGAGTGCGTCGCGGCGGATGCCGAGCCGATCGAGTGCCTCAAGCGTCCGCCAGCTCAGGAACCCGCCGCACAAGGCGTCGCCGGTCTCGGCGCTGCGTTCGACCAGCAGATGCGGTGCGCCGGCCCGCGCCAGCGTCAGCGCCGCTGCCGCGCCGGCCGGCCCGCCGCCGACGATCAGTGCAGCCGTTCGACGCACAGGCGAAACGGAAAGGCGCGATAGACGCGCGCATCGGCGATACCCGCCTCCGCCAGGATCGGCGGCCATTCGTTGGGGCGATAGGATCGCGCGATCGACAAGGTGCCGTCGAGCCGGACGATGCGGTGCCAGCCGAAGGTGCGGGCGAGGATCGGGAATCCCCAATGCGCGAAGCCGTGGCGATGAAGGTCGTTGACCAGCCAGCCCATCCGCGCCTCGGCCTGCATGAAGCGGAGGAAGGCGACCAATTGGTCATGCGTCATGTGATGCGCGACCAGGCTCGAGATCACCATGTCCCAGCCCTGACCGGCAAGATCGGCATAATCGCCGGTGATCCAGCGGATCGCTGTATCGGGCGCGCTATGCTGCCGCGCCGCCGCTTCGCTGCGCGGGTTGAGATCGACGCCGACCAATTCGGCCGCGATGCCGCGCTTCGCCGCCCAGCGTGCGATCGTCCGCAGCATGTCGCCATCGCCGAACCCGACGTCGAGCAGCTTGAAACCTTTGCGTCCCTTGAGCGCGCGATCGATGAACGACAGGGTCGGCCGCGCCGCCATCGTCACGACATTGACCTTGGCAAGATCGCCGACCACCGCGGCATAGGTCGCCGCGTCGAGGTCGTCGGCGTCCATCAGCTCATCGGCGATGGCGCGTTGGGTGAGATTCACGCGGCGCTCCGGAACCCGAACCCTTCGGCTGCCAATCCTGGCCCGAACGCCAAGGCGATGCCCTGGTCGATGCGCGGTCCCTTCAGCATCTTGGCCAGGGTGAACATCAACGTTGCCGATGACATGTTGCCATAATCGTGCAGCGTCTCGCGCGATGCCCACAAGGCGCCTTGCGGCAGACGATAAGCGGTCTCGACCGCGTCGAGGATCGAGCGCCCGCCGGCATGCACTGCCCAGCCGTCGATCACCTCGACATCGCGTCCGCCCAAAGCGGCGGCGGCGAAATCGGGATCGGCCAGCCCTTGCGCGATGCGCTGCGGGACTTCGCCCGACAAATGCATCTCGAACCCCTTGTCGGTGATGTCCCAGCGGATCAGCCGGTCCGAATCGGGCAAGGTGGTGGCGAACGGCGCTTCGAGCTCGAAACCGGCGGCATCGCTCGTCACCAGTGCCGCGCCGGCGCCATCGCCGAACTGGAGCATCGCCAGCAATTTCTCGATCTCGCCGGTATCCTGGAGATGGAGCGAGCAGAGTTCGACGCAGACCACCAGCACCCGGGCGCCGGGTTCGGACCGCACGATGTGGCGCGCGCTGCGCAACGCGGCGACCGCAGCGTAGCAGCCCATGAACCCGACCAGCAGCCGCTCGACCGACGGCGCCAGACCGAGCCGGCGCGCGATGATCTGGTCGACGCCGGGCGCGACAAACCCGGTGCAACTGGCCAGTACCAGATGCGTGATCCGGTCGATCTCGACCTGTTCGGCGAGCCGGTCGATCGCGTCGAGGCTCAGCGCCGGCGCCGCATCGGCATAGACCCGCATCCGCGCGTCGGTGCCGGGCATGAAGCCGCCTTCGTAAAATCCGCCGCGTCCTATTGGCGACCCGCCATCGTCGGCGCGCGGCAGCACGGTCCAGCGATGCTCGATCCCCGACCGCGCGACCATCCGGCCGAATAGTTTGGCAAGCCGTGGATCGGCGATCTTGGGCTGGGCCCAGCCGATGAACGCGCTGTGCGCGTCATGGTCGGGCACCGCGGTACCGATAGCGTTGAGATAGACATTGGCGGACACGAGCGGCGACCTTTTCGGAAACAAGGGACACCGGGTTAGTGCCTCGGAAGCGGTACGCCAGTTTAACAGATGCCGCGCATTTTTGCTCCACTCGCCCTCGGCCGCTATCAGGCTGGCATGAATCCGATCTATGCTGGCATGGGCACCACGATCTTTGAGGCGATGTCGGCGCGCGCGCGGGCGACGGGCGCGATCAACCTGGGCCAGGGATTCCCCGAGGCGCAGGGGCCGGCCGATATAATCGACGCGGCGGCCAGGGCGCTCACCGAGAAATCGAACCAATATCCGCCGATGATCGGCTTGCCCGAACTGCGCCAGGCGGTCGCCGCGCATTATGCCGAGCATCAGGGGCTCGATCTGTCGCCCGACGAAGTGGTGGTGACCTCGGGCGCGACCGAGGCGATCGCGGCGGCATTGCTCGCCCTGGTGTCGCCGGGCGACGAAGTGATCCTGTTCCAGCCGCTCTACGACGCCTATCTGCCGTTGGTCGAACGCGCCGGTGGCATCGCGAAGCTGGTGCGGCTGAGCCCGCCCGACTGGCGGGTGACCGCGGAGATGCTCGAGGCGGCGTGGTCGCCCAGGACCCGGCTGCTGGTACTGAACAGTCCGCTCAATCCCTCAGCCTCGATGATCGGAAGCGAGGAACTGGCGGTGATCGCGGGCTTCTGTATCGAGCGCGATCTGATCGCGATCTGCGACGAGGTATGGGAAGAATTGGTGTTCGACGGCGCGCGCCACGTGCCGCTGATCGGCCAACCCGGGATGCGAGAGCGCACGGTCAAGATCGGCTCGGCGGGCAAGATGTTCGCGCTGACCGGGTGGAAAGTCGGCTGGATGTGCGCCGCGCCGACCCTCGCGCGCGGTCTGGCCAAGGCGCACCAGTTTCTGACCTTCACCACCCCGCCCAACCTGCAATGGGCGGCCGCTTACGGCTTGGCCAAGGACAAGGCCTGGTTCGACGCGGAACGCGCCGGCTTCCAGCGCTCGCGCGATCGGCTCGCGGCGGGACTGCGCGAGGCGGGCTATGTGACGTTGCCGTCGGCGGCGACCTATTTCATCTCGATCGACCTGACCGCCTCGGGCATCGCGCTCGACGACGTCACCTTCTGCAACCGTCTGCTCGACGAAGCCGGCGTGGCGGCGATCCCGGTTTCCGCCTTCTACGCCGAAGACCCGGTGACCAATGTGGTTCGGCTGTGCTTCGCCAAGAGCGACGCGACGCTGGATGCGGCGATCGAGCGGATGGCGGGGTTTCGGCGGGCTTTGAGCCAAGAATAAGGCCCGCGGATCGCTCCGCAGGCCTTCTATCTCTGTTCAGACCGTCGCGGCGAAGCCGCGACGTCGGTCGGGCCTTGCCCGCCGGCCGAGGTTTCGGCTTTTCAGGGATTAGCGAACGCTAATCCCTGGCCTCAACCGTCGTAATCGCCACCCAGATTCTGGTTGCGCGGCGGCGCGGCGGCGGTGAGGCGGAGGGCCTCGGCCGACTGCGACAGCGAGCCGATTTCGTCGGGCGTGTCGTCGTCGTCGATCTGGACCTTCTGCATGCCGCTGATCACCGCGTCCTGCAGATGATCGGGGCGCACCGTCTCCTCGGCGATTTCGCGCAAGGCCACGACCGGGTTTTTATCGCGGTCGCG
>Ga0207669_10000171_pt1 | contig 30352 bp, 22 predicted proteins | sample KBSM33metaG_FD_184329 | JGI IMG/M metagenome (GOLD analysis project Ga0207669, IMG submission 184329) | Miscanthus rhizosphere microbial communities from Kellogg Biological Station, Michigan, USA - KBS M3-3 metaG (SPAdes) (version 2) | ecosystem: Host-associated > Plants > Roots > Rhizosphere >...
GTCGTAGCGAACGCCGCCGGTGATGGTCAGACGATCGATCGGCGACAGGATGGCTTCGCCGTAGAAGCTGGTGACGCCGCGCGTCGCGGAGAGATCGCCGTCGAAATAGCGCGTATTCTCGCGCTCGGCGCCGGCGACCAGCCGGACGCCGTCGATCACCTGGAAATCACCCTGATATTGATAACGCTCGCTACGGCCGCGGCCGAAGAAGCTGACCGCGGGCCCGAACGCCGGGTCGTAATTGTCGCGATTGATATCGGCGATGGTGAAGGCGATGCGGTTCTTGAAGCGGCCGCCGAGGAAATCGGCGTTGAGCCCGGCATAGCCGTACAATTCTTGTGTCTTGGCATATTCGCCGTCATCGGCGGGCAGGAAGGTCACGCCGTCAAAGCCATCGATATCGACCTTGCTGTGCGCATAATAACCGCGCAGGTCGAGCCTGATGTTATCGGCCAAGGCGATCTCGATCCGCCCGGTCGCGCCGAACTGGCGATAGCCGTCGGGCTCACTTCCCGACGACACTGCCGAGAAGCCGTTGGTCTTGAGATAGCCGGCGTTGAGCGAGGCCGAGACGATCCCGCTCTTCCCCGACACGCCGCCATTAGCGAAGACCGTATCGAAGCTGCCATATTCGACATTGCCGCGCGCCTGGAGGCCATAGCCCGGCTGCATCGTGGTGACGTTGACGACACCGCCGATCGCCTGGCTGCCCCATGGCACCGAGTTCGGGCCACGCAACACCTCGACGCGGTCGATCGAACCGGCGAGCAAGCTGGCGAAATCGAACGCGCCGCCGGGCGACGAGGGGTCGTTGACCCGCACGCCATCGATCAAGGTCAGCGTCTGCGAATCCTCGGCGCCGCGGATGCGGACCGCGGTCAGGGCGCCGAGCCCGCCGTTGCGCGACACGGTCACGCCCGGCGTGGTCGCCAGCAGGTCGGACAAAGCGACGGTCTGGCGCTGCTCGATCGTCTGGCGGTCGATCACGGTCACCGCCTGGCCGATCGTCTCGGGCGTCTGGGGTACACCGGTCGCGGTCACGACGATGTCGGTGCGGGTCTGATCGGCGAGGACGATATTGTTATCGTCGGCCGCCGGCGTCTCCTGCGCCCAGGCCGGCGTCGCGATAGCGATCGCGGCGAACGCCGTCGTCGCGAGGATGGAAAACTTCAACATTGGACATGCCCCTTTGGTGGGGCCGCGGATTCCGGGCGCCTGAACGCGACACCCGGACCTTACGGCCCGGTTCATGTCGCTCACGCGAGGGATGTCCCTCGTTCGCCCGGCACACCCCGTCCGCGCAAAGGATCGACCGTGGCGGGCAGGTCTCCTGGCTTCCGGGTCGTCGCGTCCGCCCCGCCTTCCCGACCCTGCGGCCAGTGGCATTGTTGGGGCGACCGCTCTCCGGTCACAGTTGCGGGGGCAGCGCCGGCATCTCGACCGGACTTCCCTTTTGCTTCCCCTTGCGGGGAACCCGTCACGGCGCGGCGTCTATGCCGCAGCGCGGCAAAGCGCAAGCAGTGCGTCTTTTCAGCTTCGCTGTGACGGTGCTGGCCCGCTACCGTTTCAGCTTGCTGAAACGAACTCCAAGCGTTTCAGAACTCGAACGCGGTCTGCGCGGCGGGCGGCGGCTCGGTCGCGACGCCCTCGATCTCGAGCATGCGGACCTTGGCGAGCGCCCCGCCGGGCGCCGAGAAACCATGGATCCGACTGCCCGCCGCAAGCACGCGATGACACGGCACGATCAATGGGATCGGATTCCTCGCCATCGCCTGGCCGACCGCGCGCGCCGCTTCCGGCCCAGCCCCCAATTCCCTGGCGACCGCACCATAGGTCATCGTCTCGCCACGGCCGATCGCCCGGACGCGGTCATAGACCCGCGCGAAGAACGGCTCCTGCTCGCCAAGATCGATCGCCACCGCGTCGAAATCGACCGGCTCCCCGGCGAAATAGCGGATCGCATCGGCGATCACCGCGGCGATGGCGGGCGGCGGGTCGCCCGCCACGGCATCGGGCAAGCGCCGGAGCAACGACCATTCGGCGTCGCGCGCACTCTCCCCGGGCAGGCGAAAGGCGGTGACCGCATCGCCGCTCCACGCGATCGCGGCGATGCCGTGCGCGGTCTCGAACACCCGATAGCGATGGAGCGTAGCCATCGCTGCAAGATCGGCGACCCGATCGTTCAAATCAACCACCGGCATGAGCCACCCGCTGTTCGATAGTTATCCAGCTTCGACCTTGGCCGACTCGGGGAGATCGTAGCGGCGCTTATCCTCATCCTCGACGCCATTCTTGACCCACGCCCCGTGCGCATGCGCGGTCGCGACTACGTGCCATTGGTCATGACCGGGCCAGCTCTTCACGCGGATCACCTGGTGCGCGAAGGCGCGGTCGGGCTCCATCATCACCCAGGCGAGCGGGCGGTCGAGCGTGGCCCGGTCACCCGCCGCGTTCATCGCCGCGCGAATACGGGTGGCGCTGTCCTCGGGCAGATATTGCCACACTACCGAATGCATCAGCACGCGCGTCACGCCCGCCTCTTGCGGTTCCGCGAGTCGCGCCTCGGTCCAGTCGGCGGCGTCGGCCTGGACCAGATCGACCGGCTTTGCGCGCTGCATCGCGATCGCCTTGCGCAGCCGCTCGGCGCGCGCCGGCGTTTCGGCCCAGACATAGGCCGCCAGCCGCGCCTCGACCGCGGGATCGGTGGCGTCGAGCGGGCGAACGTCGCAACCGCGCACCGAGACGATCTCGATCGGCGCCGCCACGGGCGGCTCACCGCGCCAGTCGGGCGCAATCGTCACCGGCGCATCGACGGGGCCGAATTTTACGCCGCCAAGATCGAAAGCATAGCGGTCGATCAGCAAGTTGAGCCCAGCGCTCGATCCGATCTCGAGCAGCTCGATCTTCGGCCCATATCGCCGCGCGATCTCGAGCAAGCCGACGATCAGCGCGCCCGATCGGCCCGGCTCGTTGGTCTGCGGCGGCCCGTCGAGCCAGGGCAGCAGGAAATCGTCATGCGCGGCCAGCGCAGCATTCACCGCCGCCGCGATCGCGTCCTGGTCGCTCGTCTTGCCGCGGAACACTGCCGCCAGCCCCGAATCAGCGCCCGCTTGCACCAGCGCATGCAGCCCACCGATGAACCTGAGCGGCAGCGCGTCGCGAGTCGGCTCGCCTGGCCAGTCGAGGATGCGGGCGCTGGTGCGGCTGTCGCGGGTCAGGCCGTCGGCGATCGCGGCGCACAATCGCGCATAGATCGGCGCGTCCATGTTGCGGCAATAGAATTCCTGGATCCGGAACGCCTCGCGATTACCCGCCTCGTCGGCCACGCCGCCTTCTCCTGTCCAGCCCCGGCGCGCTAACCCGCGCGACCTTCCATAGATTGCTGTCCTTCGGAGGGTCGGGCGGGGAAGCGCGCCGGCGCGGCAGAGCCGCTGAAAGCGGAACCGCCGGGATGCATTGCGCCTTCGCAGGTGCACAAGTAAAGCCCCGCCATGGCGCAACCCCTAGTCATTGCCGTCCCCAAGGGCCGTATCCTGTCGGAAGCCGTGCCGCTGCTCGAGCGCGCCGGCGTCGAGCCCGAGGCGGCATTCTCCGACGAGGACAGCCGCGCGCTGCGGTTCGCGACCAATAACCCAGGTATCGATTTGATCCGCGTCCGCGCGTTCGACGTCGCCACCTTCGTCGCGCATGGCGCCGCGCAGATCGGCATCGTCGGGTCCGACGTGCTCGCCGAATTCGACTATCCCGAACTCTATGCGCCGGTCGATCTCGGCATCGGCCATTGCCGCTTGTCGGTCGCCGAGCCGGCCGAAATGGCCGCGGCCGACGATCCCCGGGGCTGGAGCCATGTTCGCGTCGCGACCAAATATCCGCATGTGACGCAGCGCCATTTCGAGGCGCGCGGGGTGCAGGCCGAATGCGTCAAGCTGAACGGCGCCATGGAACTGGCCCCAACCCTTGGCCTTGCACCACGCATCGTCGACCTCGTCTCCTCGGGCCGCACGCTCAAGGAAAACGGTCTGGTCGAGGTCGAGGTGATCGCCGAGGTGACCAGCCGCCTGATCGTCAACCGCGCCGCGTTCAAAACACGGCCCGAACTGGTCCCGTTGGTCGACGCGTTCCGGCGGGCGGTGGAGAAGCGCGATGCGGCATAAGCATGGTCTTAGCCCCTCCCCTTCAGGGGAGGGGTCGGGGGTGGGGCGGCGCCTCGCAGAGGGCCTCGCTTGTGACTCCCCCACCCCAACCCCTCCCCTGAAGGGGAGGGGCTTTTAGATGATCAAGCTCTCCACATCCGAACCCGGCTTCGATCGCCAGTTCCAGGCCCTGGTCGACGCACGGCGTGAAGCGGATAGCGATGTCGCGCGCGATGTCCGCACCATCGTCGCCAGCGTGCGCGACGAAGGCGATGCCGCCGTTCACGCCTTCACCCGCAAGTTCGACCATCACGATCTCAACGAAACCGGCTGGCGGATCGAGCGCGCCGAATGGCTCGCCGCGCACGAAGCGCTGGCACCCGAGTTGCGCGACGCGCTCGAACTCGCCGCCGAGCGCATCGCCGCCTACCACATCAAGCAGAAGCCCGAGGACCGCGACGAGATCGACGCGGTCGGCGCGCGGCTCGGCGCGCGGTGGCGCGGGGTCGACGCGGCGGGGATCTATGTTCCAGGCGGCCGCGCAGCCTATCCCAGTTCGGTGCTGATGAACGCGATTCCCGCCAAGGTCGCAGGGGTCGAGCGGCTGGTAATGGTCACCCCCACACCCAATGGCGAGGTCAATCCGCTGGTGCTCGCCGCCGCGCATGTCGCCGGTGTCGATGAGGTATGGCGAATCGGCGGTGCACAGGCCGTCGCCGCGCTTGCCTATGGCACCGGCCGGATCGCGCCGGTCGACGTGGTGTGCGGCCCCGGCAATGCCTGGGTCGCGGAGGCCAAGCGCCAGCTCTACGGCGTGGTCGGGATCGACATGGTCGCCGGCCCGAGCGAGATCGTCGTCGTCGCCGACGGCCAGAACGATCCCCAATGGATCGCCGCCGATTTGTTGAGCCAGGCCGAGCACGACCCGTCGAGCCAGTCGATCCTGTTCACCGACGACGCCGCCTTGGCGCGCGCGGTGGCCGAGGCGGTCGACCTCCAGATCGGCCAATTGGCGACCGCGAAGGTGGCGCGCGCCAGCTGGGACGCGAACGGCGCGATCATCGTCACCGCTGACCTGGTCGAGGCGATGCCGCTGGTCAATCGGCTCGCGCCCGAGCATCTCGAACTCGCCTGCGACGAGGCCGACGCGCTGTTCGACCTGGTGAAGCATGCCGGATCGGTGTTCATCGGCCGCTACACGCCCGAAGCTGTGGGCGATTACGTCGCCGGGCCCAATCACGTCCTGCCGACCGGCCGCCGCGCCCGCTTTTCGAGCGGATTGTCGGTGCTCGACTTCATGAAGCGCACCAGTTTCCTGTCGCTCGATCCGGCTTCGCTCGCCGCGATCGGCCCCGCCGCGGTGACCTTGGCGGAGGCCGAAGGTCTGCCCGCCCACGCCCGCTCGGTCTCTCTCCGGCTCGGCTGAGCTTCCATTTTCGACAAGAACCAGTCGACCGGTCTAAAGGCATCACAAATGACGACTCACACCAATTCCCGCACCGCCGGCCGGTCCAAGGCGCGCTCCGCCGCGCGGCTCGCCGCGACCCAGGCGCTCTATCAGCACGACATGGACGGGACGGCCGTCGTCTCGCTGCTCCACGAATTCCACCAGCATCGCCTCGGCGCGACGATCGAGGACGCCGAATATGCCGATGCCGATGTCGATTTCTTCGACGATCTGGTGACCGGCGCGCTCGCACGGATCGACGAGATCGATGGCCTGATCTCGGCCAACGTCACCGCCGACTGGAAGATCGAGCGGCTCGACAAATTGATGAAGGCGATCCTGCGCGCCGGGACCTATGAATTGCTCGCGCGCAAGGACGTCGCGGTCGGCACCGTGATCAACGAATATCTCGACGTCACCGACGCCTTTTACGAGCGCCGCGAAAAGGGCTTCGTCAACGGCATTCTCGACGGCGTCGCCAAGAGCGCGCGGGCCTGACCGGCGGCGCGGATGGCGGAGATCGTCAACCTCAACCGCGCCCGCAAGGCGAAAGCGCGTGGCGAGGCTCTGGCGACCGCCGCCGCGAACCGCGCCGCACACGGCCGCACCAAGGCCGAGAAACAGGCCGCGAAGGCAGAAGCCGAGCGGCGCACCCGCGAGCTGGACGGCGCGAAACGCGAGCCATGAAGCGGCGCGCGTGACCGAAGCCGATTTCATCGCCGCGCTGCGCAAGCTTCCGCTCCACCCCGGCGCGCATGAGCTGCGCGACGATAATGCGACGATCGGCGGATTGACCGTCACCACCGACACGATCGTCGAGGGCGTTCATTTCCTGCCCGACGATCCGCCCGGCGACGTCGCCTGGAAACTGCTCGCGGTGAATCTGTCCGACCTCGCCGCCAAGGGAGCGCGGATCGAGGGCGTACTGCTCAATTATCCGCTGTCGAGCGACGATTGGGATCGCGCGTTCCTCGATGGCCTGCGCGCGGCGCTCGACACGTTCGATTGTCCGCTGATTGGTGGTGACACGGTGTCGCTTCCGGCCAATGCGCCGCGTGTGCTGACGCTAACCGCGATCGGTCGCGATGCGCTCGCCCCCTTACGCTCGGGCGCGCAAGCGGGCGACGCGCTCTGGGTGACGGGGACGATCGGCGACGCCGGCGCGGGCTTGCGGATCGCGCAGGGAGAACCGGGCCTGCAAGCGCTACTCGCTCGCTATCGCCGCCCTACGCCGCGTCTTGCCGAGGGATTCAGGCTGGCCCCAACTGTCCATGCGATGATGGATGTGTCGGACGGATTGTTGATCGATGCCGGCCGCATGGCCGCGGCGTCCGGCCTTGCGGTCACCGTCGAACTCGCCGCTCTGCCGCTCTCCCCCGACTATCTGGCCTTTGCCGGCGCCGATCTCGCCGCGCACCTCGCCGCGGCAACCGCTGGGGACGATTATGAACTTCTGTTCGCCTTGCCGACAGCCGACGAGCCGCCCGTCGGGGCGTTCCGGGTCGGCCACTTCTATGAAGGCAATGGAATCGTGCTCACTTGGCAGGGCGAGCCCATCCCGCTGCCCTCCAGACTGGGGTTTCAGCACTGAACTTTAGGGCGCTTGCGCTCGCTCGATCCCTCCTTATACCTCCTGCCCACCTAGGGAAAGCTCGCGGGCGCCGTCCGGCGCTACGCGTCTAAAAGGGGAAGAGGAATGACGATTGTCTATGCGGCCATCGTCTGCGGCCTGATCGCCGTAGTCTATGGCTTCATCACCAGTCAGCAGGTGCTCCGCGCGCCGGCCGGCAACGAGAAGATGCAAGATATCGCCGCCGCCATTCAGGAAGGCGCCAAGGCCTATCTGGGCCGCCAATATACCACCATCGCGATCGTCGGCGTCATCGTCGCCGTGATCCTGTTCTTCACGCTCGGCCTCTTGTCGACCGTGGCGTTCCTGATCGGCGCGGTGCTGTCGGGTATCGCCGGGTTCATCGGCATGAACATCTCGGTCCGCGCCAACGTACGCACCGCGGAAGCCGCGCGCACCTCGCTTCAGGGCGGGCTGACCATGGCGTTCCGCTCGGGTGCGATCACCGGCATGCTGGTGGCGGGTCTCGGCCTGCTCTCGATCGCCGGCATCTTCTGGTATCTGACCGGGGTCAAGCATCTCGAGCCGGGCGATCATGAGATCGTCGCCGCGCTGACCGCTTTGGCCTTCGGCGCCTCGCTGATCTCGATCTTCGCGCGTCTGGGCGGTGGTATCTTCACCAAGGCCGCCGACGTCGGCGCCGACCTGGTCGGCAAGGTCGAGGCGGGCATTCCCGAGGACGATCCCCGCAACCCAGCGACGATCGCGGACAATGTCGGCGACAATGTCGGCGATTGCGCCGGCATGGCGGCCGATCTGTTCGAGACCTACGTCGTGACGATCGGCCTGACGATGGTCTCGATCGCGCTGCTGTTGTCGGATGCGCCCAATCTGTTCGCGCTGATGGCCTTGCCGCTGATCGTCGGCGGCGTGTGCATCATCACCTCGATCATCGGCACCTATTTCGTCCGGCTCGGCAAGGGCGAGTCGATCATGGGCGCGCTGTACAAGGGGTTCTGGACCACCGTCGTGCTCTCGGCCTTCGCCATCTTCGGCGCCGAGAAATGGGTGCTCGGCGACCTCAACGCCGCGATCGGCACGGTCGGCGACAAGAGCTTCACCGGCATGTCGCTCTTCTATTGCATGCTGATCGGCCTGGCCGTCACCGGCCTGCTGGTGTGGATCACCGAATATTACACCGGCACCAACTATCGCCCCGTCAAGTCGATCGCCAAGGCGTCGACCACCGGCCACGGCACCAACGTCATCCAGGGTCTGGCGATCAGCCTTGAATCGACCGCGTTGCCGACACTCGTCATCGTCGTCGCCGTGATCGCGACCTACCAGCTGGCCGGGATCATCGGCGTGGCGTTTGCCGCCACCTCGCTGCTCGCGCTTGCCGGTATGGTGGTCGCGCTCGACGCTTATGGTCCGGTCACCGACAATGCCGGCGGCATCGCCGAAATGGCGGGGCTGCCCGACGACGTGCGGCACCGTACCGATGCGCTCGACGCGGTGGGCAACACGACCAAGGCGGTGACCAAGGGCTATGCGATCGGCTCGGCGGCGCTCGCCGCCTTGGTGCTGTTCGGTGCCTATACGACCGATCTTGACCGCTATGCGACGCAACTCGGCATCGGGAAGATCAACTTCGAGTTGAGCAATCCCTATGTCATCGTCGGGCTGTTGCTCGGCGCGTTGCTCCCCTATCTGTTCGGCGCGTTCGGCATGACCGCGGTCGGCCGGGCGGCGGGATCGGTGGTCGAGGACGTTCGCGCGCAATTCGCCGCGGACAAGGGGATCATGGAAGGGACCAGCCGCCCCAATTACGGTCGCACCGTCGACATCGTGACGAAGGCGGCGATCAAGGAAATGATCATCCCGTCGCTGCTGCCGGTGCTGAGCCCGGTCGTGGTGTTCTTCGTCATCCAGGCGGTCGCCAATCGTGAGGAGGGTTTCGCCACGGTCGGCGCGATGCTGCTCGGCGTGATCGTCTCCGGCCTGTTCGTCGCCATCTCGATGACCTCGGGCGGCGGTGCCTGGGACAATGCCAAGAAGTATATCGAGGACGGCAATTACGGCGGCAAGGGCTCCGAAGCCCATAAGGCTGCGGTCACCGGCGATACCGTGGGCGATCCGTACAAGGATACGGCCGGCCCGGCGGTCAACCCGATGATCAAGATCACCAACATCGTTGCGCTGCTGCTGCTCGCGGCACTGGCCGCGCACGGCGTCGGCTAAGCGATAACGCCCCGTCCGGCCATTGCGTCGGACGGGGCATATCGTTCTTTTCGGACATAAAAGTGGATCAGGGGCAGCTTGTCTGCCCCTTTTTCATTGCTAGACTGCCGCCGGGCATTGGGGGGAAAGCCATGTTCGGGCGTGTCATATCGATCGCGGCTGCGGCCGCGCTGTTTCCGGCGATCACCGCGGTGTCGGCGCAGGACACCAAGCCGGTGGCACCGTCACCGGAAGCAAAGCCAGTATCGCCCCCGAGCAACGCCGGCCCACCTCCCGCCGCCGCCTTCGCGCAATTGCCTTTCATCGAGGCGCCGTCGCTGTCGCCCGACGGTACGCGCATCGCCGCGCGGATAGCGGTCCAGGGCAAGATGCGGCTGGCGATCATTCCGCTCGCCGACACGTCCAAACTCAAATTGCTCGATCCCGGCGATTTCGAGCTGACCAGCTGGAAATGGGTCAACAACGACTGGCTGCTACTCCGCGCCGGAGAGATGCAGCCGGTCGAGGGCGACAGCTGGTACGTCAGCCGCGCGTTCGGCATCCGGGCCGATGGCGCCAAGATCAATGTCCTGGCGACGCCGACGACCGGCCAGAACGGCGCCGATATATTGTGGATCGCGCGCGACGGCAGTCCGCATGCCCTGATCGCGATGCAGAACTCGATCTATATGGACGAGAATTTCTGGCCGCAGGTACGCGATTTCGACGTCTCGACAGGCAAGAGCAAAATCGTCCAGAGTTCGATGACCAATGTGATGGACTGGTATGCCGATACGGCCGGAACGGTCAGGATGGGCGTCGCCTATGACGATGACCGGCGGTCGTACCGTACACTGTACCGCACGCAGGCCGGCAGCTCACTGAAAACGATCGATCGCACCACTGGCAAGGGCAGCACGCTCAGCACCTTGCCGGCTTTGATCCTGCCGCAATCAGGCAAGGCGATCGCGATCGACGATGCCGACGGGTTCGACGCGGTCTACGATTTCGATCTCGACACGATGAAGATCGGCGCCAAGATTTTCGATGTGCCCGGCTATGACGTCGACGGGCCTTTTCTCGATCCCACCGGCACCAAGTTGATGGGATATCAATATACCGACACGCGGACGCGGACGAAGTGGCTCGACCCGACGCTTGCGCAGGTTCAGGCCGATCTCGACAAAGCTGTTCCGAATTTGTGGCCCGACATCGTGTCGTGGAGCAACGACCTGAGCGTGTTGATCGTGCATATCGGCGCGGCCGACAGCGCCGGGGCCTATTATCTCTATCGTCCAGCCGACGGAAAGATGTCGGTATTCGCGACGATCAACGATACGCTCGGCACCAGGACCTATGCGCCGGTCAAGAGCGTCCGCTACACTGCCCGTGACGGCACCGAAATGTCCGCCGTGCTCACCTTGCCCAGGGGACGCGAGGCGAAGGATCTCCCGCTAATCCTCATGCCGCATGGCGGCCCGGCGGTTCGCGACGACGAGGAATGGGATTGGTGGGCGCAGTTCATCGCGAGCCGGGGATACGCCGTGCTGCAGCCCAATTATCGCGGGTCGACCGGCTTCGGCACCAAGTTCAACAAGCTCGGCGAAGGCCAATGGGGTCTGAAGATGCAGGACGATCTGGTCGACACGCTCGGCTGGGCCGCGAAACAGGGGATCGCTGATCCCAAGCGCGTGTGCATCGTCGGCGGCTCCTATGGCGGCTATGCCGCGTTCCGCGCGGCGCAGCGCGACAAAGGCGTCTATCGCTGTGCGGTGTCCTTTGCCGGCGTGTCCGACATGACGGCGATGCTGCGCTATGACGGATCGTTCCTCAACGGCGGCCGCAACAAGGACTATCTGCGCAAGCAGGCCCCTGATCTGAAGGGCGTGTCGCCGATCAACTTCGCCGCCGATTTCTCGACGCCGATCCTGATCATGCATGGCAAGGCCGACCAGGTCGTCCCGGTCAAGCAATCGCGCGAAATGGTCGAGAGGCTGAAAGCGGCCGGCGCGACCTATCGCTATGTCGAACAACCACTCGGCGACCACCATTTCACGCGGCAAGCCGACCGCCTGCAATTCCTGCAGGAACTCGAAGCGTTCCTGGCCAAATACAATCCGTCGTGACGGCATATCCTACGTCGGCAATATGTTGCCCGTCACGGATGTGCGTTACTAGTCGATCATTGATACAGGCGGGGGGCAGCCTTTCATGAAGACACTTCATCGCGTGGTGCTTAGCGCGGCGGCATCGATCATCCTGGCCGGGACAATGGCGTCGGGGCAAATGCCGCCGGCAAGTAGCGACTGGGCGACCAAGACCGTTCCGCTGGAGGTCCTGGCGCAGTTTCCGATGATCACCCAGCCGCGCATGAGCCCCGACGGCAAATGGATCGCAACCCGGATCCGGGCCGGCGGCGAACAGGTATTGGCGATCGTGCCGGTGAAGCCGGGCGAAGCCAGGCCGGAGGTCATCGCCCGCAACGGCGAGGCGATCAAGGACAAGGAAGGCGATCGTCAGATCGTCGACTATCGCTGGGCCGACGCCGATCATCTTGTCATCACATTCGATACACGCGAGAATTTCTACGGCCGTTGGATCGACGACGTCCGCTACGCTTCATACAACCGCACGACGAAAAAAGTACTCCCCCTCGGGTGGGACAAGTCGATCGGCTCGACCGAAATGTTGTGGCTGTCCAACTCGGGCAAGCCGCACATGCTGCTTCAGCGCATTCTATGGGACACCAACTCGACGCGTGGTCCGGACACCGAACTGACCGGAAATCCGGAAGTCATCGATGTGGATCTCGATACGGGAAGTACCGCGACCGTGATGCCGCATAACGCGGCGGTCGAGGACTGGACCGCCGATGCCGACGGCGTCGTGCGCATTGGCACCGCCAGTGACGCGGATACGGGCAAAATGCAGGTCTATTATCGCACCGGCACAAGCCAGCAACTGAAGAAGATCTTCGATGGGACGCCAGATCGCTATGGCGAACTCAGCATACCCTCGCTGTTCCTGGCGGGCGGGACCAAAGCCTATGCCTATGGCAAGGACGGCGGGTATCGCTCGCTATACGAATTCGACCTTGCCACAATGAAGCTGGGCAAGAAGGTCTTCGGTGTGCCGGGATATGATATCGGGGGTGCTGCGCTGACTCCCGATCGCTCCGCGTTGCTCGGCGTGACCTATACTACCGGTCGCGAGCATTGGACCTATTTCGATCCGCGGATGAAAGAGATCCAGGGCCTGCTCGAGGAAAGCTTCGGCAAGGACAACGTGTTGATCGCGACCGCGGACGCCAAGCGCGAGACGATCCTGTTCCGCGTCGCGAAGATGGGACAAGCCGAGACCTGGTACATTTTCGATACGGTGTCGGGAGGCATCGGGCGCTTCGCTTATGGCAACGACACGCTGAAGGACTCGATGCTCAATCCGGTGGCGGTCGTGACCTACCCGGCATCGGACGGGAAGAAGATCGAAGCGATCCTGACCATGCCACGCCATCGGTCCGGTCAAAAGAATCTGCCCCTGATCGTGTTGCCGCATGGCGGCCCCTGGGCTCGCGACGATGCCGACTGGGATGCCTATGGCTGGGCGCAATCGCTCGCCGAGCTCGGCTATGTCGTGATCCAGCCCAATTATCGCGGCTCGACCGGCTATGGCAGCGACTGGGAGAAGGCGTCCGAAAAGGCCTGGGGCTATCGGATGCAGGACGATCTGAACGACGCCATTCCCTGGCTCGCCGGCCAGGGAATCGCCGATCCCAAGCGCGTTTGCATGTTCGGCTGGTCCTATGGCGGCTATGCCGCGTCGCGCGCCGCGGAGCGAGATGGCGACAAATATCGCTGCGCGATCAGCGGCGCTGGCGTCCACGACCTGATCGCGATGCAGCGGTACGACAAATCGTATCTCGGCCGCTATGGCGCGAAGATGGGCATGGGGTCAGCGAGCGGCGACCTGGAGGATGCGTCGCCCGGTCTCCACCCGGAAAAATATTCGATCCCTATCCTGATCGTCCAGGGGGCCAAGGACGTCCGCGTCCCGCCCGCCCAGGCGCGCGATCTGGTGGCGCGGCTGAAAAAAGCTGGAAAAGTGGAGGGCAGGGACTTCTTCTACCTCGAACAGCCGCTCAATACGCATAACTTGCTGCGCGAAGCCGATCGCGTGCAGCTGATGCAGGAGGTCAAGAAGTTCCTCGATCGATTCAACCCGGCAACCTGATCGCGCCGGTTGACGCACCGCGGGCCTTGATCGAAGGAGGGACGTCACCGGCCGCGGTGACGCCCCTTCCCTTTGCCCGTGAGGACCCATGGCCGCCTTGTACGACCGCGAAGCCCTTCGCACGCTGCTCGCCACGCGCACGCTGAAGCGCGGCGATTTCCTGCTCGTCTCGGGCAAGCGCAGCCGCATCTATTTCAACATGAAGGCGACGATGATGACGCCCGAGGGCGCGGCGCAATGCGCGCGCGGGCTGTTGTCGGTGCTGGGCGATCTCGATGCGGATTATGTCGCGGGGCTGGAAATGGGCGCAGTGCCACTGCTCGGCGGGATCGCGGCGTTGAGCTGGGACGTCGGTCGCCCGATCGGCGCGGTGTTCGTGCGCAAGGCGGCCAAGGCGCATGGCACGTCGCTGATGGTCGAGGGGCTCGACGATAGCGGCGGCGAGACGCTCCAGGGCAAGCATGTCGTGCTGATCGACGACGTCGCGACCAGCGGCGGATCGATCCTCAAGGCGGCCGAGCAGATCGAAGCGGCGGGCGGGATCATGAAGGATGCGATCGTCATCCTCGACCGCGAACAGGGCGCGGATGCCAATCTCGCCGAGCGCGGCATCACGCTGCATGCGCTGTTCACCGCGACCGATCTCGGCGTGACCGAGGCGGACAAGCTGCCGCTCGACTAGACTAGGCTTGGTCCTCCCGCGTGCGGAAGCGCTCGAGCCAGTGGATCCGGCTCTCGAAAGACTTTCGCTGGCGCTGGTTGGGCGCGATCGACAATCGCGTCCGGCAACGCGCGATTTCCGCGTCCAGCTCAGCTACGCTCAGACGTGCGAGGTCGGCCTCGTGATCAATGACGCCACTGCGCTTGCCCACCGCGCTATTTCCAGTCGATCGCGGCGCGCGCCTGCTCTTCCAGCCAGGCCATCGCCGCGAACCACGGACTGCCGCCATAGCTGACCCGCGCGACGCCGGCATCGGCGAGCGGCTTGGTCGGTGCGCCGGGGCCCGGGATGACGTTGATCAGCGCGCCGGTGCGCCTGACGATCTCGGCGATCGCCGTCGTATCCCGCAGGCCGGGGACGAAGATGCCGCTGGCGCCCGCCGCCATATAGGCCGCGGCGCGATCGACTGTTTCGTCGAGCATCGAAGCGTCGTGCTTGTCGGCCGGCGCGCGCAGATAGAGGTCGATCCGCGCATTGACGAAGAAGGCAGGGCCCGCGCCCTTGCGCGCCGCGGCAACGCGATCGGCCTGGGTCGCGATCGGATAGACGCCATCGCCGCCGATCACCGAATCCTCGAAATTGCACCCGACCGCACCGGTCGCGGCCAGGCTCGCCAGATTGGCGGTGATTCCGGCCTCATCCCGGGCGTAACCGCTCTCGAAATCGATCGAGACGGGCACGTCGACGACGCCCATGATCCGCGTCGCATTGTCGAAGACGAGGTCGAGCGGGACTTTCTCACCGTCGCCGAAACCTAGCGACCCGGCGGCGCCGTAGCTTCCCGTCGCGATCGCTTTCGCGCCCGCCTTGGCGATCGCCACCGCGCTGCCCGGATCCCAGCAATTGTAGATGATCAGCGGATCGCCAGGAACGTGGAGCGCGGTGAAAGTTTCAAAGGCGGACATGATCTCCCCTCCCATTTATGGGAGGGGCTGGGGGAGGGCATGTTCCGCCCTCTCGACAGCCCCTCCCCTAACCCCTCCCGCAAGCGGGAGGGGAATGTGGCTTAATGAACGAACCGCGCCACCACGTCGCGATAGCTGCGGCTGACCTTCACCTGGCCGCCCGAATCGAGCACCAGGAAGCATTCGCCATTGGTATGCGGCTTGACCTGGCGGACGAGGTCGAGATTGACGATGGTCGAGCGATGGACGCGCTGGAAGCGGCGCGGGTCGAGCCGTTTTTCCAGGTCCTTCATCGTCTGGCGCAGGATCAGCGTGTTGTCGCCGGTCTTGATGCACATGTAATCGCCGGCCGCTTCGACCACTTCGATCGTGTCGACGTCGACGCGAAAGATCTTGCCGCGATCCTTGATGTTGATGAGCTTCTCGAAGCGGTTGGACGACACCTCGCCGCCATCGGCGATCTCCTCGGCCGCTTCAGGCGCAACCTCGGCCAGCGCTTCCTTGTATTTTCCGACTTCCTCGGCGGTGCGCTTCTCGCTCAGCCGCTGGCGGACTCGATCGAGCGTATCGGCGAGGCGGGATTCCTCGACCGGCTTGACCAGATAATCGGTCGCCTGCGCCTCGAACGCGCGGATGGCATGGTCGGAATAAGCGGTGACGAAGACGAACAGTGGCGGTTCGACTTCCATTAGGCCCTGGATCACCGAAAAGCCGTCGAATCCCGGCATCTGGATATCGAGAAACACCAGATCGGGTTTATTGGTCTTGATACTGCGGATCGCCTCGCGCCCGTTGGCGCAACGGTCGATGATCTCGACATCGTCATGCGCCTGAAGGCGGAGTTCCAGCCCCTGGATCGCGAGTGCTTCGTCGTCCACCAGGATGGTTCTTATGGTCATGCGGCCTCTCTATTCGGATCTTCCAACTGGTACGGAATCTCGATCTCCACAGCAAAGCCGCCCCCTGGTGTAGACCGAGCATCGAAACGGTGGTCAGGTCCGTACGCCTGAGCCAACCGATCTCTTATATTGGCGAGCCCCACGCCAGTTGAAAGGCTCGGCCCTAACTTGTTCTCGATCAAGCCGGGGCCGGTGTCCGACACGGTAATCCGGACCCGTTCGCCGACGAGACGTGCCGAAACTGCGATTTCCGCCCCCTCCTCGCTCGGCGTGACCGCATATTTGATCGCGTTTTCGACCAATGGCTGGAGCAATAGCGAGGGCAATCGTGCGCGTTCGGCGCGGGGATCGATCTCGAACACCGGGCGCAGGCGCTTTTCGAACCGCATCTTCTCGATCTCGAGATAGAGTTTGAGCGTGTGTACCTCCTGCGCGACCGTCACGTTCGCGGTCGGCTCGTAGATCAAGGTGAAGCGCAGGAAATCGGCCAGCCGCGACAGCATCGCATTGGCGCGCTCAGTCTCCTTGAGCAGCACCAGGGTCGAGATCGAATTGAGCGTGTTGAACAGGAAATGCGGATTGAGCTGATAGCGCAGCATCGCGAGCTGCGCCGACGATGCCTGGTTGCCGAGCACCAGCAGCTGGTCCGCTTGCTGTTCGACGATCAGGTAGAAATTGATCCCGAAATAGAGCGCCGACCACCCCGCCAGTACGGTGAAATTGAGGAACAGCTGGCCGAACACCAGGCCGAGATTGAGCCCCGGATTGTCCTTCATGATGCTGTAGGAAAAGCCGTTGAGCACCGCCGCCAGGAACGTCGCGCCGGCCAGCGTCACCACCGTCAGCAGGATCGCGCTGATCCGCGGCAGGCGGCGATAATAGCCGTACAGGGTCGAAAGCAGCAGCGTGATGCAATAGCCGACGATCGATTCGATGATCCCCGGGATCAGCGCCGACATCGGCGCGCCGTTCGACACCGACGATACCGAGCGGAGCAGCAGATAGCCGCCCCAGCCCACACCTTGCAGGGTCCAGAAGGCGCGGCTCTTGTCCTCGAAGAACGGACGCGAAAAGATCGCGGGAGTCCAGAAGCGGCGCTTCTGGTCCGTCAGTGAGGTGTCGGGCGGTGCCGGCACGGGGGACGAAATCGTGGCCATCGGGCTGGCCCCTTTATACCGGCCGGACCGGTCACGCAAAGCATCGCCTGTGCGCGGCTGTCCATGGGTAGGAATACCAATGGCGTCGGCGCGGTCTTTTGCCTAGGAGCAGCCCCGCAATGAATCCCGCCACCCGCCCCGACACGCTTGGCCGCCGCTTCGCCTGGCTGCTGTTGCTGGTGGCCGCGTTGCTGGCGCGCAGCGTCGCTCCCGAAGGATGGATGCCCGTGGTCAACGCCGCCGGCGGGATCGAGATCACCGTCTGCAACGGCACCGGACCGGACGACGCGATGGTGTTGTCGCCCGACGGCAAGCTGCATCACAAGGCACCAGGCAAAAGCCAGGCCGGCGATCATGCCTGCGCCTTTTCGGGGCTAGGCATCGCCGACGCGCCGCCGACGCTCGTTGCGCTGAGCGCACCGATCTTCGCGCCCGACGCCGCGCCGACGCTCGATCCGATCCATGCCTTCCCCGGCCGCGGCCTCGCCGCGCCCCCTCCTCCCGCCACCGGACCGCCCTCCCTCGCCTGAACCGACGCTGCCTCCGGCAGCTAAAGCGATTCAGTAAGGGGAATGATTGTGACTATTGCCAAGCGCACCTTGTGGTGCGCCTCGCTCGCCGCGATGGCGAGCGTCATCGCGCTGCCCGCGCACGCCGCCGATGACCCCGCGCCGGGCGACGACCGCCGCGACGACATCTTGATCACTGCGCAACGCCAGCAACAGACGATCGAGAACGCGCCCTCGACCCTGGCGTCGGTCGACGCCGACACGATCGCGCGGACAGTCAACGCGATGAACGTCGAGGACACGATCAAATATCTGCCCAGCCTGATCGTCCGCAAACGCCATATCGGCGATACGCAGGCGCCACTGGCGACACGCACCGCCGGCCTGGGCGCCAGCGCGCGCAGCCTGATCTATGCCGACGGCGCGTTGCTCTCGGCATTGATCGGCAACAACAACACCTCGGCGAGCCCACGCTGGAGCGCGGTCAGTCCGCAAGAGGTCGCGCGGATCGACGTGCTGTATGGTCCATTCTCGGCGGCGTATCCGGGCAATTCGATCGGCGCGGTGGTCAACATCACGACGCGGCTGCCCGACGAGCTCGAGGCGACGGCAACCGCTGGGATGAGCGTCCAGACCTATGACTTGTATGGGCGGCGCGATACCTATCCGGCCTATCAGGCCGGGCTGACGATCGGCGATCGCTTCGGCCCGCTGGCGCTGTTCGCGAGCTACGATCACGTCATGAGTCGTTCGCAACCGATCGGCTATGTCACCGGCGCCGCGGGTCCGGGCGTGGTCGGCGCGATCCCCGACCGCAACCGGACGGGACAGCCGATCACCATCCTGGGGTCGAGCGGGATCGAGCGCCAGGGGCAGGATCGCCTCAAGCTCAAGGCTGCGCTCGACCTGAGCAGCGATATTCGCCTGACCTATGTCGGCGGCCTGTTCCTCAACCGCACCAATGCCAGCGCAGAGAGCTATCTGACCGCGACCGCGACCGGCCTGCCCGTTTATCCCTCGGCGTCGTTCGCCAGCGGAACCTATGCGTCGCGCCAGCGCCACTGGTCGCACGCCGTGTCGCTCGGCGGATCGGCCGGCGGCATCGACTGGCAAGTGATCGGGACACGCTATCGCTTCGCCGATGACGAACAGCGGGTGCCGACGGGCTCCCTGCCCGCTGCTTTGTCGGGCGGCGCCGGCAACATCACCCGGCTCGACGGCACGGGCTGGGACACGCTCGATGCCAAGGCAGCGTGGAGCCGCGGCGGCAATGTGCTCAGCGCCGGCGCGCATTGGGATCGCTTCGTGCTGGCGAGCAATCGCTATGCGACGGCCGATTGGATCAAGGGCGCCGACGGCGTGCTGAACCAGCAGTCGCTGGGGAAGACGCGCACCGCCGCTCTGTGGGCGCAGGATGCGCTCGACCTGTTGCCCAGGCTGACGCTGACGCTAGGCGGGCGCTACGAATGGTGGCGCGCCTATGACGGGGTCAATTTCTCGGCCTCGCCGATTGTATCCAATATCCAATCCGAACGCTCGGCCGACCGCTTCTCGCCCAAGGCGTCGCTGGCCTGGAAACCCGCCGACAAGTGGAAGGTGCGGCTGTCCTATGGCGATGCCTGGCGCTTCCCCACGGTCGGCGAGCTCTATCAGCTCGTCACCAGCGGCGTGCTCGGCGCGGTCCCCAATCCCGACCTCAAGCCCGAACATGCCCGTTCCGCCGAACTCGCGATCGAGCGCACCGATACAAAGGGATCGATTCGCCTATCCTTGTTCAACGAGGTCGTGACCGACGCGCTCATCTCGCAGACCGGCACCATCGCGGCGGTCGGCGGCGGGACGCTGACCGCAAGCTTCGTCCAGAATGTCGACCGTACGCGGGCGCGTGGGGTGGAACTGGCCGTCGTCCGCAACGACCTGATCCCGCGTATCGATCTGTCGGGCAGCGTGACTTATGCCGACGCCACGACCCGCGCCGATCCCGGCCTTCCGGCAGCGGTCGGCAAGCTGATCCCGACGGTGCCGCGCTGGAAAGCGAACGCGGTCGCGACCTGGCGGCCCGTCGATGGCGTCTCGCTGTCGGCGGCGGCGCGCTATTCGAGCCGGATGTACGGCCAGCTCGACAATAAGGACGTGGTCGGCAACACCTATCAGGGCTTCTACAAATTTTTCGTCGTCGACCTGCGCGCACACTTCGTCGTCGCGAAGAAGTATGTGCTCGGGCTAGGCGTGGATAATGTAAACAATGACAAATACTTCCTGTTCCACCCCTTCCCGCAGCGGAGCCTCCATGCCGACCTGACGATCAAGCTATGAGCGTCAGGCTACCGGGCTCGCGCTGGTACAATGCAGTCTGGCGATGGCATTTCTATGCGGGGATGTTCTGCGTCCCGTTCGTGCTGTGGTTGGCGATCACCGGCAGCATCTATGCTTGGCGGCCGCAGATCGAGGCGTGGCTCGACCGGCCTTACGATTCGCTCGTCCCCACCGCGACCCGCGCGACGCCCGAGGCGATCGCCGCGGCCGCGGTGGCGGCGGTGCCGGGATCGCGGCTGCACAAATACGAGCTGCCGCAATCGGACAGATCGGCCGTGCGCGTGCTGGTCGGCGCCGACAGTGGGGATCGGCGTGTTTATGTCGATCCCTACACGCTCACGCCGCTCAAGGTCGTGACCGAAGACAATCGACCGATGCAAATCGTGTCGCGCCTGCACGGCGAATTGCTCGCCGGCGCCTGGGGCAGCTACATCGTCGAGATCGCGGCCTGTTGGACCCTCGTGATGATCCTGACGGGCCTCTATCTCTGGTGGCCGCGCGGACGAAAGAGATTGGCGGGAATCCTATACCCCCGCCTGTCGGGCGGCCGCCGCTTATTCTGGCGCGACCTCCATGCGGTGACAGGTATCTGGGTATCGCTGCTGGCGCTGTTCGTGATCTCCACCGGTCTGCCCTGGGCCAAGGCATGGGGCGGCTATTTCAAGGAGATACGGACGGTGACCGGCACGCTCGACGGGCCGGTCGATTGGACGATCGGCGGCCGCAAGTCCGCCGACGACCCGATGCTCGGCGAGCATGCCGGCCATATGGGCATGACGATGGAGCATCACGGCCCGCGGCCGGGCGAGCTGAATCGTGCGGTTGCCGTGGCGGCAACGCTCAGCTTCGCCCCGCCAGTGCTCGTCTCGCCGCCGGGCAAGCAGCCGCATGGCTGGACGATCTCATCCGATGCCGCGGATCGTCCGTTGCGCGCGCAGGCAGTGGTCGACGGCGCGACCGGGGCGGTGCTGGCCCGCAAGGACTTTGGCGAGCGCCATTGGATCGACCGTGCGGTCGGATACGGCATCGCGACGCATGAAGGTCAGCTGTTCGGGATCGCCAACCAAGTGCTGATCACGCTCGGCGCGCTGATGCTGATGACACTCAGCGTATCGGGTGCGATATCGTGGTGGCGGCGGCGGCCGACGGGACGGCTCGGCGCACCGCTACCGTTATCGCGCCCAAGGTTCGGTGGAGCGCTAATTGCTACGATTGTCGCGCTTGGACTGGCGATGCCGCTGTTCGGCGGGTCGCTGCTGGTGGTGGTCGCAGTCGAACGCGGACTGAAACGCTGGTCGAGCGCCGCCCGCTGGTTGGGATTGCGAACGATCCGAGCCTGACGCTCCCATCATCGCGCAGCGGTGGGCGATCCTCAGACTGTCCATGACCGGGAAAAAGAAAGCGCCGCCCCAGTCCGAAGACGGGAACGGCGCTCTTTAGTCAGTCGATCGGTCCGATCAGAACTGAACGTTCAGCGAGACCGACGCGGTACGCGGCGAGCCGAGGTACGCGAACGGCACGCTGGTGTACGAGCTGTTCGGGTTGCCGAGGTTGCCGACGTAGAACTGGTTGAACAGGTTGGTCACGTTGAACTGGACGTAGGTCGTCTTGTTCAAACCGAGGAAGCCCAAGTTAACGCGGGCATCCAGATCAACGACGGTGTAGGCTGGCGTCTTCGCCCCATAAAGGACGGTCGTCGTCGGATTGCCAGTGTCGATCGAGCTGTAGATCGGCACGTTCTGATCGTTGACGTAACGCGGACCGGTCCGCTTCACCTGCATGCCGAGTTCAAACGGATCAACATCGACCTGAGCACGCGCGCCGAGCGTGTAGGTAGGCGCACCGGCCTCACGCTTGCCCGCGGTCAGCAGGTAATAGTCGGCACCAAAGGTCGTGCACCCCAGCGTATGATTGGTCACATTCGCCGTGGAGCAGGTACCACCAACGACATTATCCTTGATCTTCGACTTCAGATACGAACCGAACGCATAGAGCGTCAGCTGTTCGATCGGGCGATACGAGATGCTGGCGTCGACACCGTATTTGTTGACCTTACCGAGGTTGCGATAGACCGTCTGATCCAGCTCGGGGTCGTAGGACGACGCCAGGCGATTGGTGAAAATCGTGTACCAGCCACCGACAAACGCCTGAACCTTGCTGGTCGAATAGCGGAAGCCGGCGTCGAAATTGTCGGTCGTTTCCGGCTTCGGCGTCCCAACACCGACCGGATAGTAGAACTGCTGATACAGGTTATCCGTGCCCGGGACCTGCAGACCCTTCGAATAGCTGGCATAGACCGACAGGCCGCCACCAAGCTTGTAGGTCAAACCGGCGCTCGGCAACAGGCGGTTATAGGTGAACTGGCGGAATTGCGGCGTCTGATAGCCGGTCACCTTGTTCGTCGTCGCATTGTACGAATAAGGATTGGCGGCCGCATAGGCGGCAACGTCGGCGCTGGTGCCGGCGATGCAGTCGACAAAACCGGCTGCGCTGGTGGTGAAGCAATTCTGGTGCAGATTACGCTTGAACCATGGAGCACGGACACCGAGGTTCACCGTCAACCCGCCGAACTCGCCACGATATTCGCCCGACACCTGGTCGAGGACCGCGTACGACTTGCGGTTGCGCTTTTCCATCAGGCCGCCGTTCGCAGCCGCGATTGGCGAGTTGATCGGGAAAACGTCGAACGGCTGGCCATTGGCCTGGAGGCGAATGAGTTCGCCGGTCTGACGGTGACGACCGTAATCGTGCGTATAGGTCAGGCGGAACGTCTGCGTATCGGTGATATCCCAGCGCAGCGAACTCAGGATCGTGTAGCGATGCGTGATCGTCTGGCTGGTGCCGTCGAGTTCGACGCCGCCGGTGGCCGGGAACGTGACGCCCGGAGGCACGATACCACCGGTGCCGTGATCCAGCACGTCGCCGTCGCCGTTCAGGTCGATACCGGTATAGTAACTGCCACCGATGAAGCCGTAACGACCGCCGGGGCCGGCATTTTCGCGACCGATCACGCCATAGAGGCCGCCGTTCGCCTTGGTGTACTGAATGGTCGGATCGACGGTCAGGACCAAGCCGTGGGCTAGCGTAAAGCGCGAACTGAACCGCAGGCTGCCGGTGTTCGACGGGTTGACGTTCTGTTCGAACAACGTGCCGCACGTGTTCGGCGTGTCCGACACGCCCGCTTGCGGCGTGTCGGTCTGGCACGGTGACGTGCGCAAGAACGCTTCGTCGAAGTTGCGCGGGAAGCGATTGGTCGTGCCGCTACCGACGATACAACCGGTCGTAACCGAGCAGGTGTTACGCAGCGGATAGTCGGGCGTATTGGTGTTGCGGTTGACGTTCCAGTTGCCGGCAACGGCGATGAAGTCGCCATTGCTGCCCAGCGGCTGGTAGATCTTGAAGTTATAGGCGTTCTTGTTGATCTGACCGAAATTGCTGAACACGACGTTGTTGGTCGCGCTGGTGGCCGAGAACCACGCCTTGGTGCCGAACGAGGTGAAGGTACCCGTGTTGACCAAACCGAAGACGCGGAAATAGTTGAGGTCGCCGATCGAGCCGACCACGCGGACGCCGAACTTATCGCTCGGGGTGATGGTGCGATAGTTGACCGTCGAACCCGAGGCCGAGGCCGTCGGGCTGTCGACGTCGGTCGAGCCGAGGCTAACGTTGACGCTGTCAATCAGTTCGGGGTCGATCTGCTGGTTCGAATAGATCGCGTAGTTGCCGGTATCGTTGAGCGGAATGCCATCGACGGTCTGCGAGATGCGGTCCGGTCCGAAACCGCGGATGGTCAGGCGGCCGCCCGACGAGCCGTACGGGTCCTGGCTCTGGAAGCTGACACCCGGAAGCGAGTTGATGACTTCGTCGATCGACTGGCCGGGCGTCTGGCGCGCGATAAACGCCTGATCGAGCTGAAGCTTGGTCTTCGGCGTATCGGGGATCACGACCCCGCCGACGCCCTTGGTCTTGGTGGCGGTGATGACGATGTCGCCTTCGAAGTCCGCCGTACCGGTCGACTGCGCGTAGGCCGCCCCCGGGAGCATGATCGCGGCCGCAGCCACGCCAATTAGAAATTGAGTCCGCATGATATTCCCCTTTGGGCGCGAGTCGCTGATTTGCGCGGCGTTGCTTCACCGTCGCGAGGGCCCATGGAGACTGAATATTTCGGTTCAATGACAACGCAAGAGGGCGATGAGATTACTGTGGATTAAGCCATGCTGCGTTGCAAAAAAGCATCATCCCGCATCTGCCACGACTGCGGCCCATCCTGCCTCATCCATGACTTCAATATTGAGTTCGGCCGCTTTCTTGAGCTTCGACCCCGCGCCTGGTCCGGCGACCACCAGATCGGTCTTCGCCGACACCGATCCCGATACGCGCGCGCCGAGTGCTTCGGCCTGCGCCTTGGCCTCATCGCGGCTCATCGTCTCGAGACTTCCGGTGAACACTACGGTCTTGCCGCTGACGCGTGATTCGCGCGCCTTGAAGACGAAGGCGGGCGGGCTGACTTCCGCCAGCAGGTCATCCCATACCGCGCGGTTGTGCGGCTCGTGGAAGAAATCGGCCAGCGCGTTGCCGACCGCCGCACCGACATTGTCGACGCCGATATGCTCGGCGATCGCCTTGTCGCGCCGCGCACGGAATTTCTGCTCGTCCTCCGCCAGCGCCGGAACGATGCTGGCGCGGAGCGCGATGATTTCGTCGGCCAGCGCCTTGATCTCCGGCAGGGTGGCATGGCGCTTGAGCAGGTCGCGCGCGGTGACCACGCCGACATGCCGGATACCGAGCCCGAACAACAGCCGCACCGGATCGGGCGCACGCTTCGCCTCGATCGCATCGAGCAGATTGTCGACCGACTTCTCCTTCCACCCCTCCCGGCCAAGCAATTCCTCGCGATGCGCGGCGAGGCGGAAGATGTCGGCCGGCTCGGCGATCCAGCCGAGATCGAGGAATTCGCGGATCGTCTTGTCGCCCAGCCCTTCGATGTCGAGCGCGCCGCGACTGACGAAATGGCGCAGCCGTTCCTGCCGTTGCGCCGGACAGATCAGCCCACCGGTGCAGCGGATATCGACCTCGCCTTCCTCGGCCAGGGCTTCCGAACCGCATTCCGGACAATGCGTCGGGAAGGCCCAGGGCTCGCGTGGTTCGTCGCGAGTGAGATTCTCGACGATCTGCGGAATGACGTCGCCCGCGCGCTGCAGCACGACGCGGTCGCCCGGGCGCACGCCCAGCCGCGCAATCTCGTCGGCATTGTGGAGCGTGGCGTTGGTCACCACCACGCCGCCGACGGTGACCGGTTCGAGCCGCGCGACCGGGGTGAGCTTGCCGGTTCGCCCGACCTGGATGTCGATTCGCTCGAGCGTCGTCTGCGCGCGCTCGGCCGGGAATTTGTGCGCCAGCCCCCAGCGCGGCGCGCGGCCGACAAAGCCCAGTCGCGCCTGCCAGTCGAGCCGATCGACCTTGTAGACCACGCCGTCGATGTCGAACGGCAGATCGGCGCGCTCGGCTTCGATCGCCTTGTAGGTCGCCAGCGCCTGGTCGAGCGTTCCGCCCGGCTGGAATTGCCGCGTGACCGGAAAGCTCCAGCCGCGGATCGTTTCGATCACTGCCGATTGCGTATCGCCCGGTAGGGCGCTGGCATCTCCCCACCCCCAGGCAAAGAAGCGCAATGGGCGCGACGCGGTAACAGTCGCGTCCTTCTGACGCAGCGATCCGGCCGCGGCGTTGCGCGGATTGGCGAATTGGCGGGCTTCCTTGCCGGTGTCCTCGGCCTCGGCCAGCAGCCGCGCGTTGAGCGCGGCGAACGCCTGTTTCTCCATATAGACTTCGCCGCGCACCTCGAACACGTCAGGCGCGCCGGCGGGAAGCGCGGCAGGGATATCGTCGATCGTGCGGACATTGGCGGTGACGTCCTCGCCGATCTGGCCATCGCCGCGCGTCAGCGCCTGGACCAGCCGCCCCTTCTCGTAGCGTAGCGAGCAGCTCAGCCCGTCGATCTTGGGCTCGGCGGTCAGCGCGACCGCCTCGTCCTCGCCCAGATTAAGGAAACGGCGGACGCGGCCGACGAAATCGCCGACCTCCTCATTGTCGAAGGCGTTATCCAGGCTGAACATCGGCCGCGCATGCGCAACCTTGGCGAGGTGCCCGGCGGGCGCGGCGCCGACCTTGCGGCTGGGCGAATCGTCGCGAACCAGGTGCGGAAATGCCGCCTCGATCGCACTGTTGCGGCGCATCAGCGCATCATACTCGGCGTCCGAAATCTCGGGCGCGTCGTCGGCGTGGTAGAGCAGATTGTGGCGCGCGATCTCCGCCCCGAGATGCTCGAGTTCCTTGGCGGCGGCTTCATCATTGGCAGGCAGCGGAATCGTCATGCGCCTTTCTTTAGCAGCCAATGCCGCGCAGGAAACCGCACCGCTGTCGCCGCAATTACGCCATTCGCATCCGGCAGGTTGAGGGGCGATGCTGATCGTCCTCCTCGCGATGCAGGCGGCGCCCGTCACCGGCGAGCGAACGGTCTATCCCAGCAACGATCTCAACGGGTTCGACCTTGCCAAGGCCAGGCCCAAAGCCGCCGAAAATGCGTGCGGCGTCGACAATCCCGGCGGCGATATCGTCGTTTGCGCGCGCCGCAAGATGATGGACGTCGACATCAGCCGGATGGCCGATTTCGCCGACAAGCCCGTCCGCTCGGTCGTCGACCTTCCCGGAGGCGCCAAAGCCGGCGTCGGCACAACCTCGCGCGATGTCGGCGGGTTCACCTCGAAAGCCATCATGGCGAAGGTGAAGATCCCTTTCTGAATTCCGCTCCCTCCAAGGGAGCAACCGCGATCTAGTGCCCCACCACCGTCGCAATCACGAGGACGACGATCCCGGCCAGCGACAGCAGCGACAGCCTGACCGTCCGCTCGATCCAGAACGAGCGCCGCCGCGTGAGCGCTAGCGTGGCCGCGATTTCGCGCGAAAATGTCTTGAAGTCGGCGACATAGCCCCAGCGCGCGCGGAACAGGAAAAGGCAGATCGCGCTGGAACCGGCAAGCAATCCCATCAGCAGCAGGACCGGCACCATATGCGCCGTCGCGATGTCCAGCTTCGCCGTGGCTCGCGCGATCAGGCCGACAAAGGCGAGGATCAGACCGTCAAAGGCTAGGATTCCCCGCGCCTTGGTCAGCTGCCGGTCGACGATGCGGTCGACATAGGCGACCGCCGCATCGCCATAGCTGGGATGATCGTCGATCACACCGTCATCGCTTTTTTCGTATCGCGCGGTGAGTGCTTCGTGATGCCCTTCGGTGCCGCCTGGAATGTCGGGAAACCAGGTCATCGCCCAGATCGTCGCGGCGATCAGCACGACGGCGAAGATCAGGTCGAACGTTCCCATTATACTGCGCCGACCGTCCAGGTGGCGCACGAGGAACGCAACACGGTCATGCCGCCTCGAGCAGGCGTTCGGCTTGCGCCCGAGCCTCATCGGTGATCGTCGCGCCCGACAGCATGCGAGCGATCTCCTCCCGCCGCGCCATGCTGTCGAGCGCGCTCACGCCGGTGCGCGTGACCAGACCGTCGGAGGATTTGGCGATAAAATAATGCTGCCCGCCGCGCGCCGCGACTTGCGGACTGTGCGTCACCACCAGCAATTGCGTGCGATCGGCCAGCCGCGCCAGCCGCTCGCCGATCGCCGAGGCGACCGCGCCGCCGACGCCGCGATCGATCTCGTCGAAGATCATCGTCGCCGCCCCGCCTTCCTCGGCCAGACTGACCTTGAGCGCCAGGATGAAGCGCGACAATTCGCCCCCCGATGCGATCTTGGTCAACGGCGCGAACGGCGCGCCGGGATTGGTCGCGATCTCGAACTCGACACGGTCCTTGCCGCCCGGCCCCCATTGCTCGTCGGGCAAGGTCTCGATCATCGTGCGGAACCGCGCGGCATCGAGCTTGAGCGGCGCGAGTTCGCCCGCCACCGCCGCGTCGAGCCGCGTCGCGGCTGCATGGCGTTCGGCGGACAACGCGTCCGCAGCCGCTTCATAGGCTGCGCGGGTTTCCGCGACCCGGCGGTCGAGTTGGGCGAGCCCTTCTTCCCCTGCCTCGATCGTCGCCAGTCGGCCGGCCATGTCCTCGGCGAGTTGCGCCAGCTCGTCGGGCTGGACGCGATGCTTGCGCGCCATCGCGCGGAGATCGAACAGCCGCGCCTCATCCTCTTCGAGCGCGCGGGGATCGAACATCAAAGCGGCGCGGGCCGCCGCGAGTTGATCCTCGGCCAGCGCGCCCTCGTTGATCGCGCGGTCGAGCGCCGCCAGCGCCTCGCCCAGCGCGGGATGCGCGTCGGCGACGCGCTCGAGCACGCGCGCCGCCTGACGCAGCCGGGCCAGGCCGCCATCGGAGCCGCCAAGATACTCGTCGAGCGCCACCATATCCTCGGCGATCTTCTCCGCGCGCTGCATCGAGCGGCGGCGCTCGGCCAGCGTTTCCTCCTCGCCAGGCGCGGGTGCGAGTTGCCGCAGTTCGGCCACAGCGTGCGCCAAATAGTCTCGGTCGCGCGCGGCAGCATCGATCTCGGCGCGCGCCACCGCCAGCGCATCCTCGGCGTCGCGCCAGGCGCGATAGGCTTGCGCCACCGCCCCGGCATGGTTGCGGCCGAACGCATCGAGCAAGGCGCGGTGACCGCGCGGATTGAGCAGCCCGCGATCGTCATGCTGGCCGTGCACCTCGACCAGATATTGCGCCAGTTCGCGCAGTAACCCGGCCGAGGCCGGCTGATCGTTGACGAAGCCGCGGCTGCCGCCATCGGCCTTGACGATGCGGCGGATGATCAGCGGCTCGCCGGGATCGACCTCGAGCGCATTCTCGGCGAGCAACGAGGCGATCGGGCCGCCATCATGTGGGGTATCGAAACTGGCGGTGACCACCGCTTGCGCCGCGCCCTGGCGGACCAGCCCGCTATCGGCGCGCGCGCCGAGCGCGAGCCCCAGCGCATCGAGCAGGATCGACTTGCCCGCGCCGGTCTCTCCGGTCAGCACGCCCAGCCCGGCGCCGAAATCGAGTTCGAGCGCTTCGATCAGCACAACGTCCCGAATGGCGAGCGAGGTCAGCATCGCGCCATCCTTAGCGGCAAAAATGATGCCGGGTCATCATGCTAATTTGTCTCGCGCGAGCGAGAAAGGAGCGCTTATTTCCCTCTCCCGCGTGCGGGAGAGGGAGGGGCCCGCGAAGCGGGAGGGTGAGGGTCTTCTTTCTTCTTCCTGGCGTGTGCCGACACAGAAGAAGTAAAAAGACCCTCACCCAACCCTCTCCCGCGCGCGGGAGAGGGCTAATAACCTTACTTCGGAATCGGCCCGTTGCCCGCGCCGCCGGTATTGCTGGTGCCGGTCGAGCCGCGGCCTTCGTCCTTGGCGGCGACGCCCGGGGTACCCGGTGCGATCGGCTGGGCATCCTTGAAGCCGACCGGGATCGGCAATTCGCCCGCCGCCAACGGCGCCGTCGGCTTGTAGGGATGGTCTTCCATCAATTTATAGGCGCGCTTGTACCAGTCGGTGCCAGGATAATTGGCACCGAGCACGGCGGCCGATTTCTGCGCTTCCTCGGGCACGCCGAGCGCGAGATAGGTTTCGGTCAGGCGCATCAGCGCCTCCGGCACGTGAGTCGTGGTCTGATAGCCGTCGACCACGGCCCGGAAGCGGAGCGTCGCCGCCAGCCACTGGCCGCGCGTTTCGTAGAAGCGGCCGATCTCCATTTCCTTGCCCGCGAGGTGATCGCGGACCAGGTCGATCTTGAGCCGGGCATCGGCGGCATATTTGGTGTTGGGATAGCGGCGGACCAGTTCGCCCAGCGCGTCGAGCGCCTGCTGGGTGATCTTCTGGTCGCGCGTGACGTCGGCGATCTGCTCGTAATAGCCGAGCGCGACGAGATAATAAGCATAAGGCGCGTCGCGGTTGCCGGGATGGACCGCCAGGAAGCGCTGCGCCGACTGGATCGACTGGGTGTAGTCGGTGTCCATATAATAGCTGAACGAGCTCATCAGCTGCGCGCGGCGCGCCCAGATCGAGTAAGGATGCTGGCGTTCGACTTCGTCGAACAACACCGCCGCTTCCTTGTAGCGGCCCTGATCGAGCCGCGTCTTGGCAAGCGTGTAGAGCGTGCCGACGTCACGCGCGATATAGGGGACGTCGCCCTTCTTCAGGCCGCCGCCGCGGCCGGCGCAGCCCGCCATTGGCAAAGCGAGGAGAGCGATAAGCGCGAACGCGACGGGAC
>Ga0207669_10000173_pt1 | contig 30195 bp, 27 predicted proteins | sample KBSM33metaG_FD_184329 | JGI IMG/M metagenome (GOLD analysis project Ga0207669, IMG submission 184329) | Miscanthus rhizosphere microbial communities from Kellogg Biological Station, Michigan, USA - KBS M3-3 metaG (SPAdes) (version 2) | ecosystem: Host-associated > Plants > Roots > Rhizosphere >...
GGTCGATCATCGTTCTCACGATTCTCATCAACCTTGCGATCGCACCGCTGCGCCACAAGAGCGTGGTGTCGATGCGCAAGATGCAGGCGCTGCAGCCGCAACTGAAGGTGATCCAGGACCACTACGCAGGACTGAAAGTCACCGATCCTGCGAAGCAGAAAATGAACACGGAGATCATGAATCTCTATCGTGAGAAGGGCGTGAATCCTGCGAGCGGATGCGTGCCCATGCTCCTCACGATGCCGATTCTGTTCGCGTTCTACGGGCTGTTGTCGCAAGCGATCGAGCTTCGCGGCGCCGAGTTCGGCCTCTGGATCAAGGATCTCTCCGAACACGATCCGTTCTACGTCACCCCGGTGCTGATGGCGATCACGATGTTCTGGCAGCAACGCATCACGCCGTCGACGGCTGATCCCGCGCAGCAGAAGATCATGATGATGATGCCGCTCATGTTCGGCGTCATGTTCCTCTGGGTGCCGAGCGGTCTGGTTCTCTACTGGTTCGTCGGAAACCTCTGGGCGATCGGTCAGCAGTACTTTACGAACTGGATGATCGGGCCGCCGACGCTGGCCACGACGCCTGCCGAGCGTCGAATGAAGAGCGCCGGAGCAGGACGTACCGCGGCCGCTGAGCGCAAGAGCTAACTGTCGACGAGGACGCAGCGTGAACGAGACCTTGACGAAACAAATAACTGAGTTCGTCCAGAACGTCGTGGGCGCGATGGGGGTTCAGCTCACAGCCACGATCGAGGAGTCTGCGGAGGGCACTCGCATCAACCTCGAGGGCGAGGACGGTGGTGTCCTGATTCGCCGCGGTGGCGAGGGACTGCAGGCCCTGCAGCACGTCGTGGCAACAGCGTTTCGTCGTCAACTCGGAGACGACACCCGAATCGTCGTCGACTGCAACGGATTTCGGAGGGACAAAGACGCCGAGATCAAGCAGATGGCGCGCTTCATGGCAGAGAAGGCCCGATCGAGCGGCATGCCGCAAGAGATGGGACCACTGAATCCGTACGAGCGACGGATTGTTCACATTGCCATCGCCGAGGATCCGACGGTGAGCTCGGAGAGCATCGGCGATGCGTTCATGAAGACCGTCATCATTTCCGCAAGACAGTAAATTCGGCCGCCGCGTCGGCGACGCGCTGCGGGTGACCGCATGTTCTCTTCCGACGACACAATTGTGGCCATCGCGACGCCGCCCGGGCGAGGTGGCATCGGCGTCGTGCGGGTGAGCGGATCGTGCGCGCGCGAGATCGCCGGCGACGTCGTCACGCGTCGAAAACCGCTCTCGCCGCGCGAAGCCACGCTGACGAAAGTGCGCATCGGCGAACCTGCCGCGCCGCACAGGGGTGATCACGCCATCGTCACCTGGTTTCCGGCGCCTCATTCCTACACCGGCGAACACGTTGTCGAGATCAGCACGCACGGCAGCCCGGTTGTGCTGCGAGAGATCCTGCGTGCGCTGGTCGCGGCAGGAGCTCGCCTGGCGAGACCCGGTGAGTTCACGTTCCGGGCATTCCTGAATGGGCGAATCGATCTCGCACAGGCGGAAGCTGTCGCTGACCTGATTGACGCCGCGACGCCGCTGCAGGCGCAGACAGCGTTCGATCAGTTGGAGGGCACGTTGAGCGCGCGGATCAGCGCGCTCGATGGCGGGCTGCTCGACTTAATCGCGAGGCTCGAGGCCTCGCTCGATTTTCCGGATGAGGGTTTCCACTTCATCGAGCCGCGCGAAGTCGGTGAACGCGTGAACGAACTCGTCGCCGGATTGAATGCGCTGTTGTCGCATGAAGCGCGCGGACGGCTGATTCGCGAGGGTGCGACGGTTGTGATCACCGGTCGCGTGAATGCAGGAAAGTCGAGTCTCTTCAACGCGCTCGTTGGCAGCGAGCGCGCGATTGTGACCGACGTGCCGGGGACCACGAGAGATCTCGTCACAGAGACAATGGAGATCGACGGTCTCGCGATTACGTTGGTCGACACGGCAGGGGAGCGAGCGACGGAGGATCCCGTCGAACGCGAAGGGGTGTCACGCGCGGCGCGCGCCAGGGATGCGGCAGACCTGACGCTGATCGTGATCGATTCCAGTCAGGCGCTGCGCAACGAGGACCGTCAACTGCTGGAGTCTTCGTCAGGCACGCGCGTCGTCGTTGCAAGCAAGGCGGATTGCGCAGCGCAGTGGCAGATGGACGAAGCGATTCGCGTCTCGACGGTTCGGCAGTCGGGCATCGGCGAGCTGAAAGAAGCTATGCTGCGCGCGTTGACGAATGAAGATCGACTCGAGGATCCGGCGGCGCTCTCGAACGTGAGGCACGTGCTGCTCCTGAAAGAGGTGCGGACAGTGTTGATGCGCGTGTGTGCCGCGATCTCCGAGAGCGCTCCCGAGGAATTCGTGCTCGTCGATCTTCAGCGCGCGCGCGCGCACCTTGCGGAGATCGTTGGCATCGGTTCGAGCGATGAGACGCTGGACTACATCTTCAGCCACTTTTGCATCGGTAAGTAAGCGGCGATGACCTTCGATGTGATCGTTGTAGGCGCGGGGCATGCCGGCGTCGAGGCTGCGTATGCTGCGGCGCGACTGGGTTGTCGTGTTGGGCTGTGTACGCTGAGCGCCGACACGGTGGCGCACATGCCGTGCAATCCGGCGATCGGCGGAACGGCTAAGGGGCATCTGGTTCGCGAGATCGATGCATTGGGCGGACTGATGGGCCAGGCCATCGATGCGACGGGAATTCAGTTCAAGCTGCTGAACCGGAGTCGCGGGCCGGCGGTGTGGTCTCCCAGGGCACAGGCAGACAAGCGTCGTTACTCTCAGTGGGTGCGCAGCAAGATTGGTCGAGAGCCCAATATTAAATGGATCCTGTCGAAGGCCGGCCGAGTTCTCCTTGAAAACGGCCGAATGTGTGGCCTCGCGCTTGAGGACGGCGATCATCTGGAATGCTCGGCGCTAGTGATTACGACCGGCACGTTCCTTAATGGCCTGATTCACCTGGGACGAGAAAAGCGGTCGGCTGGACGGGCAGGGGAGCCTCCTTCCGTCGAACTGGCGGAGTCGATTCGCGGGCTTGGCTTTGAGGTTGGTCGTCTGAAGACCGGCACGCCACCTCGACTCGATCGCCGCAGCATCGACTTCGACAAGCAGGTTGCGTCGGGCGCATTCGTCGAGGAGCGCGGCGACCCTCGCCCGACTCCCTTCTCGCATCGCACGCGCAAAACGCTCGAGAACAGGATCAGTTGCTGGCTGCTTCACACGAACGATCGCGTACGCGAGCTGGTGCACGAACGCATCGAGGAGAGTCCCCTGTATAACGGGCAAATCAGCGGCATCGGTCCGCGCTACTGCCCGTCTCTCGAAGACAAGATTATGCGGTTCCCCGATCGGGAGCGGCATCAGATCTATCTCGAACCGGAGACGATCGACGGCCACGAGATCTACGTCAACGGATTCTCGATGTCGCTGCCTCAATCCGTGCAGGAGGATCTGGTTCGCGCCCTCCCTGGTCTTGAAGATGCGCGGATGATTCGACCTGGGTACGCGATCGAGTACGACTTCGTCCAACCCACTGAGCTCCTGCCGACGCTGGAGACGAAGCGCGTGCGCGGGCTGTTTTTCGCTGGTCAAATCAACGGGACCTCGGGATACGAAGAAGCCGCCGCGCAGGGTCTGATAGCTGGCATCAACGCCGCGCGCATGTCGAGAAGCGAGGATGCGTTCGTGCTCGGACGAGATGAAGCGTACGTCGGTGTTCTCATTGACGATCTCGTGACGCGTGGATGTCTCGAGCCGTATCGCATGTTTACGTCGAGAGCCGAGCATCGATTGCTGCTTCGCATCGACAACGCCGACCTTCGACTGACGCCGCGAGGACGAACTGTGGGTCTCGTGGACGATGAACAGTGGGAGATGTTCGAAGGGCGACGCGCTCGATACGAGCGGAACGCCAGGCTGCTCGACGAGACCAGCGTGCGCACTACCGCTGGTCAGCGAATGCCGGCGTCTCAACTCCTGCGGCAGCCGAATGTGAAGCTGGCCGATCTGATCGCCACTCGCGGCGTTGAGCTCGAAGTCGATCAGGAATCGCCCGATCAGGATCTCGCGACTCTCGAGACCACGATCAAGTACAGAGGCTATCTCGAACAGGAGATGTCTCGGGTGGAGCGGGCAAAGCGGGACGATCGTCGTCGAATTTCGCCGACGTTTCCTTTCAAGGACGTGCCGGGGCTCTCCCGCGAAGTCATTCAGCGCCTCACGCAGATCCAGCCGCAGACGCTCGGCCAAGCGGCCCGCATTCCCGGAATGACGCCTGCCGCTGTGGCTGTACTCGGTGTATTCCTCAACCGACTGAGTTCACCGGCCTCCCACCCGTGAGCAGCCGCGAGTTTCAGGAACGCCTGGCCCGTCGTGCGCGAAGAGTCGGGCTCTCGATTCGCCCCGAGCTGGGCGGACAGCTGGAGATCTACTACCGACTCCTCTCGACCTGGAACAAGAAGATCAACCTGACAGGTCTGAACCTGTCTGACTATGGCCCTGAATCGCTCGATCGTCTTCTCATTGAGCCCCTCGTGGCAGCTGCCCATAGCAAGCCGGCCGTGCGCAGCCTGCTGGACATCGGAAGCGGAGGAGGCTCCCCAGCCATTCCACTGGCGTTGGCTCTGACGAGTGTGAGCCTGTTGATGGTCGAGGCGAAGACAAGGAAGTCCGTCTTCCTCCGCGAAGCACTGCGAGCACTTGGGCTCACTCGAGGCGATGTCGTCACCTCAAGATTTGAGGAATTGCTCACTAAACCGCCCCTGCATGAGGCACACGATCTCCTCACGATTCGGGCTGTCCGGGTTGAGTCGCGCGTTCTCATGAGTCTTCAAGCCTTCGTTCGCCCAGGAGGCGAGATCTTCCTGTTTCGCACGTCAGCGGGTGCTTCCGGTGCGGCGGCGGTGACTCCCCCCCTCGCTTGGAGGGCCTCGTATCCATTGCTCGAACAGGCGAGCAGCCTTGTTGTGCTCGAGAAGAGGCAAATTGGATACGCTGCCCACGGTGTTTCACGTGAAACACTGTGAAGCCAGAATCGTCTGTTTCACGTGAAACGGCCTTGACGCACGATTAGTTGGGTACTAGAGTGTGGAGGCCACTAGATACAGAGAGTTGGCCAAATGCCAGAATCACCGCTGCCGTCTGCCATCCTCAGCGCCCGAGTCGTTGCCGTCGCCAACCAGAAAGGCGGCGTCGGCAAGACCACTACGGCGATCAATCTGGCTACCTCTCTTGCACTCGCAGGCCGACGGGTCTTGTTGGTCGATGTCGATCCACAAGGCAACCTGACGAGCGGGCTTGGCTCGAAGGCGCAGCGCGCGGACGCCGGAACCGTTTACGAAGCGCTGATGCTCGGTGGCGAACCGGAGTCGTTTCTTCTGACAACGCGAGTCGCGAACCTGTCACTTCTGCCAGCGGACCGGAATCTGACGGGTGCCGAGATCGAAATGGTCTCGCTGCCCGAACGGGAGCAGCGTCTCAAGCGGATCCTGGATCCGCTGAGAGCGCGCTTCGAACACATCTTCATTGATTGCCCGCCATCACTGGGGCTCTTGACGCTCAACGCTCTCGTTGCCGCCGACGCTGTCCTCATTCCTCTTCACTGCGAGTACTTCGCGCTCGAGGGGCTCGCCGACCTCGTCGGCACCATGCGACGTGTTCGCGGCGCTTTGAATCCGTCGCTCGAGATCGACGGTGTGCTGCTGACGATGTACGACGATCGAACGAACCTCGGGCAGCTCGTTGCGCGCGATGTGCGCGAGTTCTTCAAAGAGAAAGTCTTCAACACCATCATTCCGCGCAACGTGAAGCTTGGTGAAGCGCCGAGTCACGGAATGCCCGCAGCGCTCTACGACGCGAAGTCGCGCGGTGCCGCCGCGTATGCAGCACTCGCGAAGGAAGTCCTCGCGCGATACGCCGCCTGAGATCAGAAAGAGAAGAGGAGTCACTATGCTCGAACGTCGTCCCGCTCTCGGAAAAGGGCTGAGTGCTCTGATTCCCGATGCTCCCGAGCCGGTTCGCACTGGCACGATGGAGGTTGACGTCGATCTGCTCTCGCCGAACGATCACCAGCCTCGATTGACGATGGACGATGCGCGGCTCGAGGAGTTGGCGCAGTCGATCAAAACAAACGGCATCATTCAACCGATTCTGGTGCGGCGTGATGGTGCCGCGTATCGCATCATCGCGGGCGAACGGCGTTGGCGCGCTGCGCAACGAGCAGGCCTGCAGCGAGTCCCGGTCATCGTTCGGGATGTCTCGCCCGGCGACAAGCAGTTGCTCGAGCTCGCGCTGATCGAGAATCTGCAGCGCGAGAACCTCAATCCCGTTGACGAAGCGCTTGCGTATCAGCGGCTCGCCGAAGAGTTCTCGCTGACGCAGGATCAGATCGCGGCGGCGGTGGGCAAGGACCGAAGTTCGGTCGCGAACTTCATGCGCCTGTTGAAGCTGCCCGAGGAGATTCGCGGGGACCTCGCGGCCGGCGTCCTGTCCACAGGGCATGCCCGCGCCCTGTTGCCATTGTCGGATGCGGCGGCGCAACGGAACGCGGCGCGCGAAGTCATTTCGCGAGGCTTGTCGGTCCGCGAGACAGAGGCGCTTGCGAAGCGGCTTCTCGCCAAAGGACCTGCGACACCAGCAGCCAGGTCGACCGAAATTCCGAAGGACGTCCACACCCGCGCCGCAGAAGACAGGCTCCGTTTCGCCCTGGGAACGAAGGTCCGAATCGTTCGGAAGGGGAAGGCCGGCCGAATCGAGGTGGATTTCACGTCGGAAGCCGAGTTGAACCGAATTTACGAGTACATGACCGCGCAGCGCTGAGGTTCCCCGCTCGTCTCCCTTGGCTGCAGACGGCCACTCGGCCGTGGTATAAATAGACGCTTGTGCCTTTCAGGTACAAGCTCAGAGTGCAGCAGACAGAAGCATGAGCATGCGGGCCTCCGCAGCGCGCTACGCACGGGCGCTGCTCGACATCACCATCGCAGAATCTGATCCCATCGCCGCGGAGAAAGACCTCGCAGCGTTCGTGGGTCTTGTCCAGGGTCACCCGGATCTCCAGCGGACACTGGCGAATCCCGTCGTGTCGGCTGCGGCAAAGCGCACGGTCGTCCAGCAACTCCTGGAGCGCAGCCAGCCCACACCTCCAGCCGGGAAGCTCTTGTTGCTGCTGGCGTCGCGCGGCCGGATCGAGCTCGTGCCCGATGTCCTCGACGTCTATCGCGAACTGCTGATGGAACACCGCAAGGTGATCCAGGCGGAAGTGACCACGGCGGCGCCGCTCTCTCCCGAGCGTGTGTCCGAACTGCAGCAGCGACTCGCAAAGATCACCGGGCGCGCTGTGACGATGACGACGAGGGTCGATCAGGCGATCATCGGCGGCATCGTGACCCGCATTGGCGGCACCGTTTATGACGGAAGCGTCGCCACTCAACTCGCCAAGGTAAGAGACCGGCTTTCGGAGCGCAGCTAAGCACGCCGCGCTCGACGAACTCTCAACGCTGTCAGGATTGATATGGATATCAGAGCGGAAGAAATCTCCAAGATTATTCGCGACCAGATCGGCAGCCACGCCGTGCAGGTGGATGTGGCCGAAGTCGGGAGCGTGATTTCTCTTGGTGACGGCATCGCCCGCGTTCACGGCATCGAGCGCGCGATGGCCGGCGAGATGCTGGAGTTCGAGCACGGGGTCTTCGGCATCGCACTCAATCTGGAAGAAGACAGCGTGGGCGCCGTGCTCCTGGGCGACTACCGAGAAATCAAAGAGGGCGATTCGGTCAAGCGGACCGGACGAATCATCTCTGTTCCGGTCGGCGACGCAATGCTCGGTCGCGTCGTAAACGCGCTCGGCCAGCCAATCGACGGCAAGGGCCCGATTCAGACGCAGCAGTTCCTGCCGATCGAGCGGCTCGCTCCGGGCGTCGTCGAACGCCAACCGGTGAAGGAGCCGCTGCAGACAGGGCTCAAGGCCATCGACGGCATGGTGCCGATCGGCCGTGGCCAACGCGAGTTGATCATCGGCGACCGCCAGACAGGCAAGACTGCCGTCGCCGTCGACACCATCATCAATCAACGCGACACCGGCGTCATCTGCATCTACAACGCGATCGGACAGAAGCAGTCAACGGTCGCCCAGGTGGTCAGAACGCTCGAAGAGTACGGCGCGATGAACTATACCGTCGTCGTCGCGGCCGCCGCTGCCGATCCGGCGCCGATGCTCTACATCAGCCCCTACTCGGCGTGCGCGATTGGCGAGTTCTTCCGTGACAGCGGCCGCCACGCGTTGGTGGTGTACGACGATTTGTCCAAGCATGCACAGGCGTATCGCGAGATCTCGCTTCTGCTGCGACGCCCGCCAGGCCGCGAGGCGTACCCGGGCGACGTTTTCTATCTGCATTCGCGCCTGCTGGAGCGTGCGGCCAAGTTGAATGTCTCGCTCGGTGGAGGGTCCCTCACCGCATTGCCGATCATCGAAACGCAGGCCGGCGACCTCTCGGCGTACATTCCGACGAACGTCATCTCGATCACGGACGGCCAGATCTTTCTCGAGAGCGACCTGTTCCACCAGGGCGTACGTCCGGCCATTAACGTCGGTAACTCGGTGTCGCGCGTCGGTGGGTCAGCGCAGATCCGCGCGATGCGACAGGTTGCCGGCTCACTGCGACTCGACCTCGCGCAGTATCGCGAGCTCGCGGCATTCGCGCAGTTCGGCAGCGACCTCGACAAAGCCACCCAGGCCCAGCTCAATCGCGGCCGCCGGCTCGTGGAGATCCTCAAGCAGCCGCAGTATCAGCCGCTGGCGGTCGAGAAGCAGGTGACGATCATTTACGCCGCGACGAAGGGCTTCCTCGACTCAGTAGCGATCGAGGATGTCCGTCGCTACGAAGAAGACCTCTATCGCTTCCTCGAGACGCGGCACCCGCGTGTGCTCACCACAATCGCCGAGAAGAAGATCTTCGACGATGACTTGAAGGGCGCGCTCGAGACGGCCCTCAAGGAGTTCGGCCAGCAGTTCGGTGCGTTGCGCGCGTCGGCCGCTGCAGTTGCCTAACGCGCCATGCCATCACTGATCGATCTCCGGCGCCGGATTCGCGCGGTCAAGTCGACGCAGCAGATCACCAAGGCGATGAAGATGATCGCGGCCTCTCGCCTGCGCCGCGCGCAGGAGCGTGTCGTGTCGGCGCGCCCGTTCGCGCAGAAGATGTTGAAGATCCTCAACGGACTCGCGACGCGAGTCGATCAGGATGCACATCCGCTGCTGCGAATCGCGGCGCCGGGACAAGGCCGCCCGCTGCTGATTGTGATCACCGCGGACCGCGGCCTGTGCGGCAGCTTCAACACGAACATCATCAAGGCCGCCGGCCAGTTCGTGGTCAAGGAAGGACAGGGCCGCGAGATTGCACTCGGGTTGATCGGCCGAAAAGGCCGCGACTTCTTCCGGCGCCGTGGGTTCGATGTCCGCTATGAGGCGGTCGGCATCTTTCAGAGACTGACGTTCAACGACGCTGTTCCGATCGCTGATGCCGCGATCGAGGAGTACACCTCCGGCGCAGCGTCGAGCGTGTATCTCGTCTACAACGAGTTCAAGTCGGTCATCTCGCAGCGACTTATCGTTGAGCGGTTGCTCCCGATTCCGCGACTCGAAGGCGAAGAGGCAGCGCGGGCAACGACGGAGTACCGCTACGAGCCTGCGCCGGAAGAGATCTTCAAGGAACTCCTGCCGCGTCACGTGCAGGTGCAGATTTATCGCGCACTGCTCGAGTCGAACGCGGCATTCTTCGCAGCGCAGATGACAGCGATGGACGCCGCGACGCGAAACTCGGCGGAGATGCTCGACAACCTGACGTTGTACATGAACAAGGTTCGGCAGGCCGCCATCACGCGCGAGATTATCGAGGTCGTGTCGGGCGCAGCCGCGACGTAGGAATAGACGTATGTCACAGACAGCAGTAGCACAGAAAGTCGGCAAGGTCGTCCAGGTCATCGGACCGGTCATCGACATCGAGTTCGCCGAAGGCCTTCCCGAGATCTACAACGCGGTTCGAATCGTGTCGGAGGGTGGTCCCGGCGTTGAGAAGATCGACGTCGTCGCCGAGGTCGAGCAGCACCTCGGTGAGAACCGTGTTCGCGCCGTCGCGATGAAGCCGACCGACGGCATGACGCGCGGGATGAGCGTCATCGATACGGGCTCGCCGATCTCGGTCCCCGTCGGTCCCGAGACGCTGGGCCGAGTGCTCAACGTGCTCGGCGAGCCGGTGGACTTTCCCGACCGTCCGGTTGCTTCCAAGGAACGCTGGCCGATTCATCGCCATGCTCCAACCCTCGAGGACCAGTCGACGGAACAGCAGATGTTCGAGACCGGCATCAAGGTCATCGACCTGCTCGAACCGTATCTCCAGGGCGGCAAGATCGGGTTGTTCGGCGGCGCCGGCGTCGGCAAGACCGTCATCATCATGGAGCTGATTAACAACATCGCCATGAAGCACGGAGGCGTGTCCGTGTTCGGTGGTGTTGGCGAACGCACGCGCGAAGGCAACGACCTCTGGCTCGAGTTCCAGGAGTCGGGCGTCATCAACATGCAGGACATGGCGAAGTCGCGCGCCGCGCTCGTCTACGGACAGATGACGGAGCCGCCAGGTGCCAGACTGCGCGTCGGTCTTTCAGCCCTGACGGTCGCCGAGTACTTCCGCGATGCGGAAGGAAAGGACGTGCTCCTGTTCATCGACAACATCTTCCGATTCACGCAGGCGGGTTCTGAGGTCTCGGCGCTGCTCGGCCGCATGCCATCCGCCGTCGGATATCAGCCAACGCTGCTGACCGAGATGGGTGAATTGCAGGAGCGGATCACGTCGACGAAGAAGGGCTCGATCACGTCTGTGCAGGCCATCTACGTGCCCGCAGACGACTACACGGATCCGGCCCCGGCGACAACGTTCGCGCACCTCGACGCCACGACGAACCTGTCGCGGCAGATCGCCGAGCTCGGCATCTATCCGGCGGTCGATCCGCTCGCGTCGACGTCGCGCATTCTCGACCCACGCGTGATCGGCGAAGAGCACTACACGGTTGCCCGTTCGGTGAAACAGATCCTCCAGCGGTACAAGGACCTTCAGGACATCATCGCGATTCTCGGCATCGACGAACTCTCGGAAGACGACAAACTGACGGTCGCGCGAGCCCGTAAGATTCAGAGGTTCCTGTCGCAGCCGTTCTTCGTGGCCGAGCAGTTCACCGGCTTCAAGGGCAAGTACGTCCCGATTGCCGAAACCGTCAAGGGCTTCAAGGAGATCGCCGAAGGCAAACACGACGATCTGCCGGAGCAGGCGTTCTACATGGTCGGCCCGATCGAGGAAGCGATCGAAAAGGCCAAGACGATGAAGGACGCGTAGGCCGGGAGTATGGCTCTTCCCACGAAGCTGACGCTCGAGATCGTCACGCCGGACCGTGCCCTCGTCAACGAGCAGGTAGACGAGGTCGAGTTGCCGGGTTCCGAGGGGTACTTTGGCGTGTTGCCGGGCCACAGCCCGCTCCTGGCATCGCTCAAGGTTGGCGAGCTGTGGTATCGAATTGGCAACGAGAAGCACTACCTCGCTGTATCGTTTGGTTTTGCCGAGGTGCTGCCTGAGCACGTGACCGTTCTTGCCCGGATTGCCGAGAAGGCCCAGGACATCGACGTGGCTCGAGCCGAAGCGGCGAAGAAACGCGCCGCAGAGCGCATGGCCGCTTCTCCTCGCCCGGACATCGACTTCGAACGCGCTCGAGTTGCGCTGATGAAGTCATTGATTCGCCTTCAGGTCGCTTCGCGCGCACGCACCAGAGCTTGATCGGTCGCGCGTGCGCGACCTAGGGTGGCAAGATCAATGAGCCACCGACGCCCGTGAGAACCACCAGCCCTCAAGCATCGTCCCGGGAAGCCGCCGCGGAGTTCGCACGTCACGTGCAGCGCCGCGGTGGGGTCGTTGTGTTCACCAACGGCGTCTTCGACCTGCTTCATCCCGGCCACGTGCGGTACCTGACAGAGGCGCGCAGGCTGGGCGACGCCCTTGTCGTCGGCGTCAACTCGGACCGATCTGTCCGCGCCAACAAGGGACCCGAGCGTCCGATCAATCGCGCCGAGGAGCGCGCCGAGATCCTGTTGGCCCTGGCGTGCGTCGACGCCGCGACCGTGTTCGATGAAGACACGCCCCTCTCGATCATCACGCAGATTCAGCCGGATATTCTGGTCAAGGGAGCGGACTGGGGGCCGGACAACATCGTCGGACGCGAAGTGGTTGAAGCACGAGGTGGTCGCGTGGTCCGCGTCGACCTCGCTGAAGGATTCTCGACAACGAATCTGATCAGGAAGACGCCCCGAGCCGATCGGAAATGAGCACCAGCACGCCCTCTCTGACACTCCGCTCAGTTTTGGCGCGCGCGGTTGCGACGGCGGGACTCGATCGCGCTGTTCCAATCACGGCTGGACTGACGGCTTCGTCGAAGGCCCTTGCCGTTGCGGGCTGGGCGCGTAGCCGGCCCGGCGTGACAGTCGTGATCACGCCGACGGACACCGAGGCCGAACAGCTTGCGGCCGACATCCGCTTCTTCTACGGCGGCCTCGAGGCCGCGTCTGACGCCGCGACCGAGCAAACGGTTCTTCATCTGCCTGCGCTGCAGGTCGATCCTTATCGAGGGATGACACCCCATTTCCGGGTGTCCGCCGCGCGGGCGCGAGCGTTGCACGGTGCCATCTCCGGATCCGCCCGGATCATTGTGGCGTCTGCCGCTGCGATGCTGCCGCGAATGAGCTCGCCCGAGCGCATGCTGGAGGCGTCGATCGAACTTCGAGCGGGTTCAGAGATCGAGCCGCTGAAGCTCGCAGACTTGCTCGTTGATGGAGGTTTTACCCGCGAAGACCCTGTCGATGAGCACGGCGCCTTTGCCATTCGCGGCGGAATTGTCGACGTGTTTCCAGCGACCGCGGTTGAACCCGTTCGCGTGGAGTTCGTCGGCGACATGGTCGAGACGATTCGCCGTTTCGATCCAGCGACACAACGATCGACGGGATCGACCGATCATGTGGAGCTCGTGCCTGCGCGCGAGCGATTTGACGATGGCGATCCGCTCGTGTCGATCCTCGACTTCATGTCCGCGGCAGCGGGCGGGGTGCACTGGGTCATTTCCGAGTTAGATCTCGTTCAGCAACAGGCAAGGAAACTCCGCGACCAGCTCCAGAACAGCTATCAGGACGCGCAAGGCCGGGGGCACGTCGGCGTGCTTCCGCCGGCAGAGGCGTTCGTGGATTGGGACGCGCTCTCGGCGCGCACGTCAGCGGCGCCTCGTCTCGAGGAGTTGGCGGTTGATGAAAGCGGTGTTCACCAGGTCGCCAGCCAGCCCGCAATGGAGTTCCGTAGCCGAATAGCCGACTGGGTCGCCGACATCCGGCGAGGACGCGAACGCGGCGCCACCGTAATCGTCGTCGTGGGCAGCGTCGGACGCGCGGAGAGGACGGTCGAGATCCTGCGCGACTACGACATCATCGCGATTCCGGTCGAACGCTCGGAGGATGCACACTCTGCGTCCGTTCTCGTCGCCCGTGGAAGTCTGTCAAAGGGATTCTTCCTCGAAGCCGCGGGGCTTCAGGTCTACGCCGAGACCGATGTCTTCGAAGAAGAGCGCCGTGGTCCCGAGCAGCGCAGGAATCTCGCGCGGACGTTTCTCTCAGATCTGCGCGATTTGAAAGTCGGTGATCTGGTCGTTCACGTCGATCACGGCATCGGTGAATTCGTTGGTCTCAAACAACTGGCAACAGGTACTCGGACTGCCAACGCGTCGGGCGCCGACATTCAGGAGTTCCTCGAGCTTCGCTATCACGGAGACGACAAGTTGTTCGTCCCCGTCGAGCGCCTCGATCTCATTCAAAAGTTCACGGGCGGCTCGCGACCAGCGCTCGATCGCCTGGGCGGCACGTCCTGGGAGAAGGCGAAGACGCGCGTCAAGAAGGCGATGCGCGACATGGCCGAGGAGCTGCTGAAGCTGTACGCGCAGCGAAAGGCAGTGCCCGGGCATGCCTTCCCGCCGGATACGCACTGGCAAGATGAATTCGAAGGAGCATTTCCCTACGAGCCGACACCGGATCAGGCGGCGGCCATCGCGGATGTGAAGCGAGACATGCAGGTGGCCACGCCGATGGATCGCCTGCTGTGTGGTGACGTCGGGTACGGGAAGACCGAAGTTGCGATGCGAGCAGCTTTCAAGGCCGTTCTTGATGGAAAGCAGGTTGCGTTTCTCGCTCCAACGACCGTCCTGGCGTTCCAGCACCTGAAGACACTCCGCGACCGCTTTGCCGGCTTTCCTGTCGTGGTCGACATGGTCAGCCGCTTCCGGACCAAGCAGGAGACAAAGGAAGTCCTGGAGCGTCTCGCAGCCGGACGAGTCGACATCATCGTCGGGACCCATCGCCTTCTCTCGAAAGACGTTCAGTTCAAAGACCTGGGTCTACTCGTGGTCGACGAAGAGCAACGTTTCGGTGTCGTCCACAAGGAGCGCATCAAGCAACTGCGCAAGCGCGTTGACGTGCTGACGATGACGGCGACACCGATTCCGAGGACGCTGAACATGTCGCTCGTGGGCATTCGCGACATGTCGGTCATCGAGACGCCGCCGAAGGATCGGTTGTCGATTCAGACGAACGTCGTCAAGTTCGACGCGCCCGTGATCGAACGCGCGATTCGCAGCGAGCTCGCACGCGGAGGCCAGATCTACTTCGTCCACAACCGGGTCGAATCGATCTTCTCGATCGCGAGCCTGCTCCAGCGTCTTGTTCCCGAAGCGAAGATGGCGGTCGGTCATGGCCAGATGGGTGAGGAAGAACTCGAGCGGGCGATGCTGGGATTCGTCGAAGGAAAGTTCGACATCCTCCTCGCAACGACGATCGTGGAGAACGGTCTCGACATCCCGAACGCGAACACAATCATCATCAACCGCGCGGATCGCTACGGCCTGGCGCAGTTATATCAATTGCGAGGTCGAGTTGGTCGATCGGATCGTGCCGCGTACGCGTATCTCCTGATTCCACCGGAGGAGTCGCTGTCGCCCGTCGCGCGTAAGCGCCTGGCGGCGATCAAAGAGTTCAGCGATCTCGGAAGCGGCTTCCGCGTCGCGGCCCTCGATCTGGAGATTCGCGGCGCAGGAAACCTGCTCGGCGGCGAGCAGAGCGGTCACATCGACACCGTCGGCTTCGAGATGTACACGAAGCTGCTCGAAGAGACGATCCGCGAACTCCGAGGCGAGGAACTGGAAGAGGACACGCGAGCGACGGTCAATCTCCGCATCGATCTCAAGATCGACCCTGGCTACATCCAGGACATGAACCAGCGGCTGATGGTGTATCGCAAGGTGGCTTCTTCGAGAACCGAGCAGGAGTTGACCACGGTCCTGGAGGAACTACGTGACCGGTATGGTCAACCGCCGGAGTCAGTGCTCAATTTGGCAGAGTTTGGCCGGCTTCGAATCAAGGCCGACCGTCTCGATGTAGATACTGTCGACCGGGAAGGGCGTTTGGTCGTCATTAAGTTCAGGCCCAATGCGCGACTCGATGGTGCTCGCCTCGTGAAAGTCGTCAGCGGTTGGCCCGGGGCCGTGCTCGTGCCCCCCGTGTCGATCAAGCTCGACTTGGAGGCGCCTCTCGCTCCCAAACCGGTGGCCGCCCCCAAGGCGTCGCCGGGCAAGGGCGCTCAAGGGCGGGGCAGGACCGAGCCCCAGGTCAGCTGGTGGACGGCGCGAGCAACTGCGGGGGAGGTCAAGCCCGGGTTTTCGAAGGACGAGGTTCTGCGAAAACCGGATCTCGATCCTCGAGCCGAGGGAGGCATATTCTCCCGGCTCATAGGGCTGTTCGAGGCGCTCTCGGTCCAGTGACCTGTGCGTCAGAGATGTCGTGTAAAATGCTGATGTTCAAGGAATTGTCATGCTGAAGCGACTAGCTGCGGCCACACTGCTCCTGGGTGCAGTCATCTTCTCGCCGCGGATCCACGCCGAGATCCTCGAGCAGGTGCTGGTCAAGGTAAACGGCGAAATCATCACCAAAACCGAGTTCGAGGGCCGTCAGGTCGCCGAACTTCGAAATCGTCCAGAGTTGGCGAACGCCTCTCCGTCCAGCCCGGACCTACAGAAGGCCGTCGCGGAGATCACGCCTGATCTGATCCTGTCCGCCGTCGACGAACTCCTCCTCGTTCAGCGTGGCCGCGAATCAGGCTTCGCGCTTGGCGACGCGCAGTTCGCTCAGATTCTCGACAACATCAAGACGTCCAACAACCTGCAAGACGACGCAAAGTTTCAGGAAGCCCTCAAGCAGGAAGGGCTGACGATGGCTGATCTGCGCCGCAATCTCGAGCGGCAGATGCTTGTCTCGCAGGTACAGCGTGCCGAGATTCTCGACAAAATCAGCATCACGGACGAAGAAGCCAGGGGCTACTACGACGCGCATCGGGAGGAATTCACGGCGCCTGCCGAGGTTACGCTACGAGAGATCCTCCTCGAGGTGAAGGCGTCGGACCGCGGCGTCAACGTCGCCGAAGACGATGCCGTTCGCGAGCAGGCCGTGGATCTTCGAAAGCGTCTTCTGGGTGGAGAACCATTTCCTCGTCTGGCCGGCGAATTCTCTGTCGCGGCGTCGAAGGCCAACGGTGGCCTGATCGGTCCCCTGAAGAGTGAGGAGCTGGCTCCGACGCTCAGAGATCTCCTTGCGAAGATGCAGGTCGGCGATGTCACCGAGCCGATTCGAACGCAGCGCGGATACCAGCTTCTCAAACTGGAGTCTCGAAGCGAGGCCAAGCTCCGCTCGTTCGAGGAAGCGCGCGGGGACATTGGGAACAAGATCGGCGAGCAGAAACTGCGTGGTGAACGCGAGAGGTACCTGGATCGTCTGCGGGCGCAGGCGACGATCACGTGGCGCAACCCCGAGCTCGAGAAGGCGTACAACACGGCGCTGACCAAACGCCGGGAGGCTAGCAACAAGCAAGGCTCTTTGTCCCAGGCAGAGACCGCTCGATGAACAAGGACAATCCGATCGAGGTACCGGAGATCTCGCCGGCGCGTGACCCCGATCAGAATTGGTTTGCGTTGTGGACCCGGTCCAGACACGAACAGGTTGTCCGAGAACAACTTCAGCAGAAGCGCATCGAGACCTTCCTCCCGACCGTGACTCGGTGGAGCCGCTGGAAGGACCGCAAGAAGAAGATCGATTGGCCGCTGTTTCCGGGCTACTGTTTTGCGCGATTCGATCCGCGTGAGCGGTTGCCCGTTCTCAAATGCACCGGCGTCGTCAGCATCATCTCGTTTGAAGGCGAGCCAGCGCCGATCCCCGAGCCCGAGATCGACGGCATTCGTCGTCTCGTTGAGAGTGATCTCGCATTCGATCCGTGCCCGATGATTCGGGAGGGCATGATGGTCGAAGTGGTTCACGGCCCTTTGACCAGTGTCATCGGACGGCTGGTCCGGAAGAATGACAAAGCACGGCTCGTGCTCTCTGTGGATCTGATCGGACAGGCAGTCAGCGTCGAGGTTGACGCGGCAGACGTTCGTCCCTACTGAACACTCATGAAAGTCGGTTCGATCGAACTGCCTTCGCCGTTCGTGGTGGCGCCTATGGCCGGCATGACGGACACGGCCTTCCGCCGGCTGGTCAAGCGCCATGGCGGCTGCGGCCTCGTCGTGACGGAGATGGTGTCGTCGGAAGGGCTCGTACGCGGCATCGATCGAACACTCGAGTACGCCGAGTACACCGAGGAAGAGCGCCCCGTTTCCATTCAGATCTTCGGTGGCGATCCAAGCAGGATGGCTGACGCTGCTCGAGTCGTGCAGGATATGGGTGCAGACATCGTCGACATCAACATGGGTTGCCCCGTGCCGAAGATTGCCAAACACAACGCCGGCTGCAGCCTGATGCGTGAGCCCAATCATGCGGCTCGTGTGGTGGAAGCGATGGTCGAGGCCGTCACGATTCCGGTGACGGTGAAGATGCGCGCGGGTTGGACGGACAAGGATCGCAACGCGCCCGTGCTGGCAAGAAAGGTCCAAGATGCCGGCGCGTCAGCGATCACGATCCACGGTCGGACAGCAGAGCAGTCATACACTGGTCTGGCGGACTGGGATCTGGTTCGAGAGGTTGCCAGTGACTTGCAGATTCCCGTCTTTGGAAGCGGCGATTGTATCGAGCCCGAGCAGGTTGTTGAGCGAATGAAATCCGGCGTTGAAGGAGTGCTCGTCGGTCGCGGTGTTCTTCGCAATCCGTGGATTCTTGCTCAGGCCGCTGATCTCGTCGCGGGGCGAACCCCCCGGACGGTGACGATGCAGGAGCGAGGTCAGTTCCTGCTCGACTACATCGATCTTCTTCTCGATCAGCGGGAACACGAGCAGCAAGGCTTTCGTCATGTTGCGCCTGGCATGTCTCAGGCGGTTGTGCCCGCCTCAGGTCACCAGCGTTGGGTCATCAATAAGCTGCGCGCGCTCTGCGCGTGGTACTCGAAGGGCCTGGACTCGGGCTCGCAGCTTCGTATCGCCGTCAACAGCGCGGAGAGCATCTCCCAGCTCCGTCACCTGATTGAAGACTTCTTCATGACCGCTCCGGCAACGGTCTAGCGACCGATGCAATCCGACGTTTCACGTCTTTTGCGCGAGACTGCGGATGCGCTTCGAGTGATCAGCGAGAGCGACTACGCCGCGGCGGTAGAACGGGCGCTCAATCTCCTCGAGGAGGCCTTTCGCGCGGGACGGAGCCTCCTCGCCTTCGGGAACGGCGGCTCGTCGGCAGATGCACAGCATCTGTGTGCGGAGCTCGTCGGCCGCTTTCTCCTCGAGCGTCGAGCACTCCCAGCGGTGGCGCTGACAACGAATCAGGCGCTGCTCACCGCCTGGAGCAACGACTATCAGTTCGAAGATATCTTCGCGCGACAGATCGAGGGACTCGGCCGAACAGGCGACGTGGCGTGGGGTATCTCGACGAGCGGCAATTCCGCGAACGTCGTTAATGGTCTTCGACGCGCGCGAGAACTTGGGCTGCGAACGATCGGTCTGACCGGGTCAGGGGGCGGTCGCATGGCGGAGCACTGCGACGTCCTGATGGCTGTGCCGCTGACACAAACCCCCAGGATTCAGGAAGTGCACCTGGTGACGTTTCACGCGATCTGTGGTGCGCTCGAGCAGCGGCTGTTTGGGGCGAGCTCAGTAGCGTGAAAACCCGCTGACCATACGATGATCGCCGGGCTGTGTGTCGGTCTGCCTGACATCGCGTCCACCGGCCAACGCAAGCTTCCCAGACGAAGTCGTTCGAGCCTGTGAACGAACGAGCGCGACCAGGTGGCTTCGATCGATGGCCTGACTCGCGGCTTCGCGAAGCGAGATCTGGCGACGGGTGACTGCGCGCGCGAGCGCTTCGTCCACCGATTTCATCTTTGCGGCGACGTCGTTTTGCGTCCGTGCGAATCCAGTGAAGTCGCCGGACTCGATCATGCTGGACACTGAACCCGAGGCCAGGACGACGTCCTGAATCAGGGTTCGTCCGCCACCGAGGCGACGGAGACTGCGATACCCGATCGCTGCACGGAACGAGGCGGCCAGCGCGCGGCGCACGTGCGACTCTGAACCCGCAAGCATATGAAGCGCGTCGACCGTTGTTGGGCCGACGACTCCCGCGATGACCAGACGACCACCGGCCGCGGCGAGCACCGCCGCCTGCAACGACTGTTCGGCCTGGAGACCGGTCACGAGCAGAATATCCGGACTCTCCTGTGCTGCGCGGCGGATCGCTGCGGCGAAGTCCTTGTCCGTACCCGCAATGGTTCGCTGACTGACGAACGCACCGGTGATGTCGCCGTGCGAGCGGTTGCGTCGCTGCAGCGAAATCAGATAGCCGCCCCGATCCCGCCCACTCCAGTCCGCGACTGCCGCAGCGAGTGCTTCGACGTCCGCTTCGTTCGACGCAGCAACGACGACGAGTCCATTCCCCTCGCACGCCGCGCGAACCTGTCTCGGAATGTGCTTGTGCAGGAGTCGCAGCGATGTTGACGGACGCAGATGAAGGATCAGGCCGCTGCCCTGCTGGTCCGAGAACACACGGCAGCTGATGTAGCCGAGTTCATCATCCTCACGAACCCACTCGCCATCTGCGCGCGCTTCCCAAACGCCTTCCCCACCGCGCGTGAATGCCGCCACCGTGTCCTCGATGACCGAAGCCGCGACAGTCTCCTGGCTGATTGGCTGAATTCGTTCGTCGATGCGAGCGGCCGCCGGCGATCCAGCTCTGAGGTAGAGCATCGTGGCACCGAGATCCGCAGCGTGACCAATCCATTCGAACAGGTCGAGTGCCGCGCTGACACTGGCAACGGGTCGTGGTGTGCGCGACGGTTTTTCTACACGAGTCACGACGGTGACCTCCGGCTGGCGAATGGGTTCCGGCCGAACTTCGCGGGGAGCTTCGACAACGACCTCCTGTACTGGAGGATGTATTGGCGCAGGCTCCGGTTCCGGTTCCGGTATGTATGTCGGCGTCGGCGGCTCGTAGGCAGCCACGATTTCAGGCTGCTCGACTGGTGCCGGCTCCGGCTCCGGAACGTACGCCTGCGCAGGCTCTTCCTGCACTGGCTCTTCTCGTGCTGAGTAGTAAGCGGATGGTGTCGAGTAGCTGGTCTCTGGCTCTGGATGCCCAGCAACTGGTGTCTCTTCGACAATCGGCGCCGGTGCTTCAACAGGTACCGTCGATACGATCAGCTCGATGCAGAAATCATCACCGACCCGTTCGGCTCTCGCCGTCAGTGGGCGCGGGAAGGGAGTTGACGTGACAGCTTCACTAACGGATCCATTTGCCGCCAACTCGTGTCGGGCTGCGGACGAAAGAATCTGTTCCGCCAGCGCTTCCACCGCATTGATGGACAGGACCGCGGAGGCGACGTCATGACGGCGCTCGCCTGCTAGCACGTGTGGCCGTTCACCGGCTCTCATGACCAGACGGTCCCCACCGGCACGTTCAAGAGCCGCACATAGCGACGGCATCAGGCTCATAGGTCTGCGTCCTGCAAGGCTAAGGTGTCTTCGAATTGCAGTGCCGCGCGAAACACTGGATTCGGCGCGACTGCGTGCATCGACGATCGAATGACCGTGGCACGGAGAACCTTGCGAACGCCACCATAGCGAAGGAAGACGTCAACGGTTCGGCCAGGACACAATCTTTGATTGGTTTCGGCCAATAAGCCGCTCGCCGATAGATTCACGAGCCGCATCGGGAAGCCCGCGACGGCCAGTCGCAGTTCAGCCTTGAATTCGTGAGGCTCTCGGCGCTCGGCGCCTCTCCGCTCCTGGTGCTGTGAGGGAGGAGGTGACAGGGCTGGCGGAAGGGGTTCCTCCACCGACGGAGGTGGAGCGGGTTCCAGCGGCGCCGCTTTTGGCGGGGCTGCGCCCTGCCAGGTCGCCTCCAGACCAGCGATCAGATCGTCCAACGAAGCTTCTTCGGGAAGCTTCACGACGATTTCGTCGTCAGGGTCTGGGAGCGAATCGCTCATAAGTGTGTAAAAGTAGCAACTGGTTTGCCGGTTGAGCCTTAATTCGGCGTAGCAGCGTTTGGATGATAGATTGCACTAAAATTCGTAGACGTTCCGCAATCCTCAGTCGAGCGTTCTCAAAGTGGCACCGCAGGGGACCAAGGAAACCGTGCAGTTGCAGAAAATCTGAAGTCACAGGCGACTTCAGTGTGATCTCCTCAACGTAATCGGCCTATTATCGGCCAGCAAGTAGTCCTCGGCGCCACTTCCCCTGCGGCCGAGGTCGAGAGGCGCTCATGGCGAAGATTCTGATCGTCGAGGACGACGACGCGACCAGGACCGGATATCGAGAATTCCTGAAGCTTGCCGGTCACGACGTGATCGCGACCAGCACATATCAGGAGGGTCGCCAGGCAGCGGCCACGGAGAGTCCGGATCTGGTTATCGCCGATCTACGCCTTGGTGGCTTTAATGGGTTACAGCTGTTACTCCTGAGTCCGGAGCCAATACCAACCATTATTGTGACAGGCTTCCACGATGAAGTGCTCGAGGCTGAGGCCCGCCGAGCCGGCGCGGACTACGTCGTCAAACCGATCTCGCCCTCCGGCCTCGTGACTCTCGTCAAGGAGAGACTCGAGCGCAAGTCTGGTCCACACTAAATCGCGCAGAATCGTGCAGGGCATCGATTACCCGATCAAAGTTTGCGTCAGACGTACGGCTGAGCTACTCTGACCGCGGCGCCCGCGGTGTTGTCTCCACGAGAGGCGTCTTTCGTCGGAGCGATCGGGGCCTAATGCCGTCCTTAATCGAGCGTTTTGAGATAGATCCCGAACGGCGGCTGGCGGCAGCCTTGCAAGAACCTCGTCATCGTTCCCGTGCGGTTCTACGGGAATCGACGCTGATGTCGAACACCGAGAACCCGTCACTCGTGGCCCAGGAACCCTCGTCGTTCGAAATTGCTGTTCGTGACCGGTCGTGGGACTGGCTGCTAGAGCTGCGTCGACGGCTGAAGGTAGACCTCCTGCTCGTTGATAGCCGTCCGTCCGTGTTGCTCCCGACGTTGGGTGATCAGGCGGCGAGGCTCTCAGCAATGCTGGAGCACGGGGAGGGCGCTCTCTTGACCGCAATCGGTGCCTCACTCAGGGAACGCACTTCCCAGGCGCTCGATCTCGGCGGACTGCAAATCATCTGTGTCCCAGTTGTCACGGAGCGCAACGCGTGCGGTGCGCTTCTCGTCGGACGGGTGAATCCCTCTCGTTTGGACGCAACGGCATCGCGCTCGCAACTGGAACTCGTCGCATCGTGGTTGACGGCGGCGGTGGATGCGCACCTCCTCAGTCCGCCAGCGTTTCCGTCGAGTGGCTTGAACCGTGTCGCACCGCTCGCGCAACTCCTCGGACAAGCTTCCGATCGCGAGTCGGACAGAGAGTTGATCCGACTGTTTGGTGAGGCGATCGCTGTGTGGCACGACATCGAGGTCAGTGGATACGTCGAGACAGCGGCAGGTGTGTTTACTCGCGACGTCACCCTTCCCGGGACGAAGAAAGGCGAGAGGCCTGCAGTAATTCCGGCGGTGGGTTTACCCGATTCAACAGATCTTGCTCGCTTGCCGCAAGGTCATCTCGATCGATTTGGCCTGCCGGTCAACGACGACGTCTTCGTGCGTCGCTTCAAGGGCAAAGACGGACGTTCGTGGCTGATGGTGTTTACGGGTGAGATCGGCGCGTACGATCTCCAACGCATCGGCGCCTATGTCGCCCTACTCGATTTAGCGCTGTCACTCTCCACGAGCTCACTCACGTCGCGATTGACGAAGACGATCGCTGCGTGTCTGGCGAGTGCCGATGGCCCTGAGACGCAGGCGCTGCGCGCGCTCGAAGAATTACGTACGGCACTCGGCGCTGCAGCAGCGACGTTGACGATCGAATCGAGCACTGGAGTACCCGTGCTTGGCGTGACGTCGCCCGCGGGTGCACAGGAAGTTGATGCCGACGCGAATGTGTTCCGTCTTGTGCTCGTCAAACGCTCAGAACGGCATTACACTACGACCGTTTCGCTGGGACGCAATGAGAGCTTGCAGTTCACGCCGAGGGATCACGCAGCAGCAAATGTCGCGGCCACCATGTTCGATACATGGGCACCGGCGGCTCTCGGAACAGCGCGCAAACGTCACGAACGGCGCTCGGCACCCCGCGGGTTCACAGAAATTCTCCAACGGTCTGCGGGTGAAGCGTTCGAGCGGGGAGCGCCGGTCGCGGTTGTCGTGCTCCTTATTCGCGACGCAGCATCGCTGCCTGGATCCACGCAGCGCTGGGTCGCGGGAATTCGAGCGCAGATGCGTGCATCCGATCTGGCGGGGTTGCTCGGTGAAGGAGAGATCGGCCTGCTGATGATCGACACGAGCGCCGAACAGGCGAAGAGCATTGCCGAGCGTCTCAGGGCAGTTGTTGGGGGAAACCCTGGCGACGAATCGATTCTCGTTGGTGTGGCCGCGCGGAATCCGGAACAAAATACGGTTGATGGCATCGTTCAGGACGCTCGCGAGGATGCGCTCGCCGGTACACGGCGCAGGCGATCGTCTGATTCTCCTCACGGAGTGAACCGCTGATGGCGCTCGGGGATCGGCGTTCTCGCGTGCGACTGGAAGTCGTCGGCGCTCTTTGGGCGACTCTGGAGTTGACCGAGCCGGCGCGTGTGGTCAACATCAGCCGCGACGGTGCGCTCATCACTTCACCCGTGCCGATGCCGCCAGATTCAGTGCAGCCGCTGCACTTGAAGCTCGAAGGACGCGAGGTTACTGTCGATGCGCGCGTTCGTCACATCCGTCGAGTGTCTGGGCCAGACGAGCCCATTCGATACCTTGTCGGCGTCGAGTTTCTTTCCGTTCCGCCAGCCCTTGCCCGAGCGTCGGACTGGCCTCAGGTATAGGGAGGGTTCTCGGAGGCAGGCCGACGGAGGGAAAGTCTTCCCTGCTGAGTGTCTTAGCCCAGATTCGCCCAGACTTTCTGAGGGCCGGTCCTCGCGCTAAAGTCTCCTAAGACAGACCCATAAGTCATTGAGTTACATAGCCTTGTTTTGGTAGACAAACGTCTACCGGAGTTTGGCGACTCGCTTGCACCTCTAAGCGGAAGCCTCGGAGCGGCAGGACATACGGTCGGCCGCGAGGGGTTCGGCAGTTGTGACAGAGGAGTGGGATGGAGGAACGGCGACGCGTCGCACGCCACCAGGTGAGCGAGGAATTCGCGCACCTGCCCGCCAACATGAGCGTGCGGGTACTCGACATCAGTACCGCAGGAGTGCTTCTGCAGTCTCCGCGGTTGCTCAATCCAGGCTCGCGCGGAAGCCTCCGCTTCACGTTGGCTGGGGCACCGTTTCTGGCAGACATTCAGGTTCGACGCGTAACCCAAGGATCGGATGCCGGTTCCGGGTATCGGATTGGAGCCACGTTTGTTGGGATGACGCTGGAACACCGGCAGCTCATTGAACGGTTCATGAACAATGATTGATGGTGTCGCTGAAAGCAGCTCTCGGGTCAGTACGATCGGCGCGATCCGGCCGCGTTCGCATGTCCAACTGACCGGCCGCAGCGCAGAGGTCACGGCACTAGAGCAGGAGATCGACCGCGTCGCCCGGTCCGATGCAAAGGTTCTGGTCACAGGCGAGAGCGGAGTTGGCAAGGAAATCGTGGCGCGCGCGATCCACTCGCGCGGACCGCGAGCGAGCCATGTCTTCGCACCAGTCAATTGCGCTGGTTTGCCTGAGACGCTCCTCGAGTCCGAACTGTTTGGTCACGTGAAGGGCAGCTTCACAGGCGCTTACCGCGACAAACCAGGAAAGCTCGAGACTGCCCACATGGGCACGATCTTCCTCGACGAAGTCGGCGAGATGACGCTGCGGATGCAGGGTCTTCTCCTGCGCTTCCTCGAGACGGGTGAGTTACAGAAGGTCGGCGCCGATGGCAGCGGCCGCATCGTCAACGTCCGCGTGATCGCAGCGACCAATCGGGACCTGCGCGACATGATCAAGCAGGGGACGTTCAGAGAGGACCTGTTCTACCGTCTTAACGTCATTCACATCGTTGTGCCGCCGCTGCGGGATCGTCGTGAAGACATCCCCGTTCTGGCGAGTCAGTTCTTGACGCAATTCACCGCTGCGGGACGCTCATCGATCACGACGATCTCGCCAGAAGCGATGAAAGCGCTCACCGAGTACTCGTGGCCGGGCAACGTTCGCGAGCTCGAGAACGTGATCGAGCGACTCGTGGTGACGGTGAGTGGTTCGGCGATCGGCGTCGAACACCTGTCGTCTGAAATCAGAGCCTACGACGCGGTTCTTCTGCGTCCGAAGCGAGAGCGTCGCCGGACAGTAGCCGACGACCTTTACAAGCGGATGATCGAACAACACGAGTCCTTCTGGACGGCCGTATATCCGCTGTTCATGGACAGAGAAATCACTCGTGCGAACGTTCGCGAGGTCGTGCGTCGGGGACTCGAGGAAGCACGGGGCAACTACAAGATCGTCGCGCGGCTTTTCAACATGGAAGCGCGCGACTACAAGCGATTCCTCAACTTCCTTCGGAAACACGACTGCCAGATTCCGTTCAAGGAATACCGCTAGCAATATTCCCGCTCCCCACAGCAGCGACCACGGAGGTCTTGGTTTGTGCATAATCCAAGACCTCGTTCGCTTGTGAGGTGCGCCCTGGACGCTGACCGATCCCGCCGTCGACTCACAGGACGAGCCTTCAGTGAAAAGGTGAGAATCAGGCGATTTTCGCGTCCAAGGGCACGTTTGTTGCCACCTCATCAGGGCGTGGAGGGGGCCGCAGTCTATCTGGCGTTGATACAAGGGAATATCGATAGAACCCAGGGAGTTTCGTGAGCAGCGATTCCCAGAGAGGGAACGATTATCTTCCCGCCGGAGGATTTCATCGCATTGTGTCAGGCGATGAGCCTGGGCCATGCAGCCGGCGCCTTAGCCGCGAACAGCGTCGAGCCGTGCTCGAAGTACGGGAAAAGGTCAGCGCCAACGATCGGCCGCAAGAGTTTCTGCAAGACCTCGTAACCCTGATCGGGCAGATCATCCGCGCCAAGGTTGCGGTCGCTGGCAAGCGAGGCCGATCCTGGGTGATCGGCGCGGAGTCGACCGCCGAGCCTCCGATTGCGGTTCCCGCCGCCGGCGGGCCACATCCTTTCGATCGCATGAGCGCCACTCCGGGCGTTCGCGTGGAGCTGTGGCGAACGATTGATCGAGACTGGACGCTCGTAAGCCTGTCAAGCCAGCCCGATCCTCCGGTCATCCTGGTTCTCGATGGCGACTGGACACCGTGCGCGCTCGTCTTTCGAGATCTCGCCCGGAGCTTCTTCTTCGGCGATCGTGCAGAGGAGTCCGCGAGTCCCGGTGTCGATGCCATCTCCCAACATCTGACCCGCGCTCTCGCGGATACCTCAGGGCTCGCTGCCGTCGGAGAAGTGGTGCTGCATCACGTGGTGCAGGCAGTGCCGAGCGGAATGGCTTCACTTGCTGTGGCTGCGGCCGACGGCGAGCTGTCGATTGTCGCCACGCATGGCTATCCGCGTGCCCTCGTGGAGCACCTGCGAATTCCAGCCGGTAGCGGCGTCATCGGCGCGGTTCACGTCTCGAGAATGCCATTGCTCGTGCCAGATGTCACGGCCACACCAGGCTTGGACCGGCGTCGCTCGCGCTATCGAACAGGATCCTTTGCCGCGGTTCCTATCGTCGCCGGCGCTGAATCTCTAGGTGTCGTGTCGCTCACCGATCGCCTCATGCCTGGCGCATATACAACTGAAGATCTCAACGCCGTGGCAGTACTCCTGGCTCCCGCTGCCCTCGCGCTCGGAAGAGAGCGCGTATGGCGAGAGGCCCAGGCGTACGCGCAGGCCGCTGTGATCGATCCGGTTAGCGGATTGTTCAACCGGAGATACTTCCAGGCGCGCCTCGATGAAGAACTCCAGCGCGCGATTCGTCAGCTGACGTCGGTCGCGCTGCTGATGGTCGATCTCGATGGGTTCAAGAGCATCAACGATCGCTTCGGGCACGTCGCAGGCGATCTCGTAATACGCGACATTTCCGAGATCCTCCGTCGCTCAGTTCGCATCTTCGATGTTTGTACTCGCTTTGGCGGTGAGGAATTCGCCGTGATGATGCCGGGAGGAACGGCGGAAAGCGCGGGAACGATCGCGGAGCGCATCCGTGAGCGAGTAGAGGCTTACCAGAGAAGCGAATCCGATCTCTCCGACCTGAGTGTGACCGCCAGCATTGGCGTCGCCGTGTCACCGCCGGGCGTGACAGCCCGCGATTTGATCGAGAGAGCGGACCGAGCCCTCTACCATGCGAAGAAGGCAGGGAAGAATCGCGTCAGCACCGCCAGTAGCGACGGCAGTGTTCTTCCTGCATAAGACGTTTCCTTAATTGTCGGGCTCGAGTGGCTTGACGCCGTTAGAGCTTCTGGTCCCCTCCTGAATTCAGCCCGGCCCTAGGTTCCTGAGAAGTTGTGGCGTTTGCGCGATCTCTGCCGTGAGAATCCACGCAAACCGATGCATAGACAGGTACTTGTGCACACGCCCAAGGGTCATTAATTCTAGTAATTGTCGCTCGATACACGGATTTAGCGCAGAAGTGTGATCTTTGACACGACTTTAGCGGACTTTACCGTTGACCTTAGTCGCTTCAAAAAGGCAGACTTATTACCTTCTGCTTATCTGAGATATTTGGAGTCATTTGAGATGTCGACATTGTCCTCACCCCGAACCCCCCGTAATCTTCCCCTGCTTCTTGGCGAGAGCCCAGCTATCACCTCGCTCCGGCGAGAGATCGAGGCGGCAGCTCGAACGGACGCCAAGGTCCTGGTGCTGGGGGAGACGGGAGCCGGGAAGGAAGTTGTTGCACGACTAATCCACGAACACAGCACGAGATCCGCGCGAGGTTTCGTTGCAGTGAACTGTAGTGGTATTCCGGAGACGCTGCTCGAATCGGAACTGTTCGGTCATACGCGGGGAAGCTTCACAGGCGCGTATCGCGACAAGCCCGGACTTGTCCGTCAGGCCGACCGGGGGACCTTGTTCCTCGATGAACTCGGCGAAATGAGCCTGCGCATGCAGGCAGTTCTGCTGAGATTTGCGGAGACCGGCGAGATCCAGACCATCGGTGTCGATGGCGTTACTGGTCGCTCCGATGTCCGCCTGATCACGGCGACGAACCGCAACCTGCGTGAGCGCATCGACGCGGGCGTCTTCCGCGAGGATCTCTACTTCCGCCTCAACATCATTCAGATTCATGTCCCGGCGCTGCGCGAGCGCCCGGAAGACGTGATGCTGTTGTTGCGACACTACCTCCGCAAGGCGAGTGAGACGCATCGTCTCCATTGCCCCGAGCTGACGTCAGAGGCCGAGCAGGTGCTCAGCGCGTACGCCTGGCCTGGAAATGTCCGCGAGCTGAAGAATCTTGCCGAGCGACTCGTCGTACGGGAATGGGATCGACCGATCGCTCCCGAAGATCTCCCGACGGAGATTCGCGGTAGCCGCGACGCCGTCTCGGTCGTGCCGAGCTCCAACGCCGTGTTCAATCAGGAATCGGTTCCAACGGCTCGTCGCCTCGAGCGTGGCTCAGGTGCCGCCGATCGACTGTGGGACCGCTTAATCGCGGGCGAGAACTTCTGGACTGTCGTGCACCAGCCATTCAAGGCACACGAGCTGACCCGTGACGATCTCGCGGCGCTGATTCACCGCGGCCTCGAGCACACTCGCGGTAGCTATCGGGCCTTGCTCGGTGTGTTTGGCTTGCCCCCGACCGACTACAAGCGCTTCCACGCGTTCTTGTATCAGCAGAACTGCAATTTGCCTGTAGGACCGTATCGCACGGCGCGCGCAACGTTGCGTCGGCAGGATCGTCCGCCGTCCGTCTACACCCCGGCCTGCTAGCGAAGACCGACTCAGAATTAAGCGGGAGCGACACGCGTCGCTCTCGCTTTCACTCAAAGCGCGTCCTCAATTAGTGTGTTCAGTCCGATGTGTCCGTCATACACGTCGAAGTCGTACATCAAGGCCTGCTCGAAGCAATCAAAGAATCGGGACCCAAGTTCGGTGTGTGCGGGGTGCTCGAGGTAGGCGCGAAGACCCGCGAGATCGTCGAATTCGAGCACGGCCGCGTGCGTGTAGTCCTCGCGCATGAGTTGTTCATACGCGCGCCCGTGCGTGCGTCGCCGCCCGATTCGCGCTCGTTTGATCGCACCGATGTTGTCGATTGCGCTGGCGAACGCCTTCGCGAGTGCTTGTCTCTGATCTTCTGCGAGTCCAGATCTCGGCCTGAACAAGACCACGTGAAGAATCATCGACGCCAGCCTCCTTTGGACGGCGGCCTGGGGCCTGGCCGTCGGTCGCTACTCGGCGGCCGTCGGTCGCTACTCGGTGGCCGTCGGTCGCTACTCGGCGGCCGTCGGTCGCTGCTCGGCGGCCGTCGGTCGCTACTCGGCGGTCGTCGGTCGCTACTCGGCGGCCGTCGGTCGCCACTCGGCGGTCGTCGGTCGCTACTCGGCGGCCGTCGCTCGCCACTCGGTGGCCGTCGGTCGCTACTCGGAGGACGTCGGTCACCACTCGGTGGCCGTCGGTCGCCACTCGGTGGACGTCGGTCACCACTCGCCGGG
>Ga0207669_10000174_pt1 | contig 30026 bp, 27 predicted proteins | sample KBSM33metaG_FD_184329 | JGI IMG/M metagenome (GOLD analysis project Ga0207669, IMG submission 184329) | Miscanthus rhizosphere microbial communities from Kellogg Biological Station, Michigan, USA - KBS M3-3 metaG (SPAdes) (version 2) | ecosystem: Host-associated > Plants > Roots > Rhizosphere >...
CTAACGTCCAAACCATCGTCATCCCGGCCTTGTGCCGGGATCCAAGGTGCCGCGAGCGCCGGACTCGAGCTTCTAACCCTTCACCCAGCCGCCCGTTGGGCCCCGGCACAAGGCCGGGGTGACGCGCAGGGTTGGGCGCGGTTGCCCGAATCCTCCCCGCCAGCGAAAAGGAATTTTACTCCGCCGCCTGCTGCTCCAGCACCGGGTAATCGATATATCCCTCCGGCCCCGGCGTGTACCAGGTCTTGAAGTCATCGGCGTTGAGCTCCGCGCCGCGGCGGAAGCGGTCGACCAAATCGGGGTTGGCGATGAACTTGCGCCCGAACGAGATGCCGTCGGCGAGACCCGAGGCGACATCGGCAGTCGCCGCCTCGAACGTATAATCCTGGTTGAGGATCAGCGGCCGCGAGAACACCTCGCGGATTTTCGGGCTCAGCTTGGGCACCTCCGACGCGCCGAACGTCCCCGCCGGCGACAGCTCGCGCAGCTCGAGGAACGCGATGCCGAGGTCGTTGAGCACTTTCGCCGCCGGTACGAACACCGCCTCGGGATTGCTGTCGTCGGCGCCTTGCGTCTCGCCATTGGGCGACAGGCGGATCGCGGTGCGGCCGGCGCCGACTTCGGCGATCACCGCCTGAACCGCTTCCTTCATGAAGCGGATGCGGTTTTCCGGGCTGCCGCCGTAATCGTCGTCGCGGAAGTTGGTGTTGTCGCGCAGGAACTGGTCGATCAGATAGCCGTTCGCGCCGTGCAGCTGGACTCCGTCGAACCCGGCGGCGATCGCGTTGCGCGCGGCGGTGGCGTAATCCTCCTGCGCCTGCTTGATGTCGTCGAGCGTCGCGGCGCGCGCTTCCTGATAGGGGTTTTCGGGCTTGTGATAGGGCGCGCGCGTCACCGAGGACGATAGCGGCTGCAGCCCCGTCACGTCAGGCCGCGCGAGCCGGCCCATATGCCAGATCTGCGCGACGATCTTGCCGCCCGCTTCGTGCACCGCTTCGGTCACCGGCTTCCACGCCTCGACCTGGGCATCGGTCCACAGGCCCGGCGCATTGGGCCAGCCCAGGCCCAGCCGGCTGACTCCGGTGCCTTCGGTGATGATCACGCCGGCGCCCGAGCGCTGGCGGTAATAGTCGATCATGATGTCGGTCGGCACATGCTCGGCGGTCGAGCGACCGCGCGTCAGCGGCGACATCAGGATACGATTCTTGGCGGCGATATCGCCAAGCTGGATAGGATCGAACAACGTCGGCATTTGCGGATAACCTCCCGAAAGGACTTCTTTGCGGACGCGGCGCAGATAGGTGTTATGGGGCCGCATGCATCGGGAAAGCGCAACAAGAAAAGCTTCGGACGACAAAAGCGTCGCCGCCCATCCTTTTGCTTTCGCGGCGCTGATCCTCGCCAATATCCTGCTGAGCGTCGGCCCGGTCTTCGTGCGGATGAGCGATGTCGGGCCGGTCGCCGCCGGGTTCTGGCGAATCGCGCTGGCGGCCCCCGTGCTGCTCGCCGTGGCGTTCGGCACCGGTTGGCGTCCGACCGGGCTTGGCCGGGGCGTGTGGTGGGCGATCGGGATCGGCGGGCTGTGTTTCGCCGGCGACCTCGCCGCCTGGCATATCGGCATTCTCAAGACGCAACTCGCCAATGCAACCTTGTTCGGCAATTCCGCGACCCTGTTCTATCCGGTCTATGGCTTTCTGATCGCGCGGGCCTGGCCGTCGCGGACGCAGGGTTTCGCGCTGTTGCTGGCGCTGGTCGGGGCGGGGCTGCTGATGGGGCGGTCGATGCAGATCGCGCCCACACATCTGGCCGGCGACCTCCTCTGCCTGCTCGCGGGCATCCTCTACACCGTCTATTTCGCGACCATGGCCAAGGCGCGCGACACGATGGCGCCGATCCCCGCGCTCGCGCTGTCGACATTGGCCAGCATGCTGCCGCTGCTGATCTTCGCCAACATACTCGGCGAGCAAGTGATGCCGCACCATTGGACGCCGCTGGTGCTGATGGCGCTGTCGAGCCAGATCATCGGCCAGGGGCTGATGATCTTCGCGCTCGGCCAGATGTCGCCGATGGTGATCGGCATCGCCTTGCTCACGCAACCGGTGATGGCGGCGACGATCGGCTGGATCGGTTATGGCGAGCGGCTCGACGGCGTCGACATGATCGGCGCGGTAGCCGTCGCGGTGGCGCTGGTGCTGGTCCGCGGCGAACGCAAGGACGCCGCCGAGCTTGCCCCCGAAGGTACCGCGGAGGCATAAGCGCGGGATGACATTGCCCGACGACCCCACGCTCGACGAGATTCGCGAGGCGCTTGCCCCGCTCGTCGCCGACAATGCCGCGTTCGACGGCTGGAAAGCGGCGGCGCGCGACATGGCGGCCGACCAGCTCGGCGTCGACCGCGACGTGGCGCTGCTCGCTTTGCCCGACGCCACGACGATGATCGACGCCTGGTTCGCGAGCATCGACCGCGGGATGGTCGAGAAACTGCCGTCCGAAATGTTGGGCAAGATGAAGGTGCGCGAGAAGATCGCCGCTTTGGTCGAAGCGCGGCTCGACCTGCTCGCCCCGCATCGCGAGACGTTGCGGCGCGCGCTGGCGATCCTGGCGATGCCGACCAATGTCGCGCACGGCGCGAAGCTCGGCTGGCGCGCCGCCGACCTGATGTGGCGCGCCGCGGGCGACACCGCGACCGATTACAATCACTATACCAAGCGCGCGATGCTCGGCGGCGTCTATGCCGCGACGATCACCGTGTTCCTCGACGACCAGAGCGAGGGCCAGGCGGATACGCGCGCTTTCCTGGCGCGGCGGATCGAGGGGATCATGCGGTTCGAGAAAGCCAAGGCGCAGTTTTTGGGCAGGATCGAGCACCGGCCGAGTTTGTCGCGGTTCATTGGCCGGCTGCGCTATCCGGCTGTTTGATTTTCTCGCACGAAGACACGAAGGCGCGAAGAGGTCTGGATGTCAGGCTGCGGAGCAGCTTTTTCCACAATGGCTGATTGGTGCCGCTGACGCGGCGGGCTCGGGAAACCCTTCGTGCCTTTGTGTCTTTGTGCGAACTCCATAATTCGGTTATTGATAATCAGTCGCAGTAGTTCTACGTCATCGCCATGGCGACGACTCCGCTCAGTCTTGAACAGCTTCCCCAGCGCCAGCGCGCGACCGTTGCGGGTATCGCCTGGGATCGGCTGACCGCGCCCGAGGGCCGGCGGCTGCGCGAACTCGGTTTCGATGAAGGCGTCGGCATCGAGGTGCTGCATCGCGCGCGGATCGGCGGCGGGCCGATTGCGTGCCGGATCGGCCGCATGACCGTGGCGCTGCGCCGTCGAGTCGCCGGCGCGATCCATGTTGCTACCGACCAGCTAGGATGAACCCCGCGCCGCTGGTCGCGCTGGTCGGCAATCCCAATGCCGGCAAGAGCGCGCTGTTCAACGCGCTGACCGGCGCGCGGCAAAAGGTCGGCAATTATCCCGGAGTCACCGTCGAGCGCCACGCCGGTCGCATGGCGCTGCCCGATGGCCGCCCGGTCGAATTGCTCGATCTGCCCGGCACCTACAGCCTCGAACCGTCGAGCCCCGACGAGCGCGTCACCCGCGACGTCGTCACCGGTACGCAGGCGGGCGAGCGGCTACCCGACGCGATCGTCGTCGTGGTCGATGCGTCCAACCTCGACAATCATCTGCGCTTCACGCTCCAGCTGATCGCGCTCGGACTGCCGGTGGTGGTCGCGCTCAACATGATCGACCTGGCCGAGCGCGACGGGCTCAAGCTCGACCCGCAAGCGCTGGCACGCGAGCTCGGCGTTCCCGTCATTCCCACCGTCGCGGTGCGCAAGCGCGGCATTGACGACCTCAAGGAAGCGCTGGCCGACCTCGCCACGCCGGGCGCGACCGCGTTGCGGCCGAGCGATCCGGTGCTCCACGCCGACATCGCCACCTTGCAGCGCCGCGCGCGCCAGATCGCGATGGCCGCGACGGTCTCCGAGACGCCGGTGCGACGCTGGACGCACATGCTCGATTCGGTCGCGCTGCATCCGGTGTTCGGCGTGCTGCTGCTGTTCGTCGTGCTGTTCGTGATGTTCCAGGCGGTATTCTTCGCCGGCGCGGCGCCGGCCGACGCGATCGCCGGCGGGTTCGACTGGCTCGCCGGGCTGGTCAAGCAGGTCATGCCCGACTCGATCCTGCGCTCGCTGATCACCGATGGCGCGATCGCGGGCGTGGGCGCGGTGATCAAGTTCCTGCCCCAGATCCTGATCATGTTCTTCTTCATCCTGGTGCTGGAAGCGAGCGGCTATATGGTCCGCGCCGCGTTCCTGATGGACCGGATCATGGCCAGCGTCGGGCTGTCGGGCCGGGCCTTCATTCCCCTCCTCTCCAGCTTCGCCTGCGCCGTCCCCGGGATCATGTCGACGCGCACGATCGAGGATGAGAAGGATCGCCTGACCACGATCCTGATCGCGCCGCTGATGACCTGTTCGGCGCGGTTGCCGGTCTACACTTTGGTGATCGGCGCGATGATCCCCAATGTCCGGGTGCTGCCGTTCGTCGGGCTGCAGGGGCTGGTCATGCTCGGCCTCTACATCATGGGCGTGGCGGGCGCGTTCGTCGTCGCGTTGGTTCTGCGCCGCACGGTGACCAAGGGCGCCTCATCGGGCTTCATGATGGAAATGCCCAAATACCAGCTGCCGAGCGTCCGCGATCTGGCGATCGGGCTGTGGAGCCGCGCCGAGATCTTCCTCAAGCGCGCGGGCACGACGATCGCCTTCACCACGATCGTGCTCTGGGCAATGCTGTCCTTTCCCCAGGTGCCCAAGGACAGCGCGGTCAGCCAGGTCAATTATTCGGTCGCCGGGCGCATCGCCAATGCGATCGAGCCGGCGTTCCGCCCGATCGGCTTCAACCGCGACATCGTCCTGGCGCTGATCCCGGCGATGGCGGCGCGCGAAGTGTCGGTCGCCGCGCTCGGCACGGTCTATGCGATCGACGCGTCAAGCGACGACGAGTCCAAAATGGCGCAGACTCTGAAAAAGCGCTGGAGCCTGGCCACCGCGCTCGCTTTCCTCATGTGGTTCGTCTTCGCGCCGCAATGCATATCCACAATTGCCGTCACGCGCCGCGAAACAAACGGGTGGAAATGGCCTGCCTTCATGGTTAGCTACCTTTTCGTGCTGGCCTATGTGGCAGCTGGACTAACGTACTGGCTGGCGACCCTCGCCGGCTTATAATTTCGTCGCGGCACCAGCCCGCTCCCCCACCCGGCCTCCCATAGGGTAGACTGACTGGGAGGCCGGGTGGGGGAGTGGGCTGGTGCGGCACCCCGGCGGAAGCCGGAAAAGGAGTATTTCATGGCGGGCAGCGTCAACAAGGTCATTCTCGTCGGCAATCTCGGGCGCGATCCCGAGAGCCGGACGTTCCAGAACGGCGGCAAGGTCGTCGAGCTGCGCATCGCGACGTCGGAGCAGTGGAAGGACCGCAATTCGGGCGAGCGCAAGGAGCGCACCGAATGGCATACGGTCAAGGTGTTCAACGAAGGCCTGGCCAATGTCGCCGAGCGCTATCTGCGCAAGGGCTCGAAAGTCTATATCGAAGGGGCGCTCCAGACCCGCAAATGGCAGGACCAGGACGGCAAGGACCGCTATTCGACCGAGATCGTGCTGCAGGGCTTCAACAGCGTGCTGACGATGCTCGACGGCGCGCCGGGCGGTGGTGGCGGTTCGGGCGGCGGTGGCGGCGGCGGCTTCTCGAGCGGCCGTGACGACTTTGCGCCGTCGGGCGGTGGACGCGACGATTTCGCCGGCGCCCCGAGCGGCGGTGGCGGCTTCGGCGGCGGCAAGAGCGGCGGCTTCTCCGACGACCTCGACGACGACGTTCCGTTCTAGGATACGGTCTGTCCGGATCGCGGGACAATGCGGGCGCTCCCGCGGAAGAGGCTTACCGCCTCAGCAGGAACACCGCATGCTCCGCGAGCAGGTTCGCCATGGTCGCGCTGGTGCGCTGATCGCCCGACAGGAACCACGCGCCTTCGACGATGATGCCGCGCTCGTTCAGCAGCGCACGGAAATCGTCGATCGTGACGTGGTGGATGTTGGGCGTCGCATACCAGGCGACCGGCAACAGCCGCGTGACCGGCATCCGTCCGCCCCACAAGAGCGACGCGCGCACTCGCCAATGCGCGAAATTGGGGAAGGACACGAAAGCGTGCCGTCCGATCCGCAGCAGATGTTCGAGCACGACATCGGGCGCGCGCGTCGTCTGCAGCGTCTGGCTGAGGATCGCATAGTCGAAACTGTTGTCGGGATAGTCGGCAAGATCGGTATCGGCATCGCCCTGCACCACCGACAATCCGCGCGCGACCGCGCTCGCGACGTCGCCGGCATCGAGCTCGAGCCCGCGCGCATCGACCTGTTTCTTGTCGCGCAACGCCGCCATCAGCTCACCGTCGCCGCAGCCGATATCGAGCACGCGGCTGCCCGGCGCGACATTGGCGGCGATCACCGCGAGGTCTGGACGCAGGCTCATTCGGGCGTCGCCCGCAACGCGTCGGCGAACCCCGGCGCCAGTCGTTCCATATAGCGGCCGGGCCGGATCAAGGCGTGGAAGCCGAGCGCTTCGTACACGCCATGCGCATCGGCGGTGACGAGCGCCATCCGCCGGATACCGGCAAAGTCGGGATGATCGACGAACCACCCGACCATCGCTCGCGCGATGCCTTGCCCGCGCGCGCTTTCATCGACCCAGACATCGGCCAGCCAGGCGAAGGTCGCGTGATCGGTGATCATCCGGGCGTAACCGACCTGCTCGCTTTGGCGGTAGGCGCCGAGGCAATGCGACCCGGCGATCGCGCGTTCGACCAGAGCACGCTCGATCCCCGGCGACCAATAGCTCGAGGCAAGCCAGGCATGCACCCGCGCCACATCCAGCCGCGCCTTGTCGTCGTCGAGTTCGATCACAGCGCCGCCCTCAGGAAGCCGTCGACCACGCGGTTGAGTTCAGGCGCGTCGAGCAGGAAGGCATCGTGCCCGAATGGGCTGCTCAATTCGACGAAGCTGACCGCCGCGCCCGCTGCGTTGAGCGCGTGCACGATCGCGCGCGATTCGGGAGTCGGATAAAGCCAGTCGGTGTCGAAGCTGACCAGCGCGAACCGCGTCTTGGTCCCCTTGAAGGCATTGGCGAGCAGCCCGCCATGCTCCTCAGCCAGGTCGAAATAGTCCATCGCGCGCGTGATATAGAGATAGGAATTGGCGTCGAACCGGTCGGTGAAGCTCAGCCCCTGATGGCGCAGATAGCTTTCGACCTGGAAATCGGCATCGAAGCCGAACGACTTGGCCTCGCGCGCCTGCAGCCGCCGCCCGAATTTCTCCGTCAGCCCGGCTTCGGACAGGTAGGTGATGTGCGCCGCCATCCGCGCGACCGCGAGCCCGGCCGCGGGCGGATCGCCCTCGCCGTAATAATCGCCGCCGCGCCAATTGGGGTCAGCCATGATCGCCTGACGACCGACTTCGTGGAACGCGATATTCTGCGCGGTGTGGCGCGCGGTCGAGGCGATCACCACTGCCTTGGTCACGCGATCGGGAAAGGTGGCTGCCCAGCTCAGCGCCTGCATCCCGCCCATCGACCCACCGACCAGGGTGACGGTGCCGACGCCGAGATGGTCGAGCAGCATCGCCTGCGCGCGGACCATGTCGCGGATGGTGATGACCGGAAAGCTCATCGCAGCAGGACACCCCGTCGCGAGATTGATCGTCGCGGGGCCCGACGAGCCCATGCAGCTGCCCAGCACATTGGCGCAGACGACGAAGTGCCGCGCCGGGTCGATCGGCTTGCCGGGGCCGACCATCCGCGTCCACCAGCCGGGCTTGCCGGTGATCGGATGGTCGCTGGCGACATATTGGTCGCCGGTCAGCGCGTGGCAGATCAGGATCGCATTCGACCCGTCGGGCGCGAGTGTGCCATAGGTCTCATAGGCGATATCGACCGGCGACAGCAGCACGCCCCCGTCGAGGCGGAGCGGCCCCGGCAAGGTCACGTGGCGCGACAGGCCGAAGCGCTGATCGTCGGTCATGGAGATGCGGTTAGTGGGAAATTGGCGCGTGTCCAAGCCTTGCGAGCGCAAATGGTTCCCCTCCCGGTGAAAGCGGGGGGCTTCAACCAGTAATGCGCGTCCGCCCTAAAACCGTCATCCCAGCGAAAGCTGGGATCTCAGGCGATGCCGCGATACGGCCGGAGACCCCAGCTTTCGCTGGGGTGACGATCACGCTTTCGTCCCAATAGCCCGTCGCTCAGCAAAGCTGGGGAGGATGTAACTAACCCATCCGCCTCGCCGGCGCTCTCGCCGCGATCACCGATTGCGCCGCGAGCCGGCCGGTCTGCGCGCCGCCGTTCATATACCCCGGATAGGCATCCGACAGATGCTCGCCCGCGAAATGGACCGGTCCCGCCCCCAACGGAGTCGAGGCGATGCCGTCGGTTTCGGTCCAGATCAGGTCGGCGAACTTGGTCAGCTGGCCCGGGCGGAAATTGACGTACGCGCCCATCGAGAAGGGATCGAGGTGCCAATTGGTGCGGCGGACGATCGTGCCGGTCGCGGCGCCCATGCCCTTCACGCCGCTTTCGGCCAGCCGCGCGAGTTTGAGCGCCAGCGCGCGCGGATCGGCCTGGTCGGCGGCGAGCACTTCGTCACCGCCAGTGAACCAGGTCCACACACTGCCCGGCCCCGCCGACGGACGTACGCCACCGTCCCAGCCGAGCGATGCGCCGGCGCCGTGATCGGTCTGCCAGATCTCGCCGCCACGCCCGATCGGCTTTTCCCAGGGCCGCCCGGTCGTCACTGCCTGGACCTTGCCGTTCCTGCCCAGCCCGACCTCGGCGATGAACTGGCGCCACAAAGGCGGCAGCGGCACGCCATAAGCGATCCGGCTCATGATCGAGGCGGGCGTGGTGACGATCACCGCCGAGGCGTCGATCTTCTCGCCATTGGAGAAGACCACGCGCGCGCCGCTTGCCGATGGGTCGATCCGCACCGCGCGGCGATAGGTTGTGATGCGGCTCGCCAGCCGCGCCGCCATCGCCTCGATCAGCGACGAACTGCCCCCCGCCATCAGATAGCGTTCGTCGCTGCGGGACAGCACGTCGATGCGGCGGCCGTCGATCGTGGGCAGGTTGAACACCAATTCGATCGCCGATGCCTGGGCCGGCTCGCAGCCATATTCGGTACGCGCGGTCGCTTCCATCAGACGACGGACCCAGGGCTCGGGGATCAGCCGGGCATATTTGTCGAGATAGCCGGTGAACGACATCCGATCGAGTTCGGCGGCGACCTTGGCGTAATTCTGGTCGAGCCGTACCGAATCGGCATCGATCTGGCCGGCGATGCCGCGCAGGCCGGCGACCAGTTTGCCCTCGGGCACCTCTTTCGCGCCGTCGAGGATCATCGTGCGATGCTGGCCGCTCTTGCGGTCGATCAGCTGGACGCCGAAGTCGCGGCAGAGCGCGTGCATGTCGGCATGGTCGGTATTGACCAATTGCCCGCCGATCTCGATCGACGGCATGCCTTTGACCCTGGCGGTGTACATCCGTCCGCCGAGCCGGGTGCGCGCTTCGTACAAGCGCGCGTCGACTCCCGATTTGGTCAAATGCCACAAAGCGGTCAGCCCGGCGATGCCGCCGCCGATGATGACCACCGGCGCACCGCTGGCTGCCGCGCGGGCCGAGCGTGGCAGAGTCGCGGTGGCCGCCGTCGCCGCCAGCGCGAGCAGCACGTGCCGCCGCGTCTGCCCGTCGCTGCTGGGCACGGGTGTCGCTGCCCCGCTCTCGTGCAGATTCTCCCGCCGCGCCGCCTCGAGCGCCTGCCAGAATGCCGTCGGTCCCCGCATCCGCCTTCCCCCTGGCCATGCTGCATAGCGGTTGGGGACTCATCTTGCCAAGGCGACAGGGCCCTGCGCATAGGCCACACATCATGAGCGCTCCTGAACCCAAGCCCTGGATCATGGCGATCGCGCCTTATATCCCAGGGCGATCGACCACCGATGACGGCCGCAAGGTCGCCAAACTCTCCTCGAACGAGAACCCTTTGGGCACTTCCCCCAAGGCGCGTGAAGCGTTCCTGTCGGCAGCGAGCCGACTCGAACGCTATCCCGACGCCAGCGGCACCGAATTGCGCGACGTGCTCGCCGACAAACACGGGCTCGATCCCGCCCGGATCATCTACGGCAACGGATCGGACGAAGTGCTCCACCTCGCCGCCGGCGCGTTCGCCGGCCCCGGCGACGAAGTGATCTTCGTAAAATACGGTTTTGCCGTTTACGAGATTGCCGCACGCCGCGTCGGCGCGGTTCCGGTCATCGCGCCCGATCATGACTATGCCACCGATGTCGACGCGATCCTGGCGTGCGTCACCGAGCGGACCAAGATCGTCTATATCGCCAATCCCAACAACCCGACCGGCACCTACGCGACCAAGGAAGAGATGGCGCGGCTGCACGCCGGACTGCGCCCCGATATCCTGCTGGTGCTCGACCACGCTTATGCGGAATATATCGAGGGCGATGCCGAGGATGGCGGGATGGCGCTGGCCGAAACCGCGCCCAACGTGCTGGTCACGCGCACCTTCTCCAAGATGTACGGGCTCGCCGCCGAGCGGATCGGCTGGGGCTATGCCTCGCCCGCGATCATCGAGGCAATGCACCGTATCCGCCTGCCTTTCTCGATCACCATTGCGGGCACCGCGGCGGCGATCGCGGCGTTGGGCGACACCGAATTCGTCGAGCATACGCGGGCGCATAATGCGAAATGGCGTGCCTGGTTCTCGCAGGAGATCGCTCAGCTCGGCAATGCGGGTCTGCGCGCCGTGCCCAGCCAGGCCAATTTCGTGCTGGTGCTGTTCGAGGGCAAATTGACCGCCGAGGCCGCGTATAAGGGCTTGATGGACGCGGGGTATATCGTCCGCTGGCTGCCCGGCCAGGGCCTGCCGCATGGACTGCGCATCACCGTGGGCACCGAAGACGAGACGCGCGGCGTCGCTACGGCATTGCGCGCGATGGTCGAAAAGGCGGGCTGATGCCGCAGGTAAGGCAGACCCTCACCCTTCCGGCGCTTCGCGCCTCCCTCCCTCTCCCGCATGCGGGAGAGGGAAGGGGCCCGCCGCCGGAGGCGGTGGGAAGGGTGAGGGTCTGACCGCCATGCTCCCTTTCTCCCGCGTCACCATCATCGGGCTCGGCCTGATCGGCTCGTCGATCGCGCGCGCGATCAAGGCCGACATGCCGACGGTGCGGGTCACCGGACACGACCTGGATCCGCAGGTGCGCGAGACATCGCGTGCGCTCGGATTCTGCGACGATGTCGCCGACACGGCGGGCGCCGCGGTGACCGATGCCGACCTGGTGATCTTCTGCGTTCCCGTCGGCGCGATGGCCGCGGCGGGGGAAGCGATTGCCGATGATCTTCCCGCCGATGCGATCGTCAGCGACGTCGGATCGTCCAAGGAGAGCGTGCTCGCGGCGCTGAGCACAGCGCTCCCCGGCGCGACGATCGTCCCCGCCCACCCCGTCGCGGGCACCGAGCGCTCGGGTCCCGAGGCCGGCTTCGCGACCCTGTTCCACGGCCGCTGGTGCATCCTGACCCCGCCCGAAGGCGCCGATCCGGCCGCAATCGAGCGCATCGCCGAATTCTGGCGGCGGCTGGGCGCCGAAATCGAGATGATGGACCCGCAGCACCATGACCGCGTGCTGGCGATCACCAGCCATTTGCCGCACCTGATCGCCTATACGATCGTCGGCACCGCCTCGGACATGGAGGAAGTCACCCGCTCCGAAGTGATCAAATATTCGGCCGGCGGCTTTCGCGACTTCACCCGCATCGCGGCGTCGGACCCGACGATGTGGCGCGACGTGTTCCTGAGCAATCGCGAGGCGGTGCTCGACATGCTGCAGCGCTTCACCGAGGATCTGACCTCGCTCCAGCGCGCGATCCGCTGGGGCAAGGGCGACGAATTGTTCGACCTGTTCACGCGCACTCGCGCGATTCGCCGCTCGATCATCGACCAGGGCCAGGACGACGCCGCGCCCGATTTCGGGCGGCAGCACGATTGATCCTCTTCGTCACCCCGGCCTTGTGCTGGGGTCCAAGGTGCCTGCAGCGCGGAATTTCGAACCTCTTGCTCTACGCCTGCCTCCCGTTGGACCCCGGAACGAGTCCGGGGTGACGCCTGAGCTCAGGCGGGTTCCTCCAGCGCATTGATCGCCGCGTGCACGCGCTTCTCGATCTCCGCGCGCGGCAGGCCGGGCGGGATCGCCTCGCCGAACCGAAAGGTGACGAGGCCCGCGCGTTTCAACCCGCCTTTGGGCCACAATTTCCCGATATCGGTCGCGATCGGCACCACCGGCAGGCCGAGCATCTTGTAGAGCCCGGCAAATCCGGACTTCAGCGCGGGTTGCTCGCCTGGCATCACGCGCGTGCCTTCGGGAAAGATCATCACCGACCGCCCGCTCGCGCGCGCTGCCTCTGCCTCGCGCATCAGATGCCTCAGCGCCTTGGACGAGGCGGCGCGGTCGACCAGGATCACGCCGTAGCGCTTCGCCGCCCAGCCCCAGATCGGGATGCGCGCGAATTCGCGCCGCATGATCGGTGCCGGCGCGCCGAGCTCGGCGACCAGTTCGAGCGGCTCCATGAGCGACTGGTGCTTGCCGGCATAGAAGACCTGGCCCGACGGTCGCGGCCCTTCGTAGCGGACGCGGATGCCGAGCAGCCAGCGCACGCACCAGCGGTGGAACCGCGTCCAGGCCATGGCATAGGCAATCAGCGCGCGCTGCCCGAACAGCGCCGACAACGGCACCAGCAGCACGATCGGCAGCGACACGCCGTAAAAGACGATCGCGAACGCCACATTGCGTAACAAGGTCACCGGCAAACCTTCATTGCCCGAACCCGAGCCACAAGGCAGCGCGGCGCAACAACAGCTTGTTATATTCGACCAGCAGCACGCCCAGCTCGGCATCGCCCTGCACGCCGTCATCGACCACGGTCACATCGCTGTCCAACGCCGCGTCCAGCTCCATCCGAGCGCGCGCCATATGCCAGTCGGAGGTGACCAGCCGCACCGATTTATAGCCGTGGTCGCCCACCCATTTCGCGGTTTCCGCGCCGTTCGAGCGCGTGTCGACCGCCTCGTGCCCGAGATCGACGCAACACGCGAATACACCCAGCGGCACCTTGTACTTGATCGACAAATCGATCGGCCGGACGCCGGGCGCGGCGCCGCTGATCAGCAGCCGCTTCGCCTGATGCGCGGCGATCAGCGCCAGCCCGCGATCGATTCGGCCCGCGCCTCCGGTCGGAACGACGATCGCATCGGTTTTCATGTTCTCGAGCGGGCGCGGCAAGGTCAGCGTGTAGAGGACGAAGCCGAGCAAATAGACCAACGCGACAATGGCGATCAGGCGGCGGATCATTGCACCAGCCTCAGCCGCCCGAGCACCGCGATCCGCGCGGCAAGCGTCGCCACCAGCGCAAAGATCAGCGGCAGCAGCGCGATCAGCACCCAATCGCCCCGCGTCAGTACGCCGCCCGTCAGCAATTGCGAGCCGAGGCCGGCCATCTGCCCAGTCACTGCCCAGATCGCCAGCATCGCCGCCAGCGTCCCGATCACCCCGCCGACCATCGTGTCGAGCGCGATGCGCCGCTGGAACAGCCTTGCGACCTGCACGTCGGTCGATCCCAGCATGTGCAGGATGGCGATGGTGTCGCGATGCGTCTCCAGCCCCGCGCGCGCCGCGAGCAGCACCACAGCGGTGGTCGCGGCGGCCATCAGCAGCACGAGCACCGCCGCTGCATAGATCATCGTCCGCATGAAATCAGCAACCGGCGACAGCCAGCGCGACTGGCTGTCGACGCGCGCGCTCGCCGCAGTGGCGCGCACGACTGCGGCGACGCGCGCCGCGGCCTCCTCGCTCGGTACGCTGAGGTCGACGTCGATCAGCGACGGCAGCGGCACATCGGCGTCGGTCGAGGCCTCACCGAGCCACGGACGCAGCAATTCCGTCAATCGGGCGGGGTCGACCGGATCGGCACGCGACACTGCCGGCATCGCGCGCAGCGCCGCCAGCACCGCGCTGGTGTCGCGGTCGCGCACCGCCGGATCGGCAGCGACGACTTGCACGGTCAGGCGCCCGGCGAGCTCGCGATCGAGCGCGCCTGCCGCATTGATCGTGCCCAGCCCCAGCGCCGCCGCGAGTACGGTCAGGAACAGCATGATCGCCATGATCCAGGTCATCGCGCGCGTACCGCGGCGGTCATCGAGCACGCGACGGTCGGCGGCGGTCGAGAACATCGCCACGCTCATGCGGCGGGCGCCTTGGGCGGGTTGCGCAAGGCGCCGGTCGGATCGAGCAGCCGCCCGGCCTCGATCCGCATCATATGCGCATTCTGGATCCGGCCCAGCAGGTGGAAATCGTGCGTCGCCACCACCACCGTGGTGCCGAGCCGGTTGAGCGATTCGAACAGATGCAGCAATCGCGCCGCCATGTCGGGGTCGACGTTGCCGGTCGGCTCGTCGGCGACCAGGATTTCGGGACGCCCGATCACCGCGCGCGCGATCGCGATCCGCTGCTGCTCGCCGCCCGACAGGGTGGGCGGCGGCGCATGGCTGCGCTCCGACAGTCCGACCCAGGCCAGCATTTCGCGGACCGGCGCCTCGACATCGCTCTCGGGCACGCCCGACAGCCGCAGCGGCAAGGCGATATTGTCGAACGCCGACAGATGCGGGACCAGCCGGAAATCCTGGAACACGACGCCGATCCGCCGCCGAAAACCCGGCAGGCGCTTGCGGGGCAGGGCGCCGGCATCCTCTCCGAACAACCGTATCACGCCATGGGTCGGACGCTGGGCAAGGTAGATCAGCTTGAGCAGCGAGGTCTTGCCGGCGCCCGATTGGCCGGTCAGGAAATAGAAGCCGCCCGAGGCAAGGGTGAAGTTGATCGCCGACAGGGTATCGACGTCGCTGGCGGGATAGCGCAGCCCCACATCTTCGAACTGCACGATATTCGCCATGCCGGCGTTTGCTACCCGCTTGTACGCTGCCCCGCCAGCGCCATCGCACGTAACCTGTTCCCGCTTCAAGCTGGGGCGTGCGTATCCGCAGGCTTGCCGCACTGTCCTTGCCCGCTTAGGGTTTGCGACAGGGGCATTTGTATTGGCCCCGTGCGGACGCCGATATGATCCTCGAATGCAGCGAATGCCATACGCGCTATCTCGTCCCCGACACCGCGATCGGGCCCGATGGCCGCACCGTGCGCTGCGCCAAGTGCAAGCATAGCTGGTTCCAGGAACCCGAGGCTCTCGACCTTTCGGGCGCTGCGGTGGTGGCGCCCGAACCGGCGGCCCCCGCTCCCCAGCCGATCGCCGCGCCGTCGCCCGCCCAGCCGGCTGCGAGCGCCGATATCGCGCCGGACTATGACGCCTTCGCGCACGAGCCGCCATTCCGGCCGCGCCGCAACCCCGCCCGATTGTGGACGATCGCCGCGGTGACCGCCGGCGTGGTGATGCTGGCCGCTGCCGCGGCGCTGCTGTTCCTCAACGTCCCCAGCCTGGCGACCTGGCTGGGTATGCCGACGGGCGGTGGCCAGACGCCGCTGACCTTCGTCAACGTCAAGCAGCCCGATCGCCGCGACCTGCCGACCGGCAGCGAATTGTTCGCGGTCGGCGGCCAGATCCATAATCCGACCGCCGAACGTCAGCCGATCCCCGATATCCGGGTCGAATTGTACGACGCGCCCAAGGATGGCCGGATGGTCTATAGCTGGGTGATCAAGCCCGACCAACCGACCATCGCGCCGGGCGGAACGATAGACTTCTACAGCGGCAAGCTCGACGTCCCGGCCAATTCCAAGAACATGAAGCTGAGCTTTTCAAGCGGCACGACCGGCAGCTGAGAGATTGTTTGAAAACTCGCGGTGGAGCGAGTTTTAGGGCGGTACCGCCCTCCGCAGCCATTCCAACGATGCTGCGCATCGCCGGAACCTTGGCCTGCTCCGCCCGCTCCCCCACCCGACCTCCCAATCAGGGTATTCTATGGGAGGTCGGGTGGGGGAGCGGGCCGGTACCGCGAAATGCGCCCTCGGCGCATTTCCAAACAGATTCCAAGACACCCGCCGGTTGGGCGCAGGACGCGCCACCGCACAAACTCCGGTTGCGTCGCACAGATCGCTTTGCTAGGGGCGCTCGCCTGCCAGCCAGCGGCCCCGTCCGATGGCATCTTACACGTGCGGTCGTGGCGGAACTGGTAGACGCGCAACGTTGAGGTCGTTGTGTCCGAAAGGACGTGGAAGTTCGAGTCTTCTCGACCGCACCATTCATCCTCGTAAGAGGTTGAAACTTAAGGGAAAAAGCGGCATCTCCGGCTTGGGTTCACCCTTTGACCCACCCTGGGGAGCGCGCTCTCGTACGGCAGCGGCATGGTTGTTTCAGTTCGGCAAGTAGATGAGCAGCGCGAAGCGTTGGTAGAGTTCCGATGCCGAAATCTGGAAATGGGTCGCAGCACCGCCGACGCCCGCCGGTCAATAACGCCATGGCTACTAATGGCGTTCGTGCCGCATTGGCGGCGGGATGGGTGCCTGCCACGCGCGGCAAGCCCGAGACGTACATGGTCGACGCCAACGGCTGTGACCGGGCGGAAGCGGCCGTTGAACGTCACCGAGTCACGCGGGGCCGCTGGGCGCCCCAATCCCGGTCGTTCAGAGTCGGATCCGCCATCCGCTAGTTGGTGGTAAGCTGTCCGCCGCGGATCACTGAAACCGTACCGCCGATATCGCGCCGCCAACCCATGAACGCCGGACTCTGATCATTGAAACGAGTGCGGTGGACCACTCAGTTCGTCTCCGCCTGACCGCGACCAAGTGAGGCAAAACGGAGGGATTTCGCCTTGATATGCAGGGGATATCTGCGATAGCGGGGCCGTGAATCACGCTGGACACGGCCCGTTTCGGCCGGCTTCAGCAGATAAAGTGGATTAGCGGCATCTCACGATTTTGTGTGCTCCGGTCTCTCTTTGCTGCGGAGCGTCCCGGCATGTTCATTCGGTCCGATGCCACTGCTCCTTCGGTGGCTGATATGGTAGGTTTGGTAGGCTTGGCTACGTGATTGGCTTGTTGGAAAACGCTTCCGTCGGCGCGTCGCGCGCGCGCAATTCTGTCGGCGGGATAGCGGCGCCGAGCTTTCTGAAATCCCGCGGGGCTGCGCTCTTTATAGCAATCGTTGCGTTCCCTACGCTGGTTGCGGCCGTGTATTTCGGGCTGCTCGCATCCGACATCTACATTTCGGAATCGCGGTTTGTCGTCCGCGCGCCCGGCAAACCCAGCACGCCTTCACTCGGGATGATCCTGAGCAGTGGCGGGCTAGCGAGCGCCAGCGACGACAGCTATGCGGTGGTCGATTATGTGCGTTCGCGAAATGCTCTCTTTGACAGCAACAAAGATGGCATGGTCCGCCGGATCTATAGCGAGCCTGGCATCTCCCTGGTCGATCGTTTCGACAGTCCTTTCCGCGGCCGGACCAACGAACATCTGTATCGGTATTTCGGCAACAAGGTGGACATCGCCTTCGACTCCTCTTCCCAAGTCACCACGCTGCAGGTCAGCGCCTATTCGCCTCAGGACGCACGGGCGCTCAACGAACGACTGCTCGAGCATTCGGAACAGCTGGTCAACCGGCTCAGCGAACGGGGCCGCACCGATGCGATCCAGAGCGCACAGGTCCAAGTGGAAGATGCGCGCAGCAAGGCGCGTAACGCGATCGTCGCGCTAGGTCAGTTCCGGAATTCAAGCGGTATCATCGATCCCGAAAAGCAGGCGTCGATCAATCTGCAGATGATTTCCAAGGAGCAGGATGCGTTGCTGGCCGAACGGATGCAGCTTGCGCAGCTCGAGGCCTACACGCCGCACAATCCGCAGATTCCGGCGTCACGCACCAGAATTCGCGTGCTGGAACGCGAAATTGCACGGCAATCCGGCAACGTCGCCGGGGCGCCCAAGTCGCTTTCGGCAGCAGCTACGCGATACCAGCAATTGCAGTTCGATGCAGACTTTGCCGGAAAGCAGTTGGCGGTCGCGCTCGCCGCACTGCAGGAGGCCGAAAACGACGCCCGCCGCAAGCAGATCTACGTCGAACGGATCGCCGAACCGAATGTGCCGGACTATCCGCTCGAGCCTCGCCGGCTCCGGGGCATCCTGGCTACGCTGGTTCTGTGCTTGCTCGCCTGGGGCGTGCTTGTGACGCTGACCGCCGGGATCAGGGAGCATCGCGACTGATGGCGCTTCCGGTCAACGAGAACCCGAGCTTGCTTGACAGCCTTCGCGTCCAGCGCCGGGTCCTCGGCGCCCTCTTCCTGCGCGAGGCGTTGACCCGTTATGGCCGACACAACATCGGCTTCCTGTGGCTCTTCGTCGAACCGATGATCTTCACTCTTGGAGTCACTGCGTTGTGGACGGCTACCAAGACCGTTCACGGCAGCGGCGTGCCGATCGTGGCCTTCGCCCTGACCGGCTATTCCAGCGTGCTCCTATGGCGCAATATGCCGGGGCGATGCATTGGTGCGATGCTGTCCAATGTGTCGTTGTTGTATCACCGCAATATCAAGGTGCTCGACATCTTCGTCGCGCGGTTGATGCTGGAATTCGGTGGCGCGACCATATCATTTTTTGTCCTCAGCCTCGTCTTCATCTCGATTGGCTGGGTCGACCCCCCGGAAGACATTTTGGAGGTGGCGGGGGGCTGGCTGATCATTGCGTGGTTCGGTTCGGCGCTCGCGATCTGGCTCGGAGCGATGAGTCATGAAAACGAGCTGGTGGACAAGATCTGGCACCCCTTCTCTTACTTACTCTTTCCGTTGTCCGGGGCCGCGTTCATGGTCGACGCGCTGCCTCACGCGGCACAGAGCGTCATCCTGTACATCCCCATAGTCCACGGCGTGGAAATGGTGCGTGAGGGGTATTTCGGCGCACGGGCGCGAGCTCATTTTGACCTCTCCTATGTTCTGCCGTTCTGCATGGTCCTCAGCGTCTTAGCGATGCTCGAGGTGCGCAAGCTCGCCGCGAGAGTGGTTCCAGAATGATCCGGCTCAACGATGTGAAGAAGGTCTATCCGACGCGATTTGGCGATCGGATGGTGCTTGATGGCATCAGTTTCGACCTTGCGAAGGGCGAGCGGCTCGGCATCCTTGGCAGGAATGGCGCCGGCAAATCTACGATGGTCCGCTTGATCAGCGGAGCCGAACGACCCACGTCCGGAACGGTCGAAAGGCACATGTCGGTGTCATGGCCGCTCGCATTCGGTGGAGCATTTCAGGCCTTTTTGACAGGTCGGGACAACATTAGATTTATCAGCCGAATTTATAGTCAGGATTTCCACCGAAATCTCGCCTTCGTAGAGGAGTTCTCGGAGCTAGGGCAATATCTTGGAGAGCCTGTTCGCACTTATTCTTCCGGTATGAGAGCGCGACTAGCGTTTGCGCTTTCAATGATCATTGAGTTTGATTGTTTTCTGATCGACGAAATCGCTGCCGTCGGAGACGCCAGATTCCACGACCGTTGCAATTTTGAGCTATTCGAGAAGCGGGGGGACCGGGCGATGGTGATCATTTCTCACGACCCGGGCCACATTCGCGATCACTGCAGTCGTTGGGCCATTCTCAACAATGGCAAACTGACAGAATTCAACGATTTTGATGTCGCGTACAGCGCATACAAGGAGATGATCGGTATAGCGGACAGGTCTATTGCCGCGGCCGACGAATCGTTCCTCGATAGCGTTCGCAACAGATTGCACCTTTTGGAATTTTCATATCGGAAGGCGGTGGCCGACGATCGCTTCAGGGCGCTCGTTATCGAAGCGGAATTCATTCGATCCAGAGCGGGGTGGACGCGCGCCCAGGCCGATTGGGCGGCAGCCGAACGTTCCTACGCCACTGCGTTGTCGATGTATCCCTTTGAACGTAGCTACTGGTCCGTGCTCGGCCATACGATCAAGGAGCAAGGTGATTTAGCGGGCGCAGAGATTTGTTATCGTACCGCAGCAGCGTTGGGGCAACCGACGCAGGATGTTGCGGTCCATCTGGAATTCGTGGTCGAACAGCAGGGGCTTGATCCGCAAAACTATCCGCTTCGGGCGTTCTCTCGAACGACGCTGCCCAAACAAGTTCCCGGGAAACCGGACCTTGAGCTGTTGAGCTACGTCTTCTGGGGCAGTTCTTCCATCGATGACATCGACTGCCTCAGCTTATTGAGGGGGAAAAGCTCGCTAGACGAAGTCGCGCAAACAATGGTGCTCGATGAGCGCTTTCTCCGCCAATATGACAAAGCATTCAATCTTGAGCTTGACGAATTAACGGACTCCGCATCGGAGCAAGGAGACCGGGATCAACGCTTGGATTTCATTCTGGCCGTTTTTTTTACCGATTTGAGTGGTCCGGTGCGAGAGAGTCTTCGTCCAAAACTTGGTAGATCATTCGATGTTCTCCGAGAAATTATAGAGAGAGATATTTTGTCTGGCTGGGAATTGACCCGGGCAGCTATCGATAGTGTTAGGAATGAACAATCCAGGGGATGACGAATGGATCTAGCACGTTCCTACAAGTTATTTCGACCGACCAAGTTATCGGTGCGCCGTTTACATCCTACCCAAGACTCCAACAATCGGGAAACAAAAATGGATAATACAGGAGCAGAGCAAAGCGAAACTCGCGCGGTTTACAACGAGGAGTATTTCGAGGGAAACCGGTCCAAAAGTAACTATAGTGGATATGCCGAAGCATCTTATGGCCCGTCGCGTATGCTGGCGGAATGTGTATACAAGTTCTTTCGCCCGCTTAATTCGCTGAACGGCGGCTGCGCGGTGGGGCATGATGTCAAGCGCCTGGCGGAATTGGGTGTTGATGCGCACGGCGTGGACATCTCGGATTGGGCAGTGCAATATGCCGACACTCCGCGCATTAAGCAGGCAGATTTTGCTACGGGGCTGATTCCCGGCCAGTACGATCTTGTCTACAGCTACGACGTCGTCGAGCACATCCTGCCCGAACGTTTGGGCTTCGCCATCAACAATCTTTGGCAAGCTACCAAGCGTGATCTCCTTGTCGTTCCGGCAACTTACGAGAACGGAGAGACATTCGACCCCGATGAACCGACCCATCTGATCTTCGAGCCATACAAATGGTGGGTAGAATTCATCACCGCCCAGACTGGCGCTCGTTTCGACGAAGAAGCTACAAAGCGGTTCGCCGATGAATACCATTCGAAAGAATTTGGTTATTCTCATCGCGTCATGATTTTCACCAGAATTGGCGCTTAGGCAGAGCCATGCCTGCTGATAGGTTGTTCATCATCATTCACGGATTCTGATGTCGAAAACAAATCGACTTCGCTGTTTTAAATACGAAGGAGTGGCTCGGTGACCGTGGCGCTCGCATCGGTATCTTTATTCGCCATTTTACGGGGGTTAGGTGATGATCTTTAGCTTGGGACGACGGACCAAGGATCAGACCGTCGAGCGGGCTGGCCTGGCGACTGCGCTGATCAACGAGATGTATCAGGCGCTGCTGCTTCGGCCTGCCGATCCCGTTGCGCTTACGTACTGGCAGGATCAACTAACGCAGTCGCCCGATATGGTCGGGGAATTGCTGCGTAGCATCCTGCGCAGTGACGAATTCGCCCAGAAGACGCGTCCGTTCGTTAACGCCCATGTAGATCCGGCAAAGTTGCCGTTTTTACATGACAATTCGCAGAACGGCGAAGTCTTGCTGCTACTGCAAACCTTGATCAATCGAAGTGGCGCGGAACCCTATGTCGTAGACGTCGGCGCCTACGGACGATCGGGCTCGAACTCTTACGATTTGATGCGCCACTTTCGGTGGCGCGGCTTGCTGATCGAAGCGAATCCGCACCTCCTTGAGAAGATTAAGGAGGAGTTTCGTGGGCTCGATTACACGTTGGCGAACGTGGCGGCTGCGCTCCAAGACGGCAAGGCCACTCTGCATCTCGGCGTCCACGACGAGATTTCATCGATCTACAGGGACAACACCGCGATATGGGGCGCGGTGGAAGGAACGATTGAGGTCAGAGCCGCAAAGCTCTCGACGCTTCTGTCCGAACATGATGTTCCGAAAAAAATCGGATTGCTTTCGATCGACTGTGAGGGCGTAGGGTTCGAGTTGCTCGAGGATGCGCTCGAGCACGGCTATGCGCCTCAGTGGGTGATTATCGAAGTCTATGAAGGCCTAAAGGTCGAAACTTTAGATGGCCTGGCTATGTCCGACACCACGAAAGCAGCGTATCGCATCGCCGGCCGGACCTACGCCAACTTGCTGCTTGAGCGAGTGGAAGGATAGCGGCAATGGACGTTCGGCAGCTTTTTATTGTCGTCCAAGGGCTTTTCGAGAAAAGCGATTCGATCGGTTACGATGCCGTTTTCGAATATAAAATGTTGCGGGAAATCCATGGCGAATCGCGCGTCAGGATTTTTTCTGAACGGTTTGATCCAAAGTTGTATCCGGGTGTGCCGATTGAACCGATCACCGATTTATGGGAGCGTTTGGAAAAGAACCCTGACGCGACCATTGTCTATCACTATTGTGACGGATGGCCTGAATTTGACGATTATTTGCTGACATCAGTCGGTGATGTCGTCGTGCGGTGGCACAACAACACGCCTCCCTGGTTCTATGGCGCGACGCATCGCCGATCGGTAGAACGAACGATTGCGGGATTTCGGACGATTCTGAAATTCATCGCAAAGGCCGATATCAAGTTTTGGGTGAATTCGAATTTCTCTTTGAATCAGCTGCGGGTTTTGGGTGCCAGCCCCGCTCGCGCTGCCGTTGTGTATCCCGGCAGCCGGTTCCTAGAGCCGCAACACGCCAAGTTGACAGCGGCCGCGGAAGGTAAGTCCGATTGGTCCGCAGCGGCGGCTGAAGATCAGCCGATTCGGCTATTGTTCGTCAGCCGCGTGGTAGCCCATAAGGGCCATCGCCACGTGGTCACGTTCGCGGGAGCGCTGCAACGAGCGCTTGATCGCGAAGTATCGGTCACCTTTTTGGGCCGCGACGATCCCGCGACGACGCTAAAGTCGGACCTATATGCTCTTGGCGAAAGCGAAGGCGTGGAAGTCCTCCTAAAAGGCGAAGTTAGCGAGGAAGAACTCGTCAACGCCTACCGCCAGGCCGACCTGTTCGTATGCTTTTCCGAGCATGAGGGTTTCGGCATGCCGATCTTCGAAGCCATGCGGCTTGGTCTGCCGGTGATGTGCTTGGGCCGGACGGCACTGCGTGAATTGATGCAGGCTCATCCTTTTATGCTCCACGAGCTCGATTTTGCGAGGGCAGTCGCCGCGACGCGCCTTTTGGCGGACAGCGACACTCTCAGCCAAGTGCTCGAAATTCAAGATTCGATGCTTGGGATCTACACGTCGCAAGTAGTTGCCAAGCAACTCAAGGCAGCGATGGCCGGAATTCATAGCCAGTGGTCGAATGAACTCCCCGATGCCGCGGCGATCAAAACTCTGTTTGAGGAGGTCGACTTAAAGATTGAGGCGAACTTGCTCGAAATCGGGGGTGGTTTGCCTCAGTCGATCGAAATTTCCGATAATTTCGTGACGGTTTATGACATTCAGTCCTACGAGAGTTTGCTCGATCGCGCGAGGGGCATTGATGCCTTGCCCCCGCACGACGCTCCGACGGATCACGTCACCTTCTCCCATCGCGAGTTCGTGACCAGCCACGGGACTTTGCTGGACGACGGGATCGCCTTCGCCGCTACTGCGGCGAACAAAGGCCCGTCGCACGTGATTTACGGCCCTTACGAGAAGTTCGTGCGGGGGTATTTCGCTGCGGATTTCGAGCTCGAAGCCGAAAGAAACGGGGATGAGGGCGTTGAACTGGAGCTCGACGTACTGATCGAGGGTGCGCGGTCGGTCTCGAAGCGAAAGGTCACGGTCAAGGAGATCCACACAGGCCCGGCCCCGCGCCTACTCTTTCCGATCATTACCGAGGGCGCGGTAGTCGAATTTCGAATTCGCGTATCTCGGCGTGGCAATTGCAACCTCCTTTTCAAGGGGGTGACGATCCGCAACATGCGCCAGACCGTCGCCGGTCTGCGCGACAGGGATGCTATTTCGTTGTTCAAATTGCCGTGGTTCAAGTTCAAGGCGCCACTCGGTTCGTCGCTGGGCGGGATCCCGCCCTTGGCTAGGAAGCATTTCGTGCGCGGCGATCAGATGCGGGATCGTGGCTGGTGGAATGATGCGGCGGAAGCCTACGCTGCGGGGCTAAACTATTATCCCGCCGCCTTCCCATACCTCGTCCAGCTCGGCAATTGTCTGAAGGAAGCAGAGAAATACGAGGAAAGCGAAAAGGCATATCAGCAAGCACTGGCGATGAAGCCGGGCGACCGCGACGCCCACTTGCAGATCGCGCGTCTCTATCGGCTGTGGGACCGTCCGGAAGAATGCAACTTCCACCTCCTCAAGGCGGCTCGTGTCGACCAAACGACGGCGGAAGCGTTGGCCGAACTGGGCGAGGAGGGCGCAAATGCGGTCTTCGTTTCCAAACTTCTCGCCCATTGAGTGCGCACCGCCCTTAGGCGTCTTGCAATGAAAGTCAGTATCGACGCTTTCAACCTCGCGCGCTCGCATGGCACCGGCATTGCGACCTATGGACGCATCCTGTCCCGGAGCGCCAACGCGCTCGGCCATGACATCAGCCTGCTATTCGGCGGCGGGACGGGCAATTCCAACGACCCGCTGCTCAACGAGGTGGGGCTGATGGATGAGGGGCGGGACGACAAAAAGCTGCCGATCCCCATGCTCGTCCGATATGGGATTGGTGCGCTGGGAGGCGCATCGACCGCCCGTCGGGGCTTCGAGGTTCCGATGTCCGGGCGGGTGGTCATGCCCATCGGATTACCTCGAGAAGCCAATCGCCTATGGAACGTGCAAAACCTCTTCATCAAAGCGGATATCGCTTTCCGCGCGACGGGACGCTTCACCTCGGTCGCAAATTACGGGGTAGACCTTGCGCATTGGACTTACCCTTTGCCGATCCGCATTCCCAAGGCGTGTAACGTCTACACATTGCACGACCTTGTGCCGCTCAAATTGCCTTACACCACTGCCGACACGAAGCGGGCTTACTATAGAATGTGCCAGCGTATCGCCCGCGAGGCTGATCACATTCTGACGGTGTCGGAGTGTTCGCGCCGCGACATTATCGAAATGCTGGGTGTCGAGCCCCACCGTATCACTAATCTCTATCAGGCCAGCGACACCGCGCAGATGATTGAGGGCGTTAGCGACGTTGATATCGAGCGTTACGTGGAAGGCGTTCTTGGTATTGCGCCAAAAGGGTATTTTCTGTTCTTCGGTGCCATCGAACCGAAAAAGAACATCGCGCGTCTGCTGGAAGCCTATCTGGGCAGCGGCACGAATGCTCCGTTGGTCATCGTTGGTGGGCCCGGCTGGGGCAGCAAAAAGGACATGGCGCTCATCGATTCGATGGCCGCGCTCGATACCGGTAAGCGGGTCAGATGGCTGGGCTACCTTCCCAGAGCGACGCTGACACGGCTGATCGCCGGTGCGCGCGCGGTGTTGTTTCCTTCGCTATACGAGGGCTTTGGTCTACCGGTACTCGAAGCGATGCAGCTGGGAACGCCGGTTATAACCAGCGATGTCGCTTGCCTGCCGGAGGTGGGTGGGGACGCTCCGCAATATGTAGACCCTTACGACGTGCAATCGATCCTGGAAGCGATACGCACCGTCGACGCCGACGAAGATCTGCGCGCCGACATGGCGTCAAAAGGGCTTGTCCGGGCAAGGCAGTTCAGTCCAGCCGCATACCAAGCCAGATTGGCCGAATTCTATGGAAGCATCCGATGACTGTTGATTGCAATCCTAACTTCCTTCGACCTCGACGGGTTCGGCTGCCGAACTGGCTGACGACTGCAGTTGCCGCTTCTGCCGTCACCCTCTCGGGATGTTCGAGCATGGGCGCATCGGGGCCGTCTACCGGCGCGGTCGCGAAGGCGCCTCTGCGCGACGGACGGGTTCGGGCGATCGCGCTCAATGAAACCGTCGTGCGCAGTGTGGTCGCGGCGGAAAGTCGCGACACGTTCGCGAGCAAACTCGGTAGTGTCGGGCAGCGCAACGGTCTGATCGGTGCCGGCGATGTCCTGGACATTTCGATCTGGGAGGCGCCGCCGGCGGTCTTGTTCTCGAGCGGGGTGAGCAGTGCGGTCGGAACGGGTGCGCCAAGCGTTGCGCAAGGCGCTAATTTCCCCTCGCAGATGGTTGATGCGGACGGGGCGATCTCGATACCCTTTGCCGGTCGCGTACGGGCAGTCGGCCGCGCGCCTGACGATGTCGCCATCGACATCGAGAGCCGGTTGAAGGGCAAGGCGCACGACCCACAGGTTCTCGTTAGGATTGGAAACAACAAGGGCGGAGGCGTGACCGTGGTGGGCGACGTGGCCAATAGCCGCAATGTACCACTGACCACCCGTAACGAACGCCTGCTCGATGCGTTGGCTGAAGCAGGAGGGGTCCGCCAGCCTGTCGACAAGGTCCTGATCCAGGTTACGCGCGACAAGACCGTCGTCACGCGCCCGCTTGGCGCGATCATTCGTGATCCGCGGGAAAACGTGCCGCTGATGTCGAACGATGTCATCACCGCGCTCTACCAGCCCTACAGCTTCCAAGCCCTGGGTGCGTTGGGATCCAATGCCGAGGTGCCGTTCGAAGGCACTGGAATTTCGCTGGCCCAGGCGATCGCGCGGGTTGGTGGGCTACAGGACAATCGCGCCAACATCAAAGGCGTCTTCATTTTCCGGTTCGAGGATCCAGCCGCCCTCCCCCCGGAAATTCGATTGGGCGCTCCGCTTACTCCGGAAGGGAAGGTTCCGGTGATCTATCGGGTGGATATGAGCGATCCATCGACCTTCTTCGTGATGCAGACCTTCCCAATGCGTGACAAGGACATCGTCTACGTCTCAAACGCGCCGCTGGTCGATTTACAGAAATTCACTAGTCTGGTCTCGCAGATGGCCTTCTCCGTGGTCGGCCTTGTAACGGCCGCCCCCTAGCCGTCGTTGACGGAACCAGGTCCGCCCATTCTCGGATCGAAACCTCAGGCAATCAAATGGCCCTAGCGCGAATGCCACTGACGAAATCGATGATGTCGGCGCAATAGGCCGCTTCGGTCATCGTAATGGGAATGTCGGGGCGCCGACGCACCCCTGCGTCGGGCGACGCCGCGATCGCCCGCGCCCATCCTTCCTCATCGTCCGCCGGCAATAGCGTCGTCCGCCCGACTGCCACTTCGCGATGGGCGGGAATGTCCGTAGCGATGACCGGCACGCCGAGGGCGCTCGCTTCGAGCAGGGGCAGGCCGAAGCCCTCCGCAAGCGAGGGGCACAACATGCCGGTAGCGCCGAGCAACAGCGACGACAGCGCGGGACTCGATAGGCCGACCACATGGTGAACACGGCTGGCCAGTGCGAAATCGGACATCAGCGGCGCGAGAATGTCATCGGCGCCTTTCCCCGGAGAGCCGACAATGATGAGGTGCGGCGCGCCCGCTCCCATGGCCGCGACGAAACGCCGCCAGACTCGCAAGAGCAAGGCAAAGTTCTTGCGCGGCTCGATGGTTGAAACCGCGAGAAAATAGCGTGTGCCGGCTAACTCCGGGATGCTGGCTTCGACGTCCACGAAAGCGGCAGGCAGCGGTAAGGATCGCACCAGTGCCGGCGGACAGGCGTGCCCTAGACCATGCATCACTGCACTTACGCTGCCGCGCGTGTAGTTGGAGTTGAAGATTATTGCGTCTGCATGCTCCGCTGCAGTGCGGATCATCTGCTCATGATGCGCGGTCGCGCTGTCTCCCACCAGATCCGGATAGTCGATCGGAATGGCATCGTGCAGCATCATGGCACTGGCGATGTCGGGGCGCTTCTCAAGCCAATTAAAGAAGGACGGCATCGCCAGTCCCAACTGCCCGATATTGAGATAGACGGCGTTCGCTGGTACCGACCAATGCGCCAAGCGACTAGGAAATAAGCCGGTCGCGCAAAGCATGCGTAGCATGCGCCAAACTTTATGTCTCAACAACAGGGGCGATGCAGAAGGTAAGGAAAGAGAACTATTCTGTCTGGATATCTTGTCTATTAACCAACGCAATTTGATATCATGTTCTCCTTCAACGTCTTCTGACCACAGTCCTTGCACATATTCCAGCATGCCGTGAACCTGCTTTGCCGAAAAAACATATACGCCCACAGGAGTAGGCAAAACGCCAACATTCTTGCTGGATGGATCCGAGAATATATGACGAGCCAACGCCAAATCGACTCTATCTATGCCGCGTGGTGTCAAGAACGACGGGCCGATGAACAGCCTCATGATATCATAAGCGATGATTATGGACGATCTCAGGCCATCTTCCGAGCCAGTTAAATAATTATCAGACAACCTGAATGCGCCTTTATTATAAGGACAGAGATTGATATTGATCGGCAACTTGCAATACGTGTCCATCTTGCAAGTAGCATTCGCCGTCGCAAAAATCTCAGCCGAACGGGCCGCTGGCTCCGGACTGGCGGCGGATAGTGCAATACATCCGCAGTCCGCCAGACGGGCGATGGTTCCCTAGTGGTACGCCTCGTTGATAGCCAGATCCGCGATGCCGTTGTTCACCTTCGGCATCCCGTGGCGGAGGCGCGGACTTTCCCTTCCGTTCGCACGGATTCTGGGTCCGGCACAATGTGTCCCGCCTTGCTCTCGTCTCACCGATCCCCTATTGTGCAGCGCAATGAGATTCGGCATAACATGCCGAAAAATTGGGTAAAACTGCCCGCAATTAAAGCCATCCGCAGGGCCTTGGGGAGGTTTTCCCCGAGTGTAGTCGCATGCAAGGGATCCTCAATTGAAGTTCTTCCAAATTGATGGGTCTGGGCAGGCGATTCCCGGGGCCGACCTCGAGATGGCGTCGATTCGATCGCCGTTGGTCCAGGTCTATTCCCCGCCGGAAACCAGCATAGTGACCGCGAAAGCGGGGGCGGCCAACGATGCCGTGCTGACCGAGGAACCGGATCAGCCGGTTCACCATGTGCGGGTGAATAACAGCTTTCTGGCGACCCAGGAACGCAATGCCCTGCTGTGGCTGGCGGCGCGGACGCCATCGGCCGTGATGCCTGATCATTTGACCTTGTTGGGTGTGGTCGGCGCCGTTCTAGTCATGGTGGGATTTCTCGCTTGCCGCATTTCGCCCTGGTTCGTTTCGCTGGCGATCCTGGGGCTTTTTCTGAATTGGCTTGGCGACTCGCTCGATGGCACGCTTGCCCGCCATCGCAAGACCGAACGGCCTGACTTCGGCTACTTCCTCGACCATTCCTGCGACCTCATCTCTCTGACTTTCATCTTCGTCGGCCTGGGGCTCTCTCCCTATTTCACCCTGTTTTCGGCCCTCCTCGCGCTTTCGATGTATCTACTGATGAGCAGTTTCACCTATCTGAAGGTGCTGGTCCTCAAGACTCATCATTTGTCCTATTATGGAATGGGCGCGACCGAGTTGCGCTTGCTCCTGATGGCTTGGGCGCTCTTCGCTTTGTGGTTCGGGCCCGACTTGGTCGACGCGAGCTTCATGGGGTTGCGTCGTATCGACATCACGATCTTCGTCTTGTGGTCGCTGGTGTTCTTGGCCTTCATCTGGAAAGTCTGGTCAGACACGAATCGGCTCCGACCGATGCTCGACAGATAGCTGCGTCATCACTCCTGCGCGCGATGGGGGCAGCTTGCCACCCGCGTGGGGACTCTCCAGGCGGAAGTCTTCGTCCCACATTGAACGAGGACCGTCAGGACGGGACGCCTGAAGGCGTGTCGTTAGGACGCTCGCGCGGCCATCGGCTTGTCCGTGTCTCGTAGACCATTAGAGCATCCTGAACCCCTTCAGCAGCAAAGGACCCATGAATGCCCGAGGCGACGCCGATCATCCCTGTCATCCTCTCG
>Ga0207669_10000179_pt1 | contig 29393 bp, 29 predicted proteins | sample KBSM33metaG_FD_184329 | JGI IMG/M metagenome (GOLD analysis project Ga0207669, IMG submission 184329) | Miscanthus rhizosphere microbial communities from Kellogg Biological Station, Michigan, USA - KBS M3-3 metaG (SPAdes) (version 2) | ecosystem: Host-associated > Plants > Roots > Rhizosphere >...
GCGACATCAAAAGCGTTGCGGTTCCGGCAAACTCGACCAGCCCAAGATTGATTCCGGGAGTCAGTTCATCCGCGAACCGCTTCCCCGCTTCCTTCGCGGCCGCCAATCGGTTCGGTGGCACGTCGGTGGCCGCCATCGACTCCGAGACATCGATGACCAGCATGACCACGGCGCGGTTGCGCGGCACCCGCACGTCGTGAGTCGGACCCGCCATCGCGGTGGTCAGCAGTGCGAGTGACGCCACCAACAGCGCAGCGGGAAGGTGACGCCACCGGCGCCGCGTCGGCCTGCTGACCGCCTGCAGCAGTTCGAGATTGGCGAACCGCAGCACTCGCCGCCTGCGTGCACGCTGCGCGAGGACGTAGGCCGCCAGCATCGCGACGACGACTACCAGGAACACGAAGAACCAGGCATTGGCGAACCCGGACACGGCCAGCGTGCCCAGCAGCGGCACGGTCATGCTCGACGCATCCGCTCACGCAATTGCGGATCGTTCTCCCACCACAGGCCCGACGCCGGTTGTGCTTCATCGTGATCCGCTCGGTCGAGTTCGGCGTCGACGGCCGCAGCACGGCTGCTCTCATCGGCCGAGAAGAACCGCATCAGCACGACGATGAACGCGACGCCGAGGACGTCGCCGAGCAGCCAGAGCACTCCGGCGCCGATCGATTGGTCGACCCGCAGGCTCGGTCCCCAGTGCCGGTCGATGTGCGTGTAGTAGTCGACGGCGATCAACGGCCCGAGCCACAACACAATGCCCAGCAGGCCGTCGCTGATCGATTCCACGATGCTGATGACGAGTGAAATCAGTTGCGAGTAGCGCCGGGGCACCGGATCGGCCTGCAGCCGAGCGTAGAAGTAAGCGAAACCGATCAGCAGCAACAGCACGTTGGTCGCCGCCGCCACGGCCTGGTACCGCAGGGCGGAGCTGTACCAGGGTGTGAGATACAGCAGCCAGGGCGTGGCAAGCATCGCCGCCGACGTCGTCGCGGGATGTGCGGCCAATCGCGCCACACCGCTGGACAACACCCGGTCCAGCCCGCTGTGTCCGAGCGCTTGGCTCAGCACGGTGACGGGCCGACCCATCGCGAGAAAGAACGGCGCCGCGTACAGCAGAAGCAGCACCTGCAGCGCCCTGACCCAGAACAACACCGTTGCGTAGACGCCGACCATGCTCATCGTCGCCACCGCAGTCAGCACGACGCCGATGACGAACCACCACACATATCGCCGTGCCGTCGCGTCAGCGCGCCGCCAGGCCCAGCCATAGGCGACGCCTGCCGCGACGATCACCGCGGCAGCACCGGTGTCCCAGTGCCAACTCACCGGGTTCATAGCACGCCACTATGCGTCGGCGACCTGTCAGCGCCCTGTGGGCAACCGCGGATCTACGAGGTCCGCAAGCCGTCGAGGACGACCTCGAGGAGTCGCTCGGCCGCGTCCGGCCGATACGCCTGCATCGCCTGGCTTCCGACCACGATCGCCTTGACGTCCGGCACATCGACATCGGGCCGTACCGTGCCCCTTTTCTGGGCAGCGCGCAACAACTCGCCGAGCACCCCGAGGAATTCGCCTTCTGCCTCGGGCATCGCGGTCGCGACATCGATGCCCAACCCCGCGAGCGCGTCGGTCAACCCACGATCGGTCGCCCCCCATTCGAGCACCATCGAGCGCAGGAACGTGAAGAGCGCCTGCCCCGGGTCGTCGCCGGCCACCAGTGCGCGCCCGTCGCTCACGATGCGCTGAATCCGGTCCTGTACCACGGCCCGGAACAGGTCTTCCTTGGTCGGGAAATGGCGGTAGACGGTGCCAGCACCGACACCGGCCCGTCGGGCGATCTCGTCGATCGGCACGCCCAGCCCGTCGGCGGCGAAGGTCTCATAGGCGACCTCGAGCACCCGAGCGCGATTACGCGCCGCGTCGGCGCGCAGCGGCCGGGCGGGTTGAGCCATCTCACACTCCTCGGGAATAGATAAGCGGGGCGTGCGTTCCGTATATTCGTAATCAAGCGGAGCGCCCGCCCCGTTTAACCGATTGTAGGAGATTCTCATGGGCAAGTGGACCACTGCCGACATTCCCGACCAGACCGGTCGCACCGCCGTCATCACCGGCGCCAACACCGGCCTCGGCTACGAGACCGCGTCGGCACTCGCCGCGAAGGGCGCGCATGTCGTGCTCGCCGTCCGCAATCTCGAGAAGGGCAAGGCCGCGGCCGACCTGATCACCAGGGCCACCCCTGGCGCCAGCGTGGCGATCCAAGAGCTCGACCTGACCTCGCTCGACTCCATCCGGACCGCCGCCGACCAGCTTCGCTCGGGTCACGATTCGATCGATCTGCTGATCAACAACGCCGGCGTGATGATGACGCCGAAGTCGACCACCAAGGATGGCTTCGAATTGCAGTTCGGCACCAATCATCTGGGCCACTTCGCGCTGACGAACCAGCTGCTCGACCGCGTGCTGGCCGCGCCGGGTTCGCGAATCGTGACCGTCAGCAGCGTCGGTCATCGTTTCGCCCGCGCAATTCGCTTCGACGATCTGCAGTGGGAGCGCGACTACGGCCGGATTCGGGCATATGGACAGTCCAAGCTGGCCAACCTGATGTTCACGTATGAGCTCCAGCGGCGCCTGCGCGGCACCGACACCATCGCCGTCGCCGCACATCCCGGCGGCTCCAATACCGAGCTGGCGCGCAATCTGCCGGTCGCGGTGAGGGCACTAGCGACCGTGTTGGCACCGCTGATGCAGGGTCCGGACATGGGTGCGTTGCCGACGCTGCGCGCGGCGACCGATCCGGGCGTGCTCGGTGGGCAGTATTTCGGGCCCGACGGATTCGGCGAGCAGCGGGGCTACCCGAAGGTCGTCGCGTCCAGCGCGGCCTCCCACGACATCGAGGCTCAGCGCCGGCTGTGGGCGGTGTCGGAGGAGCTCACTTCGGTGGTCACTGCCGTCGGCTGAATGTGGCAGGCTGGCAAGCGATGTCACTAATCGTGCCGCCGTATCCGCCAGCCCGTTACATCAAAGATCAACCGGAGGTCAGTGCCTGGTTGAGGCGAGCGCCCGAAAACGGAGGGGCCCCTCCCGATTACGACTCGTTCGGCCTCACCAAGTACCACTACGTCGCCAACCAGCAAGCCACCGGCGGCGATTACGGCCTGTACCGCGTCGACATCGCCCCCAAGGGCGGCGGACCGGGCCCGCACTTCCACCGGGCGATGTCCGAGGCGTTCTTTGTGTTGTCGGGAACCGTCAAGCTGTATGACGGCACCGATTGGATCGACGGACATCCGAACGACTTCCTCTACGTCCCACCCGGCGGCATCCACGGCTTCCGAAACGAAGCCGACGAGCCGACGTCAATCTTGATGCTGTTTGCTCCCGGCGCTCCTCGCGAGCACTACTTCGAGGGCATGGCCCAGCTGGGCGACATGACCGACGAGGAACGTCGCGAGTGGTTCATCGCCAACGACAACTTCTTCATGGACTGACACGCCATAGCCGACACGCCGAAACGTGCGCGCACGTAATCCCTTGAGCTAGGCTGCAGTCCGATCAGTGAGGAGTCTTGGGTGCGGGCAGATGCTGCGCCCGACACCCAGGCTTTGCGAGGCTGGCAGCGTCGGGCATTGGTGCGCTATTTGGGCGCCAAACCACGCGATTTCCTCGCCGTAGCCACGCCCGGCGCAGGCAAGACGGCGTTTGCCCTGCGCATCGCCGGAGAGCTGCTGGCCGACGGCACCGTCGAGCGCCTCACCGTCGTCGTGCCGACCGAGCATCTGAAGACGCAGTGGGCACTGGCCGCGGCAAGGGTCGGGATCGCGCTGGATCCGAAGTTCTCCAACTCGTCGGCGCAGACGTCGTCGGAGTACCACGGCGTCGTCGTCACCTACGCGCAGGTGGCCAGCCACCCGACCCGGCACCGGGTGCGCACCGAGAACTTCCGCACTCTCGTCGTTTTCGACGAGATCCACCACGGCGGCGACGCGAAGAGTTGGGGCGACGCCATCCGCGAGGCCTACAGCGACGCGACCCGCAGGCTGGCGTTGACCGGGACGCCGTTCCGCAGCGACGACAGTGCGATCCCGTTCGTCACCTACGAACCCGACGGCGACGGTCTGATGCGCTCGTCGGCCGACCACACCTACGGCTACGCCGAGGCGCTGGCCGACGGCGTTGTCCGGCCGGTCGTCTTCCTGGCCTATTCGGGCGAGGCGCGATGGCGTGACAGCGCGGGCGAGGAACACGCGGCACGCCTCGGCGAGCCGTTGACCGCCGAGCAGACCGCCCGCGCATGGCGCACCGCGCTGAACCCGGCAGGCGAGTGGATCCCGGCCGTGCTGCAAGCCGCCAACACCCGGCTCAGCCAGTTGCGTGAGGGCGGAATGCCCGATGCGGGTGCGATGGTCATCGCCTCCGACCAGACCGCCGCCCGCGCTTATGCGGCGGCGCTGACCAAGCTGACCGGTCAAACGCCGACGGTCGTGCTGTCCGACGACCCGGGATCCTCAGCGCGCATCGCGGAGTACTCCGGGGGAACGAGCCCATGGCTGGTGGCGGTGCGGATGGTGTCCGAGGGCGTCGACGTGCCGAGGCTTGCCGTCGGGGTGTACGCGACAAGCGCGTCGACGCCGCTGTTCTTCGCACAGGCGATCGGGCGATTCGTGCGGTCCCGCCGACCCGGCGAAACGGCGAGCATCTTCTTGCCGTCAGTGCCCAACCTGCTGCTGCTGGCCAGTGAGATGGAAGCTCAGCGCAACCACGTGCTGGGCAAGCCGCACAGGGAGTCGCAGGAAGACGACGAGTACGTCGAGCGTCGCAAGTCCGAGCCAAGTGAATTGGACAACGGCTTCGAATCATTGGGCGCCGACGCCGAGCTGGACCAAGTGATCTTCGACGGCTCGTCGTTCGGCACCGCGACGCCGGCAGGCAGCGAAGAGGAGGCCGACTACCTCGGCATCCCCGGCCTGCTCGATGCGGAGCAGATGCGAGACCTGTTGCGGCGCAGGCAAGAAGAGCAGTTGACGAAGCGCACGGCCACGGGTGAGGTGCCGCGTCCATCGACGCATGGGCAGCTGCGTGAGCTGCGGCGTGAACTGAACACGCTGGTGTCGATCGCCCACCACCGCACCGGCAAGCCGCACGGCTGGATCCACAACGAGCTGCGCCGGATCTGCGGCGGGCCGCCGATCGCGGCGGCGACGACAGATCAGCTCAAGGCCCGCATCGAGGCGGTGCGCACGCTGCAGGCGTGATTTCGGCGCGCTTACAGGACGCTGAGCGGCCGTTTGCGCGCCGAAATCGCTACGCGGCGCGCACCTCGGCCAGTTCCGCCAGATGCTTCAGCGAGTTCTCCAGGTGCTGGGCGTCAAACGGCGGGAAGCCGATGTGCTCGCGCAAAGATGGCGGCACTCTCGACCAGTCGTAGGTCAGCGCGACCTCCGTTTGGGCGGCGCCGACCGGCTTGAGGTCATAGCGCCAAAACCATCCTCCGAATTCGAGATTGGCATTGTCCGAGCCTTGACCGGGCTGCCAGGCCACAGCATGCGGCGGCTCGAATACCTCGACCCGGTTGGCCATCTTGTAGTTCTTGTCCGGGTGGTTGTCGTGGTACATCGCCATCCGGAAGATCTGACCGGTCTGGATCAGCGGTTTGCCGTCGAGCGACTCGCGCACCCAGCCGGTGCCGTCGATTGCCTCATGCGTCGACGGGTCGGCCAGCACGTCAAACACGTCCTGAACGGGCGCCTGAATCGTGATGGTGGCAGTCATGCGTTCTTCAGTCATGCGAGTACAGACCACCGCTGGCAAGATAAGTCATCGCAAGAGCCAGTAGTCCCGCATACGTTTGGCCCATGTCCGCCGATGCCCCGACCATCCTCGCAACGAGCGGAGGCTTCCGCGAGGGTCGACGTACCCGCTGGGAGTTCAGCGCCCTCACCGAGTACGCGATCGACTTGGCCGGCGTGACCGGACGGGCGCCGCGGGTCTGCTTTGTGGCCACTGCGCTTGGCGACAACCCGACCGTGCTGCACTGGCTGACCGAGGCCGCGCAGGTGCGCGGGCTCAGCGCGTCACATCTGACGCTGTTCCCGATGCCGAACGTCGATGACATCAGCGCTCAACTGCTCGACCACGACGTGGTGTGCGTGTTCGGTGGCAGCGTGGCAGGCCTGCTGGCGATGTGGCGGCTGCACGGTGTTGACGTGGCAATGCGTGCCGCATGGCAAGCAGGCGTCGTGTTGACAGGCATCTCCGCCGGGTCGATCTGCTGGCACGTCGGCGGCACCACGGACTCATTCGGACCCGACCTTCGTCCGGTGACTGACGGGCTCGCCCTGGTTCCGTACTCGAACGGCGTGCACTACGACTCCGAGGAACAACGGCGTCCCTTGCTTCAGCGGCTGATCGCCGACGGCACGCTGCCGCCCGGTTTTGCCACAGATGACGGTGCCGGTGTCCTCTATCGCGGCACCGAATTCGTCGAGGCAGTCTGCGAACGTGATCGCGCCGGAGCATATTTCGTCTCCGCGACCGAGAACCGCACAGCCGAGGAAGTACGCCTCGAGACGCGCCGACCTTAGTCGAGCTCGCTCCTCACTTGCCCGCGTGTCCACAGCACTTGATGATTGGCCTCATGGATGTGAGCTTGCACTACTGGAACTTCTCGACGCCGTCGGATCCTGCACAGACGGCCGGGACACTCGGTGAGGCTGCGGCGATCGCGGACCGGGCGGGGTTCGCCGAATTCACCGTGATGGACCACTACTTCCAGATGGACGCGATGGGCAAAGCCGAGGAGCCGATGCTCGAGGCGTACACCACACTCGGCTACGTCGCCGCACGGACCCAGCGGTTGCGGCTGGGGGTACTTGTGACGGGGGTCATGTATCGACACCCAGGCTTGCTGGCCAAGGTGGTCACCACGCTGGATGTGCTCTCCGCCGGCCGCGCCCAGCTAGGCATCGGCGCCTCGTGGTACGAGCGGGAGCAGGTCGGGCTCGGTGTACCCGTCGTGCCGGTGAGCGAACGCTTCGAACGCCTGGAAGAAACCCTGCAGATCTGCTTGCAAATGTGGAGCGACGACAACGGCCCATATGACGGGACCCACTACCAACTCGCCGAAACATTATGTGTACCAGCGCCACTGAGCCGACCTCGGCCACCGATCCTCATCGGAGGCGGCGGCGAGCGCAAGACACTGCTACTGGTGGCGCGGTATGCGGACGCCTGCAACCTGTTCGCAACCACTACCGAGGATGTCGCTCACAAGCTGGAAGTATTGCGAAAGCACTGCGACGCCGAGGGACGCGACTACGACGCCATCCGCAAGACCGCCACGTATATGGGCCCGGTCCTCGATGACCCCGACAATTTCCTAGCCGATTCCGAACGGTACGCGAAACTTGGTATCTCGCAATGGGATCTGATGCCGGACCGGCACCCTGTCGAATACACCGAACGCCTGGCGGAGCTGGTACCGAGGCTCGTCGCCTTGTAGAGCGGCCTACAGCCCCAGCAACTCGGGCAGGTGTGCCACCGAATCGATGACGTGATTGGGCTGCATCGCGAATTCGTCTGCGGCCCACCGGTCAAGCGTGTCCTGGCGGAACTTTCCTGTGCGCACAAGCACCCCGATCATCCCGACGACCTGCGCGGCCAGCACATCGTTGTTGAGGTCGTCGCCGATCATGTACATCTCGTCGGGATCGACACCGAGGCGGCTCGCAGCGGCGAGAAAACCTTCTGGCGCCGGCTTGCCGACGGCAGTCGCCTTGCGGCCAGAGGTCTCCTCCATCCCGATCAGGTACATGCCGGTGTCCACGCGCAACCCGTCGGTCGTGGTCCACGCGGTGCTCCGATGCATGGCGACCACCGGCACCCCCTGCGCCATCCAGTCGTAGACCCATGACAGCGTCAGGTGGCTGTACTCCGGCCCGGCGCCGCCGAGCAGCACCACATCGGGTTGCTCCGGCGCCTTCGGCCCGGTGAAATCGCTCGAGTACGCGATGTCGATGCCGGGCATGTCCTCGCCGATCTGGCCGCTGTTGACCAGAAAGCACCGCGCGTCCGGATAGCGGTTGCGGACGTACTCCGCGGTGAGCACCGCAGCGGTGATGACCTCGTCTGCTCGTACCTGCATGCCTGCTTGGGTGAGCAACTCGGCGATCTGCACACGGGTGCGCGTCGTGGTGTTCGTCAGATACGAGCACGCAATCTGGTTGCACGCCATCACCTGCAAAGTTTCGGCCGCACCCTCGATCGGCTTCCACGACGTCACCAGGACGCCGTCGATGTCGAACAGCACACCGCCGATAGCCATGGCCCGACAGTAAACGGCAAACGATTCAGCGCAACTCGGGGGCTAGCCGAACTGCGCAAAATAGGGACGCTCGGGCTTGCCCTTCTCGACGAGGATGAAGACCACACCCCACGGATCGGCGAACCATGTGGTCCGTACGCCCGCGATATCGGCGATACCGTCGACCAGGAAGCGGACTCCCTTGTCCTCCAGAGCTTTCCGGGTCCGCTGCAGGTCGTCGCAGATGAGCCCAACGTGCGACAGCCCGCGGTCTGCAAGGCCTTCGCGTTGTGAGTCACCACCGTCGGCCCGCAGATACTCGATGACCTCGAGCACCCGGTCGCCGTCCGCGCCGAACCCCACGATCGCGGCCTTCATCGCCGGATCCGTCAACAACTCGCCCATGTCGGCGCGGATCGCGTCGCCGTCCATCACATACGGCGGCGAAAGCACAGTGAATCCCAGCACGTCGCGGTAGTAAGCCACCGCGGCCTCGCAGTCGGATACACATACGCCACTGTGTGCCAGGCCGGTGATCATGCCCTCGATTGTGGCGCACGACGTCGTCTGCATGGGCGGGGTGCGGCTAGCCTCGGGTATGCCCGCCGATCGCACCACCGACGCGGCATCGGCCCGCGAGCTGTCGGCCGATCTCTACCGGGTCGTCGCCGTGGTCGTAGTCGTGATAGGCCACTGGCTCGTGTCGACGGTGACCTTCCGCGACGGCCAGTTCGGCAACGACTATCCACCGGACGTGTTGCCGTGGACACGGTGGCTCACCTTGCTGTTTCAAGTCGTGCCGGTGTTCTTCCTGGTCGGCGGATACGCCAGCGCGGTGTCCTACACGCGATGGCTCGGAGCGGGCGGCAGACACTGGTCCGACTGGCTCCGTAGTCGGCTGGCCGCGATCCTGGGACCGATCACCGCCTACGTCGGGCTGGCGCTGGCCGCCGTCGCCGTGCTGGAACGGGTCGGCGTCGAAAGGTCGGCGCTGCGGTTCGGCGGCTGGGCGATCGCGATGCACCTGTGGTTTGTGCCGGTGTACCTCGTCGTGCTGACGCTGACACCCGTCGCGATGGCGGCACACCGGCGATGGGGATTGCTGGTGCCTGCCGTGCTGGCGATCGCCGTCGCGCTCGTCGACATCGCGGCGCGCGCCGGGCATCTGCCGGTCATCACTACGGCCAACTACCTGCTGTGTTGGGGAGCGATCTATCAGGCCGGGATCTGCTGGCGCGGCGGGGCGTTGGCGGGCCGCCGTCCGTTGCTGATCGCCGCCGGGGGCGCCCTCGTGCTGGCGACGCTCCTGGCGCTGCGCTGCTACCCGATCAGCATGGTCGGGTCGCCCGGCGCGACAGAGCAGAACAACTTTCCCCCCACCGCGGCATTGGTTTCATTCGCCGCGGTCCAAGGTGGGCTTCTGGTTGCGGCGGCACCTGCGGTGACGCGACGACTGCGGCGATCGCGGTGGCGACGGCAGGTGGCCGCCGCGAACCGACACGTGATGGCGATCTATCTGTGGCAGATGGTTCCTGTCGTGGTCGTTGCGCTTGTCGGGTACCCCACCGGCTTGTTGCCCCAGCCCGAGGCCGGCACGGGAGCATGGTGGCTGTTTCGGCTGGTCTGGCTGCTCATTCTGACTGTCGTGGCGACGGTGCAGATGACGCTGCTCTGGTTGGCACGGGCGGTGTTCGATCGGGCGCTGCCCACGTTCGCCACCACCCTGCCGGTGTGGAGCACGGCAGGGCTGCTGATCGCCGGCGTCGCGATGGCGACGTTCGTGCTGGCCCACGTGGCCGTCGAAGGGTTCGCTCCCGACGGGTACTTCCCCTCCGCCTACGCGCTCCTATACGTCGCAGCAGTCGGATTGGTGAGTCTGGCGCCCAGCCGTCGTCGCACCAAAGAACTTATGGCTAGCCGACATTCGGCACAAACCGGCGGCTGACCGACCCACGGCCGGTGCGCGGGTCGCCGATCCGGAATCGACCCAGTGTCGGGCACACCGTGGCGGGCGATCGCCCGCTACGGCGTCCGACCCGGCCCGGGTGGATTGGCACTCGTGCACGACCTTCTGAACACCCGAGCCGTCGGGGAGAAAGAAGTCGACTCGCTGGGTGACGGCCGACGCGCAACTCAATGGATGAGAACAGTCGTTGGCGCCTGGGCGGGGACGACTCGACAACCGAGGGTTTAGCTCGACCGTTACGCGGCAAATCCATATCGCAGCGCAGCACCAGCGAATAGGACAGCCGCATGCACACGGTCCTCTACTTCAGTCCCGATGGCGTGATCTATGAAGCCCGCGCGTACACCAGGGCCGATATCGCGGCACTCGTCTACGACTTCGCACTTGAAAGCCTGACCAGCGCCGATCGGCAATTCGACTTCTGGTTCACCCCGTCAACGCGGCCGTGTCATCGCCCCGTCAACCGCTGCGCCACCGAAATGCTTTTGGCGACAACGGGATTCACTGCTGACACCGTACCACTTCTTCGAGGTGCGGTCGTCGTCACCACCCACGACTCCGACGGCGGCCTCGACGGGCTCAGCTGGCAGCAGCTGGACCTGTTGGCCGAGCGCAACCACAGCCTGACCCGGCGCGACGGGCGAGTGCTCGGCCGCCGGATCTCCCGCGACGGTCGGTCCAGCCTGGCCCGCGCCGCCCGGTCACGTTCGCGCCCACTCATTGTCGGCGACCCACGGTGAGGCGGCCGCCGCGATCGACCATGCCAACTCCGCGGGAACGTCGACCACCTGGTACCGCTTGACTCCGGCCGCCGTCGCTGCGATCAGCGTCGCCACCCCGGCACGGCGCTGCAGCAGCGTCTGCCGCACCGTCCAGCCGATGATTCCCGCCGCAGCGATGCAGTCCCGCCGCCGGTGCAGGCTGCCTGCCCGCGCCACCAGCCACTCCGCGTCTACCCGATGCCCCAGCGCCCGCGACCGGTCGAGCGCGAGCAGTGCGCAGCACACCGTCAGCACGGCCCACGCCGGCCACAGCCACACCGGCGTCCGCGAGTACAGCATGGCCATCGCCACCAGCAGCACCCCAGGCAGCGCCAAAGCCCGCGTCCAGCGCCTGCGCGTCGCCGCTTGGCCGTGCACCTGCAGCGCGCCGGTGACCACGTCAGGCCGGACGATCAAGTCGGACAGCACGGCCTCCGCCGTCGCCCGCGGGCATGGCGGCAGCAGCAGCGACGCTTCCCCTGCGCCACCCACGCCCGTCATCACCGCGTCCACCCGCGCTCCCCCGAACAGCCGCACCAACAGCGGTTCCCGCAGCGTTCCGCCGCGCAACCGGCGCATGTCGAAGGTGTGCTCGCGCACCCGCAGCAGACCATGCTCGAGGTGCAGCAGGTCGGCATCGCGACGCAGCACCAGATTGCCGAACGTCACCAACGACCGCAGTACCGACAACACCACTGACACGACCAACACCGCGACCGCCACCACGACCACGCTCGCGGCGACCCCGAAACGCTCCGCCGCGTCCAGTCCGGACCGAGCGAGCCGCGAATTCTGTAGTGCCGCACCGGCGCCGGCCTGATAGACCACTCCGACGGCGGCTGCGATCATCGCCAGCCCGGTGAAGCTCAGCGGGCTGTAGCGCAGCCACGACGGCTGCCACCGTGCCAGCTCACGGTCCGGCGTGGCCGGCTCCTCCTCGGCCGGGGCCAACGAGTCCGCCAGCAGAATCGCCCTCAGCCGGGGCACCTGGTCGGCCTCGACCGCGTCGAGCGCGAATGCAGCGTCGGGCCTGGCCTCCCGGCCGGTGCTGACGCGCAGCACCGTCAACCCGAGCAGCCTGTGTAACAGCCGCGCGTCGGTGGATACAGACCGAATCCTGTTGCGCGGCACCGAAAGAACCTTGCGTTGAAGCACACCCGTGCGCAGCTGCACCTCTTCGGTGTCGATCCGATAGGTGGTGGTGAACCAGCGCGCCACGCCGTAGCCGACGATGAGCGCCAGCCCGAACAGCGTCCACATGGGGTTACCTGTCGCCGACCCGAGCACCACCGACCCGATAAGCAGCGGTATCTGGCGCAGCACCTCGTGCACCGGATGCACCAGCAGCATGCGCGGGCTGAGCCGTTGCCACACCTGGCCGGCATCAGCGGTCACGTCGCGTCCTCGGCTCCGAGAGACGCTATATAGGTGAGCCGGGCAACGACCCGGTCGGCGACATCGGAGTCCAGCGCCACTATCCGCACCGCGCCCGCCGACGAGGCCGTCGTCACCGTCACGTTCGCCAGTCCGAACAACTGGTCCAGCGGGCCACGCTCGGTGTCGACCGTCTGAACCCTGGAGATCGGCGCGATCCGGCGCTCCTGCACAAGCCAACCCGTTCGGGTGTACACCGCTTTGGGGTCAATGTCCCAGCGGTGCACGCGGTATCGCCACAGGGGGACGATCACGACGAACACCACGATGCCGAGGACGGTGGCCGCGGCGGCGAGGCCGTGCAGCCACAGCGGCCGCCGATCGATCGCGAACCAGACCACCTGGCCGACCGCCAGGATGAGCCACGGGATCGCGGCGCCGATCGCCCACACCAGCGGCGCCTTCCGGCTGGGCGGATTGGCCGGCTCGACCAGATTCATGGTATTTCGAGATGTAGATACTGGTTGACGCCGAACAGCCGCAGCATTCGCATCGTCCGTCGCGGGATCAGGGCCGCCACATCGGCCGTAGCGACGATGGTCGGCCGGTCGACATCGACTCGCTCGCCCTGCATGAGCACCGTCGCGGCGCCGGTGGTCAGCACGTTGCGCGTCCAGTCGGCACGATCCCCGTACGGCAGCGCGATCAGCAGGCCGGTCGCTGTTTCGATGATGTCGATCGGCGTTTCGTAGGTCCGGCCGGACCTCCGCCCGACGTGCTGAATGACGGCGGTCGCGGTCTGTGAGGTACCCGCGGTGCGCATCACTCGCGGGTTCGTCACCGACCGGTTCATCCGCCGGACGAAGTCCACCACCGGCCCGACCTGCCATCGCAGCCCGATCAGCAGCAGTCCGAGGAACACCACAACGGCACCGATCAGCGTGCCGACGACCTTCGCGACAATTCGCTCACCCACAGAACGAAACTAACCGGCGACGCAAGACGCGAGCCGCTGAGTATGTTGAGCCCCATGAGTGCCAAATGGACCGCGGCCGACGTGCCCGATCAATCCGGCAGGGTCGCCATCGTCACCGGCGCGAATACCGGCATCGGTTACGGAGCGGCCGCCGTGCTCGCCGACAAGGGCGCGCATACGGTGCTGGCGGTGCGCAACCTCGACAAGGGCAACGATGCCGCCAACCGAATCAGAGCGGCGAGCCCGAACGCCGTCGTGGCGGTACAACAGCTGGACCTGACATCCTTGGAGAACGTCCGCAAGGCGGCCGACGAACTACGCGCCACGTTCCCGCGCATCGACCTGTTGATCAACAACGCAGGGGTCATGTACACCGACAAGGCCGCCACCAAGGACGGGTTCGAGCTGCAATTCGGCACAAACCACCTCGGCCACTTCGCGCTGACCGGTCGGCTCCTCGACAACATGCTGCCGGTGGACGGCTCTCGGGTCGTGACGGTCAGCAGTGTTGGCCACCGCATCCGCGCGAAGATCCATTTCGACGATCTGAATCTGGACCGCAATTACAACCGGGTCGTCGCGTACGGCCAGTCCAAGCTGGCCAACCTCTTGTTCACCTACGAGCTTGCGCGGCGGCTGAAAGTCAAGGGTGCCCCGACGATCGCGCTGGCCGCGCACCCAGGTGCGGCCGACACCGAATTACTGCGCAACATGCCGGGGGGCATCAAGCAGGTCAGCCAGTTCGTCTGGTCGAACTTCATCGCCCAGGGGCCGGAGATGGGTGCAGAACCGACCCTGCGCGCAGCCACCGATCGGAGCGCGCTGAACGCGCAATACTACGGACCAGGCGGCTTTGCCGAACAAAAGGGTCACCCGAAAGTCGTTGAGTCGAGCGCACAGTCGCACGATCAAGAACTTCAGCGCCGGTTGTGGACGGTGTCCGAAGAGCTCACCGGCGTGACGTACCCCGTCTGATGCGTACCGTCGAGGAACACCAGCGCGTCGTCGCCGGCCTGATCACCAGCAAGCCGCCGGTCACGCTGCCGCTCGCCGAGACACTCGGCCTGGCGCTCGCCGAAGACGTGGTGGCGCCGCTGTCGCTCCCCGGGTTCGACAACTCGGCGATGGATGGGTACGCGGTGATGGCCGACGACGTCGCCGCGGCGACACCCGAGCAACCGGTGCTACTGCCGGTGGCCGAGGACATCCCCGCAGGCCGCACCGACCTGCTCACGCTGAAACCCGGTACGGCACACCGCATCATGACGGGTGCGCCACTGCCCGCGGGCGCAACCGCGGTGGTTCCCGTCGAGGCCACCGACGGCGCCACCGACACGGTGTCCATCCGCGCGAGCGCCGCAGCAGGCCAGCACGTCCGCCGCGCAGGCGAGGACGTCACAGCGGGCACCACGGTGCTGCGGGCCGGTCAGCTGCTCACCCCGGCGTCGCTTGGCCTGGCCGCCGCGCTGGGCCTGGGCGAGCTGAAAGTGGTTCCGCGGCAACGGGTCCTGGTGATGTCGACCGGTTCGGAGCTGGTGGCCCCTCGCACGCCCCTGCAGCCCGGCCAGATCTACGAGTCGAACGCGGTGATGCTGGCCGCGGCCGTCCGCGACGCAGGCGGCGAAGTGGTCGCCGCACCGATGACCGGCGACGACGTCGCGACGTTTCGCGACGCGCTGACCCGCCATGCAGGCGATGCCGACCTGATCATCACCAGCGGCGGGGTCAGTGCCGGGGCGTATGAGGTGGTCAAGGATTCGCTCGGAGCTCCAGCGCCGACGACTGGGGGTAACTCCCGCTTGCGGGGGACGGGCCGCGGCGGCGAGGTCGAGTTCGTCAAGGTGGCCATGCAGCCGGGCATGCCGCAGGGCGCGGGCTCCGTGAACGGCACGCCGATCATCACGCTGCCCGGCAATCCGGTCAGTGCACTGGTGTCGTTCGAGGTGTTCATCCGCGCGCCGCTGCGCTCGGCGATGGGGTTGCCGAATCCCGAGCGGCCACGGCGAACGGCCGTGCTTGCCGAGGATCTGACCTCGCCGCGCGGCAAGCGTCAGTTCCGCCGCGGCGTCCTCGACCGCGACGCGGGCACCGTGACCAGCTACGGCCCCCCGGCCTCACACCATCTGCGCTGGCTGGCCTCGGCCGATTGCCTGCTGGAGATCGACGAGGACGTCGCGGAGGTCGCCGCGGGTTCGGCCGTGCGTGTGTGGGACTTGGCATAGGCCTATGGGCCGGAAGGCCCGCCCGTAGAATCGCTGCACGATGGCCAGACGCCCCGACCTCAAAACAGGCCCCGCGCGACTCGTGGCGCTGGTGCGTTCCGCGGTACCGCCGATGCACCCCGAGGGCCTTCCGTTCGTCGGGGTCAGCCTCGCTGTCGCCGCGGCGGGCCACCGCAGCAAATGGCTGCGGCGCGTGGGGCTGGCTTCGGCCGCCGCCAACGCCGCATTCTTCCGACACCCGCCGCGCATGCCGCCCACCCGCCCCGGCCTCGTCGTCGCTCCGGCAGATGGTCTGATCTGTCTCATCGAGGAGGCAGTTCCCCCTGCTGAACTCGGCTTGCCGGCAACGCCATTGCCGCGCATCAGCATCTTCCTGTCGGTGTTGGACGCGCACGTACAGCGCGCCCCGATCGGTGGCGAGGTGGTCGCTGTCGAGCACCGACCCGGGGTGTTCGGCTCGGCAGATCTGGCGGCCGCGAGCGAGGACAACGAGCGCAACAGCGTCGTGATCCGCACCCCCGAAGGCGTCGAGGTGGTCGCCGTGCAGATCGCCGGGCTGGTGGCGCGGCGGATCGTCTGCAAAGTCAAGGTCGGCGACAAGCTCACCATCGGCGACACCTACGGACTCATCCGCTTCGGCTCGCGACTGGACACCTACCTGCCTGCGGGCTCCAACATCCTGGTCAGCATCGGACAGCGGTCGCTGGCGGGCGAGACCGTACTGGCCGAACTGCCGTGAAACCGCGCATCAAGGCGCCGGTCGTGAGCCTGCGAATCCTGCCGAGCGCCATGACCGTGGCAGCCATCTGCCTCGGACTGACGTCGGTGAAGATGGCGCTGGACAACCGCCCGACGGAGGCGATGGCGTTTCTGGCGGTCGCCGCGATCCTCGACGCACTCGACGGCCGCATCGCGCGGATTCTCAAGGCGACCTCCCGGATGGGCGAGGAGATCGACTCACTTGCCGACGCGGTGAATTTCGGTGTGGCACCGGCGTTCATCGTCTACGGCACGCTGCTCTCGCAGTCGCGAGTGGGCTGGATCGTGGTGCTGCTGTACGCCGTCTGCATCGTGTTGCGGCTGGCCAGGTTCAACGCGATGCTCGACGTCGACAAGCCCGCTTATGAGAAGGAATACTTCGTCGGCATGCCGGCCCCGGCCGGCGCGATCGGCGCGATCGGGCCGCTGGCCGCCAAGATGCAGTTCGGCGACGGCTGGTGGACGTCGGAAGCGGCGGTCGTCATCTGGATGATCGGCGTCTCGCTGCTGGTTGTCAGCACCCTCCCGATGCGCAAGATCCACACCTTCTCGGTGTCGCCCAACATGGTCGCACCGCTGCTGGCTGCGCTCGCGATCCTCGTTGCGGCGTCAATCCTTTACGGCTACATCACGATCCTGGTGATCATCGCGGCCTATGTCATCCACATCCCGTTCGCGATCCGCACCAGACGTTTCCTGGCGGAGCATCCAGAGATATGGGACGACAAACCACGACAGCAGCGCGCGGCGCGCCGGGCGATCCGACGAGCGGCAGGGCCGCAACGCCGCCGGTCGATGTCGCGACTCGGCCTGCGCAAGCCGGGCCGCTGAGATGACGCAGACCGAGGCAGTGAAGGAACCGCCGATGAGCCACCTCAGGCTGACCGCGCGATTGAACACGTCGGCGCTTGACGCGCGGCGTGGCGTGGTCCGGCTGCATCCGGAAGCGATTGCCGCCCTTGGCATTCGCGAGTGGGACGCGGTGTCGCTGACGGGTTCGCGCGCCACCGCCGCGGTGGCAGGGGTGGCACCTGCGGGCACACCGGCCGGCACCGCGCTGCTTGACGACGTGACGCTGTCCAACGCGGGGCTGCGCGAAGACACCACGGTACTCATCTCGGCGGTGACCGTCTTCGGCGCCAGGTCCGTGACGCTGAGCGGCTCGAACCTGGCCACGCAATCGATCTCGTCGGCGACGCTGCGCCAGGCCTTGCTCGGTAAGGTGATGACGGTCGGCGACACGGTGTCGCTGCTCCCACGCGACCTGGGCCCCGACATCCCGACGTCGGGGGCCACCGCGGCGCTGGCGTCGTCGGTCGGCATCACCTGGACCTCCGAACTGTTGACGGTAACCGGCGTCGACCCTGCGGGGCCGGTGAGCGTGCAGCCGAATTCGGTGGTGAGTTGGGGCGACGGCGCCACGCCGACAGGACCGACGACGGCGGGCCAGCACACGGTGTCGACGCCGAAGCAGTCGGCATCGGTCAACATCGACGACCTCAAGGGTTCCCACACGCAGGCCGGCCGGCTCACCGAATGGCTCAAGCTCGCACTGGACCAGCCCGAGTTACTCGAAACGCTCGGGGCCACAGCCAATCTTGGCGTGGTGGTGTCCGGCCCGGCGGGCGTCGGCAAGGCCACTCTGGTGCGGGCCGTATGCGCCGACCGCAGGCTCGTCGAACTCGACGGCCCCGAGGTAGGCGCACTGCGTGCCGAAGACCGGCTCAAGAGCGTCTCGTCGGCCGTCGCCACGGTGCGCGACGGCGGCGGCGTGCTGCTCATCACCGATATCGACGCGCTGTTGCCGTCGACCCCCGACCCCGTCGCGACGCTGATCCTGACCGAACTGCGCAACGCGGTTGCCACCAAGGGGGTCGCCTTCATCGCCACCACTGCGGTGCCCGACGGTGTCGACCCGCGACTGCGGGCGCCGGACTTGTGCGATCGCGAGCTCGGTCTGAGCCTGCCCGACGGAACCGTCCGTAAGCAACTGCTCGAGGTGCTGCTGCGGGACGTGCCGTCCGAGGACCTCAACCTCGACGAAATCGCCGAGCGTACACCGGGTTTCGTCGTCGCCGACCTGTCCGCTCTGGTGCGGGAGGCCGCGTTGCGGGCGGCGGCGCGAGCCAGCGCGGACGGCAAGCCGCCGGTGTTGACGCAGGACGACCTGATCGGCGCGACGACTGTGATCCGCCCGTTGTCGCGCTCGGCCACCGAAGAGGTGTCGGTCGGTTCGGTGACCCTCGACGACGTCGGCGATATGGCCGAGACCAAACAGGCGCTCACCGAGGCGGTGCTGTGGCCACTGCAGCATCCCGACACCTTCCAGCGCCTCGGCGTCGCCCCGCCGCATGGCGTCCTTCTGTATGGTCCGCCCGGCTGCGGCAAGACGTTCGTGGTGCGCGCGCTAGCGAGTTCAGGGCGGCTGTCGGTGCATGCGGTCAAGGGCGCCGAACTGATGGACAAATGGGTCGGCTCGTCGGAGAAGGCGGTGCGCGAACTATTCCGGCGCGCACGCGATTCCGCGCCGTCGCTGGTGTTTCTCGACGAGATCGATGCGCTGGCGCCACGGCGCGGGCAGAGTTTCGACTCCGGCGTCACCGACCGGGTAGTCGCGGCGCTGTTGACCGAACTCGACGGCATCGAGCCGCTGCGCGACGTGGTGGTGGTCGGCGCGACCAACCGGCCCGATCTGATCGACCCCGCACTGCTGCGACCGGGACGACTCGAGAAGCTGGTGTTCGTCGAACCGCCCGATACCGAGGCCCGGCGCGAAATCCTGCGCACCGCAGGCAAATCCATCCCGCTCAGCGATGACGTCGACCTGGACGCGCTGGCCGGGGAGCTGGAGGGCTACAGCGCGGCAGACTGCGTGGCGCTGCTTCGGGAGGCCGCATTGACCGCGATGCGGCGCTCGATCGATGCGGCCGACGTCACCGCCGCCGACGTCGCGAAGGCTCGCGAAACCGTGCGCCCGTCGCTGGATCCTGTTCAGGTCGAGTCGCTGCGGGCGTTTTCCGCCGCGCGCTGACGGGAGGTGCGCTGTCTGCATACACCTCGTGACGCGAAACTGCAGTTGCTGTGCGGCGGACTCGCGCCTTCTCGCAAGAAGTGCAGTCTCGCGCAATATCAGCCGCGCTCCGCCAATTCGGCAAGCCGCTCCATCGACAACTGCAGTTTGTCCGCCGTGGTTGCACGCGCGCGTGGCAGCCGCATCTCGTCGGTCAGCCGCGACCAGTCGTACGTGTGAGTGACCAGCGTGCGTGAGTCGTCCAGTGGTTCGAGCTCCCACCGCCACAGGTGACCGGGCGGCTCCTTGCCCGGTTCAGAGGGCCGCCATGCGATCAGTCGCCCCTCTTCGAACTCCACGACGTGGTTTTCCCGGATGCTGCCCATCGTGATCGTCATCGTGAACACGTCGCCGACCGCCCGCACACGTTGATCGGTCGGCGCCTCCGCCAGGTTGTCGTTGCCATCCCATCGTGGCTGCAGCGACGGATCGGCGATGAGTTCGAAGATCTTGTCCGCTGGCGCCGCGATCTCGCAGCTCGCGCTGACGACCATGGAAGTCACACTCCGATTCAACATCATCTTGACAGTGACAAGTTGAAGGGGCATAGTCAGAACTTGTCAATGCCAAGATCGAGCATCCGGAGGGCTTCATGACCGCACCAGCCGTCACGTCCGTTCGAGCCGGCGATCGCGACCGCGAACAGACCGCCGGCCAGCTGGGCCAGGCGCTGTCGCAGGGTTACCTCGCGATCGACGAATACGAGAACCGGCTGCAGGCCACGTTCGCCGCGCACACCACTACTGAGCTGCGCCAACTCGTCGCCGACCTACCGCTTGCCCAGCTTCGTCGCAACGATCCGCAGCGCCAGGCCGCGCGGCAGCGCGCCGCCCGCCTCGGTGTGCGCATCCACCTGGGCGCCTACCTTGCGATGGTCGTCATCGTGCTCACGGTGTGGCTGGTAGTCGGCCTCACAGCGGGCGCTTGGTACTTCTGGCCGATCTGGCCGATCCTCGGCGCGGGCATCGGCGTCGTCGGTCACGCACTACCGATTCGCTTCGCCGTCCTCGCTCCGTGCCGGCGTCACGGCTCGATCAATCCCGCCCGGATCGCGTAGCGCGTCAACGCGAGGCGGTCACGCAGGCCGAGTTTGGCCAGCGTGTTCGTCCGGTGCCGGTCGACGGTCTTGGCGCTGATCCCCAACGTCGCCGCGATCTCCCGCGTTGAGTACCCCTCGGCGATCAGCTTGAGCACCTCTTCCTCGCGTGGCGTGAGGATCGTGTCGGGCAGATCGTCGCCCTGCCGGGCCCGGTGCAGGTAGTCGCGGATCAACGCCGTCACCGCGCCTGCGTAGAGGAACGGCTCACCCCGCAACGTCGCCCGACACGCCTCGAGGAGGTCGCGGTCGGCCACCGATTTGAGCACATATCCGGACGCGCCGGCCTTCAGCGCTTCGAAGAAGTACTGCTCGTTGTCGTACATCGACAGGATCAGGATCCGAAGGTGCGGATGCCTGCGGTTGATCTCCCGTGCGGCCTGCAGACCAGTCATCCGCGGCATGGCGATGTCGAGGATGGCCAGGTCCGCGGGCGTGTGCTCGAGGACGGCCAGCGCTTCGTGCCCGTCGGCGGCCTCGGCCACGACCCGCAGATCGGGCTCGGCGTCGAGGATCATCCGCAGCCCGCTGCGTACAAGCGCATGGTCATCGGCCAGCACGATCCTGGCGGGCTGTGCGAGCATCACGTGCGTCTTCCGTCGATCGGGATGGTGACCAGCACCTCCGTGCCCTCACCGACCGGCGACGCGATGGTCAGCGCGGCACTCACCAACAGCGCACGTTCTCGCATGCCGTTGATCCCGGCGCCTTCGGCGTCGACGCCGCCGCGGCCGTCGTCGGCGATGCGCAGCAACAGCTGATCCGTCGTGCTGTGCAGATCGAGCCAGACCTTTGATGCCTCTGCGTGTCGAGCGATGTTGGTCAGACTCTCCTGGGCGATGCGATAGCAAACCAACTCGACCCCCGGCTGGAGCCGATTCGCTTGCGGCGCAATGTTTTTGACGACGACGATTCCGGTCGCCTGCGAGAACTCACTGCACAGTGCGTTGAGCGCGCTGTGCAATCCGAGGTCTTCCAGCGCATCCGGACGCAGCCGGCGCGCGATGCTGCGCACTTCATCGAGCCCGGCGCGCACCGCCTCCTGTGTGTCGGCGAGCTCGCCACGGATCTCCGCTGGGGCGCGGTCGACGGCGCGTTTCAGGAACAACAAGGCGACGGTCAGCGTCTGACCGATCTCATCGTGCAACTCGCGCGCAATCCGCTGGCGCTCGTTCTCCTGCGCCGCCAGCGCGGACGCGTTAGCCGTCGACCGTTCGGACTTCAGCATGGGAGCAAGACTCGATCGCAGCAGCAGCGCGTTCGCGGTCAGCATGACCGCCAATCCGATGACCAGAACCGGAATCTCGGTGAGCTTGATGCGTGCTGAGACCGTCGCGGGTGACAGCGCGAGGATCAGAGTGCCGAGCGTAAAGATCAGGCCATTGATCAACACGACCCGACGGACCAGCGCGGCCGCGGGAGAACCCGCCCGTTTCATATCCCCAGCGTGGTCTGCCGTATAGAGGGTTGTCCATACAGGCTGCATTCCGCGGAAATGGGTGTCAGACCTGATGGTCATGCGGCGATCCGCTCACGACACTGGCGTCACCATGCATATCTCTCGGATCACGGTGCCCGGCAGCAATCGCCATTCGCTCACCAACGACGAAGGTGGCCGAGATCCCGATGAATTGATCGGAGAACGACGACGATGACAATCACAGCCGGTGTCCAACGGAACGAAGCCATGCAAGCACACGAGATCGCCGTGACCCCGCCGACGGTTCGGATGGACGACCCTGTGTCCAAGGCCGTTCAACTCATGGTCGTCAACCGGCTGCCGGGTCTCGTGGTTGTCGACGATGCGGACCGCCCGATCGCTGTGCTACCAGGAACTCAGGTGCTGCGCCTGACCATCCCCGAGTCTTACCGGGACGATCCCGCGCTGGTGCGCACCGTCGACGAGATCCACGCCGACCTGTTCTGGCACGGACCCGGCAAGCTCACTGTCGGTGACTGCCTGCCCAAACCCGCCGCCAAGCCCGCCACGGTGGCGCCCGAGGCCACGCTGCTCGAGGTGGCCACCGTGATGGCGAACAAGCGCAGCCCGTTGATCGCCGTGGTCGATCGCAGCGGACGCCTCACCGGCGCGGTCACCCTCGAGCGGTTGCTCACCAGCCTGGCGGTGGCCGGCCCCAACGACTGAATCACCGGCGCCGTGCTGGCCCCGGTACTCGCGCTCGCGATATTCGTCGGCGCGTTCTGGTTCATCGCCACGGAACGGGCCTCCAAGGTCAAGACGGTCCTTGTTGCAGCGGGCCTGATGACCATCCTCGGGTTGATCCCCGGCGCGAAAGTCTTCTATTCGGAGCACGAGGGCATCGACTGGAACGTCATCTTCCTGCTGCTCGGGATGATGATCATCGTCGGCGTGATCAAGCAGACCGGCCTTTTCGACTTCCTCGCGATCTGGGCCGCCAAGCGTTCGCGGGGAAAACCGTTCCGGCTCATGGTGATGCTGATGGTCATCACGGCCATCGCGTCGCCGATCCTCGACAACGTCACGATCATCATGCTGGTCGCACCGGTGACGCTGGTCATCTGCGACCGCCTGCACATCGCGGCGCAACCGTTTCTCATCGCCGAGGTGCTGGCGTCGAACATCGGCGGTGCCGCCACCCTGATCGGCGATCCGCCCAACATCATCATCGGCAGCCGAGCGGGGCTGACGTTCAACGACTTTCTGGTCAACATGGCCCCGGCTGTGGCGGTGATCTTCGCGTTGTTCGTGTTGTTCACCAAGGTGCTATTCCGAAAAGACCTGCGTTCCAATCACATCTATGTTCACGAGGTGATGGCGCTTCAGGAGCGCCGCGCCATCAAGAACCCACGACTGCTGGTGCGATCGCTTGCAGTTCTCGCCATCGTGATCATCGGGTTCGGTCTGCACTCGGTGCTGCACGTGGCCCCGTCGATCGTCGCGTTGCTCGGTGCCGGCGGGATGTTGCTGGCGACCAATATCGACGTCGCCGAAGTACTTCCGGAAGTGGAGTGGTCGACATTGGTGTTCTTCATGGGGCTGTTCGCGATGGTCGCCGGTCTGGGGCACACCGGTGTCATCGGATGGTTGGGCGACGCGGCGGTGGCGACATTCGGCGACGATTTCTTCCTCGCCGCCACCGGGCTGCTGTTCGGATCGGCGGTGCTCGGCGCATTCGTCGACAACATCCCCTACACCGCCACGATGACGCCGGTGGTCGAGGGAATGGCGGCGCAGGCACCCGACGCCGAAACCGGCAGGGCGTTGTGGTGGGCATTCGCGTTGGGGGCGTGCTTCTCCGGCAACGGCACCGCGATCGCGGCCAGCGCCAACGTCGTCGCCGTCGGCATTGCGCAACGCGCCGGCCACCCGATCAGCTTCTGGCGCTTCACCCGCTACGGCATCATCGTGACTCTGCTCAGCACCGCCCTGGCGTGGGTGTATGTATGGCTTCGCTACTTCTGAGCGGCGGGGCTCCAGCGGTCGACGGCCGCCGCCAATTCGACAGCGTCTGGTAGCCGCTCGCTTGCCCAGGCGACATAGCTGTCAGGCCGGACGAGCACAGCGTCGGGCAGCTCCGGATGGGCATCGATGGCATGCACGATGTCCGGTCGGTCCACGGCTATCCGCGCGGCGGTGACCAGCACGAACCTGCCTTCGCGCAGCAGCTCGTAGACGCGCTTACCCTCACACACGATGTCGGGCATCCGGCGGCCGACCATCCAGTCGTCGCCGCGCTGATGTGGGTAGGCGATCCCGATGCCGCTGAGCCGTTCGCCGAGCAGGCGCCTGCCGCGGGGGACCCGGGTCACGGTTCCGATGAACGCGCTGCGGAGCAGGCGCCGCGCTCTGGAGTGGCCCAGCACCAACTGGTTGAAGACGTCGGTCAGCCGCAGCACGTCGGCGCCGACGGGATGGCGCTCGGCCTCATAGCTGTCGAGCAGTCGCGGCGGCGCAGATCCGCGCACGGCGGCAGCCAGCTTCCAGCCCAGGTTCATCGCGTCGCCGATGCCGGTGTTCATGCCCTGCCCGCCGAGCGGTGAATGCACATGGGCGGCATCGCCGGCCAGGAACGCGCGGCCTATCCGGTAGTGCCTTGCCTGCCGCCGCTCGCTGAGAAACCGTGAACTCCAGCGCATCTCGGTCATGCCGAAGTCATGGCCCGCGATCCGATTGAACGAGTCGCGGATCTCCTCCAGCGTCACGGGTTCGCGAAGCGGCGCCTGTTCGCGCAGTCGGTCCCACGCGATCGCCCGGAACCAGCCGTCGCCGAACGGGATCAGCAGAACCACGCCCTTCTCGTTGGGGATCCCTGTCAACGTCTCGCCAGGCGCCCGGGTCAGCCGCACGTCGGCCAACAGGATGTGTGTCTCGTACTGCTTGCCGACGAAGTCGATACCGAGCCGACTGCGTACCGTGCTGTGTGCGCCGTCGCAGCCGACCACATATTGAGCGCGCACACTGTCGCCGCCCGCGCACTCGATCGTCATGCCATCGCCGTCCTGCGTCAGGCCGACCACCTCGGCCCCGCGGACGATCTCGACCCCGAGTTCGTCGGCGCGGGCCTGCAGCACCCGTTCCGTTCCGCTTTGCGGGACGATGAGCACCATCCCGAACCGGGTGGGCAGCTCCCCCAGGTTCAGCGTTGAGCCACCGGGCGGTGCAACCTCACGGACCGGCACGCCTCTTGGCAGCAACTCCTCGGCCAAACCGCGCGCATCGAGCAGCTCCAGAGTCCTGGCATGTACCGCGAATGCTCTGGTGATGTTGGGTGTGTCGGTTCGCTCTTCGAGCAGCCGGGCGTTGGCGCCGCCGAGCGCCAGCTCGCACGCGAGCATCAAGCCGGTCGGTCCGGCGCCGACCACCACCACGTCGGGAGTGTCCACCAAGCGGGATGCTAGCTGCTCAGTCCGGCTCGCCGTACTCGTCGAACCAATACGCCAGCTTGCCGCGGCGGCTGACCGCGCGAAGCCGGCGCTCGGCGGTTTCCCGGGTCTTGGTGGTGGTGACGATGAGCAACTCGTCACCGGTCTGGATGTGGGTGTAGGGCTGCGGCACGAATGAATGCCCATCTCTGATGATCAATGTGATCACGCTGGGATCCGGCAGGCGTAGTTCGAGAACGGTGACGTTGTGCAAACGCGACTGCGGCAGGACCGTCATCGTGAGAAGTTCGGCGCCGAGCACGTCGAGAGGCGCCGACTCGACCTGGATTTCGCGGGTGGTGTCGCGGCGGACCAACCCCAGCCGTTCCGCGACCACAAGCAGGCTGGGGCCCTGCACCAACGTGAACACCACGACAAGGATGAAGACGATGCTGAGCAGCCGATTGCTGCCGGGAACCCCGGCGACGATCGGATAGGTGGCGAGCACGATCGGAACGGCGCCGCGCAGACCCGCCCACGACAAGAAGACCTGATCCCGCCACGGCACGCGAAAGCCGATCAGCGACACGACGACCGAGATCGGTCGTCCGAGGAGCAGTAGGACCAAGCCGACGACAACCGCCGGAATCACTTGATCGCGAAGTTCGCTCGGCGACACCAATAAACCGAGCAGCACGAAGAGGCCGATCTGGGCCAGCCAACCCGCGCCTTCGGCGAACGACCGGATTGCCGAGCGGTGCGGAAGTCCAGAGTTCGCGAGCACCAGCGCCGCGAGGTACGCGGCGAGGAAACCGCTGGCATGAGCGGAGCCTGCGGCGGCGAAGGCGACCATCCCCAAACCGAACGTCGCAATCGGGTACAGACCCGAAGCCGGCAGCGCTATCCGCCGCAACGCGACTGCTCCGAGGAAGCCACAGCCGAGACCTATCGCAGCCCCAATTGTCAACTCGTAGAACAGCGTTGCGACGATGACGCCCGGCTCCAGCTTGAACGGCGTCGCGGCGAACAACAACACGAGGATGACGGCAGGAGCGTCGTTGAATCCCGACTCCGCCTCCAACAGGCCCGCCAGTCGTCTCGGCAGCGGCACCACCCGAAGGACCGAAAACACTGCAGCCGCATCGGTACTGGAGACGATCGCGCCCAGCAACAGGGCCAACTGCCAGTCGCCACCGAGGACCAGATGGGTCCCTAACGCGGTCACCGCAGTGCTGACGACAACCCCGACTATCGCGAGAATGGTCGCTGGGGCAAGCACGTTGCGGATATCCCCGAACCGGGTGGTCAGGCCGCCCTCGACGAGGATTGCACCCAGCGCCGCCGTGCCAAGGTCCTGCGCGAGTTGGGCGTTGTCGAACTGGATGCCCAACACGCTTTCCCCGAGAATGACCCCTACCGCAAGGAACAACAGCAGGCTGGGGAAGCCGACCCGGCTCGCCACCCGAGTGGCGATGATGCTGGCCAGCAGCACCAACCCACCGGCGAGCAACGCCAGGTAAAGCTGGTGCAGGGTGATGTCAACCTCCTCAGACTTCCCAGCCGCCAGTGAGTCTGGACTTGTGTACGTGTCAGTTAATCAGTACGAACGTCTATGAGTGTGATGACTCAGACGGGAGCAAACGGATCATGCGGATCGCGATCGGCGGAGCGGGCGCTGTCGGTCGGTCGGTCGCGCAGGAACTGGTCGACAACGGGCACAAGGTTCTCCTGATCGAGCAGCAGTGGGCGCGATACGAACCATCGACGGTCCCGGGAGCCGAGTGGCTGCTCGCCGACGCGTGCGAGCTGACGTCGCTTGAAGAGGCCGAGTTGCAGATCTGCGATGTCGTCATCGCGGCGACCGGTGACGACAAATCGAACCTCACGTTCTCGCTGCTGGCCAAGACCGAGTTCGGGGTCGGCAGGGTGGTTGCGCGCGTCAACAATTCCCGCAACGAATGGCTGTTCACGGATGCGTGGGGAATCGACGTCGCGGTATCGACCCCGATTGCGATGGTCGCCGCGGTGGAGGGGGCCATCGATGTCGGCCATGTGGTGCGCCTGATGGGGCTGCGGCAAGGAAGTGCCAACGTCGCGCAGCTCACGCTGCCCGCCGACAACCCGCTGGTCGGTACGCGGGTCCGCGACCTGGCCGCCCCCGCGAACAGCGCCTTGGTCACGGTGCTGCGCGGTGACCGGGTCATTCTGCCCGAGCCGGACGACATCCTGGAAGAGGGCGACGAGATGTTGTTCGTCGCGGACAACGACGTCGAAGCCAGAATCCGGGCCATCGTGCATGGCCCGTAGACTGGGGGCAATCCAAAGTCAGTCAAGCTGACACCCCGACAGAAATCGGAGTGCCATGCTCGCCGTCCTCCTCGCCCATGCGGTGGCGACCGCTCTAGCACCGCTGCTCGTCTACCGGTGGGGCCGGATGGCGTTCTATCCCCTCGCGTTGGTGCCGCTGGGCTCGCTGGTCTGGGTGGGGCTGCACTGGCCTGGTCGGGGACCGGCGCCGACGGTCAACATCGAGTGGCTGCCCGAGCTGTCGATGAACATCACCCTTCGCTTCGACGCACTCGCGGCGATCATGAGCGTGCTGGTGCTCGGGATCGGCGCGCTGGTCCTCTTCTACTGCACTGACTATTTCCATCACCACGACGGCCACACCGAAAAGCGGTTGCCCAGTTTCGCCGCCGAACTGGTCGCGTTCTCCGGCGCGATGTTCGGACTGGTCTGCAGCGACAACATGCTGGTGCTCTACGTGTTCTGGGAACTCACCACGGTGTTGTCGTTCCTATTGGTGGGCCACTACGCCGAACGGGCCACCAGCAGGCGAGCGGCGACGCAGGCACTGCTGGTCACGACCTTCGGCGGGCTCGCGATGCTGGTCGGCATCGTCGTGCTCGGCAATGCGTCCGGCACCTATCTGTTGTCCGAGCTGATCGCCGCGCCGCCGACGGGCGTGGCGGCCTCGGTCGGGATAGTCCTGGTGCTGGTCGGGGCGCTGTCGAAATCGGCGATCGTGCCGATGCATTTCTGGCTGCCGGGCGCGATGGCCGCTCCGACACCGGTCAGCGCGTACCTACACGCCGCGGCGATGGTGAAGGCAGGCGTCTATCTCATCGCGCGGATGAGCCCCGGCTTCGCCGACTCGCCGCCATGGCGGCCGACCGTCGTGATCCTCGGCGTGCTGACTATGCTGCTGGCCGGCTGGCGCGCGGTGCGCGAGTACGACCTCAAGTTGATACTCGCGTTCGGCACGGTCAGCCAGCTCGGGTTGATCACGGTGATGGTCGGCGCGGGCGGCGGGGACCTGATGCTGGCCGGGCTGGCCATGCTGTGTGCACACGCGATGTTCAAGGCCTCGCTGTTCATGGTGGTCGGCGTCATCGACCACGCCACCGGTACCCGCGACATCCGCAGGCTGGCCTGGCTTGGTCAACGCAGCCGACCGCTGCTGATCATCGCCGTCGGTGCGACCGCGAGCATGGCCGCATTGCCTCCGTTCCTCGGCTTCGTCGCAAAGGAGGCCGACTTCGAAACCGTCGCGCACGCACCATCACTCGGCGCCGCGGCACCCTATGTGCTCGCGGGCATCGCGTTCGGGTCGGTGTTCACCACCATCTACAGCCTTCGGTTCCTCCTCGGAGCGTTCGGCCGCAAGGGACGAGCCGAGCCGAGCAAGCGGGTTGCCGAAATGCACCGCCCACACATCACGTTCCTCATCTCGCCGGCGATCCTGGCCGCCGCGGGCCTGGTGTTCGGTGTGTGGCCGCAAGGCCTGGACGACATCCTCGATACTTACGCCGACACCGTACCGGGCAGCGAGAGGTACGACCTGGCACTGTGGCACGGATTCGGCACGCCGTTGTTGTTGTCGGCACTGGTGCTGGCGGTCGGGACGGCCGCGTACTTCGGCCGGGCCCGGCTGCGACGGCTGCGCACCGTCCGCGCGCCGCTCGGCAACGCCGATCGGATCTACGACGCGGTGCTGCGGGATGCGGATCTGTTCTCGGCGCGGC